>OLGD01004281.1_pt1 | contig 12002 bp, 9 predicted proteins | sample 1605311 | NCBI WGS metagenome assembly OLGD01 (sample SAMEA3888917, study PRJEB22519) | human gut metagenome | biome: human gut; feature: human-associated habitat; material: faeces | place: Denmark | collected 2010 | reverse complement strand
TATTATATTGAATAAAACACACAGCGGATAACCCGAATTTTAAGGTTATCCGCTGTTCTTATACGGTGAGCCGCCACTACGCAAAAAAAGGACATTCCATTTGGAATGTCCTTTTGATATCATATTATAATCAGAACTTAATCTTTTCAGCAATATAATCGTTGAGCTTGTCAATTGCAACCCTTTCCTGCTGCATTGTGTCACGGTCACGAACCGTTACACAACCATCGTCAACAGACTCAAAGTCATATGTGATACAGAACGGAGTACCGATTTCGTCCTGTCTTCTGTAACGCTTGCCGATTGAACCGGTATCGTCATAATCAGTCATAAAGTCGGCTGAAAGCTGTTCATAAACCTTGCCGGCCTGCTCGTTGAGCTTCTTTGAAAGCGGAAGAACGCAAGCTTTGTAAGGAGCAAGTGTCGGATGAAGTCTTAACACAACTCGTGTATCCTTTTCGTCAATAACTTCTTCATCGTAAGCCTCAACAACAAGAGCAAGGAAAAGACGCTCAACACCGAGTGACGGCTCAATAACATACGGAATGTACTTCTCGTTTGTTGTCGGATCAAAATACTCAAGTGTCTTACCGCTTGTTTTGCTGTGCTGTGTAAGGTCATAGTCTGTTCTGTCGGCAACGCCCCAAAGCTCGCCCCAACCGAACGGGAAGAGATATTCAAAGTCTGTTGTGGCCTTTGAATAGAAACAAAGCTCCTCTTTTGAATGGTCACGAAGGCGGAGATTTTCTTCCTTAATATTGAGAGAATAGAGCCAGTCACGGCAGAAACCTCTCCAGTATTCAAACCATTCAAGGTCAGTGCCCGGCTTGCAGAAGAATTCAAGTTCCATCTGCTCAAACTCACGAACACGGAAAATAAAGTTACCGGGTGTGATTTCGTTTCTGAAAGATTTACCGATTTGTGCAACACCGAAAGGAACTTTCTTACGGCTTGTTCTCTGAATGTTAGAGAAGTTCACGAAAATGCCCTGAGCAGTTTCGGGACGAAGATAAATTTCATTCTTGCTGTCCTCTGTAACGCCCTGGAATGTTTTGAACATAAGGTTGAACTGACGAATATCGGTAAAGTTGTGCTTGCCGCAGTTAGGACACGGAATCTCTTTTTCCTTGATGTAATTCATCATTTCTTCATTTGTCCAGCCTGCAACATTTGTGCCGTCAAAATCTTCAATAAGGTTGTCGGCACGGTGACGGGTTTTACATTCCTTACAATCCATAAGCGGATCAGAGAAACCGCCGAGATGACCCGATGCAACCCATGTCTGCGGGTTCATAAGAATTGCAGAGTCAAGACCTACATTATATTTGTTCTGCTGAACAAACTTTTTGAGCCATGCGTTTTTGATATTGTTTTTAAGTGCAACACCGAGCGGACCGTAATCCCATGTGTTTGCAAGACCGCCGTAAATTTCGGAGCCTGGGTAAACAAAGCCTCTGTTTTTACACAGGGCAACGATTTTATCCATGGTTTTTTTGCTGTTTTCCATAACTTAACCTCTCTTAACAGATAGATAGATAAAAATAACCATTAAAATAATACAATTATTTGCAACTGTTGTCAAGTAAAAACACCAAATGTTAGCGCATAACAATAGGTTTAAAACAATAATTAGAAAAAATTTACAAACTTGCCAAAAACCACTTGTAAATGTGAGCATTTTGATATATAATGTAATTACTCGAAATTTGAGTAACAAAAAAGGAGGAATTAGCGATGAAAAAATCATCCAAGGTTCTCAGTTTGGTGCTTGCAGTTCTTATGGCTGTATCCTGTTTTTCAGGCTTGACCATATTCTCTGCATCAGCTGAAGAAACCGACACAAAAATCTATTTTGACGCATCTAATCTCCCTGCAGATTGGGGAACAACAAAGACAGTATACTGTCACCTTTACGCTGTAGCAGGCGATGATTTACCTGAAACATCTTGGCAGGGTAAGGCAGAGAAATGTAAGAAGGATACTGCTACAGGTCTTTACTACTACGACACAGCAAAATTGAAGTCAGCTGATGGCACAAATCACGGCGGTCTTAAAGACAACGCTGACTATGCTGTAATTTTCTCAACAATTGATACTAAATCACAGAGTCACCAGACCTGTAATGTAACACTCGGCAAGCCTTGTCTCGGCGACACAATTTACCTCACAGGCGGTACAGTTGAGAATACCGAAGATTCATCAAAGCGTGACTTTGCTGCAACATGGAAGAACAACAGTGATAACTACGGTCCAAAGGCTGCAATCACATCACTCGGTCATGTAACTGAGGGCAGATTCCCGATTTACCTTTCAAGAGCAGAAATGGTTGCACAGGCTCTTTTCAACTGGGCTGTTAAGAATGCTAAAAACTACACTCCCGAAACTGTAGCTGACATTTGTGCACAGGTTGAGGCTGAGCCAATGGATGTTTACAACGCTTATGCTGAAATGTATGCAACAGAGCTTGCTGATCCCGTAGCTTATCCCGACTGTGCTCCGCTTACAACAGTAGCTACACTTCTCGGTGTTGATCCTTCAGGTACAACAGCTCCTGCAACAGAAGAACCTACAACTGTTGAACCCACAACTGTTGAGCCTACAACTGTTGAGCCTACAACAGAACCCACTACAGAACCTGCAACAGAGCCTGCTGATGCAACACAGTATGTTGTAGCAGGTGTTGAGTCGCTCACAGGTTATGAATGGCAGGGTTCTCCTGCACTCGCTCCCGAAAACGTAATGACAAAGAGCGGCGATGTTTATACAAAGACATTTACAGCTGTTCCGGTGGGCAAAAGCTATCAGCTCAAGGTCGTTGCAAACACAGGCGACGAGCAGAAGTGGATCGGTCTTGACGGTACAGACAACAATGTAACTTTCGATGTAGAAAGTGCTTGTGATGTAACTGTAACTTTCAATCCTGCTACAAACGAGATTGCTGTAACAGGTGACGGTGTTAAAATGGTTACAGACCTTGAAATCAACAGCATTACAGTTGTTGGTAACGGCGAAGACAGCTGGCTTAACGGTGTAAAATGGGGCGTTGACGCTGAAGTTAACCACATGACTCAGATTGCTGACAAGGTTTATCAGATTACATACACAGGTGTTGAATCTGCTGATGCTGCATACCAGTTCAAGTTTGCAGTTAACGACGATTGGGCTGCTAACTGGGGTCTTCCTGAGCAGAGCGCAGCTACTATAGGCAAAGATTTTGACCTTACATTCAATGGTGAAAATATGCTCCTTAACACAGTTTCTGCCGGTTATCCGGAAGATTCACTCGTTGATGTAACAATCACACTTGATCTTACTAAGTTTGATTATCCGTCACGCTCAGGTGCTAAGGCTAATATTAAGATTGACGGTGCCCGTGTTCCGCTTCTCGGCGATGCTGACGGTGACTACTCAATTACAGTTGTAGATGCTACAACAATTCAGAAGATTGCTATCAACCTTATGAGTATTGCTGCTGATGATGCAAACGCATTCAAGGCATGTGATGCTAACGAGGATGGCAGAATCTCAATCAAGGATGCTACTCTCGTTCAGAAGTACATCGTTGGCGGTTACGAAACAGGCAATGTCGGTTCACCGATTTCTGTTGAATAATTAATCGCTGTTGATTAAATTCACAATTGCAATTTACCCCACAGGTTTTTCCTGTGGGGTTATTTTTTGCCGTAAAACAAGGAAATTTTGCCGATAAAGGTGCAAAGTGCAGTAATATGTGGTATAATCATAGTGCAGATGTTCCGCTTTACTCATACGATGGGTTCGTTCTGAATTTAAGCAGAGTTATATTTTACTTAGACTCTGAGGAGCTGATGCTCTGCGTGAATTAAAAATGTTCAAAAAGAAAAGAGGCGAAGGATGTATGTATATTCATGATATTTCGAGAGACACTCTTACAACCGAAACATATCCGGGTGATCCCGAAACTGTTGTGACTCCGCTGAGAAGTATTGATGAAGATGACGAGTGCAATCTTTCGCAGATTTCTATGTGCGTTCATGCAGGCACGCATATTGACGCCCCTCTCCACTTTTGCCCTGACGGCAAAGGGATAACCGATTTAAGGCTTAACACTTTCTACGGAAAATGCACCGTAATAACGGTCAAGGGTGTGCTGACGGGCGAAGATATGGACAAGCTGTTGCCGTATTGCCGAAAACGCATACTCTTTCGTGGGAACGGCAAAACATACCTTTCACATTCTGCCGCAATTGTGCTTGCACAAAGCAGGGTGGTGCTTGTCGGTACGGATGCCGAGTCAATCGCACCTCCGTTTGATGAAGTTAAAACACATCTTGAACTCGGCAGAGCGGATATTGCCGTTCTCGAAAATCTCAATCTTTCGGGAGTGGCTGACGGCGAATATGATTTGTGTGCGTTTCCGATAAAGCTCGGCGGAGTTGAGGCGGCACCATGCAGAGCAATACTTTTTGAACAGGAAAAAGGATTAAACTAAGGTGATATTTATGGTAAAAATGGTAGTATTTGATCTTGACGGCACGCTTATGAATTCGCTTACCGATCTTGCTATAAGTGTGAACTACGGTCTGAAGCTTAACGGTCTTGAAGAAAAGCCGGTTGAAAATTATAAAACATATGTCGGAAACGGCAGAGAAATGCTCATCAGAAGGGCAATGGGAGATGCGTGGACCGACCACGAGCTTTTTGAAAAGGTCAAGGCTGATTACGACAGGCACTATGCCGTTCATTGCAACGACCACACTGCCGCATATGACGGTTGTGCCGAAATGCTTGAAAAGCTTGCAAAAAAGGGTTTAAAAACAGGTGTCCTTTCAAACAAGCCCGATGAATTTGTTGATAAAATGCTAAAAAAAGCATTTCCAAATCACAGGTTTACTCAGGCATGGGGACAGAAACCACAGTACAAGACAAAGCCCGAGCCTGATGCTCTGCTTGCACTCCTCGATATGAGCGGCGTAACTCCCGAAGAATGTTTTTATGTCGGTGACAGCGATGTCGATGTGTTTACGGCAAACAATGCGGGTGTAAAAATGGCAGGTGTTTCATGGGGATTCAGGGGAAAAAACGAGCTTATGAACGCAGGTGCGCCGTTTGTTGCAGACACAGCCGAAGAACTTTTTGATTACATTTGCAAATTTATATAATAGTATGAACAAGATAAACTATCAGAAAGAACTCGACAGGGTGATTGAAAAAATAACGGGGGAGGGAAAAGTCCCAAAACTGCTTTTGCATGTGTGTTGCGCCCCGTGTTCGTCATACTGCCTTGAGTATCTTTCAAAATATTTTGATATCACGGTCTATTTTTACAATCCGAATATTTCGATTGCGGATGAGTATAATTACCGCCTGAGCGAAGAAAAGCGTCTTGTGTCGCTTATGCCGTTTGAATATCCTGTAAAGGTGGTCGAGGGCGAATATTTGCCCAAGGATTACTTTGAGTATGTCAAAGGCCTTGAAAATGAACCCGAGGGCGGAAAACGGTGTGAAAAATGCTTCAGACTGCGACTTGAATCCTCTGCACGCTACGCAAAGGAACACGGCTTTGATTATTTCACAACCACGCTTACAATCAGTCCGCTGAAAAATGCGCAGTTGCTCAATTCAATCGGTGCGGAGCTTGCCGAGAAGTACGGCATTCCGTGGCTGTACAGCGACTTCAAAAAGCGTGAAGGCTACAAGCGTTCAATCATCCTTTCAAAAGAATATGACCTCTACCGCCAAAACTATTGCGGCTGCGTCTTTTCAAAAAGGGATAGTATGCAGAGAAAAAACTAATTAATATACCAAAAGACAAATCCCCGTCAGAATTTCTGACGGGGATTAATCGTGTTTGCAAATTATTTAACTGAGATTAACGCATATTAACTTGGTTGTTTTACACAACCGATTTGAGGTATTCGACAATTTCCTGCTGTGTACTCATTTCAAGCACCTTTGCAGTAACTTTGTCTGCCTCTTCTTTTGTCCATGTGGAAATTATTTTTCTCACATTGAGAACTGACGGAGCGGAAACGCTGAATTCTGTGAGTCCGAATGAAATAAGCAACGGAATCATCAGCTTGTTTGCGGCAGCCTCACCGCACATTCCGACTGAAATGCCGTTCTGAACACCGCACTCAATTGTGTGTTTAATCATTCTGAGAACGCTTGGCTGGAGGGGAGAGTAGAGGTAAGACACATCGTTGTTGCCTCTGTCACAAGCCATTGTGTAGCCTGTGAGGTCATTTGTGCCGATGCTGAAGAAGTCTGCCTCTTTTGCAAGCATATCTGCGATAACTGCCGCAGACGCTGTTTCAACCATAACACCAACCTGAATGTTTTCGTTGAAATTTATGCCCATATTGCGTAAATCGGCTTTGCATTCTGCAACAAGCTTTTTGCCCTCACGAAGTTCATCCATAGTTGTGATGAGCGGGAACATAATCTTGATGTCACCGAATGCGCTTGCACGCAAAATGGCTTTAATCTGTGATTTGAAAAGTTCACGGTTTTTAAGGCAATATCTGATTGCACGGAATCCCATGAACGGATTTTCTTCTTTTTCAAGTCCAAGGTACGGAATGTCCTTGTCACCGCCGATATCAAGTGTTCTGATAATCAGCGACTTGCCCTTTAAGATAAGAGCCGCCTTTTTGTAGGCCTCAAACTGTTCGTCCTCTGTCGGAATTGAAGTTCTGTCCATGAACAGAAACTCTGTTCTGAAAAGTCCGACACCCTCGCCGTCTGCGTCAACTGCCTTGACAGCGTCTTCGGGTTTTCCTATGTTGCAGAAAAGTTCATAAACTTCTCCGCTTGCGGATTTTGTTTCTCGTCCCCTGTAATTTTCAAGCTCTTTGCGTTCTGCAAGAAAAGCGTCACGCTTTTTGGAGTATTCTGCAACTGTGTTATCATCCGGATTAACAATTATAGCACCCTCACTGCCGTCAACTACAACTGTGTCGCCGTTTTTCAGGCTTGATGCGACACCCTCAACACTGAGTACGGCGGGAATCTCAAGCGCTCTTGCAAGAATTGCAGAGTGGGAAGTTGTTCCGCCTGTTTCAGTAATAATGCCTGCTATGTTTTCTTTTACAATACCTGCCGTAACAGAAGGAGTAAGCTCCCTTGCAACAAGCACAGTGCCTTTTGGCGCATCGCTTACTTTAATTTCGTTTACTCCGAGAAGAATGCCAAGAACACCGCTCTTGATATCTCTGACATCAGCCGCACGCTGTTTTGTAAGCTCATCGTCAGCTGCCGAGAACATTGCAATAAACATATCGCACATATGCTCAAGAGCAGATTCCGCACATTGACCGTCTGCAATCAGCTTTTCAATTTCACCGCTGAGATACGGATCTTTGATAATCTGAATGTGACCTGCAAGAATTTCTGCCTCTTTTTCACCGGCTGAACTGCGAAGATTTTCTGCCTGTTTTTCAGTATTGTAGCAAAAAGCATCTACTGCTGCCTTAAAACGCTGTGACTCTGCCTCAGTATCTGTTACTGTTCGTGGAGTGTATTCAAGCGAATGTTCTTCAATAAGCATTACCTTACCGATTCCGATACCCTCGGATGCGGCTGTTCCGTGTAGCATAATCTTCACCTCTTGTAACTGGTCTGTCAGGGCCATTATTCGCCAAGACCGCTCTCAATGAGCTGTACTGCCTCTGCAAGTGCCTCGTTTTCGTCAGCACCGTCGCAAACAACTTCAATTTCACTGCCGCACTTGATGCAAGCCGCAATAATGTTGAGGAGGCTCTTTGCGTTGTACTGATTGCCGTTGAATTTGATTGTTACATCACAGCTGTATTTGCCCATAGCTGTTGCAAAAACCGATGCCGGACGCATATGGAATCCCTGCGCATTTGTGAGTACGAGTTCTTTTGATACCATAATAAAATCTCCTTTATAAATAAATTTGTGTTTTGAAGTTTTGAATCTAATGTCGTGAAAGTTCTTTGAGTTTTGAGGGGTGGCACCGGCTTTTACACCGGTGCCGAGGAACAAAACATTTCAAAAAACGGGTAATAGCAAATTAATTATTTTTTAATCGGTCTTTTGAGAAGTGCAAGCATAAGCATTGTAACTACTGCACCGATTGCAAGAGCAAGGAGGTAGAAATACCATGTACCCTGCATTGTTGCGAATACGAAGATACCGCCGTGAGGAGCCATAAGCTTACAGCCAAAGAGAGCTGAAAGTGCGCCTGCTACTGCAGAACCAACGATACATGAAGGGATAACCTGAAGCGGATGACCTGCTGCGTAAGGAATTGCACCTTCTGTGATGAATGAAAGTCCCATTACATAGTTTACGGGAGCATTCTTTCTTTCTTCGTCTGTCCAACGATTCTTGAAGAATGTGTTTGAAAGAGCGATTGCGATTGGAGGAACCATACCGCCGATCATAACTGCTGCCATAATGATGTATGCCTGATCGTCTGCGTTTGCAAGGTTAAGTGTTGCGAATGCATAAGCTGCCTTGTTGAAAGGGCCTCCCATGTCGATAGACATCATACCTGCGAGGAGCGCACAGAGCGGAACCATCATTGCAGGGTTAGAGGCAATAGCGTTAAGGCCGTTTGACATACCTGAGTTAATCATACCCATGAACGGGTTGACTGCGCACATTACAACGAGAATACCGCCGAGTCCGAGAAGCGGATAGATGAGAACGGGCTTGATACCCTCAAGAGCCTTAGGCATCTTATCGCACATTTTTTCAATACCGAGCATTAAGTAACCGCCTACGAAACCTGCGAGCAAGCCGCCGAGGAAGCCTGACGGAACTGTTTCTGCAGCGGCAGGATCCATAAAGGTTGCGCCTGATGTTGCAAGGAAACCGCCTACAAGACCAACGAGAAGACCGGGACGGTCTGCAATTGACATTGCGATAAAGCCTGAAAGGATAGGAACCATAAGGTTAAATGCCACACCGCCGAGTGTTTTAAACCATGCGGCTGCTGGAGTTACCGTACCGAATGCACTGCCAACCTCCTGTGCGTTAACACCGCATGCAATATCAATGAGGAATGCAATTGCAATGAAGATACCGCCTGCTACAACGAACGGGAGCATATGTGATACACCGTTCATAAGGTGACCGTAAGCGCCGCCTCTCTTCCTTGGAGCATCTGCAGAACCGCCTTTGTGATGATATACGGGAACTTCTTTGTTTACAATCTTGTTGATAAGCTCTTCCGGCTTATGAATACCGTCTGAAACGGCACACTGTAAAACGGGCTTGCCGTCAAAACGGGCAAGATTTATTGTGATGTCAGCGGCAATGATGATACCGTCACAATTTGCAATTTCTTCTTCGGTAAGCACATTCTTTGCACCGCCCGAACCGTTTGTTTCAACCTTAATCGGAATGTTAAGGCTGTCGCCGGCTTTCTGGAGTGATTCAGCCGCCATATAAGTATGAGCAATACCTGTTGGACAAGCTGTGATAGCAAGAACTCTGTAACCCTTCTTTGCAGGAACTTCTGCCTTTGGTTCATCGGGGAACTTCTCTGTTTCTCTTGCGTCAATAATCGAGATAAATTCTTCCGGAGTTTTTGCGGCTTTAAGCTTTGCGGTAAAATCTTCATGCATCAAAAGCTGCATAAGTCTTGCAAGAACTTCAAGATGAACATCACCGTCTGTTGTTGCGGCAATCATAAAGAGCAGCTTACAGGGCTTACCGTCGGGTGAGTCATAATCTACACCGTCGGGGACTGTGATAGCTGTGAGGGCGGGAGCTTTTACAGCTTCGCTCTTGGCATGGGGAATTGCAACCTCCATACCTACAGCTGTTGTGCCGAGTTCTTCACGGTTGAGGATTCCCTCTTTGTAGGCTTTAACATCCTTGAGGTTTCCGCACTTTTCATGTAATGAAACAAGTTTGTCAATTGCTTCGCTCTTGTCGGCAACTTTAACGCCGAGAGCAATACCCGATTTTTTTAATAAATCTGTGATACGCATATTTTTCTCTCCTTTTTAATTAAATTTTGCAAGCAATTCATTTATTTTTTCTTTTGTGGCAAGTCCGTCAAGAAATGCCGTTGCATTTCCGCACACACTGCCCAATTTCAGCGCATAGGGGTAGCTTTTTGTTTTTTCATATCCTGCCACAAAGCCTGCTACCATTGAGTCTCCCGAACCGACTGTGTTAATTACCTTTTCTTTGAGGACTCCTGCTTTGTGTCTTTTTCCAAATTCGTCAATGAGCATTGCTCCGTCACCGCCGAGTGAAATCAAAACATTTTTTGCACCGAGTTTCTGCAACTCTTTTGCATACTTTTCAATATCATCCTCGGTGTTGATTTCAACTCCGAACATTTCGGAAAGTTCCTGTCTGTTCGGCTTGATGAGGAACGGCTTGTACTTGAGTGCGTTGAGTAAAAGTTTTTTTGTTGCGTCAACTACAATTCGTACATCCTTGCCCTTGATTCTTTCAAGGATTCTTTCGTAAACATCATCAGGCATCGTATTCGGAATGTTTCCTGCAATTACGATTGTGTCGCCGTCGGATATTCTGTCGATTTTTGAAAACAGCCTTTCAAGTTCGCCTTCACTTATGTGAGGTCCCTGACAATTGATTTCTGTTTCAACGCCGGCTTTGATTTTTATGTTGATTCTTGAAATTCCACTTTCAAGCTTAATAAAGTCGGTGATAATTCTGTCGTTGCGAATACCCTTTTCAATGGCGTCACCCGTAAAGCCTGCAACAAATCCGAATGCCGTACTTTCAAGGTCAAGCTCTGCAAGTACGCATGAAACATTGATTCCCTTACCTCCGTAGTAATATTCTTCGGCGGTTGTTCGGTTTGTTATTCCCGGAACAAGCGAATCAAGTCTGACAATGTAGTCAATTGACGGATTAAGCGTTACGGTGTAAATCATTTTTTACCTCCTTTATCACCGTTGCCTGCGAAAAGTCCGGCGTAGGCAGTTTGTCGGTGATTATACAACATTTTCGCAGAGGGGCAAATGTTACGGAATACACCCTGCGAAATTTTGAATGGTCTGCAAGAACAAATGCCATATAAGATTTGTTGATTGCCGTTTCCTTTATAAGACCTTCTTCAATGTCGGGGGTTGTGAATCCCGAACTGATGTCAATTCCGTTTGCTCCCATAAAAGCTTTTGTAAAGTTAAAGCAGTTTATGCTTTTTATTGCTTCGGCACCCACAACAGCCTCGGTAAGCGGTTTTATTTTTCCGCCTACTATATATGTCTGCATACCCTTGTGGATAAGCATTCTGGCGTGTGTTATGCCGTTTGTAACATATGTTGCGTTTGTATTTGTAATGTGGTCAACAAGCTTTAATGTTGTTGTTCCTGCGTCAATATAAACAAAGTCAGAGTCATGGATAAGCTTTGCACAGTATTCTGCAACCGCATCTTTTTCATCGCTCATAACGGTTTCACGATTGCTTACCGCATCTTCAAAAACACCCTCGTTTCTGGTGATTGAAGTTGCACCGCCGAAAACCTTTGTGAGCTTTCCCATCTCATCAAGAGCGGAAAGATCTCTTCTTATTGTTGACTCGGATGAGTCAAGCAACTTTGTTAATTCCGACACCGTGACCGAACTTTTTTCTTCGAGCAAATCAAGTATTGCACGATATCTGTCCTGTGTAAGCATTATCCTCACCTCTTGACTATTTTGACTATCTTGACTATATTATAACACCCGTTTTTTAAAAGTCAAGCAAAATCGGTCAAAAAAATTCAGAAAAATTTAAAGACAGCAAAATTAGCTAACAAAAAAAGTGTCGAGCATTATTCAAAAACAGTATAATTTTACCGTTTTTGCAATTAAAATTGGTGTTTTTGATTATCTCCATTCAAAATCAGTCAAATTAATTATTTTGACTATAATTCTTTTAGCGTGTTGACTGCAAGGTGTTTTTATACTACAATATTAATCGTTGTGTACAAAAAAAGCCTGCAAGTTTTTTTGCAGGCTCAAAACGGCGAAATCACGCATTTATATTTTTTGTTTTTTTATGTTTTTTTATACATATATATGTT
>OLGD01004280.1_pt1 | contig 12004 bp, 9 predicted proteins | sample 1605311 | NCBI WGS metagenome assembly OLGD01 (sample SAMEA3888917, study PRJEB22519) | human gut metagenome | biome: human gut; feature: human-associated habitat; material: faeces | place: Denmark | collected 2010 | reverse complement strand
GGACGTCAGCGGCAGCAAGGTTATGTGCCGGAGCCGCAGGGGAGCCCGAGGGGGCAAGGCCCGCCTCGGATGCAATAAACCGCGGCCACGCGGAGGCAACCCCGCAGGCAATCGCCTGCGGGGTTGTCGCTGTCAAAAAGTATTACTTTTTGACAAAGGGGCTGCAGTCTGCTGCGCGCATAATTTGTGCGCCTACGGCACACAAATTCCACACTTGCAGCCAGAGAAGTATTTTCTCAGCCGCGCATGTCGCCGGAGAAAATGATCGAGACTTTCTTTCGCCGCTGCGGCGGCGAAACTCTGCGAGGTTTTTGAACAAGCTGAGCCGTCACCCCGCGGGCAAGAGACTGCGGGGTCGTTGCTGTCAAAAAGTATTCCTTTTTTGACGGGGGATAGCTGCCTGACGGCAGCGCCTCAGAGCCGCGGCATAAGAAAGCCCCCGCTGCGCAAGATGCGTCTTGCACAGCGGGGGGTCATCGTTATCCGAATGGGGCATCCGGGGTCTGCGCTCACTTCCAGCGCCACGTGAACGGCACGAACAGCAGCAGCAGCGGGAAGATCTCCAGACGGCCGAGCAGCATGCAGATCATGAGCACGATCTTGCTCAGCGGCGAGAAGATGGCAAAGCTTCCGGTCGGTCCGACAAGGGAGAGCCCCGGCCCGACGTTGGACAGGCACGAGAGTGCGGCGGTGAAATTCGTCGTGAAGTCCAGCCCGTCGAGCGACACGATCAGCCCGGCGATGAGCAGGATGATGATGTAGAACGTGAAATACGTCAGGGCGTTGTAGACGGTCTGCCCGTCGACCGGCTTGCCGTCGAGGCGGACGTTTTCCACGCAGCGCGGGCGCAGCATCTTCTTGACTTCGATCGTGCAGGATTTGAACAGCAGCATCACGCGCGAGACTTTCAGACCGCCGGCGGTGCTGCCGGCGCAGCCGCCGACAAACATCAGCAGCACGAGCAGGAACTTGGAGTATTCCGGCCAGAGATTGAAGTCCGCGGTGGCAAAGCCGGTAGTAGAGATGATCGATGTGACCTGGAAGAACGAATAGCGCAGCGCATGGCCGACGCCGCCGTAGAGATTGCGGATGTCGAATGCGATCGTGAGGACGGCGAAGGCGATGATGCCGAGGAACCAGCGCAGCTCCTCGTTGCGCAGCGCGGTGCGGATGTTGCCGAGCAGGACGAGGTAATACAGGCTGAAGTTGACGCCGAAGAGTATCATGAACACGCCCACGACGATGTCGATATAGGCGCTGTTGTAGTAGCCGATGCTCAGCGCGCGCGTGGACAGGCCGCCGGTGCCGGCGGTGGCGAACGCGTGCAGCAGCGCATCGTAAAAGCTCATGCCGCCGGCGATGAGCAGGACCATCTCCACGAGCGTGAGCGCGATGTACAGCAGGTAGAGGATGGAGGCGGTCTTGCGGATGCGCGGCACGAGCTTGCCGACCGTCGGGCCGGGCACCTCGGCGCGCATGATGTGCATCGAGCGGTTGCCGCTCATGGGCAGCACGGCCAGCACGAACACGAGGATGCCCATACCGCCGATCCAGTGCGTGAACAGCCGCCAGAACATACCGCCGCGGGTCATTTCCTCCGGCGCCGTGACGACGCTGGCGCCGGTCGTGGTCAGACCCGAGATCGTCTCAAACAGGGCGTCGATGTAGGTGGGAAAGGCCCCCGTTTCGGGATACAGCAGCCCGAAGATGCGGAAGGGCAGGGCGCCGAATACGCCGATCAGAACCCAGATGAGCCCGGCGGTGAAAAAGCCCTCCCGGGCAAAGAAGTCGGTCTTGGCCCGCAGCAGGGACAAAAGCCCGCCCACGGCCGCGGTGACCACAGCGGAGAGGAGCAGGGGGCGGGGATCGTCACCGTAAAGCAGGGCTACCGCCAACGGAAGAAGCATACAGGCGGCCTCCACCAGCAGCACCTTACCAGACACCCGAAAAACCAGCTTGAAATTCATGGTCAGCCGTCCGCCTCCATGCCGCTTTCATCGTAGATGTCGTTGACATCCAAAATGCCCATGCCCCGGGAGATGATGATGACCGTGTCGCCGGAGCTGATGACCGAGGAGCCCACGGGGATGATGACCTGGCCCTGGTGGATGATGACAGCGATGAGGACTCCGCGCTTCAACCGCAGGTCCTTCAGGGGGGTGTGCAGGTGCCGGGTGGTGCCGTTGACGGCAAACTCGGCGGCCTCCGCCCCGCCCTCAGCGATGCGGTACAGGGCGTTCATCACGCTGCCCTTGGAGTTTTGCATCCCCCGGACCACCTGAAGGATGTGCCCGGCGGTGATGAGCTTGGGGGAGATGACGCTGTCCAGCCCCAGGTGCTGGACGATGCCGGTGTAGTTCTGGCGGTTGCACTTGGCCACCACCTTTTTCAGCCCCTTCTGCAGGGCGTAAAGAGAGATGATCAGGTTGTCCTCGTCCCGGTCGGTGAGGGCCACGAAGGCGTCGTTGGCCGCCATGTTCTCCGACTCCAGCAGCTCCTGGTCGGTGCCGTCGCCGTTGATGACGAGGGTGTGGGGGAGCAGCTCGGAGAGCTGGCGGCAGCGCTCTTCCTTCCGCTCCACGATGGTCACCTTCATGTTCATCCGCTCCATCAGGGCGGCCAAATAGAAGGTGATGCGCCCGCCGCCCACCACAAAGACATTGCGGATCTTGGGGGCGTACCGGCCCATCAGCTCAAAAAAGCCGTGCAGGCCCAGCGGCGCCCCGATCAGATAGAGCTTGTCCCCCACCTGGGGCACGAAAGAGCCGTCGGGGATCAGGACCTCCTCGTTCCGCTCGGCGGCGCAGAATAGAATAGGCAGGTCCCGCACCTTTCGAGACAGGGCTGAAAGGGGCTGGCCAATGAAAAAGTCCTCCTCCCGGGCCCGGAAGCTCATCAGCTCCACCCGCCCGCGGTAGAAGGTCTCGATGTTGGCCGCCGAGGGAAAGCGCAGGATACGGGAGATTTCCACGGCGGTGTCGTTCTCCGGATTGATGAGCAGGTCGATGCCCATGCCCATTTTCAGCATTCCCTGGGCGGCCGTGTACTCAAAATTGCGGACCCGGGCGATGGTGTATTTGGCCCCCAGACGCTTGCCAGTGAGGCAGCAGACCATATTCACCTCGTCCAGGTTGGTGACGGCGATGAGCAGGTCGGCGGTATCCGCGCCGGCCTCCTTCAGGGCGGTCAGGGAGGCGCCGTTGCCTTTGATGCACATGACGTCCAGCGTGTCGGAGGCCTTTTGCAGCGCATTGTCGCTGGTATCAATGATGGTGACGTCATGCTCTTCCCGGGAGAGATGCTCGGCCAAGGTGAAGCCCACCTTACCGTCGCCGACGATGATGATCTTCAAGACTCCACATCCTTTGTGCGTAATCTGAACGGAATCGGAATGGCGTAGACCATCATAGCGTATCGTGACGATATTTGCAAGGGCTAATCCCGCCAGAGACGGAGAAATCCCGCGTCGTGGAGCTCTTTAAGGAGCAGAAGGACCAGGGGGGCGAGGACCATGCCCGCCACGCCGAAGGCCCGGAACCCCACGTACATGGCCATGAGAGCGGGCAGAGGGGGCAGTCCCGCCCGGGCTCCCAGCAGCCTGGGCTCCAGCAGGCTGCGCACCAGCCACACCACCAGATAGAGAGCCAGCAGCCCCAGGGCCAGGCGGAGATTTCCGGCCAGCAGCTCCAGCACCGCCCAGGGGATCAGGACGGTACCCGTGCCGAATATGGGCAGAGCGTCCACCAGGGCGATGGCGGCGGCCAGCAGCAGGGCCAGGTCCACCCGGAGCAGGAGCAGGCCGGCGGCCAACTGGCCGAAGGTGATGAGCATCAGAAGGCCCTGGGCCCGGAGCCAGCCGCCCAAGGTCGATTTCAGCCGGCGGCCCGCGCCCCGGAACCGGGCCAGCCAGGGGCGGGGCACCTGCCGCCGGAGAAAGACCAGCAGGGCGGGGCGGCGGGCACTGGTGAAGTAGGTGGCCAGGACGGCAGTGAAGAGGAAAAGAGCCAGATTGGGCAGGGCGGAGGCCGCCCCGGTCACGGCGGCCAGCAGCCAGTCGTAAAACTGGCTGGGGAGGCCCACGCCTTGTGAGACCAGCCCCTCCAGCGCCTGTCGCAGCCAATCCTGAAGGGAGACCGGGGCGGCCACCACCAGCCGATAGACCGCCTTCTCCAGCCAGTCCGACAGGGCGGGCAGACCGGACAGAAGCACGGGAAGCCGCCGCAGGAGGACGGCCACCTCATAGCCCACCCGCCAGGCTCCCAGAAAGAGCAGCCCCAGGATGAGGGCGGTCAGCAGCAGGGTGCACAGGGCGGCGGCGGCCCAGCGGGGCAGATGGAGCCCATCCATGCACAGGCGTACCGGCGGCTCCAGCAGGGCGGCCAGGGCCCAGGCGATCAGGAAGGGGAGCAGCCAGGGTACGAGAAACCGGGCCGTCAGCCACAGCCCCAGAGCCCCCAGGGCGATGTAAAGCAGAACCAGCAGGCGCAGGTGCTTGTTTTCGGGCATGGTGTGGCCTCCTTTTGGTCCAAATGACGATTTTTTTCCCTGCCGACGAGAAAAAATCGTGGGATCTCCTGTCGCTTTTTCGTTGCGTGCGGCGGCGGGCTGTGCTACAATGGGTTCCAATACGCGGACAAATGGCTCTGTAATAAAGACAGTGCGCGCCGCTTAGAATGGGGGTAGGAACCATGCATATGCCGCCCAAGCACTTTATTGTGGAGGCGGAGGCCCTGCCGGAGATTTTCCGCAAGGTAGCCGAGGCCAAGCGCCTGCTGGATACCGGCGAGGCCAAGACCGTCCACCAGGCCACGGTGATGACCGGCATCAGCCGCAGCGCCTTTTACAAATATAAGGATGCGGTGCGGCCCTTCAACGACATGCTCCACGGCCGGATCGTCACCTTCCAGTTCATGCTGCGGGACGAGCCGGGCGTGCTGTCGGCAGTCCTGAATAGCTTTGCCGTCTCCGGCGGGAATATTCTCACCATCAACCAGGGTATCCCCATCAGCGGCTGCGCCCTGGTGACCATCGGCGCGGAGACCTCCGGGCTGGAGATCCCGGTGGAGGAGCTGGTCAGCCGGACTTCCCGGCTGACGGGAGTCCTGCGGTGCGAGATCCTGGCGGGACAATAATACACACGACGAGGTGAAACAAATGGTGAACATAGCGATCCTGGGGTTTGGAACCGTGGGCTCCGGTGTGGCGGAGGTGCTGGCCAAAAACAGCGCCCACATCGACCAGAAGGTGGAGACCCCGGTGCGGCTGAAATATATCCTGGATGTGCGAGATTTTCCTGACAGCCCTTTCGGCGATAAGATCATCCACGACTTCGCTACCATCGAGAACGACCCCGAGGTGGATATCGTGGTGGAGACCATCGGCGGCGCGGGCGTGGCGCTGGACTTTACCCGGCGGGCCCTGAGCGCGGGCAAGAGCGTGGTATCCTCCAACAAGGAGCTGGTGGCCGAGCACGGCTGCGAGCTGCTCCAGCTCGCAGCCCGGAAGGGGGCCAGCTACCTGTTCGAGGCCAGCGTGGGCGGCGGCATCCCTATTCTCCGGCCCCTGAGTCAGTGCCTGGCCGCCAACGAGCTCACCGAGGTCTGCGGTATCCTCAACGGCACCACCAACTATATTCTCACCCGGATGATTCGGGCGGGCCTGTCCTTTGACGCCGCGCTTCGTGAGGCCCAGGCCAACGGCTATGCCGAGGCCGACCCCACCGCCGACGTGGAGGGCCACGACGCCTGCCGGAAAATCTGCATTCTGGCCGCCATCGCCTTCGGCCGCCACATTTACCCCCGCCAGGTGCCCACCGAGGGGATCACCGGGGTGACCCTGGCTGACGTGGCCTACGCCGAGTCCTGCAACAAAAAGATCAAGCTGCTGGGTCGGGCCATCCGTCAGGACGACGGCAGGATCTGCGCCTATGTGGCCCCCCACCTGCTGGACGGGGAGAATCCGCTGTCCGGCGTGGAGGACGTGTTCAACGCCATCACCGTCAAGGGCGACGCCATCGGCGACGTGATGTTCTATGGCCGGGGGGCTGGCAAGCTGCCCACCGCCTCCGCCGTGGTGGCCGACGTGATGGACGCCGCCCGCCACATCAAATCTCGGAAGCGGGTGGAGTGGGGCCCCGGCGGAGAGGACGTGACCGTCTCTCCCGAGCGCCTGGAGACCGCCTGGTATGTCCGGGCCAAGGGACGCGTGGATGCGGTCCGGGCCGGGTTCCCCGGAGTGGCCCTGCTGTCCCGTTCCGGCGCTCCGGCGGAAGAGGTTGCCTTCCTGACGCCCGTCATGACCGGAGCTGAGGTGCTGGAACGGCTGGGCGCTCTGGAACCGCAGTCGCTGTTCCGCGTGCTGGACTGAGGACATAGAATGGCGTAGGTCCCGGTCTGTGCCGGGGCCGGACGCCGATTCGGAAACACTCTTAGGGGGTACATATACATGGGACTCATTGTACAGAAGTTCGGCGGGACCTCGGTGGCGGACTCCGACCGCATCCGCAACGTGGCCCGCATCATCACCGAGACCTACCGCCGCGGACATAACGTGGTGGTGGTCCTTTCCGCCCAGGGCGACACCACCGACGATCTCATCGCCAAGGCCGCGGAGATCAATCCAAGGGCCTCCCAACGTGAGATGGACATGCTGCTGTCCACCGGCGAGCAGATCTCCTGCTCCCTGTGTGCCATGGCCATCGAGGCCATGGGCTATCCGGTGGTCTCCCTCACCGGCTGGCAGGCGGGCTTCCGCACCAACTCCTCCTACTCCAACGCCCGCATCAAGACCCTGCGGACCGAGCGGGTGCTGGCCGAGCTGGACAAGAAAAAGATCGTCATTGTCACTGGCTTCCAGGGCATCAACAAGTACGACGACATCACCACCCTGGGCCGGGGCGGCTCGGACACCTCCGCCGTGGCTCTGGCCGCCGTGCTCCATGCGGATCTGTGCCAGATCTACACCGACGTGGACGGCGTATTCACCGCCGATCCCCGCTGTGTGAAGGGGGCCAGAAAGCTGGACGAGATCACTTATGACGAGATGCTGGAGCTGGCCACCCTGGGCGCCCAGGTGCTCCACAACCGCTCGGTGGAAATGGCCAAGAGGTATAATGTCAATCTGGAGGTCCTCTCCAGCTTTTCCGGCCAGCCCGGAACCAAAGTCAAGGAGGTTGCAAAAACCATGGAAAAGCCCTATGTGAGCGGCGTAGCCAAGGATAAAAATATTGCCCGTCTGGCCCTGGTGGGCCTGCCGGATAAGCCCGGCACCGCCTTCCGCATCTTCTCCACTCTGGCCCGGCACAAGATCAACGTGGACATCATCCTCCAGTCCATTGGCCGCAACGACACCAAGGACATCAGCTTCACCGTTACCCACTCCGACATGGACAAGGCGCGGGAGGCCATGGAGAAGATGAAGGATGCCCTGGGCTTCGACCACATCGACGTCACCGACGACATCGCTAAGGTCTCCATCGTGGGCGCCGGCATGATCAACAACCCCGGCGTGGCCTCCCTGATGTTTGAGGCCCTCTTCAACGCCGGCATCAACATCCACATGATTTCCACCAGCGAGATCAAGGTCTCTGTCCTGGTGGACAAAAGCGACGCCGACAACGCCGTCCAGGTCATTCACGACCGCTTCTTCGAGGAGTACGGCAACCTGTAATGCGGCGGTTCGCACGCATACCAAGAAAAGGCCGGGGCAAATGCCCCGGCCTCCTTGTAGGTTCCACCCCTAATTGGCCCCACCAATGAGGGGATCATGTCAGCACGCACAACTGTATTTGGACCGCCAACTTTTGGGCTGACCCTTTTCTTTTTTCCCTGGGCGGTATATAATAATGGCTACGGAATAAACCGCCAAGCGGTTTATTCGTGCGGCCACTGCCGCATAAGCCGATTGGCCTTGAAAGCCTTGGGAGGCAAGGCTTTCGGCTTTGTGCAGTGCGCATTATAATAGGGCCGGTAAGGGAGTGATACCATGAAAACCGGACTGGTGCTGGAGGGCGGCGCCCTGCGGACCATCTTTTCCAGCGGCGCCTGCGACGCCCTGCTGGACGGGGACCTGATGCCTGACTACGTCGTGGGCGTGTCGGCGGGCATCGCCTACGGCGTGAGTTATATCTCCAGACAGAAGCGGCGCAACCTCCACATCCTCACAAATTATGCCAATGACAAGCGGTATATGGGGCCTAAGAACCTGCTTGAGCCGGACAACCGTTGCTATTTCGGCCTGAAATTCACCTATGAGACCATCCCCAACGAGCTGATCCCCTTTGATTACGAAACCTTCGCGGCCTATCCCGGACAGGTGGAGGCGGTGGTCACCAATCTGGACACCGGCTGCCCGGAATATCTGCCGGTGCCCCGTCGGGATGAAAAGTTCCTGGTGCTTCAGGCCACCTGCGCCATGCCGCTGCTCTTCCCCATTTTTTATCTGGACAACAGGCCCTATCTGGACGGCGGCGCCTCGGACGCCATTCCCTATGACCGGGCCTTCCGGATGGGGTGCGAGCGGGTGGTGGTCATCCTCACCCGGGAGCGGAGCTACCGCCGCAAGCCGGAGCTTCTGCCCGCCATCAACGCCCGCTACCGAGCGGAGTTCCCCAACTTCTGCGATACCATGGAGGCCCGGGCGGAGCGCTATAACGACAGCCGGGAGCGGCTGTTCCGCCTGGAGGAGGAGGGAAAGGTGCTCCTCATCGCCCCGGAAGACACCCAGGGCTTCTCCCGCACGGAAAAGGACGTGGGAAAGATCATGAAGCTGTGGAAGGACGGATACGACCACACCCTGTCCCGCTTGGATGAGATCCGGGCCTTCTGGCAGGGCTGAGACAGTCCCAAAACCGCCGCCGGCATGTGCCGGCGGCGGTTTTCAATGTGTTCAGCAGCGGCGCCGGTGGCCGGACAGGCGGTCCAGAAGCCCGCGTCTGGCGGCGGGGACGGGGGAAGCCGCCAGCGCCGGCGGCTCCTGCCGGACGGCCTCCTCCATCAGGGCGGCCTGGGCGTCCAGCGGGGGCTGGCCCTCATCGGGGACGGGGTGATAGTGGCCCTGCTCGTCCAGGAAGCGGGCCTTTTCGGTGTCCCGGCACAGGATGTCCACATAGTGTGCGATCTGACGGCGGATGCCTTCGTCCAGGATGGGACAGGCGATCTCCACCCGCCGCTCGGTGTTGCGGGTCATCAGGTCGGCCGAGCCGATGTAGACCCGCTGGTCCTGTCCCGCGCCGAAGGCAAAGATGCGGGCGTGCTCCAGATAGCGGCCCACGATGGAAAAGACCCGGATGCGGTCGGTGAGCCCGGGCACCCCTGGCCGCAGGCAGCAGATGCCGCGCACGTTCATTCGGATGTCCACCCCGGCCTGGCTGGCCTCGGCCAGCTTGTCGATCAGCTCCCGGTCGGTGACCGAGTTGCACTTGAGGAAAATGCGGGCGGCCCGGCCGCTCCTGGCCTTGGCGGTTTCTCCGTCGATCAGGGAGATGAGCCGGTCCTTCAGGCCGTTGGGGGCCACCAGCAGGTGGCGGTATTCCCCCTCCAGGTTGGCGGTGGACATATTTTGAAAGAAGGCGGCGGCGTCCGCCCCGATGGCCGGATTGGCCGTCATCAGGCTCAGGTCGGTATAGAGCTTGGCGGTCTTTTCGTTGTAGTTGCCGGTGCCTACCTGGGTGATGTGCTGGATGTGGCCCCGCTCCCTGCGCGTGATGAGACAGATTTTGGAGTGGACCTTGACCCCCTCGAAGCCGTATTGAACGGTGCAGCCCGCCTCCTCCAGCCGCTCGGCCCAGGCGATGTTGTTCTGCTCGTCGAACCGGGCCCGCAGCTCCATCAGCACCGTCACGTCCTTGCCGTTTTCGGCGGCCGCCGCCAGGTATTCGATGAGCTTGGCCTTGGAGGCCAGGCGGTAGATGGTGATCTTGACAGACAGCACCGCCGGGTCGTGGGCGGCCTCCTTCACCAGCTGAAGGAAGGGGTCCATGGAGTGGTAGGGGTAGTAGAGCAGGGCGTCCCGCCGCAGGATCTGGGGGATGAGCTTTTCGCCCCGGTTGAGGCCCATGGGGAAGCGAGGGGCGAAGGGGGCGAAGCGCAGGGCGGCGGCGCTCTCCGGGGGCAGCTTATCCTCCAAGGCGTAAACGTAGCCCATGCCGATGGGGGCCTTGGTGCGGAACACCTGCTCCCGGGCCAGGTTCAGCCGCTGGCACAGGAAGGAGAGCAGCGCCTCGTCGGCAGCTCCCTGGATCTCCAGCCGGACCGGGGCCAGCCGGGCGCGCTTTTTGAGTACCTTACGCATGTGCTGGCGGAAGTCGCCGCTGACGTCGTAGTCCTCATCCTCCGGGGAGATATCGGCGTTGCGGGTGACCGAGATCACCGCCTTGCTCACCACCTGGTACTGATCAAAAATCTCTCCGGCGTACTCCTGGACAATCTGCTCGATGAGCAGGTAGCGCAGCCCCCGCTCGCTGAGCTGGAGGAAGGGGGGCAGGCTCTTGGGGATGGGCACGATGCCGAAATACTGCCCCTCCCCCCGGCGCAGGGTCATGGCCACGTTGAGGGACTTGCTGGGCAGGTGGGGGAAGGGGTGGAGGGGGTCCACCACCTGGGGGGAGAGGACGGGGGCGATGTAATCCCGAAAGTACCGCTCCACCTGCTTTTTCTCCTTGGCGTCCAGCTCAGAGATGGTCAGACCGCAGATATTGCAGGCCCGCAGGCGGGTCTCCAACTGGCTGACCACCTTGTCCCGCTGCTTGTAGAGCGGGCCAACGGCGGCGAGGATGGCGGCGAGCTGTTGGGCGGGGGTCAGGCCGCTCTTGGTGTCCACATGGGCCTTTTTCACCAGGGTCATGTCGTAGATGGAGCCCACCCGGATCATAAAGAACTCGTCCAGGTTGCTGGTGAAGATGGCGGCGAACTTGAGCCGCTCGAGCAGCGGGACCGTCTCGTCCATCGCCTCGGAGAGCACCCGGTCGTTGAAGGCGAGCCAGGAGAGCTCGCGGTCCTGCGTGTAGGGATGATCAGCCATGGAGCAGGCCCTCCTTTTCAAGCATGTTTTCAAGGTAGCCCTCGCGCACGCCGTAGCTGCTGGTGACTATCGTCTTGGCGCCGCAGAGCTCAGCCGCGGTGCTGAGTACGACGATGCCGGGGATCAGCGTGTGCACGCGCTCGGGCGCGAGCTTGAGTATGCGGCGCATGAGCTTGCGGGGGTTGGCCTCGGCCTGGGCGAGCACGTCGCGCAGGAAATCCGGAGAATAGCCCTCGGTCCCGCCGCCGGCGGCGAGGTAGAGCTGGTTTGCCGCGCGGGCCGTGCCGCCGACGCCGCAGATGGGCTCGGGCACGAAGTCGCCCTTGGGCGGCATGGCGGCTGAAATGACCTTCACCGCCTCAGCACGCATGCTGCGCAGCTCCTGCTTGTCGGGGATGACGCCGGAGACGAAACGGTTGAAGAGCGCGAGCGAGCCGAGCGGCAGGCTGCGCGCCGCGATTACCTCGCGGGAGCGGAAGAATACGAGCTCCGTGCTGCCGCCGCCGATGTCCACAAGGACGCCGGAGCGCTCCTGCATCCGGCCAACTGCGCCGCGGTAGTCAAGTATGGCCTCCTCGCGGCCGGTGATGACGTCTATCTTGAAGCCCGTCTCGCGCTCGACGCGGGCCACGATGTCGGCCGTGTTCTTCAGCCCGCGCAGTGAGGCGGTGGCGAAGGGATAGACCTGGCAGTCGGGCAGCAGCGAGAGCACGCCGTGGAACCTGTGCAGTACGCCGAGCAGCCGCTCGATGCCCTCCTCGGACATCGCCCCGTCCTCGACGAAGCCCGCAAGCCCCGCCGTGGCCTTGCTGCTGAGCGCCTGATTCAGCTGCCCGTTTTCGAGCGTATATATGACGAGCCTGATCGTGTTCGAGCCTATATCTATAACGCAGTACAAGTGTAAATGCCTCCCGATTTTGAACAATATTAGTATAATAACCCGTGTATATAATATTTGCACGAAAATTTCGTAAAATTACTGTAA
>OLGD01004276.1_pt1 | contig 12012 bp, 7 predicted proteins | sample 1605311 | NCBI WGS metagenome assembly OLGD01 (sample SAMEA3888917, study PRJEB22519) | human gut metagenome | biome: human gut; feature: human-associated habitat; material: faeces | place: Denmark | collected 2010 | reverse complement strand
GGAGCGCGAAATGCTCCAGCCCCTGCGCGAGCGCGCCAATTACGTGCTCTCCACCGGCGGGCTGCGCGCCAGGGAGCTTTGCGCGCGCGTGGACGACCTGCTCTCCGGCAACGAGAATCAGCGCGCCCTGCGCACGGAAATCATGTCCTTCGGCTATAAGCGCGGCATTCCGCGCGAAAGCGATCTGGTGTTCGACGTGCGCTTCCTGCCCAACCCGTATTATATCAAGGATATCCGCGCCTACACCGGTCTGGAAGCGCCGGTTCGCGATTACGTGCTCGGCAAGGAGGAGACCCGCGAGTTCTTGGGGCACCTGTACGAGCTGGTCGATTACCTTCTGCCGCTGTATCAGCGCGAGGGAAAGCGACGGCTGATGATCGCCGTGGGCTGCACCGGCGGCGCGCATCGCTCCGTGGCCATCAGCGAGGCGCTCGGCGCGCATCTGCGCGCGCTGGGGCAGACCGTCAGCGTCACCCACCGCGACATCGCCATCGAAGAGGCGAGCTGGCCGTTCCGCAGGGCAAAATAAGCGGCTCGGCGCATCTTTTTCAAAAAAACGCGCATGCTGTGCTTATCACCGTTTTCGGAGGATAAGCCGCATGCGCGTTTCTTCTTTTTCCAATGTTCCGTTCATCCCGCCGATTGCGCCGCAGGCCGTGCCGCCGCAGACTCCCTGCGCGCCGCCCGCCCCGGCGGCGTTTCTGCCGTTTTCCGCGCAGGCGTTCGATCAGGCGCGCCTGCGCGACGTGCCGGTGCTGCTCTTCATCTGCGACGCGCCGCCGTCGTTTGCGGACGCGGCGCTGAATATGCAGATCTTCGAGCGCACCGTGCCCGTCTGGCTCTACCCCGGCATGCGGCCGGATGTGGAGCTGCTCTGTCAGCGCGCGGGCGCGCTGTTTTCCGGCGAGGGCGCGCTGCCCCTGTGCGCGCTGATGCTCGAAGACGCGCGCGTGTTTCTCGCCGCGCCGCTGCCCCCGGCGGGCTTTGCGCTCGATCCGTCGCGGCTGTACGTCTGGCTCTCGCAGGCGGATCGTCGCTTCGCGCAGAACCGCGACGCCTTCATCCGTCAGGCCGTGCAGACCGTCCGCTCCTTCCGCGCCGAGCCGCTGCGCAAGCCCTATTCCCCCGGCGACGCGGCGCACGACCTGACCCGCGCGCTGCTCGCCGTGCGCGACCCGATCAACGGCGGCTTCGGCAAGCTCAAGCAGCCGCTTTGCCCCGCGCTGCGCTTCTTGAGCCGCGCCGCGCTGCGCGACAGGCAGGCGCACGCGGCGCTTGACCAGACGCTCGACGCGATGCTCGCCTCCGACCTCTACGACCCGCTGGACGGCGCGTTCTTCCGCGCGACGCTGACGGAGGATTGGCGCGCCTTTGTGCCGGAAAAGCCGCTGGCCATCAACGCGCTGCTGGCGCTGACGCTGCTGGAAAGCGGCCGCCGCGCCGAGGCCGTCCGCACGCTGGATTTTCTGCTCTCCGCCTGCTTTGCGCCGGGCGGCGCGCTGAACCCCTGCCTCACCTACGACAGGGAGAGCTGCGCCTTCACGCCGGAGCAGGTCTGCGCCGCGCTCGGCGGGGAGGACGGCCTGCGCGTCTGCCGCCTGCTGGGGCTGCGCCGCCAGCACACCGGGCTTCCGCCCAAGGTCACGCCCAGCCGCTTTTCCCCGGTCGAGGATTCCCCCGAGGCGGATCTGCCGCGCACGCCGACCCTGCCGCGTTCGCTCACCCCGGAGGACGCCGCCTTTCTGCGCCGGGTCATGCCCCAGCTCCAGCGCGTGCGCGCCGCCCGAACGCCGCCGACCCCCGCGCCCTGCATCCTCAGCGAGGATTGCGCGCTGGCGGCGGCCGTATTCGCGCTGTGCGGCAGGCGCTTGGGCGAATCGCGCTACATTCAGGCGGCTCAGCGCGCCGTCGGCTACCTTGCCGCGCTGTCGCCCACCCTGCCGCCGTCGTATTCCCCGGTCAGCGCGCTCAACGCCCAGCTCACCTGCGGCGCGGGCGCGGCGCTCGCGCTGGCGCTGCTGACGCTGGGACAGGCGGAGGAGCTGCACACCTATCGCGAAAGCGGCCTGCGCCTTCTGGGCGCGGCGCTGCATGCGTTCACAACGCCGGACGGCCTGCCGATGCACACCCCGCAGGACGCGGCGGCGTTCTTCCCGCGCATCCCCGCGGTTTGGGATTCGGAACTGCCCTCGCCTGCCGCGCTGCTGCTGCATGCGCTGGCGCTGGCCGACGCTTGCCGCCCGCAGGCCGGATACAAGGACGCGGCGCTCGTCCTCTGGCAGGCCGCCGCGCCGTATGCGCGCCAGCAGCCGCTCGCCTGCGCCGGGTTGATCGACGCGGCGCATTTCACGCTTTCAGAATCTCGCGAAGCGCCGCCGCATCCACAGTGAACAGCGAATCCTCGCCGAGCAGCACGCCGTCGCTGAGCGCCTTTTTCTCCTCCTGAAGCAGCACGATGCGCTCCTCGATCGTTCCGGCGGCAATCAGCGAAAACACCTGAACGCCTTTCGTCTGCCCGATGCGGTAGGCGCGGTCGGCCGCCTGATTCTGCGCCGCCGTGTTCCACCACGGATCGTAGTGGATGACCACATCCGCGCCGACGAGGTTCAGCCCCGTGCCGCCCGCCTTGAGCGAAATCAGGAAAACGGGCGTGTCGCCGCCGTTGAATTGCTCGATCAGCGCCATGCGCTTGGCCTTGTCCGTTTCGCCCGTCAGCTTGAGCGTTTCAAACCCGGCCTCGTGCAGCGCGTCCTCCAGCAGCGCCAGCATCGACGTGAACTGCGAAAAAATCAGCATCCGATGCCCCTGCGCGGCCATATCCCGAACGAGCTCGAGCAGTTGTTCGAGCTTGCCGCTGCCGCCTGCATAATCTTCCAGGCAGAGCCGCGGATCGCAGCAGAGCTGGCGCAGGCGCGTCAGCCCCGCCAAAAGCCGCATGCGCCCCTGCGGGTCGGCCAATTCGCTTTCCGCATCCCGCATCAGCTTTTCGGCGTATGCGTGATACACCTTGGCCTGCCCCGGCGTCATCTCGCTGGTCATCACGGTTTCAATCTTGTCCGGCAGATCGTCGAGCACGTCCTTCTTCATGCGCCGCAGGATGAACGGCGCGACCATCAGGTGCAGGTTTTGGCGCGCCTGCTCGTCCGCGTCCTGCACAATCGGCGCTTCAAACCGCTCGCGGAAGCGCTTGTAGGCGTACAGATACCCCGGCATCAGGAAATCGAAGATCGACCAGAGCTCGCTCAGCCGGTTTTCAATCGGCGTGCCGGTCAGCGCGAAGCGATGCGCCGCATTGAGCGTCTTGACAGCCTTCGCCGCCTGCGACGCGGCGTTTTTGATGTTCTGCGCCTCGTCGAGCAGCACATGCGTCAGCGGCTTATCCCGATAGGCCAGCACGTCCCGGCGGAGCTGATCGTAGGATGTGATCAAAAGCCCGTCGCGCCATGCCTCAATCTGCTTCTGGCGAACGGCCGCCGTGCCCAGCAGCGCCATGCAGGGCAGGTCTGGCGCAAACCGCGCCGCCTCGCTGCGCCAGTTGAGCTGGAGCGACGCGGGGCAGACCACCAGCGCGCGCACCGGCCGCCCGCACGCCCGCTCGCGCAGCAGCAGCGCCAGCGCCTGCACCGTCTTGCCCAGCCCCATGTCGTCCGCCAAAATGCCACCGAAGCCCGCGTCGCTCAGCGCGCTCAGCCACGAAAGCCCCGTCCGCTGATAGGGGCGCAGCTCGGCGCAGAGCCCGCGCGGCGGCTCAACCTGCGTCTTCTGCGCGTCTTCCAGCCGCCGCATCCACTCGCTGAGCGCCTTGGGTACATCCAGCGAAATGCCCTTGCGCCGGGCGAGCGCCTGCTCCAGATACATCGCCCGTTCCAGCGGCATTTCGCCGCCGCGCTGGGCGTCCTCCACGCTCAAGCCGGCGCTTTCCAGCACCTTTTCAAGCTGCGCCGCCTGATCGAGCGCTTCCTCCGAGAGGAAGGTGCCGTCCTTCAGCCGCACATACTTCCGCTTCTGGCGGTATGCGGCGTAGGCCGCGTCCAGATCCGCCTGCGTCAGCCCGCCCAGATCCGCGTGAACGAGCAGCTTCGCGCCCTGCCGCTGCATGCCGAAGGTGATCGCGCGGGGCGCTTTCACGTTCATCCGCGCCAGCCGGTCGGAAACCATGACCTCGCCGACGGCATCCAATTCGCGCAGGCGCTCCGTCAGCAGCGCGTAGCGCGCGTCGTCGTCGCCGTCAAACGCATATTCCCCTTCGGTTCGCCGCTCGGGAAAGAGCGCCCGAATCCGCGTAAGCGCCTGATTTTCCCGGAACGCATCCCGCCGGATGTGCGGTGTATCCTCGCCGGGACGCACACGCTCCGCGCCGTAATGCCACTCCGGGCGGCAGAGCAGCGCGTCCTTCTCGTCCGCATCCAGATAAAACCGGGCGGTCATCTCCATCGGCGTGTGGCGCAGCACGGTTTTGCGCCCCTGAATCACCTGCGCGCGGGAGGGCGCGATGACCTGCGCACAGACGGGCGCAATCTGCTTCTCTTCAAGGGGCAGGCCGTTCGGGCGCTCCGCCGCGGCGCGCAGAAGCGCCTCCACCCGGCGAAAATCCGCTCCGTATGCGCAAACCACGCCCGTCGGCAGAAACTCGTATGCGCCGGAAAGCCCCAGCGTCACGTCCGGCGTTTTGACGCGCAGCTTCGCGCCGCCGTCGCTCGTTTCCAGCGACACGGCGGGCGTGATTTCCCCCGTCCGCACCGGAACGCGAACCGGGTCTTCCCCATCCTTTTTCAGCTCCACCTCTCGCCCGAGCAGAACGCGCATCGCCTGATCCAGCAGCGAACCTTTCAGCGCGAAAGCTGGAACGTTTTGCCTTACCCGCTGCTCTGCGAGCAGCAGCACCAGATCGATCAGCGGAATATCCCGTTCGTCAAACATCTCGCGGTCGTGCGCAAACGCCAACCCCTTGCCGTAGGCATGATGCTGGCCGTCCAGCACGCGCTGCGCGAAATCCCACGGGTTGCGGACGATGTAGGCGCGCGCTCCTTCCCAGCCGACCCGAAACTCCAGCGCGGCGATTTCCATCCCCCTGCGCTCGATCACGGGATACAGGCGCACCCTCCGCCCCGCCGGCCGTGCGGCATACGTCCGAACCCTGTCGCTCAGATTCACCATCTGATCGACGAATGCCTCGTTCAGGCGCTTTTCCTCCGCCTTTCGCCTTTTTTCCTCCTCCTGACGCCTTTTTTCCTGCTCCTGCCTCCACTGCTTCTCCTGCCGTTCATGTTCCATCTCCATCACGTTTTGGATCATCAGCGCGACGACGTGCTTGCACGGCGCGTTCGTGCGCGCATGCGCCATGCAGGTGCATCCGCCCCGAATCTCCCCCTGATTCGTTTCCTCGTACCACGTCTCGTATACGCCGTAATGCCCGCGCACCCTCGCCGTATAGCGCCCTTCCGAGCCGAATTGCCTGTCAATGAACAAAATCCGCCCTTCGCGCACGTAGTCAATCGCCCGCTTTATCGTCGTCTGGTTGTGTACCATCTGATAAATGTCTTCCATGTCCAGCACAATCCATGCCCTCCGTCTTCCGTTTGCTCTATTATAGCATGCCTTCGCCGCTTTTTTGAGCCCGATTCCGCTTCTTTTTATTTCGCTATAACGCGACTTTATTAAAATTCACTTGACAAATGTTACAACTCGTAATAAAATAGTCACATACTTGAAATGAAAGGAGACGCATGCCTGTATGTCGATTCGTGCGTCTAACAAAAGATGGATTGCGGCGCTTTCCGCCGCTTTGATGGTATGCGTCTGTGCGAGCGCTTCTGCGCAGAACTACAGCCTCGGCGACGAGGCGGACGAGGTCGCGACGATCCAGACCGCGCTCAAGCAGCTCAAGCTTTACAGCGCGGGGATCACCGGCCACTACGGCGAAAAGACGGAAGCCGCCGTCAAGAAATTCCAGAAGAAATACGCATTTGAAGATAACGGCATTGTTGACGAGGACACCCGCGCGGCGCTTTACGAGGCCGCAGGAATCACCTACACCGCCTCCGGCAGCTCGTCCTCCTCGTCTTCTTCCGCGTCTTCGTCCTCTTCCTCCTCCGTGTCGGGCAGCGCCATTCTCCGCTACGGCACGCGCAGCGACGAGGTTCTCAAGCTCCAGCAGAATCTGACCAAGCTCGGGCTGTACACCGGCACGATCAGCGGCCACTACGGCAGCATCACCGAGGCCGCGGTTATGAACTTCCAGCGGAAGAACGGCCTCTCCGCCGACGGCATTGCGGGCGCGAAGACGCTGGCCAAGATTGAAGAAAAGGTGAACGGTTCTTCGTCCTCCTCTTCCTCCGGCAGTTCTTCGTCTTCTTCCTCTTCTTCGGGCAATGCGGCCGCCAATTCTTCAAACGGCCTGCTCAAGTACGGCGTTCGTTCGGACGCTGTGCGCACCCTCCAGCAGAACCTCAAGACGCTGGGCTATTACGACGGCTCTGTGACCGGCAATTTCGGCCGCCTGACGAAGGAAGCCGTCTACAACTTCCAGAAGGCCAACGGCCTTTCCGCCGACGGCGTTGCGGGCGCGAAGACGCTCTCCTCCATCTCCGGCAAGCTCTCCGGAAACAGCAGCTCGGGCAATTCTTCCAGCTCCGGCAGCAGCAACAGCAGCGGTTCGAGCAGCTCCAATAACAGTTCGGACAGCTCCACCCTGCTGAACACGAGCGTCATGCTCCAGCAGGGTTCCTCCAGCAGCGAGGTGCTCAAGCTGCAAAACATGCTGGCTTCTCTGGGCTTCTACACCGGCAACAAGACCGGCAACTTCGGCGCGCTGACCGCCGACGCGGTGATGGCCTATCAGAAATCCAAGGGGCTGACGGCGGACGGCATCGCGGGCAAGAAGACGCTCGCCGCCATCAATGCGGATTATTCCGGCAAGGGCAGCACCAGCGCCGGTACGACCAACGGCACGACCGCCCCGAGCACGCAGACCGCCGGCAACGTCATCTATGAAAACTTCTACAACTGGCGGCGCAATTACGCCAACGGCGAATACTGCACGGTGTATGATTTCTCCACCGGCTACTCTTGGAAGCTGCGCATTATGACCAAGGACGCGCATATGGATGCCGAGCCCGCCACGGCGGAGGACACGGCCATCATGCTCAAGGCGTTCGGCGGCAAGACGACGTGGACGCCGAAGGCAGTCTGGGTCACCTTCTCGGATGGCAAGACCTACATCGGCTCGACCCACGACGTGCCGCACTCCCCGCAGCACCTCTCCAACAACAACTTCAACGGTCACCTGTGCGTCCACTTCCCGATTTCCATGGAGAAGGCGCAGAGCATCGGCCCGTATGCCACGAGCCATCAGGAGGCCATCAACGAGGGCTGGGCGGCCACGCAGAAGCTCAAATACTGACGGATTCGCCAAGCTCGACCGAAATCACATCATCTGGGATTTCAGTTATTCGTCCATTTGCAAAAAAGCCATTCTCTCCTTCGGGATAAGAATGGCTTTTTTTGATGCCTGAGCGATTGCCCGGCTTTCATCCGCCTGCGCATTTGCAGTTTAGCGCTCAACATGATATAATGAATCATCAAGAGAATCAGGAGGGCTTACCTATGGCCACGATGAAGGATATCGCCAACCTTGTCGGCGTCAGCCTGACGACGGTTTCCAATGTCGTTCACGGCAATTACGACCGCGTTTCCCCGCAGACGGTGCAGCGGATTCTCGACGCCATCGAGCAGCTCCATTATGTGCCCAATATGTCCGCGCGCGCGCTGGTGAGCCATTCCTCCCGCATCATCGCCTTTGTCGATACCCACAGCCCGCAGGAGACCTACGCGGGCAACGGCTTTGCGGGCGTTCTGCTCTCGGGGCTGGAAGGGGTCGTCACCGACCACGGCTATTTCCTGATGATGCGGCGCGGCACGAACGAGGATGTTCTGCGGCTGATGCTCAACAACTGGAACCCGGACGGCGTGATCTTCAAGGATCGCGTGCCGCAGAGCCTCGTGGATTTCGTCAAAAAGCAGGGCAAGCCGTGCGTGACCATCAACACCTACCTCGACGACCCCGAGCTGATTCAAGTTCGCGCGGAAGATCGCCGGGGCGGCTATCTGGCAGCGCGGCACCTCATCGAGCTGGGGCATCGAAACATCCTCTTCATCGGCGCGGTGAACCGCGGCTTTATGAACAACGACCAGCGCTACGCGGGCTACTGCGACGCGCTTGAGGAAGCCGGAATCACGCCGAACCCGGAAAACCTGATTACGAATCTCTTTCCCTTCAAGGCCGAACGCGGCATTGCGCTGGGACGGCAGTTGGCCGCTCAGCGGGCGATTACGGGCGTCTGCGTCAGCGGCGACCAGTATGCCGCCGCGGTCATCACGGGGCTGCGCGAGGGCGGCGCGCGCGTGCCGGAGGACATCTCCATCGTCGGGTTTGACGATGTGGATATCGCGCGGATGACCTTCCCGCCACTGACCACCATCCATCAGGACGGCATCGGCAAAGGCCGCCGCGCGGCGGAAGCGATTTTCGCCATGATCGACGGCGAGCATCCCGATCCGAAGGATTTCAACCTGCCGGTGAAATTGATCGTCCGCGGCTCAACCGGCCCCGCTCGCATAAGCTAAATCGTATTCCTCTAAGCCCAGCGGAGCGCCGTTCCCCAATAAAAAAACACGAATCTCGGCAACAGCCGAAATTCGTGTTTTTTGATTGCCCTAAATCCTTAATCCTGCACAAGGCTCCCCGCCGCCTCGGCCTCTTCCAGCTCGTGCATATACTTGTATACCGTATAGCGCGAAACATTCAGCCGCTCGGCGACAATCGCCACGGACTTTTGATAGGTGAACGCGCGGCGCTTGTAGAGCATGCGGATGATGCGCATGCGGTCGGTCTTTTTCATCGCCTCCGGCTCTTTGCCGACCGCGCTGATGCACTCGCGCAGCAGCTCCTCGAGCTGGCTTCTGGCGTCCTGCATGAGCGTCTGCTGCAAATCGCCGCTGGTGGCGGTCAGCTCGCTGAGCATCTGCCCGGCGCGCACCATGTTCGTGATATCCAGATTGATGCCCAGCGCGAAGTGATAATCCTCGCCGACGATGTTGAACGTCGAGCTTTTGAGCGTCCGCCCGTCGCGGGAGAGCACCATCTGGTTGATGTAATCTTTGTTCTGGTAGATGCTCTCGTCGTAATCACCGATGTCGCCGAAGATGTCCGCCGTCGAGCCGACCTCGCGCCCCGTCACCGTGCCGTTGAAAATCGCCAGAATCGGATGTCCCGGCCTCGTCATGTCGTGCACGATGGTTTCGCAGTTCGGCCCGAACATCACGGAGATGCCGCGCGCCTCATTCTTCAGAAAATTGAGCATTTCGTCCCGGTTCATTGAAAAGTCCTCCGTCCAGCCCTTTCGGGTTTTCATTTTGTTTGCTTTTTTATGTTGATAACAAACGTTCCGGCAGACCTTCTCTTTGCCGGGAAAAGTGACATTCTGTTGCCTTTGGTCTATTATATCACATTTTCTTCCCGTTGGGTATGCCTTAGCGTCAAAATCAGCGCGGCAAACATCATCAGCGCGCAGAAAGACAGCGGGAGCGCCGTCTCCCAATAGCTGCCCAGCGACGCCAGCGCAACCAGCGCGCAGATCGGCGCGGCCTTTTTGTCCTTCGCCGCCAGCACGGCGCTCAGGATATCCGCCAGATAGAAATATCGCTCGTGCATCCGCGGCAGGAAGAACACAATCGCCAGCGGCAGCAGCAGCGCCAGACGCAGATACCCTTCCCGCGTCAGCTTTCCCGCATGCTTCACGCCGCAGGCAACCAGCAGCGCGCACACGCCAAACGCCAGCGCCATGCCGAAATTGCCGTAGGCGTATACGTCCAGCCCGGTCGTGTTCATCAGCGCGAAGAAGCTGGGCGCGTTATAGGTCAGGCCGGTATACAACCCCGTCTGCGCGGTGTAAATGGAAAGCAGCGCACCGATGGATTTTCCGCCCAGCAGCGCGGGCAGCGCCGTCGCCGCCAGCGCCACCAGAAAGACCGGCGCATCCGACAGCCGCAGCTTTCGATCCGCCCAGAGCACCGCGACCATCGGCAGCAGAAACACGGCTTGCAACTTGAATGCCAGCGACAGCGCAAAGCACGCCGCCGCGCCCGCGGACTTCCGCTCCAGCGCGAGCGCCAGCCCCCAGAGCGCGCAGGCCGCGTACAGGCTGTCACACTGGGCGAACATGCCGCCGTTGAGCGCGATGGTCGGCAGCAGCAGCGCCAGCCCGAAGGCGGCGGCGCTCTTTTTGCCGTCCTTCTGCGCCAGCGTCGCCGCCGCCCCCGCCAGAAACGCATCCCCGATGAAGGAAACCGCCTTCACCGCGTAGAGCGACGGCACGGGCAGCCGCGTGATGACGAACAGGATGTATTGATACAGCACGTTGTATTCGCCGATGTTCTGGCGCATCCCCTCGGCGAACGAACCGCCCGCCAGTTTTTGCAGCCAATCGGCCAGATAAATCTCGTAATCGCCGGAGGAGCGCTCCAAAAAGCTGACCCGCGCCAGCATGGCCGCCGCGCAGAGCGCGCCCAGCAGCAGCGCGCCCAGCGCCCCCTGCTCGTGCTCGCGCGCAATCTGCATCGCAAAGACGAGCATCGCCGCCAGCGGCAGGCACATCATAACCGCCGTCGCCGCGTGATGCCCCAGCGCAAGCGAGCGCGTCATCATCACGCCCGCAAAGCCCAGCAGTACCAGCGCGGCGCAGGCGATTCTCGCCGCGCGGCCGCAGGGCTGCGCGATCAGACGCCGCAGGCGCTCATCCAGCGCGTCAAGCGTCGCTTTCACCGATCTGCGCCCCCCTTGATGCCCAATTTTCCCATCAGTTCCAGCGCCAGCGCCGCCGCGCAGGCAATCGCCAGCAGGCTCAGCACGTTCATCGGGATGACCGTGAACGAGAAAATCGCCTCCATGTAGCTGCACAGCGAAATCAATTCCAGCACAATGGCAATCGCCAGCCGCCGCGTGCCGTTTACGCAGGCAAAGGCCAGCATGCCCGCCAGATACAGGCAGCGCGCGTTCATCTGCGGCAGAATCAGCGGCAGACCGGCCGCCAGCAGCAGTGCCGCCAGCAGCAGCGTGTCCGCGTCCGGCTCCCGGCGCGCGTAGATCAGCGCAAAGGCGACCAGCAGCGCCGAGGCGAAGGCCAGATACATGCCCATGCCGCTGAACTCGCGCACGGAGGCGACCGTCATCAGGCTGTAAACCCCCGGCGCGTGATCCGCCAAACCCGCACCCTCATAAGAGATCGCCTCGATCTGCTGAGCATAGCGGCCGAATACCGCCGTCAGCCCCTGCCCGTCGAGCAGGAACGCCGCCTGCGCCAGCACAAACGCCGCCAGACCCGCCAGCAGATGGCGGATGGAAACCCTGCCCTTCATAAAGAACACGAGCAGCAGCGGGAACAGGAGGCCCGCCTGCAATTTCGTCGCCGCCGCCAGCCCCCAGAGGATGCAGCCCCAGACCGGGTGATCCTTCAGCAGCAGCGCCAGCCCCCAAAGCGCCAGCGCGGCGAACATCGCGTCGCACTGCGCCCAGCAGCCGGCGCTCAGCAGCATCGTCGGCGCGAGCACGCAGGCCAGCATCGCGCCCACCGCCGCGCCCGGCTTAGCGCCGCGCGTCAGCGCCAGCTTCAAAACCGCCAGCGCCGCCGCCGTCTGGCAGGCCATGTCAAACAGCTTGACGGCGTACATCTGCGGGAAGGCTTCCAGCCGGGAAATCAGCGCCATCACGATCAGATAGCCGCCCGACCACGCGCCGTCCTCCCACGCCATCGCCGTGCCGAGGTCGTAATTCCACATGCCCTCCAGCATCGGCGCGAGCACCTTGCTCATGCGCCCCGGCTTGATATCCAGCATCGCCAGATGCGCCGCCACCGCCAGCATGGCCAGCAGCGCCGCGCACAGCAGCACGATCACCGGCTCCTCCCGGAGCGCGCGCCATGCGCCGGCCAGCAGCAGCGCCGCGCAGCCCGCGCC
>OLGD01004272.1_pt1 | contig 12017 bp, 9 predicted proteins | sample 1605311 | NCBI WGS metagenome assembly OLGD01 (sample SAMEA3888917, study PRJEB22519) | human gut metagenome | biome: human gut; feature: human-associated habitat; material: faeces | place: Denmark | collected 2010 | reverse complement strand
TATATCCTTCTGTAATTGATGCCGAAGCAAAACAAAACGAAAGGATATTTATTATGAAAAGCATTACTTAAACAGAACGCAACTGAATCCGCTATCCCAATCTTGCACTCCCGAAGTAGACCAATTATTCTCTTGGCAAGTACGCAAATCTTCGGCTTGATTTTATGAAGAAGCACCGTAGAGAACATATACGACTTTGCTCACCGAAGGGCGTTTGAATGAATATCTCCACGACATCGACCTGCAAGCCCACTCGATGCTTGATGAGATAATTCCTCGCCTTGCGCAGGAATGTGGAAGAACAGAAACTCTAAAGACTCTCAATCAACTCCAATGGACTGCCGAGATGAACAACGTCAAAGCAAGCGCGGAAGAAATCCTTCTCTGCGAAATTATTTACCAATAACCCCGTAGCCGTGTGGACAAAAGTTCCACACGGCTTTTGACATTTTTATTAGCAGAAGACACATTTATCTTCGTCTGATAAAGATTTTAAAATTATTTTTTCAAAACCCATTTATATTTCGTCGGAATTAGTGTATAATATATCCGACGAGGTGATACCATGAAACGAACCATTTCTATCAGAAAAATGGAAGATAGGATCCGGAACTCGCCCAAAGGCACGATCTTTTTGACCTCTGATTTTACGGATCTAGCATCGTCGGATGCTGCAAACAGAGCCCTTCTTCGCCTTGAAGAAGCTGGTCTGATTCGCAGGATCCTTTTCGGCGTTTATGAATATCCCGATTATAATGCATTTTTAGACGAATATGCCGAGCCTTCACCCGATGCGGTGGCACACGCATTGGCAAGAAAATTCGGATGGACGATCGTTCCCTGCGGCGATACCGCACTGAATAGGCTCGGTCTTTCCTCTCAGGTTTCTGCGGTTTGGCTCTATGTCAGCGACGGAACGTATAAAGAATACACCTACGGAAAAACGGTCATCCGATTCAAGCGTACTACCAACAAAGAAATTTCAAAGGTTTCATATAAGACCGCACTTGTTATTCAAGCAGTAAAAGCGCTCGGCAAGGAAAATATCACCGACGAGATCAAAAATAAAATTGCATCGACAACGACAGACGAAGAAAAAGCCAAAATGTTTGCAGAAGCAAAATACGCAACATCGTGGATTTATGATGTGATAAAAGAGATTTGCGGAGGGGCAAGATGATATATATTGCAACCATGCCGGCGCGCGACCGCGAGGCGCTGTTCCGGAATACCGTCACAAAGATAGTATGAGCGAGGCAATTATCGAAAAAGATATTTTGGTCTGCTATCATTGTGATATAATTACACAGTAAATTCATCTTATCGTCCTTAGTCTACATGGGCAAACACAAAAAATATTCCGATGGCAGAAAAAGCGAGGTGTCTGATATGAAGGAAACAAAATGCATAACGATTCCAATGAAGAAAAATGAAATTGTGATTAAGATAGATACCGTTCTTTATGTATTTATGGAAAGGAATATTGCCGAGATACACGCTTCCGGTGATAGGGTTTACAAGACCAGAATGACGCTGAGCGAGCTTGAAGATCAACTCGGTGACGGTTTTATCAAGGTGCATCGAGGCTGTCTCGTATCGGCGATGGCGATACATGAGGTCACCGATAAAATTCATTTGATCAACGGTGAGACCCTGGATTACGTTGTGCGAAAGAAAAAGGAGATCCTTACCCAGCTTTATGCAAAGCAAAAGAAAATAATCAGCAGCTTCAATGATGCCGGTATTCCGAAAACAGAAGAAGAATATCATGCATATTACCGCAGTTTTGACACGATGCCCTTTGCGTTTACGGATATTGAGATGGTATTCGATGAGGAGCGCCGCGCAGTAGATTGGATCTTTCGGTACGGTAATTCGGCTCTGGCAAGACTGGAAAAATTGCCGTTGGATAAGCTGATCGGCAGTTCCTTCGGAAGTCTGTTTTCCAATATGGATTCAAAATGGCTTCGCAGTTACGAATGTGTGACGCTTTACGGCGAAACGCTGGAGATCATTGATTACAGTCCGGAGATCGATACTTATCTGGATGTTATCTGCTTCCCGACCTTCAAAGGTCACTGCGGATGCTTGCTCTTCGATATCTCAGAGGTGAAGTTTGCCCATGAAAGCAGCGATTCCGAAAGAGCCATGATGCTTTATTTCGGGAAACTGATGGAAAGGAACAACTCATAACCGCAACAACAAAAAACTGAAAACAGCCGCATACAAACGCCGGTTATGCCTGTTACATTATTTTTCCGATCGTGTAACAGCCATATGGTGAAGTATGCGGCTGCTTTTGTCGATTCGTCCCGTTTTGATGTCGATTCGTCCCAAACGCTTGAAAAGTGCTCTTGAAAATTGTATAATGTATAATGAACAAATAGGCAAACAATCAAAATTCGTATCCGGCTGATTTTTCACCGGAAAATACGGTAAATTGAATTATTGAAGGAGGCTTAACCGAATATGATCAACACAAATGGAAAAGAAAAAAATCTAAAATGGCTCATTATCATTCTGTCTGTCGGCATTGTGATCTGCACCGGGGTGACGATATGGGCGGTGTTCTTCCGAGGGGGCGACGACATCTCGCCGGACTATCCTCCGCAGGGGATCGAGTCAAACCAAACCCCGATCGACGGTGACGACAGCGGCAAGTTGGAAAGTCCCGAAGGCGGCGGTGCCATCAATGTCACCTACGGCACGGCGGCAACGGTCGATCTCTCCGAAAAAACCGTTACCATTTATTACGCCAACCCCAACGCCTCCAATCAGAATGTTTCCATACTGATCATGGTGAACGATCTGGTGGTGGCGAAATCCGACCTGATCACGCCGGGCAACCAGGTGAGCAAGCTGGAGCTTCAAAAGGATGCGGCATCCAAATTGCAGGTCGGCGGCTATGATGCCGAGCTGGTGGTTCGGGCTTATGATCCCGACAGCGGCGAAAAGGCAATGGTCGATACAAAGGGCGAACTCACATTGACTGTTACCGAGTAAGAATCAATGTTAAAAGTAAAAATACATCGGAAAGGATAAAACGATTATGAAAAGATTACTATCTGTTCTGCTTGTCTCTGTTCTGGTGTTTTCTGTCACGGCAACGGTCTATGCGGCAGAAAACAGCGGCGGCAACAGCACAATCAACGTGGCGGGAGAATATTCCGTCGCCTCAACCGGTGAAGTCGTATCTGTGGATGTCGGATGGGAGGAAATGTCCTTCAAATACACCGAGGGCGAAAAGCAATGGGATCCCGGTACGCACTCCTACATCGGCGGCGAGAACGGCGTCTGGTCGGATAATAAGCCGGGTATTACCATGACGAACCACTCCAATGTGGATGTGGTTGCGGAGCTTAGCTTTACTCCTTCGGCAAGTGTCACCGGCACTTTCTACAGCAAAAGCGGCGACACCTACACGGCGCTGTCTGCCGACGAGCAGGGTGCCAATCTGAGTGCGGCAGCCGAGGGATCGGCACAGTCCGCAGCCGACGCAAAAACCTTTTACTTCGGCATCAGCGGCGGTGCTATCACAAAGAATACTCCCCTTGGAACGATAACCGTCAGCATTTCCTTCAAGCCTTCATTTAACGAAGCCGACCTTGCTGCCTTTACTTACACGACCGACAGCTTCGGCAGAGTGAAGATCACAGGCGTTAAGGACACCTCTGTGACCGAGCTTGTGGTATCCGACTTTGTTTATGAGATTGAACTCGGTGCGCTGAAAGACTGCACGAGTCTTGTAAAGCTCACGGTTCCCTTTGCCGGCAACCGCTCCAACGGCGAATCTTACACCATCGGCTATGCCTTCGGTGCGAAGAACTATAAACAAGGCGGCGCAGTCCTGCCGGAAACGCTGAAGGATATCACCGTAACCGGCGGCTATTCCCGCAATGAAACTTTGAAAACCAATGCTTTTTATAACTGCTACCATCTTACTAACATTACTATCGACAAAGGCGTCAAAAAAATTGAAAACGGCATCTTTTTCGACTGTATTTCTCTTGAAAGTCTGACTCTGCCGTTTGTGGGAGAAAGAGAAGAGAATGCACCGACCTATCCGTTTAAGTGGCCGTTTAGCTATGCTACAAATTGTGCCGATGTAATGAGAAAGGTCGGTAGCGGCGACAAACCGACAATGCATCGGGATACATATAATTGGTCTACTAATTTTGATAATTCCTATAATTTAATTGCCTCTATTCCAATGTCCTTAAAAACGGTTACTGTCAAGAGCGGCGAACTGGGATATTCCTGCTTTCAAGGATGCCAGGATATTGAAAAAGTTATCCTTGAAGAAGGAGTTACTAAGATAGGCAAAATTTGCTTCCAAGGCTGCAGTAGCTTAACTGATATTGAATTTCCAAGTACGATCGAAGAGATGTACGGATCCTTTAAAAACGATTTTTATGGTTGTCCCTATGCCAATAATCTCATTGAAAAGGCACAGGCAGAAGGTTCAGACGGGTTTATTTACCTGAATGATACGATACTGGCTGCTTATTACGGTTCTGAAGAGACTGTGAAAATCAAAGAGGGTACCGTTACGGTTGCAGATCGAGCATTTTCATATAGCTCAAATGTAAAACATATTATATGTCCGGAATCGCTCAGATATGTGGGGGTGAGGTTACATTTTGCAACCGAGCCAACATTCCCAAGTACTTTAGAAAGCATTGAGCTGAACGAAGGGCTTGAAGTGATCGGTACATACGCATTTAATGGCGCGAGCAATCTAACTGACATCACGATTCCCGATTCTGTGAAATATGTGGGATATAATGCATTTACTAACACAGGCTGGCTTAATAAGCAGCCGGACGGCCCCGTATATGCCGGCAAGGTGCTTTATACATACAAAGGAACGATGCCGGCGAATACAACATTCGTGGTGAAGGACGGTACAGAGGCAATTGCTGATAATGCATTGCAGAATCAATCAAATCTTGTTGGCATAGATATCCCCGACAGCGTTACCTCAATCGGTTACGAGGCTTTTTACAACGATGGTAATTTAGCCGATATTACTTTGCCGAAAAACCTTACCCATTTAGGCTGTCAAGCTTTTAGCTATTGTAATTCCTTAAGTGAGTTGACGATTCCAAAAACTCTTAAAATGCTACCCAGACTGGCATACAGCGAGCTTCCGAATTTGAAATTAAAGTTTGAAGAGGGTTCCCAGTTGGAAGTCATCGCTTACGGAGCGTTGGGGTGTCTTACTAATACCGTGTATCTTCCTGCCGGTGTGCGCTATGTCGAAACATTTGGACTATATACTACTGCAACTGTGGTGCTGCCTGTAGATTTTTGCAATACAACGATATGCTACAATGGATTCGGCTATACCACTTCCCCTTCCGAAAAACTCCTTTATATGGGAACCGAGGCGCAGGCCGGAGGGCTGACCAGTGTGGTATACTATAGTGAAAGTGAAACTGAATGTAAAGAAGAGAATTATCACGGTGAAACAAATTACAGCGGTCAGTATTGGCACTATGACGAAAACGGAAATCCGATCATCTGGGGCAACGAATCGTTTGATAGCGCGTATCGCCTTCTCTACGGAACAGCCGGAACCTCAGACAGTGAAGGACCCGCCAAGCTTTTTGACAGTAGTACGTCAACCAAATGGTGCCTGAACTTTAATTCGTCAACCGGCGCATATGTTGCATTCGCGTTGGAAGAAGCTAAGGCAATCAGCGGATACACGTTTACAACCGCAAATGACACCGCCAGCAATACCGGCAGAAATCCAAAATCTTGGGTAATTTACGGTTCAAACGACACAGCCTGCGAAAGCGAGAGTTACACCGGCTGGACGGAAATCTGCAGAGTGACGGACGATACCACCATGCAGGGCGTGAACTTTACGGATTACTCCTTTGCAGTTGACGGAAACACAACAGCGTATCAGTATTACAAAATTGTGTTTACGGCAAACGGCGGTGACGGTTCCCTCCAGCTTTCGGAGATCTCGCTGTACTAACGCAGTCACAATTTCAAAGCCTCCCCTTACACAGAGGAGCCAATAACATAAATTATTCTGAAAGGAACATACCGTTATGAAGAAATTATTTACAATACTTCTTGCAGTTGCAATGCTTGCTTCTATGTCCGTAACCGCCTTTGCGGCAGATGACACCGTAACAACAGACGGCGGCAGTAAGGATATTTCCGTCAACGCAAAGTATGTGGACGGAGTCTCCACACCCGATGTTATCAGCGCCGATATTGAATGGGGCGCTATGGAATTTACCTACTCTGTGGGCGGCACCAAGGTCTGGGATGCGCAAAACCATCAGTACACCGTGACCGACGCCACAGGCGGCTGGAGCGAGAACGGCAACACCGTGAAGGTCACCAACCACTCCAATGTAGATGTAAAAACCACCTTTACCTATGCGGCAGAAAGCGGCAACACCCTGACCGGTGCCTTTACCTACGACAACGGCAAAACCGCTGACAGCACCGGCGCAGTTTCCCTTGCAAAGGGTGTTGAAGGACAGGTAAACGCCGCCGACTATGTCACCGCCACCCTCAAGCTCAGCGGCACACCGAGCGACACCATGACCGATTTCACCAAGGTCGGTTCGATAACAGTTAAAATCACGAAGTAAGTTTTATTTTAAAGGAGGAATATTCAATGAAAAAAAGATTATTTGGTATTATGATAATCCTTTCCATGGTACTGGCGCTTTTCCCGGCAACCGCCTTTGCACAGGAGCCGGACAGCCTTGCGATTATAGTCAGCGGCTTTCAGGTTGGCAAAACGCCGGCAGACTGCAAGGTCAATTTTGTCTCCACGATACCGGGCGTCACCTTCAGCGCAGACGATATTCAGTATATTAGTTGGGAAAAATACGCTGCTGACAATGACCTTTATCCCATGAACAACACGGATGTGTTCCGGGTTGACACGCGCTATCGGTGCGTAATCCAGCTGGACAATAACGGTCTGACGGAGGTGCCGGCTGTCACCGTAAACGGTAAAACACCGCAGGATTGTTACCTGGCGACAAGCTACGGCACACCTATTGCACTCTTTGTACGCTGCGAACTTGGCACTCCTGCGGCAGGAAATGAAGACCGCGAAATCACCGTAAACGGTTCCTTTGTTCCCGGCACAGCGGCGGACGAAATAATCTCTGTAGACGTTGCCTGGGAGGCTATGGACTTCACCTACACAGGCGCATCACAGGGGACATGGAACCCCGTTACCCACGCCTATGAAGGCGCAATAGAGGGCGGTTGGTCGGACAACACCCCTGCCATCACCGTCACCAATCACTCCAATGTGGCTGTGAACGCAACGCTTGGCTTTACTGCAAATGTTACCGGCGTAGTCGGTACCTTCACCGAAGCCAGCGGCACCGAAAACGACAACATTCTGAACCTTGCCACAGCAGAAGGCACAGAGGTTGCGAACGCTCCTACCGCAACCGCAAATTTCGGCATCAGCGGTGCGGCAATAGACGCAAACAAAGCCCTCGGCACCATCACCATGACCATCGCAAAGGCTGAGTAATTCCACTTAGTTCTTGTCAAGGCAGGGCGACCTGCTCTTCCTTGACCTATGCCTAAAGGGTAACGGTAATAATTCGGAAAGGATAAAACGCTTATGAAGAAAATTTGCACCTTTATTCTCACAATGGTGTTGGTGCTTTCTCTTTCTATGACGGCATTTGCTATGGAAATATATGTGAAACCAATCAACGCCGGAACTACATATACCATCGAGGTAGAACCAACCGATTCGATAGAAGCTGTTAAGGGAAAGATAGAGGAAAAAACGGGGATTCCGTCTGTTCAGCAAAGATTGATTTTTGCAGGCAAAGAGCTTGATGACGGCAGAACGCTTGCTGATTACAATATCCAAAAAGAAAGTACATTGCATCTTACTTTAATTCCAACACTTACCGACAGCCCATCCACAGGAAACGGAAAGGGAAAATATAATATTGAGATATCCGGCACCTACACTCCCGGTGCAGTGGCGGACGAAATAATCTCCGCAGACATTGCTTGGGATGCTATGGACTTCACCTACACCGCCCCGTCGCAGGGCACTTGGAATCCTGCAACCCATACCTATGAAGGCGCAACAGAGGGCGGCTGGTCGGACAACACCCCTGCCATCACCGTCACCAATCACTCCAATGCGGCTATCAATGCTACATTAGGCTTCACCGCCGATGTTACCGGCGTAGTCGGTACCTTCACCGAAGCCAGCGGCACTGCAAATGACAACATTCTGAACCTTGCCACAGCAGAAGGCACAGAGGTTGCGAACGCTCCCACCGCAACTGCAAACTTCGGTATCAGCGGTGCGGCAATCGACGCAGACAAAACCCTCGGCACCATCACCGTGACCATCGCAAAGGCCGGCTCCGCCGGGGGCGGCGAAACTGCCACCGTCGTGACCACCTTTGCGGAGCTGCAGGATGCAGTCAACAACGGCAACATCGTCTTGGCAAGCGATGTCACCGTTGACACCCCCTATCTGGCTATAACGAAGGACGTTTCCATCGACTTCAACGGCAACACCCTGAGGGGCTCTATTATAAGCACCGGCAACACCGGCGATTCCCCAAACAATCTCGTGCTGCGCGACACCAATAACAACGGCGGTTACAGCATCTACAGTGAAATCTACGAGATAGAAAACGGCAATGGGCAGGCTGCGGCTATCATAGCGAACCAGACCAACATCACCATCGAGAGCGGCAAGTATACCAACAACAATGCCGTGATCCTCTGCGCCCAGCTTACCTCGGATCCCAACGATGTGGGCGTAATGATCAACGGCGGTACCTTTGACGGTAGGGACGGTGCCAGCGTTATTGTCAACGTCTACGGCAATGTGATCGTCAACAACGGCGAATTCAATGCGTATCATGACGGCGAGCGTTTCGGTGCATGCGTTCATCTCGAACCCGGCATTACCTATATACCCTCCATCACCACCATCAACGGCGGCACCTTTAACGCCGATAAGTCCATCTTCTATGTGAACGTGGACACCGATTACACCCAGAAGATCATCGTCAACGGCGGTACCTTCAACGTGGCTGAGGGCGGTAGCTTGATCGAGGTCTCTTCCGGCAATGCCAGCGATTACCTGACCATCATCGGCGGTACCTTCAATGTGGATCCCACCGCATATGTGGACGCCAACGCCTACACCGTCACAGCCAACGGCGACGGCACATGGACGGTTGCCGAGAAATAATGCAAGGAGCATAATTCCAATGGATTCTTGTCAAGGCAGGGTAACCTGCCCTGCCTTGACCTTTCCTATATGGGCATAGTCAAGCCCTGTGCCTATATAGGAGAGCAATAGAAATGCAAAAAGCGAGGAAAACAGATTGAGTATAAAGGCAAATTCTAAAAAGAATAAAGATTATACCTTGCCTATCCTCTTTGGTGTGTTTGCCGTGCTTCTGATTGTCATGATAACGGCGCTGTGCATTCCGAAAACGCCGGAATTTGTACCGCCCGCCTTTGAAGCCGCCGCCGTCCAAGGTACACCGGAGGTAGAAGAAAGCATGGGCTACACCGAGCTTTACAAGGAGGGTATGGCGTACCGTGTTTCTGTTTGCGGTGTGCCGACCGTTGACGGACAGGATTTGACTGTCTACTTTACCAACACCGAGGGCAATGAAAAATACCTCAAGCTGCGTGTGCTGGATACGGACGGCAACATTTTGGGCGAAACGGGACTACTGAAACCCGGCGAATATGTAAAGACCGTAACGCTGACAAAAACACTTGCCGCAGGCGAGAATATAAAACTGAAAATCATGGGATATGAGCCGGAAACCTATGAAAGCGCAGGCTCGGTATCCTTGAATACCACCGTAGAAAGCGCATCGTAGTAAAAAAACGGTACGGATGCTGACAAGGATCGTTGTCCTGACGGCATCCGTCCCCGTTTTTGCGGCGGAACTCCCTCCACCGGTGAAACTTCTTCCGATCAGGGAGCTTTCCGGCAGACCGGGACATCAGCTGTATTGGGCTTTCGATTTTGACGGCCAGCGGCATCGTATTGTACTGTAAAAGGAAGATAAGAAAATAAGAAGATAGTGTACCGTTACATGAGCGCGCAGGTCAAAAAGATGATCGAGCGACAGATAGAAAAATACGGCTGGGAGTTCCTGTTCATCGGAGCAAGAGGCAATCGCCGCAAAAGTGGTTTGTAAGTTTGAAATTAACCCGACCAAACCTCAAACACAGAATTGCATATTTGAGCCTCATTTTTACAGTTTCCTTTTTCAGCCTTTCGTGTAAACGGTTCGGAAATGCCCGAAAAGCCCTGAAAATCAAGCCTTTTGTGCCGTTTCGTGAAAAATAGTGATTTCGGATAAATGGTAGAGAGGATTCACAGGGCTGTTCTCGCCGACATTTTGTCTGTTAAACTACAATGCTCCTGACTTCTGCGGTTCAACGCCTCATTTTGAGGCGTTGAACCCGTAGCAAGGCCTCATTTTGAACCTTGAAAACGAACCGTAATATCAAGGACGCGCTTCAAGTCCTCATTTTGAGGACTTGAAAACAGAGATCAAAGCGACAAAGTGTCGCTTTGATACGTTCACGGCAGATAGGAGCAACTCGGCTAAAGCCTCAAATATTGCGCCTCTGTAGTCAAAGAATAGGCGCGGCGAGAGTCGAGAATTTTAGTGGGTCGTTTTGATCCACTGATTTTTTCCTTTCTCCTTTGTCCGAAATCTTTGAAGGACAGATTTCTCCTCCCGGAATTCACAAAGAGTTCCTTGAAAAAAGTCGCAAAAAATGGTAAAATAGAAGCATCACAGAAGAAGGAGGTGTTACGATGGCGACAAAGAAATACGAAGGCATGCGCATCATGTCTCTTGAAGGCAGCGTGCTGTATAAAAACGAGGGCTTCACTGCCACCAAGGACGGCAAGCCTGATCCCCAAGCCTTCCGCGGTGTGCTTGACGAGAGCCTTGATACCCTGAAGCTCGCGGAAGTGTACGATCAGCACAAGAGCGAGATCGGATATCCCTATCTCGATGGCAAGAAGCGATTCTGCCGTGCCGTTGTAAACCTCTCCTTCAACAGAGCCGTCAAGGTGTTTGAGTCCTATGGCAACCGCTATGTTCTGAACGGATATAGAGTTACCGACGAGGATATGCAGGATCACGTCTGCGTTCGCATCGTCAACGGCATTCCTACGCTGATCGCAATAGACATATCCTTCCGTGAGAACAGCGGATATGCCCCCGTGGAAGAACCGATATCAGATGCAGTGCTCGGCAAGTACTTCAAATACGATCCCGACACGCGCTCGTACAAGCGAAGCGACAAGACCATCCCCACGGACATCACCTGTCTGGAGATCCGTGAACACCTCTACACACACGGCTTCGATATCGACGGCGTTCACTACGTTCGATACAAGCGAAGCGCGGGCAGTAGCCGTGACGGTCGCTGTTTATTTATCGCCGAGCCTCTGTATGCGGATATGATGGCGTGGAGTTCCTGCGGGCTTTCAGCCGACGGTGTTGCCGATCAAGCCTCTTGGCAGGCGTATATCGCACTGACACTCAGTAGCATTGAGAGTACCATCAAGCTCCCCAAAAAGTCCATCCTTATCATCCGTGACAGAGTCAGCCGCTTTAAGGCGGATGCCGTCTGCGTTAAGGAAACAGACGCTCACGACCTCCGAGCAGAGGAAGAAGAAACCGAGGTCGAAAACGTGATCTGGGACGGCGAAGCTCTGCTGGACGCAAGCGTGTTCTTTGAGAACGGATATAACGACCATGGTATGATGCTCCTGCGTAACCGTTTCTTCAAGACCTGCGCCTTCAATACCAACCTGCAGGATTGGTTCTTTGACAACGACATCACACAGGTAAGCCGGCTTGCGGGCTACACCACGGCGCGCGATATCAAGGACATTAAGCTGGTCATCACCGAGAGTAGCGTGAAGTACTTCAAATTCATGCCAAAGGATATGCCCTTCGAGCAGAAGTGCAAGCGCTTTCTCGACGCGC
>OLGD01004267.1_pt1 | contig 12035 bp, 13 predicted proteins | sample 1605311 | NCBI WGS metagenome assembly OLGD01 (sample SAMEA3888917, study PRJEB22519) | human gut metagenome | biome: human gut; feature: human-associated habitat; material: faeces | place: Denmark | collected 2010 | reverse complement strand
GAAAAAGTGGCGCAAGCCACTTTTTCGACAGCCTGAGGCGGGGGCCGGAGGCCCCCGCCTTTGTGCGCGCTTCGCCCCCGCCGCCCCCCGCGGGGCCGCAACGGCTCCCACAGCCCCCGGCGTTACCCAGGGGCGCCGCCGGCGGTTATGCCCCGCGGGCCTGCTTGTGCCGGCGGATGGCAACGGCCAGGGAAAGAATGCCCACCACCAGCTTAATGAGTGCGCCTGCCACCTGGGCGCGACCGAGGGCCTGGACCAAGACCTGGACGTTTGAACCAGCGTAGTAGCCCATGGCGCCCTGCCATACCGTTAGCAGGTTATAGACGTCCATAGCGCCTAAAGCCAGCAGGATAAGCCCCATGGCAAAAAACAGGATGGTTACAGGCTTCATAGAAAAACGCCTCCGAACAGGATGATGGGGCGGCATAGGCTGCCCGAACGGTAAAAAAACGCACCGGCAAAAACCGATGCGTGGGTTTGCGAAGGCCGCGCACCCAGCCTTGACGCTGCCCCTACAGGCGATACCCGTGCAGGCGGCTCCGCCCGGGCGACCTCGCGGCACACCCAAACGGCTGCTTAATGCTGCTGCCTTCCGGCCCTGACATGGTTCACAGGGATGGGTTGCACGAGACTCGGGCCTCAACGCTCCTTACACAGGCCGGCCCCACAGGCGCAGGCCTCGGCGTGGGAATTCAGCCCTGCTGTAGCGGATTGCAGGCGACAGGGCACCGCTAACTCCCCGCCTAGCGCGGCAATTCTATTTTACTGCGTATCCTGGCAAATTGCAACCGCAGACTTTCCTTGGCGGGCCGGGCCTGTTCCCCGTGGTATACCGGCTTCCACTCCACCCGCTGGAAGAGGGCGGCTACGGAGATGGGCAGGTAGGTGAAGGTAAAAATGGGGAAAGCCAGAGCATAAAGGAGCTTACGGGCTGGGCTGGCGTCCAGCCGGTGCCATTCCGCGAAGGTAATGACTGCGCCCATAACAAGCAGGGTCAGATACATGTTGAGCATACCGTCCAGGGCGGAGTGCAGCAGCAGCGGCATACCGCCCTTCCCGGAGAGTAGGATGAGCAGCGCAGCGAGCAGGTTCAGGGCGCAGCCGGCCAGGGTGATGGCCAGGGCGGGAAGGATGGACATGGTCAGGTCAAAGCAGGCAAAGCCCCGGGGCGCAAAAGAACCCCGGAACAGACGGCCGCCATAGCGGCGAAGCACCTGAAAATAGCCCTTGCACCAGCGCAGACGCTGCCGCCAGGACTGGGCAAAGCATACGGGCTGCTCGTCGAAAAAGATACCCTGGGGGCAATAGGCAATCCGCTCCCCATGGAGCACACAGTCCGCGCTGAATTCCGCGTCCTCGGTCAATAAAAAGTGTTTCCAGCCGCCGTTATGCAGCAGCACGTCCTTGTGGATCAAAAAGCCGGTGCCGTTTACCGTGCAGCTGGTCCCAAGGCCCATCCGCGCCCCGTTGAGAAAGCGGGATTCCCGCAGGAACCACAGGGCATAGCCGGCGCTGATCCAGTTTTCCCCATAGTTTTTCGAGGCCCGGTAGCCGGTTACGATTCGGTGGCCCCGCGAAAAGGTTTCGTCCATCCGGGCGACAAAATCCGGGGAAAGCAGGTTATCCGCGTCCAGGATGAAATATCCGTCAAAAGCGTCCTGGCCCCGGTCCTGCCAGATATGGGAAAGGAGAAATTGCAGGGCATAGCCCTTGCCGACTTTGGCGGTATCGAAGCGTTCGTATACGGTGGCCCCCTGCTGCCGGGCGATAAGGGCGGTAAGGTCGGTGCAGTTGTCCGCCGCCACAAAGGCCTCCAGCAGGGCCTGGGGATAGGATTGGGCCCGGATGCTTTTAAGCAGCTCGCCGATCACCGCCTCCTCGTTGCGGGCGCAGACCAGCAGGGCATACCGCTTCCCAGAGGGGGCGGGAAAGGCGGCAAAGGGGATGGGGGCGGTCTTTTTCGGGAAAAGCAGCGCGTAAAACATATATAGGAATTGATAACCGTAACATGCGATAAACAAAGCGGATAACAGGTAATTGATCCAGACGATGGCTTCCATCGAATACCTCCTTGGTTTTGGAGCGGGAGCTCCTTTTCGCGCCGGAAGGGCGCCTTGGGGACAAACGTCCCTTTAATTTAGCATAAGGGAAGTATAGCAAAAGGAAACGAATAAACCATCAACAATAGGTTAATTCCCGATGAATGAATGCTTAAGGTTTTCTTAAGACTCCATAAGAGAAAATAGCCGGAAATTTTCGAATCGCCTCGGAAGCAGGAGGAACGGGAAGGGGGAATTATAATATGGAAAGCATAGCTTTATTTGATTTGACCGGGCGGGCCAAAGATGATACTATAAGCGTATCTGTATAAAAGAAGAAAGCGAAGGTGACTGGCTGCCCATGCTGCAAGAGCGAAATGAAAAACCGACCACAAAGGGAAGGGACCTGCTGCTGGTCGTTGGCTTGATATTGCTGGCCATCCTGCTGCGGCTGATCATGAATGCCGCGGCAGCCTATACCTGGGGAGGGATCGTACAGCTGGGAGCCTTCGTGCTGCTGATCGGGGCGGCGTTTTTGCTGTACAAAAAGCGGCTATCCTCCTATCGCTACACCCTCTATTATCAGGAGCCCCCTGCGGACGCATTGGACGCCTATGGGGAGCCCCTGCGCAACCCCTATCCCACCGGCACCCTGGTGGCGGAGCGGATGCTGGGCGACAAGGTCAAAAGCGCCGAGGTGATCCTGCCTGGGGAAATGCGTGCGCTGGTGAAGCCGGGGGCAGGGGGCATTGGGATCCTATCCCGGGAGACGGACCGGGCCAAGGGGAAATGCCATAAGGCGGTGCTCACCGTCGATTCCCAGGCTACGGCCCACCGGCTGTTTTTTGTCCAGGAGGGGAACCTGTATCAGCTGGTATTCCATCCTTCGGAAGAAATGGTGCGGCTGCTGGATGCGATCATCGCAGCTGTGGAGGAAGCATGAACCGAGAGCGTAGATACGGCAGGACCCTGCCGGAAGCATTGGGCGAATACACCCGCCGGGATCCGGCCCGGTTCCACATGCCGGGGCATAAGGGGCAGGACGTGCCCTATGGGAACCGGCTGGCAGGCTGGGACGTAACGGAATTGGACGGCACGGATAACCTTGCCAATCCGGCGGGGGTGATCTCCGTAACGGAGGGGGCGTATCGGGATGCGTATGGGGCCCGTGCCAGCATGTTGCTGGTGGGGGGCTCCACCGCCGGGCTGCTTACCATGTCCCTGGCTTTGGGCCGGGGACGCCGGGTGCTGCTGGGCCGGGACAGCCATAAGAGCGCCCTTTCCGCCCTGGCTTTGGCGGATCACCAGGCCCGCTTCCTGCTGCCGGAGGTGAATCCGGGGGAGGGGTTGGCGGGTATGCTGACCCCCCGGCAGGTGGAGGAGGCGCTGCAAGCCCAGCCGGCGGACGCGGTGCTGCTTACCAGCCCCAATTATTACGGCTTTTGCGCGGATGTGGAGGGCATCGCGGACGTGGCCCACGCCTATGGCGCGCTGCTGCTGGTGGATGCCGCCCACGGCGCCCATTTCCCCTTTTCCCCGGAGCTGCCGGAGTTCCCGGCCAAAAAGGTGGACCTGTGGTGCGTCAGCGTCCATAAGACCATGGCCGCCTTTACCCAGAGCGCGGTGCTGCACGTGGGCAAGCATTGCCCCATGGATCCGGAGCGGGTGCGGCGGATGCGCAATATGGTGCAGACCACCAGCCCCAGCTACCTGTTGATGTCCAGCCTGGACCGGGCCTTGTACGTGGCCACGAAAATGGGCTATCAGCGCCATATGGACCGGGTGGAGGCCCTGCGGGACAGGATCAGCCGGATCAACGGCCTGCGGGTGCTGGATCGGGGGAGCCTAGGCTATGGGGCGGTGGATATGGACCCGACCCGGGTGGTGATCGACGTGACGGAGCGGGGCATCGACGGGCCGGCGGCGTATGAATCCCTGGTCAACAGCGGAATCGTATGCGAAATGTGCGACGCCTATCGTGTGGTGCTGATCACCACGCCCCAGGACCCGGACGAATGGTATGACCGGCTGATCGACGGCCTGACCCACCTGCCCTATGGAAGGAGCCAGATCCATAAGGCGCCCCCGTACATCGCCATGGGGCGGCCGGTATGCTCCCTGGGAGCGGCCATGCTGGGCCCCACGGAGCGGATCCCTCTGGCAGGGGCTGTGGGCCGGGTGGCGGCGGTGGCCGCGGGGGTCTATCCGCCGGGGCTGGCCTGCCTGGTGCCCGGGGAGGAGATCCAGGGGGATGCGGCGGCGTATCTGCTGCAGCAGCAGGCCAAGGGCTTCGCCCTCTTTGGGGTGGAGGAAGGCCGTATCAGTTGCATAAAGGAAGATTAAGGAATATAATAATAATAGAAATAGAACATGAAATATTCTGCCATTCTATTCGATTTCGACGGCACGCTTTTGGAAAGCGGGCCTTGCATCATCGCAGCCCTGCGCCGCACCCTGCGGGAGCTGGGCTTCGATGGGCTGGCCGCCTGGAGCGACCAGCGGCTGCGGCCCATGGTGGGCCCGCCCCTTCGGGAAGGGTTCTCCGCCTACATGGGCTTGCCGGCGGAATATGTGGATACGGCCATACGGGTCTATCGTTCCCATGTGGACGATCCGGCGGTCCTATCCCTGCTGCGGCCCTATCCGGGCGTACCGGACATGCTGCGGGCCCTGCGGGAAAAGGGCTGCAAGGTGGCCATCGCCACCGCCAAGCATCATAGCGTATCCACCCTGCACCTAAAGCAGGCGGGGCTGGACCAGCTGGTGGACTACCTGAGCGCCACCAAGACCGATCAGGGCTGCGATAAGGCCCAGCTGATTCGGGAGGCATTGGCGGCCTTGGGCGCCAGCCCGTCGGAGGCGGTGATGGTGGGAGATCGGCTCTACGATATGGACGCCGCTTGCCAGGTGGGAATACCGGGCATTGGCGTGCTATATGGCTATGGAAGCCGGGAAGAACTGGAAGCCCACGGGGCATCCTGCATTGTGGAGAGCGTGGAGCAGCTCCAGCGGTTGCTCACAGAACAGGAGGATTTATGAAACTCATATTCGCCATCGTCCAGAACGACGATTCCAAACGTTTGATCCGGGAACTTGTCAAGCACCATATCAGCGTCACCCGTATATCCTCCACCGGCGGCTTTCTCCATGGCGGCAACAGCACCCTGATGATCGGCGTGGAAAAGGAAAAACTGGAGGAGACCCTGGATATCATCCGGGGGAAGTCCAGCGTGCGCAAGGAGTATATGGTCATTCCCACCTCCCTGCCCGGGTATGTGGATAATTCCCCCACCCCGGTCCAGGTGACCTTGGGCGGGGCCACAGTATTCGTAGTGGACGTGGAAGCCAACTACCGGTTCTGATCCATGCCCAACCAAGTGCGCACCCCGGGCCAGCAGGCGGCCCAGCGGCTTTTGGCCGCCCTGGGGAGCGGAAGGTTCCCCCACGCCTGCTTTGTGGCTTGCCCGGACAGCGCCTATGGGGAGGCCCTGTGCCGGCAGGCGGCGGCCCTATGGTGCGTGGGCCAAGCCGTTGCGGACAAGCTGGCAGCCTGGCCGGATTACACGGAGTTGGGGGCGGACCCCATTCCGGTGGATCGGATCCGGGAGCTTACGGCTGCCCTGCAAAAGCATCCCTTTATGGAGGGGAAGCGCTGCGTGTATATCCGCAACGCCCATACCATGAGCGAAACCGTGCAAAACGCCCTGCTCAAGACCCTGGAGGAGCCGCCGGCGGACGTGCTGTTTTTGCTCAGCGGCAATGAGAACGGCCTGTTGCCCACCATCCGCTCCCGGTGCGTCCGGTTCCTGTATCCGGGGCCTACCCAGGCGGAGATCCGGGCGCGGCTGGAGGCGGCCGGCGCGTCCAGCCAGGACGCGGCGCGATACGCGGCCTGGGGCGGCACCTGGAGCCGGGCCAAGCGGCTGTATGAACAGCCGGAATACCGGGAGCTGCGGCAGGAAGCCCAGCGCCTCCTAATTGCCTTGCTTTCAGGCGGCTTGCCCCTGGACCGTTTGGGGGAGATCGCCAAGGAAGGGGAGGAGGCCGCCATGTTTATGCTGTCCCTGCTGCGGGATATACTGGGATATAAGCAGGGCCTGCCCCCATCGGAGAACCCGGAACAGGAAAGGGACATTTCTAGGTTTGCCGGCAAGCTGGATAACCGGCAGATCACGGCCCTGATCCAGCTGCTGGCGGAGGGCCTGGAACGGCTGGCGTCCAACGCCTCCAACCAGGCGACCTTTACCAGCCTTTTTACACAAATAGCAGAGGAGATTGCGTAATACAGAATGAAAACCGTAATCGGCGTAAAATTCAGAGGCGGCAGCAAGGTCTATTACTTTGACCCTGGCGATTTGGAAGTGCAAGCAGGGGATGGGGTCATCGTGGAGACCGCCCGGGGGGTGGAATTTGGGGATGTGGCCCAAGGCCCCCACCAGGTGGAGGAGGATAAGATCCTGGCGCCCCTTAAAACCGTGCAGCGGGTGGCCACCCCCCGGGACCGGGAAATGCGGGACCAGAACGCGGCCAAGGAAAAAGGGGCGTACCAGCTGTGCCTGCAAAAGATACAGGAGCGGGGGCTGGAAATGAAGCTGGTGGATGTGGAATACAGCTTCAACGGCTCCAAGGTGGTGTTTTACTTTACCGCGGACGGCCGGGTGGACTTCCGGGAGCTGGTCAAGGACCTGGCCGGGGTGTTCAAGACCCGGATCGAGCTGCGGCAGATCGGCGTGCGGGATGAGGCCAAGATGCTGGGCGGCTTGGGCAGCTGCGGCCGGCCGGTATGCTGCAAAGCCTTTTTGTCGGATTTCCAGCCGGTATCCATCAAGATGGCCAAGGAGCAGAGCCTGTCCCTGTCCCCCACCAAGATCTCCGGCATCTGCGGCAGGCTCATGTGCTGCCTCAAATACGAGCAGGATTGCTATGAGACCATGCGCAAGCAAATGCCCAAGGTGGGCAAGGAGGTATTTACACCGGAGGGCATAGCCGGCACGGTGGTGGAAAACAACATCCTGACGGAAAAGACCAAGGTGAAGTTCGTGCTGCCGGACGGCAGCATCGATATGCGGGAATATCCCTTCCGGGAGCTGGGCATGGCGGGGGCAGCCCAAAAGCCGCCCCGGGAGCAAAAGGAAGCCCCCCGGCCCAAGCCCGAACGGCCCAAGCGGAGCCAGGAGGGGGAAGCCGCGCCGGAGGCCGAACCGGAGGCCAAGGAAAAGGCCCCGGCTTCAGCGGGGGAACGGCCGAAATCCCGGCGGCGGCGGCGGGGCCCCCGGTCCCACAAGGAGGACCGGCCCCATAAGGCGAACCCGGCCGGCAGCGGAGGGGAAAGCGCCCCGGCAGCGGACAAAATGCAGCCTTGACAATCCCATATTCCGTGTTACAATGTAAGATGAAAATACAAGGAGGTATACGTTCATGGCATACATTATCAGCGACGAGTGCATCAGCTGCGGCGCTTGCGAAGCCGCTTGCCCCGTCAGCGCCATTTCCCAGGGCGCGGATCGGTATGAGATCGACGCCAGCGCGTGCATCGAGTGTGGCGCTTGTGCCAGCACCTGCCCGGTGGGCGCTCCCCAGCCCGAATAATCTTTGCACGTCATTACTTTTTATTGGATGTTAAAGGGCCCGTCCATTGGAAGGGTCCTTTATTTTGGCTTGGCGGTATGCCGGCATACCCTTTCCCGCCGCCATCATTATAGAATGCGAAAAGGAAACATGCGCACATGGAAAAACAACAACCCGTAGAGAATAAAATGGGCGTAGAACCCATCCGTTCCCTGGTATTGAAGATGTCCTTTCCCATGATGGTGTCCATGCTGATGCAGGCTATGTATAATATCGTGGATAGCATTTTCGTATCCCGCATCAGTGAAAACGCCCTCACCGCCGTATCCCTGGTATTCCCCTATCAAATGCTGATCGTGGCGGTGGCCGTAGGCACCGGCGTGGGCGTCAATTCCCTGGTGGCCCGTCGCCTGGGGGAAAAACGCCAGGAGGACGCCAACCGGGCTGCTGCCCATGGAGAATTCCTGTCCCTGCTCAGCGGCGCGGCCTTTGGGCTGCTGTTCGCCCTGTTTACGCCCCAGCTGATCGCCGTGTTTAACCCGGATGCGGAGATCTATGACTATGCCTGCACCTACCTCTATTATGTAGGGGTGCCCTGTATCTTTTTGATTTTCCAGTGCATGTTCGAAAAGGTCCTGCAGGCGACCGGGGATACCTTCCACGCCATGCTTTCCCAGCTTACCGGCGCCATTTTCAACATCGTCTTCGATCCCATCCTCATTTTCGGCCTGCTGGGCTTCCCAAGGCTGGGGGTGGCAGGCGCCGCCATCGCCACGGTGCTGGGCCAGTTGCTGGGTATGCTGGTGGGCATGTATTACCTGCATAAGGACAACGGCCTTATCCAGGTGAAGCTCCGGGGCTTCCGGCCCCAGCGCCAGTTTATCAGCGAGATCTACCGGGTGGGCCTGCCCAGCATCGTCATGCAGGCCATCGGCTCGGTGACCAACTTCGGCATGAACAAGATCCTCATCGCCTTTACGCCCACCGCCGTCAGCGTATTGGGGGTATATTTCAAGCTGCAATCCTTTGTATTCATGCCGGTATTCGGCCTCAACAGCGGCACCATGCCCATCATGAGCTACAACTACGGCGCCCGCAACCGCAAACGGGTGGAGGAAGCCCTGCGCTGCGGCTGCCTGTACGCAGTGGCCATTATGAGCGTGGGTACCGTACTGTTCCAAATATTTGCGGAGCAGTTCCTGCTGCTCTTTGACGCCTCCGCCTTTATGCTGGAGATCGGCGTGCCCGCCTTGCGGATCATCAGCTGGTGCTTCCCGGTGGCGGCGGTGAGCATCATGTTCTCCACCCTGTTCCAGGCCATCGGCAACGGCAAGCTGAGTTTGTTCGTATCCGCCTGCCGGCAGCTGGCGGTGATCCTGCCGGTGGCGTATTTCCTCTCCCAGGTCTATGGTCTCAAGGCCACCTGGTGGGCCTACCCCATTGCGGAGGCCATTTCCATGGCGGTCAGCGCCGTATTGCTGGTGCGCACCCTGCGCACCCAGATCGCCACCCTGGACGCTGCCATATAAGCCGCCGCGCCCATGCAAAAGGGGCCGCCCTGGCCCGTCCCATACGGACGGCCAAGCGGCCCTTTTTTTGTTAACGAAACCTTGCTTTTTACAGGGCGGCGGCGATCTGGGCAGCCAGCCGGGCGTTGTTGTACACCAGGGCGATGTTGCTCTCCAGGCTCTTGCCGCCGGTGATGTCCTTGATCCTGCCCAGCAGGAAGGGGGTGATGGCCTTGCCATGGATGCCTTGGCGGTTTGCCTCCTCCACGGCGTCCTGGATCACCTGGTTGATATAGGTGGGGTCCATGCTGTCCTTTTCCGGGATGGGGTTCACGATCAGGGAACCATTGCCCATGCCCAGGGCAAAGCTGGCCCGCAGGGCAGCGGCCACCTCCTCGGGGGTATCCATGCGGCAATCCACCTGGAAGCCGCTGGTGCGGGTATAGAAGGCGGGCAGCTCCAGGGTCTGGTAGCCGTATACGGGCACGCCCTTGGTCTCCAGATATTCCAGGGTCAGGCCCAGGTCCAGGATGCTTTTGGCCCCGGCGCAAACCACGGCCACAGGGGTACGGCCCAGCTCCTCCAGGTCGGCGGAGATGTCCATGGTGGTTTCCGCGCCCCGGTGTACGCCGCCGATGCCCCCGGTGGCAAACACCCGCACCCCCGCCATATGGGCCAGGATCATGGTGGCGGCCACGGTGGTGGCGCCGTCCTGCCTGGAAGCCACCAGCCGGGCGATGTCCCGGCGGCTGGCCTTGGTAACGGCCTGGCCGGCCTTGCCCAGGTACTCCAGCTGCTCCGGCTCCAGCCCTACGCACAGCCTGCCCCCCAGGATGGCGCAGGTGGCGGGCACGGCGCCGTTTTCCCGGATGATGGCCTCGCAGGTCTTGGCGGTTTCCACATTTTGGGGATAGGGCATCCCGTGGGAGATGATGGTGCTCTCCAGGGCCACCACGGGCTTGTTTTCCGCCAGGGCGGCGGCCACTTCATTGGATAACTTCAGATACGGGTTCATAGGGAATATCCTCCATTCATGGGTAAATTGATGACGATGGGTTTCACGCCTGCAGCAGGCTGGGGGTAAGCTGGGGGCTTACGGCCCTGGGGCTTTGCAGGGTCAGGGCGGCCACCCGGCAGGCGAAGCGGGCGATGGTTTCCATATCCCAACCCAGGACGCAGCCCGCCGCAATGGCGGCGGTGGCGCTGTCCCCGGCGCCGGTGGCGTTGCAAAGGGTCAGCGCCCGGGAGGGCAGCATCCCGGCCTGGCCCTGGCCGCAATAGTACAACCCCGAGGCACCTGCGGATACGAACGCCCGCTGGACCCCCATTTGGCACAGGGCTGCGGCGGCCTTTGCCGGGTCGCTTTCCCCGGTGAGCCGGGCGGCCTCCATCCGGTTGGGCTTGATGGCGGCCAATTGGGGCAGCAGGGGAAGGAGCCGTTCCGCCTTCTGGGCAGAGACGGGGTCCGCGATGAGGGGGCCCGCAGCCTGCCGGGCGGCGGCCTCCAATACGGGCCCGGGTAGGTTGGCGTCCAACACCATCCCGTGGAAGGCGGGGAGGGCGTCCAAGGGCAGCTGGCCCACGGACAGGGATTCGCAAAGGGCCATATCGTTCACCGCCGCATACATATCCCCCCGGCCGTCCATGAGGCAAAGGTACACGCTGGAGGCCATGGGCAGGGAGGGGGCGAGGCTGAGGCCGATGCCGTCCTGCATACAGGCCTGGCGCAAAAGGGAGGCGAAGCCATCGTTGCCCAGGGGGGCCACCAGCTCCACCTGAAAGCCCATGCGGGCTAAATTTTCCGCGATATTGCGGCCCACGCCTCCCGGGGTCATACGGACGGTACCCGGGTTGGAATCCCCGGGGCATAGGGATGCGTGGGGCGCGCCGGTAATATCCATATTCATACCGCCCAGCACGCAGATCCGGTTTTTCATAGGGCATTCCTCCCTTTGGCAAATGGCAATAGTCATTATACCATAGACTGTGGTAAAATACAGGTGAAACCCGCAAACACATGGAAAAAATACAAGATCCCTTGGCCTTTTCGGCTGAAAGCCAATCAGGCAAGGGGAAAAGAGGTGCGCATGAAAAGTAAAGCTTGCTGGAAAAGCCTGGGCTTAGTCAGCCTATATACGGTAGGATACCTGGTTTTGCAGATCCTGGTGACCACCGCCGCCGGGGCAGTGATCGGCATCCTGGTGGCAGGGGAGGGGACGGCTACGCTGGAGACCTTGCAGCAGACCGTTACCCAAAGGCTGTTGCAAGCCCAGACCTATATTTCCCTGATCACCAACGTGTTGGCCATCGGCATTTTATTGGGCGTCAGCGCCCTGGGGAAAAAGCCCTTTGCCCAGTTCCTGGGCCTGACCTCGCTGTCCCATACCTTGGCGGTCCGGTGCGTGGCCCTGGGCATGGCCCTGGGTACGGCCATATCCCTGCTGCTGGGCTTTTTGCCGGAGCGGCTGCTTTCGGACTATGCCGCCCAGTCGGAGGCCCTATTGGTTGGCCCCCTGTGGCTTCGGGTGCTGTCCATTGCCATCCTGGCCCCCCTGCTGGAGGAGATGCTTTTCCGGGGCCTGATCTATGATACCCTGCGCACGGCCATGGCCCGGCCCTGGGCCATCGCCATTGGCTCCCTGCTCTTCGGCCTGCTTCACGGCCACCCGGTGTGGATCGCCTACGCGGCCCTGCTGGGAGCGGTGATGTGCCTGGTGCGGGACGCCTGCGACTCCCTGTGGGCTTCGGTGGCCTTTCACATGGCGGTGAACTTGATGGGCTCCTTCCTGCTGCCCAACGCCCCCTGGGCCTATAACCTGCTGGTGCTGGCCCTGGCCCTTGGGGCCGGCGTATGGCTCTGGCGGGACCTGGGGCTGGGGAAAAAGGACAGGCTGGGATAAGGCGGGATAAACGGGCTGGG
>OLGD01004248.1_pt1 | contig 12103 bp, 14 predicted proteins | sample 1605311 | NCBI WGS metagenome assembly OLGD01 (sample SAMEA3888917, study PRJEB22519) | human gut metagenome | biome: human gut; feature: human-associated habitat; material: faeces | place: Denmark | collected 2010 | reverse complement strand
AGTGGCGGGAGGAGCGAGGCGGAAGCCCAGTGAGCAAGGGAGCGCCAGGAAGGCCTCACGGGCCGACGCAGCGCGACTTTTGCGAACTGCATTGCGGCCCCCGAGCCCCCAGGGGTTTCTCGACAAGCTGAAGCCGGCGGAGAATACCGCCGGCTTTTCCCTTTTGCCACATGCTGTGGCTGCTAGTCCTTCATATTGGCCACCAGGTCGGCAAGGGCGTCTACCGCCGCCTGCTCGTCCGCTCCTTCGGCCCGCAGCAGGGCTTGCTCGCCCTGGGCCAGGCCCAGGGTCATCAGCATGATGATGGATTTGGCGTTGTACCAATCGTCCTCCCCCACCCGTTGCAGGTCGATCTTGGATTGGAATTTTCCGGCCAGCTGTACAAATTCTGTGGCGGGCCTTGCGTGCAGGCCCGTTTCGTTTTGAATGGTGATCTGTTTTTCTACCATGCTCCTTCTTATGCCTCCCGTTTATTGATGCGCATTGGAAAACGCGGTGAGCCGGGCTTGGACGGCCCCGGCGGTTTTCATGGATAGAATGTCCTGGGCAAGGGCCTGGGCCTGGGGCAGGTCCAGATTGCGGATGACCCGTTTGGCGCCGGCGATGGCGGCGGCCCCCATGGAAAGCTTTTGGATGCCTAGCCCTACCAGGGCGGGGACGGCCAAGGGGTCTGAACCCAGCTCCCCGCAGATGCTCAAAGGCTTCCCAGCTTCCCGGAAGGTTTGGCTCAGGATGTCCAGCAAGCGGAAGAGGGCCGGATGGTAATCCTGGTAATAGGGGCGGACCCCTGGGTTCATCCGGTCAGCCGCGCACAGATACTGGATCAGATCGTTGGTGCCCACGCTGACGAAATCCACCTCTTCCGCCACCCGGTCGGCGATCAAAGCAATGGAAGGGATCTCCACCATAATGCCGATGGGGACGGCATGATCCCAAGGGATTCCTTGGGCGTCCAGCTTTTCGCCTTCGGCCTGGATGATGGCCTTGGCGGCGTATACCTCGTCCAGGGCGCCCACCATGGGCATCATGATTTGCAGCTTGCCGTGGGCGGAAGCCCGCAGGGCAGCCCGGATCTGGGTGCGGAACAGCTCCGGCTTGGAAAGGGAAAGCCTTAGGCCCCGCACCCCCAGGAAGGGATTGCTCTCCTTAGGCAGGTCCAGGCAGGGCACCTGTTTGTCCCCCCCGATATCCATGGTGCGCAGGGTCACAGGCTTATCCCCAAAGGCTGTAAGGACCTTTTTATAGATCTGGAACTGTTGGGTTTCATCCGGCAGCCCCTGGCTGCTGGTGTATAGGAATTCCGTGCGGAACAGGCCGCAGCCATCCGCAAAGGCCGCTCCCGCCAGCTCCTGCTCCGTGGCTGCCGCCACGTTAAGGTGTACTTCTACCCTATGGCCATCCAAGGTCACAGGGAGCTTATCCCGATAGGCTTTTGTGATTTGCAGCTCCGCCTGTAACTGGGCGGCCTGCTGGCTATAGCGGGTTATTTCCTCCTCCGTGGGGTTGGGGATCACCCGGCCTTCCACCGCGTCCAGAACAATGAATTGGCCGTCCGCCAGGGCGTCCATGGCGCCCGTTACTCCCAGCACTGCCGGGATCTCGTAACTGCGGGCGATGATGGCCGTATGGGAGGTACTGCCCCCCACCTGGGTGACGATGCCCAATACCCGCGCCCGGTCCAGGGAAGCCGTGTCCGAAGGGAACAGGTCGTCCGCCACCACGATGACCGGCTTGGCCAGGAAGGAAAGGTTCTGCTCCGGGGCGCCGGCCCAGCAGCGGAGGAGTCGGCGCTTCACATCCTGTAGGTCGGAAGCCCGTTCCCGCATAAGGGCGTTTTTGGATTTTGCCAAAATGGCGGCATAGGTGTCGTATATCTGGGCGATGGCCGCATCTGGGCTGCACAACTGTTCCATCACCAATCCCCGGATCTCATCGTCCATGGCAGGGTCCGCCAGGATCTCCTGGTGGGCGGCCATGATCTTGGCCTTTTCCGGGTCGGTCTGGGCCATGCGCTGTTCCAGGGCGCCCAATTCCCCCTTGGCCTTTTCCCTGGTGGCAAGGTATTGGTCCCATGCTTGCCCCTGGGTCCCTTCCGCCAGGGGGGCTTGGGTCAGCACCGGCGCGAAGGGGATATAGCGCAGCACTTCGCCCATTACGATCCCTGTGGATACAGGTTTACCAGTTAGTTCCATTGTTTATCCCCCTTTATTTGTCCGAAAGGGCCCATGCTTGTTCTTCGATGATCCGGCCCAAGGCTTCCGCCGTGGGGGCTACTGCCACAGCGCCTGCCTGTTCCAACTCCCCGGGCTCCCCATAGCCGCAGTAGCTTAAGCCGATGCCAGGGATTCCCAGGGAAGCTGCGCAGGAAATATCCACCCCCCGGTCGCCGATCATAACGGCCTGCCCGGCAGGCACGTCCAGCAGCCGAAGGGCCTCCCGGATCACGGCGGTCTTTTCTTCGGGCACGCCGTTGTGCCAGCTCCCGGCAATGGCTTCAAAGCAATCGGAAAACCCGCAATGCTGCAAGGTGGGCCCACAATAGATCCAGGGCTTGCAGGAAGCGATCCCCAAGCGGTACCCCTTTGCATGGAGGGAGCGGGTCAGCTCCACCATGCCGGGGACCGGGGTGGTGGCAAAAAGGCCGGTTTCCTGGTAATGGGGCAGGAAGCGTTCCCGGATCCGCTGGACCACTGGGCCTTCCATGCCGAATTTGCGCTTGAGCACGGATTCCAGGGTTTCCCCCAGGAAATACCGGGCCTGCTCCCGCTTTATCGGGGGCACGCCTTCCGCTTCCATGGCGTAGCGCATGGACTGATAGACCCCCTCGGCGGAATCCACCAGCGTACCGTCCATATCAAAGAGCAACACGGGATACATGGCGATCCTCCTGCTTTTCATTCTAGCATGGGCATATTTCAGCGGCAAGGCGCATCGCTTTGCGGCTTACAGCTTGATCCAGGCGTCTAGGCCGTCCGGGTTGTCCGGATCAACGCCCCGGTGTTGGGCATGGTGCAGGCACAGCACTTGGATGCAGTAAAGGGCGAATACGGCCTTCACCGCGTCGCTGCCGCAGGGGGGCAACGGGATGTTGTGGCCGGGCAGGGCCTCGGCGCCCTGGCCGCAATCCAGCACCAGGAGGCGGTCGGTTTTTTTAGCGATGTCCGCCAACAGCGCCGCTTGAAGCCCCCGGTCCCCGGAGGATACCAGGGCGATCACCAGCACGTCCTGGTTGATCTGCACCATGGGGCCATGGCGTACGTCCAGCATATGGTAGTGGTTGGAATCCCGGCGGCAGATCTCCTTGAAGGCCAGGGCGCCCTCCTCCGCCAGGCCGGCGGGGCCGCTGTCCGCCAGGACCACTGCCCGGGTCCAAGGCTGCTGAGCCAGGGCTTTTAAGGCTTCCTCCTGCTGGGAGCAGAAGGGCTCGCTATAGGCTTCCAAATCCTTCAGGGCTTGGAGTCCGGCGTCGTTGCCCCCGGCGATGTAGGCCAGGCCCAGCAGGGCGATATACAGGTTGGAAACGGTGCGGGTCTGGCAAACCGCCTTGTCATAGGCCCAAGGCAGGATTAGATTCAGGTCCGTATGGGCTTCCACAGGGGCGCCCGCCTGGGTGCAGATGGAGAGGATGCGGCTGCCGAATTGCTGCTTGCAAAGGGCGGCCGCCCGCACCACCTCGCTGGTGGCGCCGGAGCGGGAGAGCAGAAGGATGGCGCTGTTTTCCAGGGTACGCCGGTAGTCGCTGAAATTCACCAGCAGGTCTCCCGCCGCGATGGGGGTAGCGGGGATGCCGGCCTGCTGGGAAAGCAGGGTGGCGGCGGATTTGGCCAGGCTGTAGCTGGAGCCGCAGCCCAATACGCAAATGGAGGATATGCCGGATAAGGCGTTGGCGAGGGCGTCCTTATGGGCAAAGAGGGCGTCCACGGTCTGGGTGGCCGCCGCGAACTGGTTGCGAAGTTCCTGTTCGATCAAATACATGAGTGGGTGTTCCTTTCTATTTGGTCCGCCTGGAAAAATGGCGGAGGGTAGAATGCCTACGCCTCCGCCACGGATTCAGGTATGCAGGGGATTACGCGGCCTGGCTCTTTTCCGCGGCCTTCTTCTGATGCCGTACCACCAGTACGGAGGCCAGGATGAAGGCGCCCACGATGATGATGATACCAACCACCGGGTTCTTCATGATGGTCATCAGGGCCATGGCGTCGATGCAGTCGTGGCCGGTACCTTCGGCGCCCACGGCGGCGAAGTGGTTGAACAGGCTATAGGTAAAGCCGGAGAAGAGGATCAGCTCCAGGCCATATACGAAGCCGGAAACCATGGCGCCGACCCGGCCGCCCAGGGCGTTGCCCATGATGCCCGCCACGCCGCCGGTGAAGAAGGCGCCGATGATGGAGACCAGGGGAACCACGCCGAAGAAGATGGAAGAGAGGAACATGGCTACGATCATGCCGATGGTGGCGAAGATGAAGCCCAGCATCAGGGAGTTGGGAGCAAAGCCGAACAGGGCGGGCACATCCAGCGCGGGAATGGCGTTGGGCACCAGCTTATCCGCAATACCCTTGAAGGCGGGGACCAGCTCGCCAAGGAGCATCCGAACGCCTTGGAGCAATACCAGGATACCGGCGGTGAAGCCCAGGGCCTTGAGCAGGCCGTAGATCAGGTAGTTGGTGCCGCCGGCGTATTCGGCCACAGCCTCGGGGCCGGCGAAGATAACCACCAGCATGTAGAACACGAACATCACGATGGAGATGGACATGGAGGTGTCCTTGAAGAACTGGAGGCCCTTGGGGAGCTTCATGTCTTCCGCGCTCTTGCTGTTGCCGCCGATCCATTTGCCCACATAGGCGGAGGATACGGTGCCCAGGGTGGTCAGGTGGCCGATGGCGAAATCGTCGCTGCCGGTGATTTTGCGCACCACCGGCTGGGCGATGGCGGGGATAAGGGTGAGCACAGCGCCCTGGAGGATGATGCCGATGAGGATGATCATGCCGGTGCTGAAGCCGAACTCATACAGGGAGAAGGCTACCGCAACGGAGCTGATCCACATCATGTGGCCGGTGAGGAAGATGTACTTGAGGGGGGTAACCCGGGCCAACAGGATGTTCACCAGGAAGCCGGCGCCCATGATGATGGCGGAGGTGGAGGCGATGACCGGAACGGAATCCTGGATGGCGCCTACGATGATCTCCGAGCCGGTGGCGAAGCCGCTCAGGTTGAATACCTGCTGGAACAGGCCCACAAAGGGAAGGATCTCCGTGACCAGCAAGCTGGAGCCCGCGGAAAGGACCAAATAGCCCAGGGCGGTCTTCACGGTGCCGGAAAGCACGTCGGAGAACTTTTTGCGCTGGGCGATCAAACCGATCAGCGCGACGATTGCAAGGATAATGGCTGGCGTCTGCAATAATTCAAGAAAAAAGTTTAAGAATGCCATGTGTGACTCCCTTCTTAGATCGGATTGGAACGAATGAGACGAATTGGTTTGTTAAATTCCAAGATACGCTTTGAGCTTTTCCTTCACCTCCGCCGTGTTGACTACATTGTTGACGAATATCACGTTGGACTTTCCGGCAAACCGGTCCTGGAAATCGGCTGAGGTAACGATCAGGTCTGCATTTTTACTTTCCACGGTTCCTGCGTCCCAGTGTTCGATCTCGTGATCGGCGGCGCCCAATTCCCGCAGCGCCTTATCCACGGTCATCTTTAGGATCAGGCTAGAGCCCATGCCCAATCCACATACACAGACAATATGCATCAAACCCTCCTTCCCGCGCACCTGACGGGAATGGAATCCCAGCCAGGCCACGGTTGTCGTTATTTCGGCGACGACCCGCCGGTATTGGTTTTTTGTTTGCTTGGTAAATAATTATTTTCCGAAGGTTCCGGTTATTATAGGCAAGAGATCAGTTTGCTGTAGTTCTTGATGTGCTGGGCGTTGATGGCGTCGCCCTTATCCAGATTGGAGCTTACATAAATGGGGGGGATGCAGCCTGCGTTCACGCAGTTTTCCACGGTCTGGGCAATGATGGATTCCATAATGGCCATGCCCAATACCGTGCTGGTGCCGCAGAAGTGGGGCTCCAATCCATCCATGGAGAGGGCGGCGTCCCCGCTGACGCACTTGACGTCGATCACCACGTCGGCCACATCCGCCAGGTGCTTGCCGCTGGAATGCCTGGAGGTGGTGCTGCCGGAGAACTGCCGGGAGGTCAAGGCGATGACCTTCATGCCGATGGCCTTGGCTTCCAGGGCCATATCCACCACGCCGGCGTTCCGGCCGGAGATGGAAACTACGATCATGGTATCCCGGGGGTCCGTATCCTCCAGCTGCAAATACTGGCCGCAAAAGCCTTCGATCCGCTCCTGCAAGGTGCTGAGCTTGGCCTTGGGGAACAGGGCCATGTGGGGGATGAGCAACGCATTCACCGGCACCAGGCCGCCCGCCCGGTAAAATACCTCCATGGCGAACATCTGGGAGTGGCCGCATCCAAACACATGGATCACCCGGCCGCTTTTCACCGATTCCGCGCAGTATTTGGCGGCTGTTTCGATGTTTTTCCCCTCCTGGGCAAACTGCTCTTCCAGCTGGCCCCGGATGACCTCATGATATTCCTGATATTTCATACCATATCCGCTCCCTCTTGCAGTTTTTTCATGATTTCCAGCTTGCTGCCGTTGTTCCGCAGCAGGGACAGGAACCCTTCGTCCTGAAGGTATCCGCCCAACTCCCGCATCAACTGCAAGTGGCTGTTTTTATCCACCGCCGCGAAGGTGATCGCCGCTTTAATGCGCTTTTCGCCCAGATATACGGGATCCCGCAGCAAGACCAGGCTCATGGCCATTTCCTTTACGCCGGCTTCCGGCCTGCCATGGAAGAACGCGATATCGTCCACCAGCACCATATAGCTTCCATATTCCGCAATGGTATCCTTTATGGACTGGAGAAACCGCGGCTCCACCCGGCCTTGTTTTACCAGCAAGCCGCCGCCTATGTCTACCAATTCTTCCCAGCTGCCGCATTTGACGTTTTCTAGATAGGTTTCGTCTGTAATAAGATCACGAATCAAAATTTACCACCTCCTCCTCCCGCCGATGTGTCAATTCTGTCATATTCCCTCCTGCTTTTCAAGGGAAGGCCACGCTTTAGGCCCAATTCCTCACCGGTATGCAAACAAATACCATACCAATTTGCCACTTGTCTGATTGGTTTGACAGGGGAATAAATTTCATATTATACTTTTATCGAGGTGTCGTTATGGACGGAGTACCGCTTTATAAAGAAATTTACGAGGATCTTCGCGGCAGGATCCAAAAAGGGGAATATTCGGAAAACTCGGTTTTACCAGCTGAACGCGTGCTATGCCAGGTTTACCATGTGAGCCGTTCCACCATCCGGGCGGCGTTGGAAGAGCTCCATCGAAATGGCTACATCATCAAAGCCCATGGAAACGGCAACTTTGTTAAACCCAAGGTATTCGAGCAGCGTCTGACCAAGTTCCATTCCTTTGCCGGCAGTCTGAAAGCGCAGCACATCCTCATTAAAAATCAGATTCTGGATTATGAATTGATCGAAAACGATAAGTATTTGGATTCCCTAACCAATATTCGGCATATGTTCCCGCGGGGTTGCCGGTGGCACAAGCTGACCCGGCTGCGGTCTGCGGAGACGTTTCCTCTTATGATCGAAACCAGCTATCTGCTGCAAAGCCGGTTCATCGCCCTGGAGCCGGACGTGCTGCGGGAGGGTTCCTTATACGCCTATCTGGAATCCCGCTACAATATGGAAATCACGGACGCCAACGAGGTGCTGTCCCCCATGCTGGCCAATATGAAGGAGCGGCTGCTGCTCCAGATCCCGGCCCACATCCCGTGTATGCTGTGCGAGCGGTTCTGCCATGAGCGGGAACAGCTGATCGTGATCCACCGGACGGTGGTGCGGGGAGACAAATTCAAATTCAAGGCCGCCTACTACATTGACGAAAAGACCGAATGAGGAGGGACGAGGATGCGCATCGTAAACGGCATGGTGTTTTGTGAGGACGGGGCGTTCCATCCGCTGGAAGTATGGACCCAAGGGGACCGGATCGCCGCCCTGGGGCCGTCGGCCGGCGGGGAGGGGGACACCTTGGACGCGGCCGGCTGCTATGTGGTGCCAGGGTTTGTGGATATCCACATCCATGGGGCCATGGGGGCGGATTTCAGCGACGGGGACCCGGCGGGCTTTGCCGCCATGGCCCGGTTCCTGCTCAGCCGGGGGGTCACCAGCTTCCTGGGCACCTCCATGGCCCTGCCGGAAGCGCGGCTATCCGCGGTGTTTTCCGCCGCCCGGGCCTATATGGAGCAGCCCGGCCAGGGGGGCGCCGCCATGCGGGGCATCTATATGGAAGGTCCTTTCTTCAGCCCGGAAAAGCGGGGCGCCCAAAATCCGGACTATATCGTCCCGCCGGACTACGCCATGTTTGAGCGGCTCCTGGCAGCCAGCGGCAGCAAGATCCGGGTGCTGGCCGTGGCCCCGGAGCTGGCGGGGGGGCTGGCGTTTATCCAGCGGGCCAGCCAGCGGGTCAACGTATCCTTGGGCCATACCTGCGCGAATTTCGCCACGGCCCAGGCGGCCTTTGCCCAGGGCGCCAACCATGTGACCCACGCCTTTAACGGCATGAGCGCCTTCCATCACCGGGACCCCGGGGTCATCGGCGCGGCCATCGGCACGGGGGCCTATGTGGAGGCCATCTGCGATGGGGTGCATTTACACCCGGCGGTGATCCGGGCCCTGTTCGCCCTGTTTGGGGCGGACCGCGTCTGCCTGATCAGCGACGCCATGCGGGCCTGCGGGATGCCGGAGGGGCAATACGACCTGGGCGGCCAGCTGGTGACCGTGGCCAACGGCGCCGCTACCATTGCCACGGGCTCCCTTGCGGGCAGCATCACCCCCCTGAGCGATTGCTTCCGCAAGGCGGTATCCTTCGGCATCCCTCTGGAATCCGCCCTGCAGGCGGCCACCATCAATCCGGCCCGCTCCGCCGGGCTCGACCAGGCGGTGGGTTCCCTTGCAGTAGGGAAGCGGGCGGATATCCTGCTCTTGGACCGGGCGCTGGGCCTGCGGCATACCGTCTTTGGCGGCCGGCTGCTGTCGTGAGGGCTGGAACCGCTTGATCCACCCCTTGGGCGCGGGACCGGCATGTGCCGCGCGTTGGCGAGGCTACATATTTAAGGGAGCCCCCCTTTCGGAACGGTGACATGGGAACCCAGCGGCCGCCTTGCGCCGGAACAAACGGGAGCGAAATGGACGCTGCGCCCCGGAAGAAGGCGGCTTTGCGGCGAATACGGGAAATAAGGGGGAGGCATACCGGCCAAGGCGTGCCTCCCTTCGCAGTCTGTCGCCCGCCTGGGGATTCGGAGGCCGCAGCGCAGTTCGGGAAGGTCGTTGTGCGTCGTCGCAAAAGCGGCAACCTTCAACGCCCTTGCGCCCTGGGCGTTCGCTTCGCCGCATCTGCCACTGGCGGCGTTCGGCTTCGCCCCGGATGCGTTCATGGGATTTGACGACACAAGGTGAATTGTCCCGAAGGGACAAGAAAAAGCCTCTGAGGGGGGGCGACAAAAGGGCAGAGAGGGGAGGCATACCTACCGAGGTGTGCCTCCCTTCGATGAACAATGCAGCTGCCTCAATATGCCCCTTTTGGGCGATGGCTTCCCACGCCGCTGTCCCTAAGGTGCCCTTTTTATGGAATGATGCCCTGCGGGGCAGATTGCGGCGGGGAACGCGGAAGCGGGGGGGGAAGGGCTTGCGCCGCCCGCTTTTCCCATGGATCGCCATGGGTTGCAATTGCATACCCCGGGGATACGTGGTATACTATATTTGAATATATATGTATATTTGGAGGATTAGCGAGTATGGCAAGGGGAGGATTCCCGGGCGCAGGCGGAATGAACATGCAGCAGCTGATGAAGCAGGCCCAACAAATGCAGCAGAACATGGCGAAGCTCCAGGAGGAGCTGGCCCAGCGGGAGTTCAGCGCAAGCGCGGGAGGCGGCGCGGTCAAGGCGACGGTCACCGGCGCCAAGCTGCTCAAGGCCCTGGAGATCGACCCGGACTGCGTGGATCCGGAGGACCTGGAGATGCTGCAGGATATGATCCTGGCGGCGGTAAATGAGGCGCTGCGCACTGCGGAGGAGACCGTGAGCGCGGAAATGGGCAAGCTGACCGGCGGCATGGGCCTGGGCTTCTAGTATGCAAACGGATCCGATTCAGGCCCTGGCCCAGCAGTTGGCCCGGCTGCCTGGCATTGGCACCAAAAGCGCCCAGCGGCTCGCCTACTTCGTTCTGGATATGCCGGAGAGCGGCGCCCGGGAATTGGCGGCGGCCATAGAGCGGGCCCGGGACCAGGTGCATCCTTGTCCCATATGCGGCGGATATACCAGCCAGGACCCTTGCGCCATCTGCCGGGATCCCAACCGGGACGGGGATGTGATCTGCGTGGTGCAGGAGGCCAAGGACGTGGCCGCCATGGAGAAGATGCGGGAATTCCGCGGGAAATACCACGTGCTGCGGGGGGCGATTTCCCCTATGGACGGGATCGGCCCGGAGGATCTGCGCATCGGCGAGCTGCTGGCCCGGGTGGAGCAGGGCGGGATCCGGGAAGTGATCCTGGCCACCAATCCGGATGTGGAAGGCGAGGCCACGGCGGTCTATCTGGCTAAGCTCCTCAAGGGCAAGGGGGTGCGGTGCACCCGCATCGCCCATGGGGTGCCCATAGGGGGCAATCTGGAATATATTGACGAAATGACCCTATATAAGGCCATGGAAGGCCGCAGGGAGATATAACAAAAGGCAAACTGGGCATATTTAAGAATAAAGGCTGTAAATCTTTCGTAAATTTTAAAGTTTTCGCAACCTTTTGGTAAGCTGAATCGTCTATTATAGTAGACAGGGAGAATCGAGGAATAAGATGCAGGCGCCGCCGACATCGTGGCGCCCGGGATCGGAAAGGAGTTGCGCATGTCGTACCGGTACGGAAAACGGATGGTTGCCATCCTGGTACTGATGGCTGTGTTGTGCCTGGGAATGGGTACGGCCGGCTGCGCATTGCCGGCGGGCAGCACGGGTGAAGCCCGGCTTTTGGCCCGGGCCCGGCAGGACTATCGCAATGCTTCCTTGGTGGTATCCGGCACCTGCCTGCAAACCCATGTAAACGCCCAGGGCGTAAACTGTTTCGACCTTACGGTGGAGGAAGTGCTGGCCGGCCAGGCGGCGGAGGGGGATGTGATCCACTGCACCTCGCCCATGACGGCGGGGGAAAGCTATCTGCTGTATCTGCAAAAGGGCGAGGATGTGCCCCATACCGAGGATATGCAGGGCTATACCCTGGTTTCCGGCCAACCGCTGGCCCTGTCCCAGGGATCCGTGATCTTGGATGGCATTGCCATTTCCCTGGAGACCCTGCTGGCGGATATGGCCAAGCTGGACGCCATGATCAGCGCGCCCTCTTCCATATATTATTATGACGGCCTGGCGGAGCTGGTGGAAGCGGCGGACGATATCTTTATCGGCCGGGTAGAGGCCCAGGAAGGGCCGAAGGATACCCAGTTTCACGCCCAGAGCAACGGCACCACCGTGGAGCATACCATTCCCGCCACCATGCTACAGATCACCGCTTATGGCGGCATCAAGGGCGCCATGAAATATGGGGATCAGGTAGAGCTGGTCTATGCGCCGGGTATGGGCGAGGATATGGTCAATGCGGCGACCCTGGCGGCGGAACCCTATACTGCGGAACAAGCGCCCCAGGTGGAGACAGGCGGGATCTATTTGTTCTTCACCCTGAAGGGGCCGGACGCCAAGCAGGATTATATATTCCCCATCAACCCCGTACAGGGTTTTATCCAGATCCATAACGACGAGCTGACCGTGCCCTATGGCAACCGGGCCATGCTATCCATGGATTCCCTGGACCAGGCGGTGCGGGCCATCCGTTCCATGCTGGCGCAGAGCTAAGGGGACGCCTGGGGACCCATGAAAAAATGAATTCGATTCGCATAAAGGCTGGGCAATGCCCAGCCTTCAGCTTGTCGAAAAACCTCTGGCGAATGGAAGATCGCGGCCCTTTTAGGC
>OLGD01004246.1_pt1 | contig 12107 bp, 9 predicted proteins | sample 1605311 | NCBI WGS metagenome assembly OLGD01 (sample SAMEA3888917, study PRJEB22519) | human gut metagenome | biome: human gut; feature: human-associated habitat; material: faeces | place: Denmark | collected 2010 | reverse complement strand
AACTTATAAAATTCGAGCTGCTACGCTCAATCAATAATGGCGGCTGTGCCGCCGGTCGGCAGTGGACCCGGCTGTCCGTATGGCCTTAGCCCCGCTGGGCGGTCCTTGAGTAAATTGCTTTGAAAAGACCCTGTTCTACGTCGCCTCTCAAAATCGTGTGTTAGCATACCATGCCGTTTTTTGCTTGTCAAGGCGTTTTACAAAAAATGTCAAAGATTTTTCACAAAGTATCACTTTTTCTTTGCCGGATCTTTGCCCGGTTTTGTGCGCGAATGGCGTCGTTTTGTGCGCAAACGGCAGGTTCTTTTCCCCGGGGAGTGTGCTATAATAAAAATGACAAGAAGTGGAAGGTGAGGGAAGAACATGGCATTGCAGATCGCCATCGTGGAGGACCTGCAGCCGGATGCGCAGCGGCTGCAGGCATTGGTCCGGCAGGAGCTTGGGGCAGTGGAGTGCGGCATTTTCCCCAGCGGGGATGCCTACCTGCAGCAGATGCCCGCCCGGAAGGATGACCTTGTGTTTCTGGATATCTGTATGGAGGGCACCAGCGGCATCGAGACCGCCCAGCAGCTGCGCCGGGCAGACCCGGAAGTGCTCATCGTGTTCGTGACCTCCTCGCCGGAATATGTGTGGGACGCCTTCCCGGTGCACCCGTTCGATTACCTGCTCAAACCCTATGAGGAAGAAAAGTTCCGCAAACTTGCTGCCGAGCTGCGGCGGGTGCTCTGCCGCACCGAGCCGGAGCTGGAAGTGCGCATTGCCCGCCAGACCGTGCAGCTGCCGCTGCGCAAGGTGCTGTACGCCATGGCGCAGAACCATTTCGTCCGGGTGGTGAGCGAGGACGGCGAGTGCCGGGCCGCGTGCGGCTTTGCGCAGGTGGAAGAAAAACTGCGCACCGAAGAAAATTTTATGAGCTGCAACCGCGGCATCGTCATCAACATGGATAAGGTGCTGCGCTTTGAGGACGACTGCATTGAAATGCTGGACGGCACCCGCCTGCCCGTGCGGCAGAAAGACAAAAACGCCCTGTTCGCCCATTTTACCCAGTACCAGTTCCGCCACATGCGGCGGGAACTGTGAGCCAGGAAAGGAGCCGCCGCCGTGAACGCTGCCATCTTCGGACGTTATTTTCTGGATTATGCCCTGCTGTACCCCAGCGGCTTTCTGTGCCTGGCCTGCCTGTGGGAAAAGGTGCGCAGCCCCAGGCGCACCGCCTGCATCGCGGCGGTCGGCATCACGGCCGTGTGCCTGGTGTGCGCTGCGCTGTGCACGATCTTTGAGCTGGACAGCAACTTTTTGCTTCTGCCCATCGTGCTGTGCACCTTCTGGCTTTTGCGCTGGCGCATGAACGCGGAAGTGACCGTCAGCCAGACGGCCTTTCTGTTCTCCATCTCTGCCGTGATGATGGCCGTGTGTTCGCTGCTTTCCAGCATCCTGAACGCTCGGGCGGAGGCGGACAACCCCGGGACGGTCTGCCTGCTTTCCACTTCGCTGCTGCGCATGGTGCTGGCGGCAGTGCTGTGCACCCTGTTCTGGTTCACCGTGGTCAAGTGGAGCCGGTGGCTGCTGCGGGAGTACCGCGGCGAAGCGTTCTGGCAGTCGGCCTGGCCGCTGCCCGCCATCTATGCCGTCTACCTGATGTACTGTATGCCGAAGGACTCTGCCATTGTGCTGATGAACCGGGTGATGATCATCGCGGTGCTGGCGGTGTCCATCTCGCTGTTCGGCATCTTTCTGCTGCTGTACGAGATGTACCGCGTGGCGAAGGAGCTTACCCGCAGTTCCCAGCTGGACCGCGAAAACCAGCTGCTGGGCATGGAAGCCCGCCGGTATACTGAGCTGCGGACCTACATGGAAAACACCCGCCGCCTGCGGCACGACTTCCGCCAGCACCTGCACGTCATTGCGGGCCTGACCGAGGCCGGGCAGCTGGAGGAGCTGAAAAGCTACCTGCACCAGTATGAGAGCGAGTTGAGCGAACAGCGGTCTGCGCTGTGTGCCAACGCCGCCGTGGATGCCCTGGCCGGGCACTACGACAACGAGGCAAAGCAGCAGGCAACGCCCATCGAGTGGAAGCTGGAGCTGCCCCGCCAGTTGCCGCTGCCGGAAGCCGACCTGTGCACCGTGCTGGGCAACCTGCTGGAGAACGCCCTGCACGCCAGCCAGCGGCTGCCGCCCGAGCAGCGGCAGGTGCGGGTGATGGCCCGGATGCTGAGCCCCGCCATGCTGGGCATTGTGGTGGAGAACAACTACGACGGTGTGCTGAAAAAGCAGAGCGGCATTTTGCACTCCACCAAGCACGAGGGCGTGGGCGTTGGGCTGGTGTCCATCGAGACGGCAGTGCACAAATACAGCGGCAGCCTGAACATCGAGACCCAGAACCATGTGTTCCGGGTGAATGTGCTGCTGAACCTGTAAGACAAATAAGACAAAAACCTCCGCAGTTTCGTCCGTTTCGGGCGGCTGCGGAGGTCTTTTTGTATGTGGGAGAGTTACTCCCGGTTCTTGAGCACTTCGGCAGGGGTCATGCGGTCGAGCCTGCGCACCAGCACCAGGTCGATGAGCAGGTAGCACGCCAGCACGCCTGCGTAGATGACGGCGTACAGCTGCGGCGGGAAGCTCAGCTCCAGCCCGGCGGCAACGTTGGACACGAAGTAGGGGTAGATGATGTCCATCAGCCCCTTTGCGGCCGGGATGCACACCAGCGCGCCCAGCGCCACCACCACGAAATTGCCGTCCAGATACAGCCGCCGCACTTCGCCGGTGCGGTAGCCGAACACCTTCAGCAGCGAGATGGAATAGGATGCGCGGTCGATCATCACCTTGATCATCAGGTACAGCACCACCAGGAAGATGCCCACCGAGAGCACGCTGACCAGGATGACCATGGGCATCATCAGGTCGGTGAACACCGCCGAGGCCTGCTCGATGTTCTGGCGGCTGACGGTGGCGTACAGCAGCCCGGTGTCGATGTCCAGCGCGTGGTCGGAGAACACCGTGTTGTAGTAGTCGTCGCTGCGGCCGAACAGCTCCTGCATGGCGTCACGGTCCATGAAGATATAGAGCCCGCTGGCGTAATGGACCACGTCCGTCACCGTGAAGGCGTAGTTCACGTCGTTCACTTCGTCCCGCAGCACCAGCACATCGCCCTTGCCCACACCGAATTTCTGGGCCACAGAGCTGGCAATGACCACCTCGCTCTTTTTGGCGGTGGGGGCCACCTCCGGGAAATAGGGGCAGCCCAGGTCGATGCCCAGCATGGTCACATCCAGATCGTAGCCGTAGGAAGTCTGGCGGAGGGTCTCAGCGTAGGCCGGGGTGCCGCCCTCCGGCACCTCCTCGGTGGGGTATTTGTAGGTGTAGCAGTATTCGTAGGTGGTCTCCAGAATGCTGCGCCGGTTGAAGTTGTCGCAGTAAACATAGCAGTCCAGCGCGATCATCAGCACCAGCAGGCAGATGAACATGCCGCCCAGCACCGCAAAGGCCGAGCGCAGCTCCCGCAGCAGCTGGCGCAGCTGGAACCGGGGCAGGAAGCTCAGGTGCCCCAGGTCGATGCGGGAGATCCTGCTGGCGTGGCTGGCCTTCTGCTCACTGCGCAGCAGTGAAAGGGCGGTGCGGCTGAGCGACTTGCGGATGACGATGCAGTTGACGGCAGCCGCGATCACCGGCGGCATCACCAGTGCATACACCAGCAGCAGGCCCGGCAGCCGGACGCCCAGCTGCGGCAGGGAGTAATACAGGCAGCGGGGGTGCGCACCTCGTTGCGGTAGTTCTTGTGGATCTGGCCGTCCTTCAGGAGGGCCACCTGATGCACCATGTTCTTGATGGCGTTGTTGTGGGTGACGATGAGCATGGTGGTGCCGTACTGGGCGTTCACCCGCTCCAGCAGGGTGAGGATCTCCCGCGAGGTCTTGCTGTCCAGCGCGCCGGTGGGCTCGTCGCACAGCAGCAGGCGCGGATTTTTGATGAGGGCCCGGGCGATGGCGCAGCGCTGCTGCTGGCCGCCCGAAAGCTGGGCCGGGAACTTGTTCTTGTGCTCGGTCAGGCCCAGCACCTGCAAAAGCTCGCCGAGGTCCAGCGGGCTGCGGGTGAGGTACTGGCACACCTGAATGTTCTCCTGCACGGTCAGGTCCGGCACGAGATCGTAGAACTGGAACACGAAGCCCAGCTCCTCCCGGCGGTAATCCGAGAGCTGCTTTGCGTTCAGGCCCACCAGTTCTTTGCCGTTCACCACGATGGAGCCGCTGTCCACCGTGTCCAGCCCGCCGATGCAGTTGAGCAGGGTGGATTTGCCCGAGCCGCTGGTGCCCTGAATGACGCACATGTCGCCCTGCTGTACCTCCAATGAGACATTTTTCAGCACCTGCATGTAGCTGCCGCCTTCGCCGTAGCTCTTGCACAGGTCGTTTACTTCCAGATACATGACTCCGTTCCTCCTCAAAAAGTTTACACAGCATAACACTGTTATGTAAAAGGGCTTATAAAAACCATGACGCAGCAAATGCGCCATGGAAAAAGCGGCAGATTCAGGGGCCGGGGCTGACGGGGGGCTGGAACAGGCCGTTCCAGCCGCTGAGCATATACTGCAGGATGTCCTGCAGGTGGGTCAGGGCCTTCTGCTCGTCCGGCTCGTGGGTGAGCAGGTGCACAAAGGCGTCGATCTGCATGTGGGCCAGCCAGTGGATGGTGTAGTCCTGCGGCGGGGTCACGCCCAGCAGCGCGGCCTGCCGGTCGGCCAGCTTGCGGTAGTGCTCCTCCGAGATGGCCACCAGCTCGTCCACAAAGTGTTCCAGGCTGGAGCCGTAGCTGCCGGTGAGCAGCAGCAGAAACAGGTCGTAGTTCTGGTACAGCAGGTGCAGCACCTGCTGGGACGCATAGGCATCGCCGCGGAAATCGTTCTCCGCCGCGTCCTCGCCGCTGTCCAGCACCAGCAGCTCCTGCCGCATGTGCTCGGTGAGCATGGCTTTGAGGGTGTTCAGCTGCGGGGCCACCAGCGAGGTGAACAGATCGTCCTTATCCTTAAAAAAGAAATACAGCGCACCGGTGGTCACGCCGGAGGCTTTGCAGATGCTGCGCAGGGAAGCACCCTGGTACCCCTTGGCCAGAAACTCGGCCCGGGCGCTCTGCAGCAGCTTTTCTTTGGTTTCGCGTTCGTCTTTCATGCAGTCTCCTGTATCAAGCTGGATAACACCGTTATGTTGGTATAAACGAACGGACCTTGTCAAGAGCAAACTTGCCCGGGCAGGGCGGAGCGGGTGGCTGCACTTCCGCTGCCCCCTATCGTTTTTGCCAAAAGTGTGCTAGAATAGACACAAAACAAACATCGAACGGCAATGGCTGGGCAGCACATATCGGTTTTGCAAAGAGCCCGGATGCAGCGTGAAATGCGGAAAGAGAGCCGGACGGGAAAAATGAGGAACAGTATGAAACAGACAGAACAGAGAATGAAAACGCGGTGGATCCTTGTGTTCCTTGCCATGTTGGTCTGCTTTTGCGGCTGGTGGGCAGTGCGCAAAGAAGGATTTTTTGCGGATGAACTTTATTCTTATGGACTTTCAAACAGCGATTATGCGCCGTTTTTGAGTTGGTATTATAACGGTGAACGCGCGTACAGCGGCACGAGCGCCGAACACATTTACAGTCGGGAGGACTTTATGTCCTATGTTGCTGTGCAGGAGGGCCAACGCTTCGACTATGCGTCGGTTTATTATAATCAGACGCAGGATGTCCACCCGCCGGTATTCTACTTTTTATTGCACACGGTTTGCTCGCTGTTCCCGGGCAGCTTTACAAAATGGACTGGCCTTGGTCTGAATTTTGCACTGTTCGGCGGCACCATTGCGGCATTGTATGCACTTGGCATGGAGATTTTTGAAGGGGAGAACAGTTGGAAAAAGTCGCTGTTCGTCTGCGCGCTGTATGCATTCAGTGGAGAGGCAATCTCAAATGCAACGATGATACGAATGTATATGCTTCTGACCCTGTTTACCACCGTGTTGGCGCTGCTGCTGGCAAAGGCTCTGCGCAGGCCGACGCTTGTCCGGTATCTGTTGATCGGCATCGTCATTTATCTGGGAATGCTCACGCAGTATTTCTATGTGATCTATGCATTTTTATTGTGTGCAGTGTATGATTTTTACCTCATGCTGCGGCGGGAGTGGAAACATGTGGTGCAGTTTTCAGCGGCGGCTTTGGCTGGTGTTGGCGGAATGATGCTTACATTCCCCTGTTGGCTTGCGCAGCTGCACTCCCAATCGACGGTCTCGCTGGACACTACAACGGATAATATCCTGAACTTGAGCCAGTACCCCAAGGGCCCGTTGGAATTGACGGGATGGAGCATTGTGGAGTTTGGCGTGGGCGCGGGGATCATGGCGCTGCTGCTCCTTGTGGCATTGACGAAAAGATTTCTTCCGGGAAAACTGCGGCAGACTGTGCTGATTGCACCCCGCGCAAAACTAATAACGATCCCGGCGCTGGCTGCGTTCATCGTGATTGCAGTGATCTCGCCGTATAAATCCCTGCGGTATGTATACCATCTGCAGCCGCTGGAAGCACTCTTTTGCGGTTGTGGCTTTTTTGCTGTGCTGGATACGCTGGGACAGAATGCACGAAAGAAAATCACACAGGCTGTGTGTGCACTGATGCTTGTGCTGGCCTTTGTGTTGACGCCGGAGCGGATGTACATTGGTAACCGGAAGGTGAATGAAGAACTGGAACAGTACAGCGACGCGCAGTGTGTGTCGCTGATCGGAGATATGACGGCATTCACATCGGAGCTCCCGGAGTATCTGCACTTCAAAGAGATTTGTGCGGTGCAGGACACTTCCAGCACGCTGCTCCGGGAATATTGCACCGGTGAGAGTGATTCCATGGTGGTGTTCATTTGCGGGCGCGGCCTGTGGCAATTCGTCACTCCAGGCGAAGTGGAGCAGATCACGCAGGAAAATCAGGCGTCAGCAGAGGAGATCGCACGGCTGGGCGGATATACATCCGTTGAAATGCTGGATACGCAGGAATTTTCTCAGATCTAGGTGCTGAAAAAATAAGTATGCGGCACCATCAATAAAAAATCAAACGATCGCTCAGGAGGTCTCCCTCATGCTCAAACGACTGCGCAACGCGCACCCGGTCCTGTTCTGCATCCTGGTCGAGGTGCTGTTCCTCGGCAGCCTGTTCGTATCGGACCTGGTCTTTACCTTTGTACTGCTCTTTGCCCGGGCAGATTTTTCCGCCCTGGACGGCTATCTTTACAGCGGCCTGCAGGAGCTTGTGGGCACGCTGGTGGTGGTGCTGGTGCTGCAAAAGACCGGCCGCCTTGGGCTGCTGCGGCGGCGCGGCAGCGGCTTTTTCAACGGCTTGCTGGTGGGCATGTACCCGCTGGTGATGATCGGCTACAGCCTGGCGGGCTCGCTGATGTTCGAGCGGCCGGACGACCGGGCGCTGCTGCCGCTGCCGCGCATCCTGAGCTTTCTGGTCAGCATGATGCTGGTGGGCGTGGCAGAGGAGTTCGTCTTCCGCGGCGTGGTGGCCCAGACCCTGCTGGAGCACTACGGCACCAGCCGGAGCGGCATCTGGAAAGCCTGCCTTGTGTCCGGCGTGCTGTTCGGCGCGGCCCACCTGACGAACCTTCTGGGCTCGGCCCCCTTCGGCGTGCTGATGCAGTGCCTGTTTGCGGCGTCGCTGGGCAGCCTGTTCGCGGCCATCTACTTCCGCACCGGCAACATCTGGGTGACGGTCTTCCTGCATGGCATGATGGATATCTCCTCCATGATCATCGGCGGCATGTACGGCACCGTGACCATGGCCGAGAGCGTGAGCAGCTACGATTCCTCCATGCTGATCTCGGTGGCCGTGTATCTGATCCCCATGCTGTTTTTGCTGCGCAGAAAGAAGCTGCCGGAGGTGCAGCTCTACTGGAACGCCTACGCCAAAAAATAAAGGCAGAAGGCAAAAAAATCCTTGCTTTTTGCAAGGGGTTCTGGTATACTGTATCTGTTACCGTGGTACGGGGCTGGGAGTATGCCCGCTTTTTGGGAATGCCGTTTCCCGCCGCTGTTCCATTGGCACATAAAATTTTATAAAGAGGTATGTAACTATGAACAAGCAGGAAGTTATGGCCAAAGTCGCTCTGACCGAGAAGGACACTGGCTCTCCCGAAGTCCAGGTCGCTCTGCTGACCGCTCACATCAACGAGCTGAACGAGCACCTGAAGAAGAACCCTAACGATCACCACAGCCGCCGCGGTCTGCTGAAGATGGTTGGCCGTCGCCGCAATCTGCTGGCTTATCTCCAGAAGAAGGACATCGAGCGTTACCGTGCTCTGATCGCAACTCTGGGTCTGCGTAAGTAATTTAAACAGAGGGCAGGTACCGCAAAGGTGCCTGCCTTTTGCTTTATGTACAAATGGCAGCGGCTGCGTATTGCAGCAGTAAATCGAGCGCCCGTGCCGAAAAAGCAGTGCACGGACGTTGGATTTATTGCTATGATGCGCGTGCCACCGCCTTTTGGATAGAAAAAAATAAAAGATCCAAGGAGGCAAAAACAATGGCAATTGAATTTGGTTCCCGCAGAGAGACCTTTGAAAACTACAAGGTCTACGAGACCATGCTGGCAGGCCGCCCGTTCAAGGTCGAGATGGGCAAGATGTGCGGTCTGTCCAACGCCAGTGCGCTGATCCGCTACGGCGAGACCTGCGTCATGTGCAACGTGGTCATGAGCCCCAAGCCCCGCGAGGGCGTGGATTTCTTCCCCCTGAACGTGGAGTATGAGGAAAAGCTCTACGCCGCAGGCCGCATCCCCGGCAGCTTTATGCGCCGCGAGGGCCGCCCCGGCGAGCGCGCCATCCTGACCAGCCGCGTGGTGGACCGCCCCATGCGCCCGCTGTTCCCCAAGGAAATGCGCAACGACGTGTGCATCACCATGACCGTGATGAGCCTTGACCCGGACTGCAGCCCCGAGATCGCCGGTATGATCGGTGCCTCTCTGGTCACTGCTGTGTCCGACATCCCGTGGAACGGCCCCATCGGCGGCGTGCAGGTGGGTCTGGTGGACGGCGAGATCGTGCTGAACCCCACGCAGGAACAGCGCAAGGTGAGCGATCTGGCCCTGACCGTTGCCGCCACCATGGATAAGATCGTGATGATCGAAGCCGGTGCCAACGAGGTGGACGAGGACACCATGCTGAACGCCATCAAGGCCGCTCACGTGGAGATCAAAAAGATCATCGAGTTCATCAACAAGATCGTTGCCGAGCGCGGCAAGCCGAAGATCGATTTTCAGGTTGTGGGTCTGGATATGGACATGTTCCATGCCATCCAGAACAAGTATCTGGACGACTTCAAGGCCGCCATGGACACCGACGACAAGAATGTGCGTGACGCCGCCCTGCTGCCCATCATGGACCGCATCGCCGAGGAGTACCCCGACCTGACCGCCGCTGACCTCGACCTCGTGAGCTACAAGATGCAGAAGTTCGTGGTGCGCCGCTGGCTGCTGGATGAGGGCAAGCGTGTGGACGGCCGCGGCATCAACGAGATCCGCCCGCTGGCTGCCGAGGTGGGCATCCTGCCCCGCGTGCACGGCTCCGGCATGTTTACCCGCGGCCAGACTCAGGTGCTGACCACCTGCACCCTGGGCGGCACCAAGGACAACCAGCTGATGGACGATCTGACCGATGAGCAGACCAAGCGTTATATCCATCACTACAACTTCCCGCCGTACTCTGTGGGCGAGGCCCGCGCACCGCGCAGCCCCGGCCGCCGCGAGATCGGCCACGGCGCACTGGCAGAGCGTGCTCTGGTGCCGGTGCTGCCCTCTCTGGAAGAGTTCCCCTACACCATCCGCTGTGTGTCTGAGGTGCTCTCTTCCAACGGCTCCACCTCTCAGGCATCCATCTGCGGCTCTACGCTGGCACTGATGGACGCAGGCGTGCCCATCAAGGCACCCGTTGCCGGCATTTCCTGCGGCCTGATCACCGAGGGCGACCGCTGGATGACCATGCTGGATATTCAGGGCGTGGAGGACTTCCACGGCGATATGGACTTCAAGGTGGGCGGCACCCGCAAGGGCATCACCGCCATCCAGATGGACATCAAGATCAAGGGCATTGACGAGGCGATTCTGCGTCAGGCGCTGTCTCAGGCGCTGGACGGCCGCCTGTTCATCCTAGGCAAGATGCTCGAGGTGCTGCCGCAGCCGCGCGAGCACCTGAGCGCCTACGCGCCGAAGATCATCCGCTTTACCATCAACCCGGACAAGATCCGCGAGGTCATTGGACCGGGCGGAAAGATGATCAACAAGATCATCGACGAGACGGGCGTGAAGATCGACATCGACGACGACGGCAGCGTGTATATCGCGACGCCGGACGAGGCTGCCGCCGCGAAGGCGCGCCGCATCATCGAAGGCATTGCCAAGGATATCGAAGTCGGCGAGGTTTACACGGGCAAGGTCGTCCGCATGATGAACTTCGGCGTGTTTGTCGAGCTGCTGCCGGGCAAGGACGGCATGGTGCACATTTCCAAGCTGGCGAAGGGCCGCGTGGAGAAGTGCGAGGACGTTGTGAAGATCGGCGACGAGCTTGAGGTGAAGGTCGCGGAGATCGACTCTCAGGGGCGCATCAACCTCGTTCGCAACGACATCGAGTATGACAACGCGGAGATGCCGCGCCGCAGCGCCCCGGGTCAGCGCCCGCCGCGCCGCGATGCGAACCGCCGCTAAGCTATGAATCGGGGCTGTCAAGCCAATAAACCGGATAGATCAGGAACAAAACGAAGCGTTTGCGTCCGAAGGTTTCCAAAGGGCGATGGGGCAATGCCTCATATTCAGAAAAGTGCTTGGAGATTTGTTTCTTGGAATATCGGGTTTACGCATGACAGCCTCTTGATTTTTTCTCGAGGATCGTATAATCTGAAATAAAACGAAAAGAATAGGAGAAATTATGATCGGAGGGACAAAGCGCATGTGCGAAGAGTTCGTGCTTTCCAACGGTCTGCGGGTCGTTGCCGAGCCTATCGAAAATTTCCCATCCGTCAGCGTCGGCCTGTGGATCGGCGCGGGATCCATGTATGAAAGCGCGGAGGAGAACGGCCTTTCGCACTTTGTCGAGCACATCCTGTTCAAAAGCACGGAGCACCGCACGACGAAGGACATCGCCGTGGAGATGGACGCGCTGGGCGGACAAGTGAATGCGTTTACCGCCAAGGAATGTACCTGCTACTACGCGAAGGTGATCGCCGAGCATCTGCCGCGGGCGATGGATCTGCTCTGCGATATGCTGCTCAATGCGCGTGTGGACGAGGCGGAGTTTGAGAAGGAGCGCGGCGTTATTCTGGAAGAAATCGCCATGTGCGAGGACACGCCGGAGGATCTGGTGTATGATCTGCTGGCGGAGGCGTATTTCGGCGAGCATCCGCTGGCGCGCCCGATTCTCGGCTCGCACGAGCAGATTGCTTCCATCAGCCGCGAGGCGTTGCTGGCGTTCAAGAAAAAGCACTATCGCCCGGATAACACCGTTCTGGCGATTGCGGGTCAGTTCGACATGGCGGCGTTTCGCGAGATGGCGGAGCGGCTGCTGGGCGGCTGGCACGCGGAGGGGGAGACGCACATCCCCGCGCCGGTGGAGGGCACGACGCCGCGCGTGCTGACGCGCAAAAAGGACATCGAGCAGGTGCACATTTGTCTGGCTTTCCCCGGCGTGGAGCAGGACGACGAGGATCTGTACCCCATCAGCGTGATGAACAACCTGTTCGGCGGCGGCATGTCCTCCCGGTTGTTCCAGCGCATCCGCGAGGAGATGGGCGCGGCGTATTCCGTATACAGCTTCCCGAGCACCTACACCAACTGCGGCACATTCACCGTGTACGCGGGCACGTCGCCGGAGACGGCGCAGCAGGTCGCCGACGAGCTGCACAATCAGATTCGCCTGCTTCGCGACGGCGGCGTGACGCAGGAGGAATTTGACATGGCGAAGGAGCAGCTCAAGGTCAGCTATGTGCTGGGGCTGGAGAGCAGCTCCGCCCGCATGAGCGCCATCGGCCGCAGCAAGCTGCTGCGCGGCCATGCCGTCGATCCGCAGGACGTGATTCGCAAGATCGAGGCCGTGA
>OLGD01004244.1_pt1 | contig 12109 bp, 11 predicted proteins | sample 1605311 | NCBI WGS metagenome assembly OLGD01 (sample SAMEA3888917, study PRJEB22519) | human gut metagenome | biome: human gut; feature: human-associated habitat; material: faeces | place: Denmark | collected 2010 | reverse complement strand
TTTACAAGGCGGCACATGTCCGCCTTGTAAACGTATTTGATTTACGATTTTCACTGTTTTGACAGACTGAAACGTGTGCTGCGCGGCACACGTTTGGGGATTATAGAAATTGACGGAGTTTTTCAATCGTTTCTTCGGACATTTCCGGCGTATCGACCAGCGGAAACGGAATACCCATCGTCTGATATTTTTCAAGACAGAGCTTGCGGAAAGGGAGCAATTCGATCTTTTGCAGGTTGGGATATGCTTTTGCAAGAGCGGAGAGCTTTCGGATGTGTTCTTCACCGTCCGTCAGATTGGGAACGACGACATGCCGGACCCAAAGCGGAACGTTCTGTTCTTTCACCTGTTCGAGAAAAGCCATAACCGCGTTGAAGCTTCCGCCGCAGTTTTTCCCGTATTCCGCCTCGGAGAGAAATTTCACGTCCGCCAAAACCAGATCGGTATAGCGGAGCACTTCGGCCGTTTTTTGGGCATTGCCGATGCCGGCGGTGTCAAGTGCGGTGTGGATCCCCTCGCATTGCAGCCGCCGGAACAGTTCCGCCGTAAATTCCGGTTGGGCGAGGGGTTCGCCGCCGGTGACCGTCACGCCGCCCTTTTCCCCGAAATAAGGACGAAAGCGCAGAATCTTGCGCACGACCGCTTCCGGCGCATATTCCGTGCCGCCGGAAAAATCCCAGGTATCGGGATTGTGGCAGTAGAGACAGCGCAAAGGACAACCCTGCATGAAAATCACAAAACGGAGTCCCGGTCCGTCAACCGCGCCGAGAGACTGAAAGGAATGAATCCGGCCAATGACCGGTTTTGTCAATATTTTCATTGTTTATACACGCGCATGGAAAGTGCGGGAGATCACTTCACGCTGCTGTTCACGGGTCAGTTTGTGGAAGTTGACCGCATAGCCGGAAACGCGAATCGTCAGATTGGGGTATTTCTCAGGGTCATTGTAAGCTTCGATCAGTTTTTCCGGGTTTAATACGTTGACGTTCAGATGGTGCGCCATTTGAACAAAATAGCCGTCCAGCAGGGCAGTGAGGTTCGCATAGCGCTCCTCGTCGGTTTTGCCGAGCGCCTGCGGCAGGATGGAAAAGGTGTTGGAAATACCGTCGCGGCAGACGTCATAGGAGAGTTTGGCCACCGAATTCAGCTCGGCGAGCGCGCCGTTCTTTTCGCGCCCGTGCATGGGGTTTGCACCCGGGGCGAACGGTTCGCCCGCTTTACGGCCGTCGGGTGTGGAGCCGGTCTTTTTGCCGTAGACCACGTTTGAGGTGATCGTCAGGATGGAGAGCGTGTGCTCTGCGTTCCGATAGAGCTTGTTCTTGCGAAGCTCGTTATAGAAGAGTTCTACCTGTTGGCAGGCGATAGAATCCACGCGATCGTCGTCATTGCCGAAAGCCGGATAATCGCCCTCAATCTCAAAGTCGGTAATGAGACCGGTTTCGGGGTTGCGGATACATTTCACTTTTGCATATTTTATAGCCGAAAGGGAGTCGGCTAGCACGCTCATACCGGCGATGCCGAAAGCCATATAGCGGTGAACGTCGGTATCATGCAGCGCCATCTGTGTCTTTTCATAGGCGTATTTGTCATGCATATAGTGAATGACGTTCATGGTGTTTGCATACATTCGCGCCAGCCAAGGGCGATAGATATTCATCCGTTCCAGAACTTTGTCATAGTCCAAATATTCGCCTTCATAGGGCGTATGTACCGGGCCGACCTGCATGTTTTTGACCTCGTCACGTCCGCCGTTCAGAGACATCAGAAGCAGTTTTGCCAGGTTGGCGCGTGCGCCGAAGAACTGCATTTCCTTGCCGACGCGCATGGCGGAAACACAGCAGGCAATGGCGTAATCATCGCCGTAACGGGGGCGCATCAGATCGTCATTTTCATATTGGATGGCGTCGGTTTCGCAGGAAACCTTGGCGCAGAAGCGCTTGAACGGCGCGGGCAGTGCGGCTGACCAGAGGACGGTGAGGTTCGGTTCGGGGGAAGAACCGAGGTTGTAAAGCGTATGCAGCACACGGTAAGAATTTTTGGTAACCAGGGTTCGGCCGTCCTCACCCATACCGCCGATGCTCTCGGTGATCCACATGGGATCGCCGCCGAACAGTTCGTTGTATTCGGGGGTACGGAGGTGGCGCGCCATCCGCAGTTTCATCACCAGATCGTCCATCAGTTCCTGCGCGCCGGATTCATCCAGCAGGCCGGCATGGATGTCACGCTCAAAATAGATGTCTAAGAATGTGGAGGTGCGTCCGAGACTCATGGCGGCGCCGTTTTGTTCTTTGATTGCGCCGAGGTAGCCGAAATAAAGCCACTGAACGGCTTCCTTCGCGCTGGCGGCCGGTTTCGAGATGTCAAAGCCGTACATGGCGGCCATGTCTTTTAGCTTGCCGAGAAAGTTGATTTGCTGGTATAGCTCTTCCAGCTGGCGGATGGATTCCACGTCCATCTCTTGATGACCGATTTCCGTTTTGTCCTTTTGCTTTTCCGCGATCAGGCGATCAATGCCGTAGAGTGCGACCCGGCGGTAGTCGCCGATGATGCGTCCGCGTCCGTAGGCGTCCGGCAGACCGGTAATCAAGCCGCAATGACGGGCGGCGCGGGTTTCTTCGTTATAGGCGCGGAATACGCCGTCGTTATGGGTCGTGCGGTACTGAAATTCGTCCTCCACTTTTTGGGAAAGTTCATATCCGTAGGCGCGGCAGGCGTCACGGGTCATTTTCAGCCCGCCGAAAGGGTTGACGCCCCGTTTGAGCGGTCGGTCGGTCTGCAAACCGACAATGAGTTCCTTGTCTTTATCCAGATAGCCGGGCTTGTAGTTCAAAAGAGAGGTGACGGTTTGGGTGTCGATGTCCAGTACGCCGCCGAACTCTCGTTCGAGGGCAAAAAGATTATTGAGTTTATGCATCAGTTCCCGGGTGCGGGCGGTTGCCGGCGTCAGGAAACTTTCGTCTCCGTCGTAGGGCGTGTAGTTTCGCTGAATGAAGTTGCGAACGTTGATCTCATCCTGCCATTGTCCGGGTTTAAACCCATTCCATGCGTTGTTCATATTCGGCCATTCCTTTCTGAAATTCCGCAAAACACGTTTTTGCAGATGATTTGTAGATCATCATTTTCCGGCTGCCTTTTTAAAACAAAAAGGCAGCATCGGGAATACGATGCTGCCCAGACGGTCGGCAATGTGCTGGCGCTTCCATCCCCTGTGGTAACCCACTTGTCCGTCAGTCTGGAAGACCCTTTTACTTTCTGAGAATACTATACACCCTGCGTCGCTTTTTGTCAAGGCGCCAATTCGCCGAATTTTGCCGGAAAAAGAGGGACGTATTTGGCGGTGCGGACGTGTTTTGTTCTTTATCCGAACGGGTAGCGGCATAAATTTTGAGGATTTCATATTGCAATCGAAGCAATCGGTGATATAATGAATATGATTTGGCAAAAATTTTTGCCGTAACACAACGAAAGACGGTGAAAGAGACATTGCGTCCTAATATTATCATTGTCATGAGTGACCAGCAGCAGGCCGCTCTGCGCAAAGGTGCGGGCTATTGTCTGGATACCATGCCCAATCTGGATCGTTTTGGCCGAGAAAATATAGATCTGGTCAATGCTTACACCTCGAATCCTACCTGCTGCCCAGCGCGAACCAGCATGTTTACCGGCCGATATGCTTCCTGTCATAAGGTTCGTACCAATCACAATGTGACGGATGTGACCTATGTGGAAGATCTTTTGAATGTGCTGAAAAATGTCGGGTTTACCACAGCTATTTGCGGGAAAAATCATACGTATCGCAGGCCGGAGACCGACTTTGATTTCTGTGCGGCGTCCGAGCATCTGGGACGTGAAATCGGAAAAGACAGTGAGCCGGATTCTCCGTTACAGGCACAGTTTCGGGATTTCTTGAAAAGCACCCGTTTTATCGACAGTACCGAACCAACCCCCTTTCCGGTACATTGTCAGCTCCCTTACCGGAATGTTTCCGCCGCGCTGCGGTTCATCGACAGTCGTCCGCAGGATAAACCGTTTTTCACCTGGGTTTCCTTTGCCGAACCGCACAATCCTTATCAGGTTCCCGAACCCTATTACAGCATGTTTCCGCCGGAGTCTCTGCCTAAACTTATATCTGCGGATATGGATCTTATCAAAAAGGGACCTCGTTACACATGGATAAAAGGCGTCTGGGATAAGATTTTGGGAGATGATAAGCCTCGACTTGAGAGGATGCGCTCAAACTACCACGGAATGCTTCGTTTGATCGACGATCAATTCGGACGTCTGATCGACGGACTGAAAGCACGGGGGATTTACGATAATACCATCGTGCTGTATTTGGCTGACCATGGCGATTATGCAGGTGAATACGGCATGATGCGAAAGGGACCGGATCTTCCGGAGGTGCTCACCCATATTCCTATGATTTGGCACATTCCGGGCTTTAAGGCTCAGGGGCGCAATATCACCGGCTTTGCCAATATTGTGGATGTGTTTCCCACTTTGTGCGATCTGCTCGACCTGCCGATCCCGTTTGGTGTGCAGGGCAAGTCTCTGGTTCCTCTATTCAAGGGAGAAGCGCCGGCCGGAGAGTATGATATTGCGTATTCCGAAAGCGGCTTTGGCGGTCTGTACTGGACCGATGAGGATGAACTTGATGTGTGTACAGAGGGCGCCAGTCAGAATTATGAAACTTTTGATTGCCTGAATACCTGGACGCAATGCGGTCAGATTCGCATGGTCATCAAGGATCATTATAAGCTCCAGATCGATATGGAGGGCACCTGTTATTTGTACGATCTTTCAAACGATCCTCTGGAGATGGACAATCTGTATGGTCGTTCCGGAATGGAAAACGTGCAGATGGAAATGCTCCGGCAGATGTCCGCTGCGATACTTCGCGCGCAGGACCCACTGCCTCCTCCTCATCGTCGTTATCGTTTTAAACGTCATCCAAAGGGCTTTACCAATCAATTTTATTGCGCTCAGGATAACGGTGTGGAAAATTTGAAGAAATATCCGAAATACTAAAAATAGTCTCCTCGATTATCAGCATGATAATCGAGGAGACTATTTTGCTTGCTGCATTGCTTTAAATGGACCGGTGAAAAACTTACAGATAAATTTGATTTTTTATTCCGTGACGGAATACTTGAAAAACGGACATCCGGTTTTCAGACATTGTTTGTTTTTGAGAGAAAAAGTACAAGAGATGTTGCTTTTGGGAAGTTCAATATTATACTGTGTTTTGACAAAATCAATTGCGGTTTGTATAGATAAAAAAGCGTTTCGCTTGCAGCATCTCGGTCCGCCGATTTCCGCAATTTTTTGCAGCGCCTGCGATACATAATTTAAATTATCCTTATAAAATTGATTGTGACTTAACGGACCGGTTTCATGGATAATGGATAATGCGGCGCCGACGGAGGCAGAAGAACCGCAAACACCCCATTGACCGCAGGTAGCACCCGGCATTTTATTTCCTCTGTCAATCATGGCGTCGAGGGCTGTATTCAAATCGAATTGCATGCCTGCGTTGTGCAGTGCTGTCAAAAAACAAGCCCCGTCCAAAATATGATGTTCCGGACCGTGCATTTGGATATACTCTTTTTGCACCATGTGCAAAATCAATTCAATCGGATCTTTTGTTGTTGCCTTCAAACATTCCGCTTTGATCTTAATATCGCGGTCATACATTTTTCATTGCCTTTCCGGTTTTTGTAATAAAAAATTTCAGTATCAATACAAAAGACATTGCCAAACAAATCGCAATGCCTTTATACTTGTGATAAAATTACGCAGTCTTATTCCCACTCAATGGTGCCGCAGGGTTTCGGCGTCAGATCATAGAGTACACGGTTGACGCCCTCCACTTCACGGGTGATGCGGTCGGTGATGTGGGAGAGGAGTTTAAACGGAACTTCTTCGATTGTAACCGTCATGGCATCCTTGGTATTGACAGCGCGGATAATGACGGGGTAAGCGTACGTGCGTTTGCCGTTTTTTACGCCGACAGATTTAAAATCGGGTATGGCGGTAAAATACTGCCATACTTTTCCCTCCAAGCCGTTTTTGGCAAATTCCTCACGTAAGATCGCATCCGATTCACGTACCGCTTCAAGACGGTCTCTTGTGATCGCGCCCAGACAACGCACGCCCAGTCCCGGTCCGGGGAACGGCTGACGGTATACCATTTCGTCGGGCAGCCCCAGCGCTTTGCCTACGATACGAACTTCATCTTTATACAGCAGGCGGAGAGGTTCCACAAGTTCAAATCGAAGATCCTCCGGCAGACCGCCTACGTTATGATGCGCCTTGACGCCGTCGCTTTCGAGAATATCGGGATAAATGGTTCCTTGCGCTAAAAACTGAATCCCCTCCTGCTTTCGAGCCTCTTCCTCAAATACCCGAATGAACTCCGCGCCGATGATTTTCCGTTTCTTTTCCGGTTCTGCAACGCCTGCCAGTTTATCCAGAAAGCGGTCAACGGCATCCACATAGATGAGATTTGCGTCCATCTGATTGCGGAATACCTCGACAACCTGTTCCGGCTCGCCTTTCCTGAGCAGTCCGTGATTGACATGGACGCAAACCAGTTGCTTTCCGATCGCTTTGATTAAAAGCGCGGCTACCACCGATGAGTCCACTCCGCCGGAAAGGGCAAGCAGAACTTTTTTGTCTCCCACCTGACTGCGAATGTTTTGCACCTGCTCTGTAATAAATGCGTCTGCTTGTGCCTGTGTTTGAATGCGCTCCATTGTTTCGGGACGTTTGTTGTTTTCCATATAAATTTCTCCTGCAAAATGCAATAGATTTATTCCCACTCGATGGTTGCCGGCGGTTTGCCGGTAATATCGTATAGCACCATGTCAATCCGATCGCCGAACTGTCGTTTTATGGATTTTGCTGTGGTCTCCAACGCTTTAAGCGTAAAATGCTTGCCCGGCCGAGCAGACTGTGCCGTCATATAATCGTTGGTTACAACGACACGGATCACGACGGAATATTTTTGAATAAGATTGGAGGAAATCGGGATCAATACGGCAAAACATTGGGCGATTTTCGGATTCATCAGCCCGTCTGTTACAATCGCATCCGCTTCGCGAAGCAGATCGACCGTCTCGTGACAGACATGCATCGGACCGCTGTGAAGCGTCGTACAGGGCGCGTCGGAATCAATACGATATGCAACTCGGTTGATGAAAGGCAGGTTGTTGGGAATTGCTTTTGCAATTTCAAAAGCTTCCTCAAAATCGCTGTGTATTCCGCCGCCGCAAAGCAGAGCAAGACTCTTATAGGAACGGTTATCTCCCTGTACGCCTACGCTGCGGATCGGTGCGATTTTCGCCGTATAGATTTCTTTGCCGGTTTGTTGAATCAGCGCGGTTAAGCTGTCGCGCTGTTCGGTCGTGACAACAATAGCGGAATCGTTGCAGAGCAAACGAACGCCAAGGCCCGGCCCGGGAAACGGCTGCCGTGATGCGATTTCCTCATCCAGACCGAGCATACGGGCAACCTGACGCACTTCATCCTTGTGCCAGTCCCAGTTGGTTTCTACGATCATGCCGCGCTTGCGAGCGCGACGAATAATATCCACATCATTGTGATGCGTTTTGATTTTATTTGCATAACCGCTTACATCCGGATTGCCGCTTTCGATCAAATCCGGGCGAAGCGTGCCCTGCGCGAGAAAGGTGTGTTCAAAATCAAGTCCCAGTTCCTCCGCGGCTTTTGCGGTCACTTTTATAAACATGGCGCCGATAATTGCGCGCTTTTTCTCCGGATCACAGGTCATGGAAAGCGGACCGATGATTTTGCCGTTGCCGTCATCTACCGTGCCGTTGAAAAATTCGTTTTCGGCGTTGACGCGCTTCATATGAATCAGTCCCAGCTTCTTCAGATTGTCGCAAATGCGGTCGCTTTCGTTTTTCCGCATCATACCGTGGTCGATATGGATGGCATAGACATTTTCGGGCGGCAGTGCGCGCAAAAGGAGCGCGGCTGTAACGGCGCTGTCAACGCCGCCCGAAACCAATACAATGATTTTGTGGTTTTCGACTCTCTCCTGTATCATGCGGATGGACGTTTCGATCCGGTCTTCCAGCGCGTAAACCTCTTTCAAATGACAAATGCGCCGCAGAAAATTTTCCAGCATCTCGGTTCCGTGCTCTGAAAGATCGACTTCGGGGTGGAATTGTACGCCGACAATGCGCTTTTCGGCGTTATAGATGCCCGCGACTACATTGCCGGTTACGGCAAATGCCTCAAATCCGTCTGCCAAGCGCTTCACCGCGTCTCCGTGACTCATCAGCACCGTTTGTTTCGGCGCCAGACCGTCTGTTAGGGGGCAGGGCGCTAGAATATCAATATCAACGGGCCCGTATTCGGTTTTGACTTCGGGCAGAACTTCGCCGCCGAAATGTTCGTTGATAAGCTGCATACCGTAACAAATGCCCAGTATGGGGATATTCAGAGAAAAAATGGCTTTGTCATATCGGGGTGCGCCGCATGCCCAAACGCTCGCGGGACCGCCGCTTAAAATGATGGCATTGTATGCGCGGAGCTTTTCGGCGGCAATGTCCATCGGAAAAATATCCGAGCAGACGCCGAGTTCGCGAACCTTGCGGTCAATGACTTTTGTGTACTGTCCGCCGCAATCCAGAATTGCCAATTTTTCCATAATGCCTTCGCCTTTCACAAAGTAAAAGATACGATTTTATTATATATAAAAGCGTTCCCGGTGTCAACGAAAAAACAGAAAATGACAGGGGAGTAAGAAAAAAATGCCGAAGTCTACAAAAAAGAGACTTCGGCGGGACATATTTTGTTGAAATTTTGCTCAGATCATATCCAGTAAAATCATCTCGGCTTTGATCTGTTCTTTTAAGCTTTCTTCGATACCGGCAAGCGGTAAACGCATTTCCTCCTTACACAAATCCAGCAGGGACATGGCGTATTTCAAAGGCGCCGGATTGGTTTCGGCAAATAAAAGTTGAACCAGACGCGCGTATTTATGCGCCAGACGAATGGCGCAGGCCGTATCGTTTTCAAGTGCCGCGCGCGTCATCGCTGCGACGGCTGCAGGCGCGATGTTGGAGAGTACGGAAATTACGCCGCGGCCGCCGAGGGAAAGAACGGGCAGCGTCATATCATCGTTACCGCTGTATACGCAAAGCGATGTTTCGGCACACAGCCGTGTAATGCGGGTGAAATTCGGCGAAGCTTCCTTAACTGCGCAGATGCCGGGAATCGCGGACAGCGCTTTATATTGCGCAAGCGTCAGATCTACGCCGGTGCGGGAGGGAACATTGTATAGAATAATCGGTTTGCCGCCGGCGGCGTCCGCGACCTGTTTGTAATGTTCTAAAATTCCCGCGGCGGTTCCCTTATTGCAGTAAGGCGTAATGATGAGCAGAGCGTCCGCGCCGCTTGCCACTGCATCACGGCACAGCGTGCAGGCGGTTTTCGTGTCGGCGCTTCCGCATCCCGCGATCAGCGGCAGCGCATCGCCGATTTCTTCTTTGGCCGCTGCAATCAGGCACCGCCGCTCGCTTTGGCTGAGCGTGGCGGCTTCTCCGGTCGTGCCTGCAATACAAAGCGCGTCGATGCCCATATCGGCCTGCCAGCGAACCAGCGAGCGAAATTTGTCGAGCGCCGGTTCACCGCCGGAAAAGGGGGTCGCAAGGGCGGTTGCCGCGCCGGAAAACGGATATTTTTTCGTTGTGTCGGAATGATCGAAATTGTATGTACACATATTCTCCTCTGAACTTGCTTTTTCGCTTTTTTGGTACTATAATAGTACTACTAATACAATATGAAAATTTTCCGAAAGCGGCATTCAGTATGATAAAAAATGAGAGAATAAAAACCGATCTCCGAAAAGAGGATTTCTTTTACGAACTTCCCGAAAATTTGATTGCACAGACGCCGGCGGCGCGGCGGGATGCGTCCCGGCTGATGGTGCTTGACCGCGCGGGCGGAACTGTGACGCACAGACATTTTTACGATATTTCCGAGTATATCCGTCCGGAGGATGTGCTGGTGGTCAACAATTCCAAGGTGATTCCCGCACGTATTTACGGGACTGATGTATCGCGGCCGGAACGTGTGGTGGAATTTTTACTGCTTCGCCGTCGGGGCGATACGGTTTGGGAAACGCTGGTTCGGCCGGGAAAGAAAGCAAAAGTCGGCGCGCGCTTTGTTTTCGGAGAGGGAAAGCTCTTCGGAGAGATTACGGAAATCGTCGAGGAGGGCAACCGACTGGTTCGGATGAGTGTCGGCGGGGCGGATGTCTACCGTATTCTCGAGGAGATCGGAAGCATGCCGCTGCCGCCGTATATCACGGAAAAGCTGAGCGATGGCAGTCGGTATCAGACCGTATATGCGCGCGACGCGGGCAGCGCGGCCGCGCCGACCGCGGGCTTGCATTTTACGGAGGAACTGCTGAATGGACTTCGCGCGCAGGGGACGGCGGTTGTGCCGGTTTTGCTGCATGTCGGACTCGGTACGTTTCGTCCGGTTAAGGAAAGCCAAATCCGCGACCATGTGATGCATACCGAATATTTTTCGATCAGTCGGGAGAGCGCCGACGAGATCAATCGCCGGCGTGCCGCCGGCGGTCGGGTGATTGCCGTGGGGACGACCTCCTGCCGCGTGCTGGAGAGTGCGTCGGACGACGCCGGAATCTTGCATGAAATGGCGGGGGACACCGGAATTTTTATCTATCCGGGGTATCGTTTTAAAGCGGTGGATGCGCTGATTACCAATTTCCATCTTCCGGAAAGCACGCTTTTGATGCTGGTGAGCGCATTTTATAATCGGGAAAAAATTTTGGACGCATACCGCTGCGCCGTGGAACAGCAGTATCGATTTTTCAGTTTCGGCGACGCGATGTTTATTTGTTGAATATGCACAAACTATTAAAGAAATATGCAGGTATATTTAAGCAATATTACCAATCGGTAAAGATAGTTTACCGATTGGTAATATATTTTTAGCTCGTAATTTCCTGTGAGTTGCTGCACATTTTGTTTAAAAATTTTTCAGTAAATTTATTGACAACATCACGGTACCGTGATATAATATAGTTACAGAAATTAAGGAGTGAATGTAATGCCTGTTTTATCTCGATTTTACGGAATTATTATTAGGATGTATTTTTTACAGAAAGAACACAATCCACCGCATATTCACGCAATTTATAACGATGATGTTGCGGCAATAGATTTTATGACAGGAAATGTACTTGAAGGTCATCTGCCTCCAAAAGCACTTGCTATGGTTCAGGAATGGATTTCTCTTCATAGAGATGAACTGAAAGAAATTTGGGAAACGCAGGATTTCAAGAATATTTCTCCGCTTGAATAAGGAGGGTTATTATGTTTCATAAAATTAAGAGTGTTGCTCCGTTGCCCGATTATCAATTAAGCGTCCAATTTTCGGAAGGCACAACAAAAATATATGATGTCAAGCCATTGTTTAAAAAGATACCGGTTTTTAATTCTTTATTTGAAAACGCTGAAGAATTTACCTGTGTGGCAGTCGATGTCGGAGGATATGGTATTGTATGGAATGATGACCTTGACCTTTCCTGTGACGAACTATGGGAAAACGGTGTTATTGTCGAGACTCCGTTTGACGGTTTAATGTCATTCGGCGATGCAACTGAATTATGGGGACTTAATGACAGCACATTGCGCAAGGCAATAACTTATGGAAAATTAGTTAACGGTGTCGATGTGTGCAAATTCGGAAAGCAATGGGTTATATCGGCTGAAGCTATGAAGAGGGAATACGGAAATGCACAAAGGTAAGTTACCGATTGATAATGTTTCGTTACCAATCTTATATACTGCAAACATCGGCGACGCGATGCTCATAGTATAAAGTCCTTAGTTTGGGCGTATTTTATCTTTCGGATTCAAGGCGTGTATGTGCGCATTCTTCGTATAGAAACGGCAGGAAAGAAATAAAATTTCTTTCCTGCCGTCAGACCGTCGAAAAACCAAGGTGTTCCGACGATGGGGCGTGTATAGGCGTGAGGAGGTGCCCGGCGTCAGCCGGGAGGAGTCCTGACGCCACAAGGAGAACCCCTTTCCGAAGGGCGTATTCG
>OLGD01004233.1_pt1 | contig 12129 bp, 10 predicted proteins | sample 1605311 | NCBI WGS metagenome assembly OLGD01 (sample SAMEA3888917, study PRJEB22519) | human gut metagenome | biome: human gut; feature: human-associated habitat; material: faeces | place: Denmark | collected 2010 | reverse complement strand
AAGAGCCAAGTCCCATACCTGCGATTGCAGAAGTCGGATTCAGCATTTCTCTCATGCCGGGGCCGCCTTTGGGTCCCTCGTAACGAATCACAACGACATCGCCGGGAACAATCTTGCCGCCCTTGATCGCAGCAATCGCGTCCTCTTCGCAGTCAAATACCCTTGCAGGGCCTTCATGAACCATCATTTCCGGTACAACAGCGCTTCTCTTTACAACACCGGTATCCGGAGCCAGGTTGCCTTTGAGTACAGCGATACCGCCTGTCTCAGAATAGGGATTTTCAATCGGACGAATCACTTCGGGATTGCGGTTTACACAGGCTTCGATATTTTCGCCGACGGTCTTTCCGGTTACCGTCATCAGGTCTGTCTTTAACAGTCCCTTCTTATTTAATTCATTCATAACTGCGTATACGCCGCCAGCCTCATTTAAGTCTTCAATGTAGGTCGGACCTGCAGGTGCCAGATGACACAGGTTCGGTGTATGGGAAGAAATTTCATTTGCGATTTCCATGTTCAGCTCTACGCCTGCCTCATGCGCGATTGCAGGCAGATGCAGCATGGAGTTTGTAGAACAGCCGAGCGCCATATCGACGGTCAGGGCGTTTAAGAACGCATCCTTTGTCATGATGTCGCGGGGCTTGATATCCTTGCGAACCAGCTCCATAATCTGCATACCGGCATGCTTTGCCAGCTGGATACGTGCAGAATATACTGCCGGAATTGTGCCGTTGCCCTTTAATCCCATGCCCAGCGCCTCTGTCAGACAGTTCATGGAGTTTGCGGTGTACATACCGGAACAGGAACCGCAGGTCGGACATACTTTTTCTTCGTATTCCTGCAGCTCTTCCAGCGACATGGTGCCTGCTGCCACGGAGCCTACTGCTTCAAACATAGAAGATAAGCTTCTCTTTCTGCCGTGCAGATGTCCTGCCAGCATTGGACCGCCGGAAACAAAAATCGTCGGGATATTCAGTCTTGCCGCTGCCATCAAAAGACCGGGCACATTTTTATCACAGTTAGGGATACATACCAGACCATCGAACTGATGTGCCATCGCCATACACTCGGTGCTGTCGCAGATCAGGTCTCTGGTTACGAGGGAATATTTCATGCCGACATGTCCCATCGCGATACCATCGCAGACTGCGATTGCCGGGAATACAACCGGGGTGCCTCCAGCCATCGCAACGCCGAGCTTGACCGCTTCTGTAATTTTATCCAGGTTCATATGTCCGGGCACGATTTCGTTATAGGAGTTTACGATACCGATCAGCGGTCTGTTCTTTTCCTCCTCTGTCATTCCCAGTGCATTCATCAGACTTCTGTGCGGTGCCTGCTGGACGCCTTTTGTTACATTATCACTTCTCATTTGTTCGTTCCTCGCATTCTGTTGTCAAAAATCAAATCCGCTCTGCAAGCAGATCGCCCATCTTGCTGCATCCAACTAATGTACACCCTACGGCCATAATATCTCCGGTGCGATAGCCCTCTGCCAGAACCTTGCGAACCGCTTCTTCCACTGCTTCTGCCTCTTTATCCAGATCAAAGGTGTAACGCAGCATCATGGCAGCGCTCAGCACAGTTGCAATGGGATTTGCGAGATCTTTGCCCGCGATATCCGGCGCACTGCCGTGACTGGGCTCATATAAGCCGAACTTTGTATCGTTTAAGCTTGCGGAAGACAGCATACCGATCGAGCCGGTCACCATGCTCGCTTCATCCGAAAGAATATCGCCAAACATATTTTCGGTCAGGATCACATCGAACTGCGCCGGATCTTTGACCAACTGCATCGCACAGTTGTCCACGAGCATATGAGACAGCTCCACGTCAGGATAATCCTTTGCCACCTCTTCCACCACGTTTCTCCACAGTCTCGAGGAATCCAGCACGTTTGCCTTGTCCACGCTCGTCACTTTGCCTTTTCTCTTGCGCGCTACATCAAACGCCTTGATCGCGATTCGGCGGATTTCCTCTTCGGTGTAGGTCAGGGTATCGACTGCCTTGCGCACGCCGTTTTCTGTCGTCGTATAGCGCTCGCCAAAATACAGACCGCCGGTCAGCTCTCTCATAATCAGCATGTCAAAGCCTGCCTTGCTAATTTCTTCTTTTAACGGGCACGCGCCTGCAAGCTGCGGATACAAATAAGCCGGTCTTAAATTTGCAAATAAGTTGAGTGCTTTGCGGATCTTCAACAGACCTGCTTCCGGACGCTTTTCCGGAGGGAGCTTGTACCAGGGGGAGGTGTTGGTATCTCCGCCGATCGAACCCATCAGAACCGCATCTGCCGCCTTCGCTGTCGCAATCGCCTCATCTGTCAGCGGTACGCCGTGCACATCAATCGATGCACCACCCATCAAAATCTCCTTGCGTTCTATTTCATGGTCGAATTTCTTCGCCACCTGATCCAGTACTTTATTCGCCTGTGCTACAATTTCCGGTCCGATTCCATCGCCCGGAATGCATGCAATCTGTAATTTCATCGAGCTGTTCCTCCAATACTGCGCCCAATTGTAATTGAGCTGTTCTTTTTAAGTTTAACGTAACACTGTATATTTTTCAATAAAAACAGGAAAAAAGCCATATCGGTTTGATATAGCTTTTATAACTTAAGGGAATGAATTTCGTGTTTTCCATTCTTTTCTGATATAGGCTTACTGCTTTCGTGCGGCGGTTTTCTCGCCAGGCGTTTTCTCATCATGATATAGCACCCATGAAATCACGAAGCTGACCACAAACGCCACCGCAATCACAAGGGTATATTGCAGCGTATCATCCGTCGTAATCAGATATCCGAACAGTCCGGTTACGCCATAAGCTGTCGCTCCAATTCCTGTCCATCCGGCAATCAGTGCACCGCAGGCCCCTCCGATCATTCCTGCCACAAACGGTTTCATGTAACGGATATTGACACCGAAAATCGCAGGCTCGGTGATGCCTAAAAATGCGGACAGCGAAGACGGCAGCGCAAGGGCCTTTACCCTGCTGTTTTTGGTTTTTAATGCCAGAGCAAGCGCCGCTGCACCCTGACCGACATTGGCTGCCGTCGCAATTGGCATCCACGTATTTAATCCGCTTTTTGAAATCAGCCCCGCTTCCAGCGCGCTATACATATGATGTACACCCGCTACAACCGTCGGCGCATAGACCGCGCCGCACAGTGCCGCACCGATTCCAAAGGGAAGCGTAATCAGCCACTGAGCGCCTTCCAGTACACCGTTTTCCACCCAGGAAAAAACAGGTCCAAAAATTGTCAGGGTCAAATACCCAGTTACAAGAACCGTCACAAGCGGTGTCACAAACAGGTCGATAATTTCCGGAACGATCTTGTGCAGTTTCTTTTCCAGCATGCTCATAAACCATACTGCGATCACAACCGGAATGACATGTCCCTGATAGCCGACAAGCTCGATCTGATATAACCCAAACCATGCATTCAATTTGGGAATACTTTCTGCATCTACAACACTCCATGCATTCATCAGATCCGGATGAATCATGATCATACCGATAACTGCACCAAGATACAGATTTCCGCCAAATACCTTTGCCGCGCTGATCGCGATCAGGATCGGCAGAAAAACAAATGCCGCATTCGAAAACAGGTGAAGGATCGTATATGTACCGGACTGCTCCATTGCAGGATAAACCTCACAAAGTCCTTCCAGAATCCCCACCAGCAGACCGCTCGCTACGATCGCCGGAATGATCGGAATAAATACATCTCCCAGTGTCTTTACTGCACGCCTCCAAAAGCTCGTCTTTATACTTGCTGCCTGTCGGACTTCTTCCCTGGAAGATGCGCTGATGCCCGCAATCTGGATAAATTCGTCGTAAACCTTGTTGACCGTTCCCGTCCCGAAAATAATCTGCAGCTGTCCGGATGCGAAAAAGACACCCTTCACACCGTCGATTGCTTCGATTGCTTCCTTGCTGCACTTGTCATTGTCTCCGATGACCAGACGCAGTCGCGTCGCACAGTGCTCAGCGCTGATGATATTTTTCCTGCCTCCTATGTTGTCACAGATCTGTTGTGCTGTTTTCCTGTAATCCATGGTAACCCCCGCCCTCTGTTTTCACGACATTTTGTAAATTCACGTTTTCGCCAAAAAGAGTATACATCTTTTCAGGCAACTTATACAAGCAGCTCCGACAATCCTTTTTTTAGATTGCCGGAGCTGTCTCTACGTCTTTATGAAATTGAAATCACTCCTCTTCGTCTACAGATTTTGTTTCTGCAACTGTTTCTTCCAAAGTGCTTTGCGCAACATTCTCCCGGATTTTGATATCGCCGTTTTCTGCGGATACCCGGATGACAGCACTGCCGGGTGCCTGTTTTCTGTACTCTGCTGCGTCTCCGTTCTCATTTTCCATCATCTCATATCCCGAAAAATGAATTTCACCATATTCTGTGCGAAGATCATATCCATATGCATCCGCCTTCTGCATTCCGTATATGTTCGTATCCCCGTAACTGTTTTTTACATCCAGCGTGCCCTGCGTTCCTGCAAAAACAGTTACCGAACCATTCTCCGCTTCCAAAGATGCCTGTGCGCTTTCGATACAGCCAATGTTCAGCTCTCCATACAAACCGGTGATTTCTACCTTATTACCGGTCAGATTTCCAGTCTTGATGTCACCGTCTTCGTCGTAAATACTCAGGTCAATTCCGTTCCAGTCCTCCATTTTAATCTCACCATAGCTCGTCTTTACAGAAAGCTTCTCTGCAGAAAGATTCGCTGCAAGATCGATATCCCACGGTGCATCGACCGAAACCTCTTTCAACCTGGCACCCTTCGGCACTGTGATTTTCACATAAGGATCATCCTGCCGCCGTTCTCCTTCTTCTCCCCAGAGCCGGAAATACCACCGATTTCCTTCCTGCGTTTCCCCGAAATCGCCTTCTTTCACTATGAGTGTTCCATTCTCCACCTGGCACACCGGTTCTTCCCGATCGCCTGCCAGAAGATATTCAACACTATAAGAATCGCCTTCCTCCAAAGAAAACTCTCCGTATTTCAGATCCACCTCAATTTTTTCAAACGCTGCCAGCTGCTTCTGTCCGGCATAATCCTGTACCGTCTCCGGGCAGGCTGTTGTCTCTTTCAAATGAATTCCTTCGTTATCCAGATAAAACACCGGGCTTCCTCCCATCGCAATCCCAATGCCAATACAGATACCGCCTGCTGCCAACAGACCTGTCGAAATCAGAAGCGTCTTTTTCAATGTTTTATTTTTCATCGCTGTCCGCCTCCTTTTTCTCCAGCAGGTGAAATCCGTTGCTGTCTGTTTCAGCAGCAGATGTGCCCGTCATCTGTTCGCCGGGCGCTGCCTCAGGTTCCGGCTCTGCGCTGCCGGCTTTTTTCTTTCCGCCAACCTTGCTGCGGATCCATAAAATTCCTTTCCAGATCAGCCACACCAGTCCGATCAGCAATGCTGTGCCCAGGATTGCTGAGCCTGTCATCATAAAGCCGCTGCCCAGAATCGCAAAGCCGCTGCCAACCGCATGAAACATCGAAACAATTCCTGTCCCGATGAAAAACAGTCCGCCCAGAAGCAGTGCTGCCAGCACAAGGATCATTCCGATGCCGCAGGCTGCACTGCAGGCCAACAGACCGAGCACGCAGGCACCCAGTGCTACTGCAATGCCGACTGCAGCGGCAAGCAGTCCGAACCCTACCGGGACCACAACCGGCAGGGCACATAATCCGAGGAGGATCACCAGCACGATCTGCCAGGGCTTCCAGTTTGATTTTTGCTGTGTTACAGATTGTTTTGTTTTTGTTTCGTTCATTGCTATTCCTCGCTTTCTCTTTCTGAGTACAAGCATACCGACACAACAAAAAAAGCTCCCGCAAAAACTGTGGAAGCTTTTCCAAAACAATTCTTAAATTTTTCTAAATCGCAGTTTGGCGCGTCGTCCCTCTCTCCTCTGTACGAAAACCCATTTTAATTTCTTTTCCCGCAGGATTTCCATTCATCAGCTCCAGCAAAAGCCGCGCCGCCTCCTGTCCGCTGGTCTGGTAAAAAAAGTGCACGCTGGAAAGCTTCGGCGCAACGATCCGCCCGGAAACCGTGTCGCCCACGCCGGAAATCGCAACCTGCTGCGGAATCCGGATCTGATGCTCCTGCAGCCAGCCAAGCGCGCCGAGCGCTACAGAATCCGTTGCCCCAAATACTGCATCAATCTCCGGATGCCGCTCCCATAAGCGTCCCATTGCCTCATAGCCGTCCTCAACAGAAAAAGCACTTTCCTCATAAAAGCTGTTGTCCCAGTCTATTCCCTTTTCTTCCAGAACATCCAAAAATCCACGGAAACGTTCTTCCCCGGCTGCATGATCTCGCTTCGTCACACCAAGACACGCCGGATGCTTCGCATCCTTTAACATCATACGCGCGGATTCCTTTGCTGCAAGATAATCATCCTGATAGACGCAACTGTAGCCTTCCAGCTTCTGTCCCAGCACCACGACCGGAACCTGCAGCGCGCGCAGTGCACGCTTGTGCGCCGGTGTGAAAATCGTCCCGATCAGGATAATCCCGTCCACCTGATTTTCGGAAAAGAGCTTTAAATACTCCACTTCCTCGCGTTCCTGGTTTTCCGTGTTTGCCAAAAGCAGCCAGAAGCCCGCCTGCTTTAACTCCTTGCTGATCCCGGAGACCATCCCGCTGATGGATTCGGAATTGATCTTCGGGATAATCACACCGATCTGCTTCGTCTTTTTGGTACGCAGCATCTGTGCCTGCGCAGACGGTTTATAACCGGTCTCCTCGATCACCCTGCGGATCTGCTCCCGCTTTTCTGCACTGACATAGCCATCGTTAAAGTAACGGGAAACGGTGGCCCGGGAGACATTTGCCAACTTTGCAATTTCATTTATGTTCATTTCAAAAAATCCATCCTCAATCTCTGCAGCATTTTTCTTTTGTGAGATTGATCTCAGTATAACATTCCGTCTGAAAATCTGCAAGCAGAATACAGCGCCTTATCCCAACACCTCCCGGTATACGCGCAGCACATTTTCTCCCATGACCTTATCACGCTGTCTGGCGGTAAGCCCTGCCTTTGCAAGCGCATCCTCCAGAACCGGCATTGCGTCTGCGCCCGGGAGCTCTGCATGGGTCCGAATTCCGTCAAAATCGCTGCCCAGTCCCAGGCAGTCCTCTCCGCCGACTTTTATGATATGTGCCGCATGGCGTGCCACGTCTGCAGCTGTGCCCGGATAGTCCTTTTGGGCATTTAAAAAGGACGGACAGAAGTTCAGTCCGGTCACACCGCCTTTTTCTGCCAGCAAACTGATCATGTCGTCCGTTAAATTGCGCACCGCCGGACAGATTGCGCGGGCGTCGGAATGGCTTGCGACAAAGGGACGCTTCGCATGGGACGCCACGTCATAAAAGCCCGCGTCCGACAGATGGGACACATCCACGATCATTCCGAGCCGCTCCATCTCTTCCAGAAATAAAAATCCGAACTCTGTCAGCCCATCCTTCGTGTTCGGAACCGTCCTATCCGGCTTGCCATCCTCGGAAATGGCAAAATTCGGAAAACCGATCTCGTTTGGAAAATTCCAGGTCAGCGTCAACATTCGGACACCTCTGTCATAAAATTCCCGCAGCTTTTCCAGGCTGCCCTGGCACACCGCACCCTCTTCGATTGTCAAAAGCGCGCTTATGCGCCCGTTTTTCTGATTTTCCAAAATGTCGTTATAGCATCTGACCTGACCAATCTGCTCCGGAAACAGTGCCATCTGCCGATCAAAGCAGTCCGCCAGTGTCAGCGCCTGCTGATATGGATCTTCACAATTTTCTGTACAGACGAACAGTGCAAAATTCTGAAGCAGGTAATCCCCCTGTTTCATCTTATCCAGACGAATATGCAGTCTGTTGTCCTGCAGTGTCCACCCTTTTTCTTTGTTTTCATAAAGTGCTGCGATCGTGTCGCAGTGCATATCAACAACTTTCATAAAATCCTCCATTCCGCAGGCGCTTTGTGCCGAAGGTGTCGCGAGGAAAACGTCCAGTTTGGCTCTACGATCCCAGCTACTTTGTGATGCCTGCGTTACATATCGCTGTGTGACGAAAAAACCGGAACACACGTCCTGTGAGCCTATCACATGCGCATATTCCGGTTCTTTTATCTGTCTCAAAATTCGTCTTATTTCTTCTTTGTATCTGCAGGTGCTTCTGCATCAGCCTTTTCCACCTGTACGATCGCGCTCTTCTGCATCGGAATACGGCAGTTTTTGTTGTTGCCGAACTCAACGATAACGGTATCATCTGTGATGTCGATGATGATTCCGTAGAAGCCGCTGGTGGTCAGAACGCAATCTCCGATCTCCAGAGTAGAAAGCATTGCGCTGGTCTTCTTCTGCTCTTTCTTCTGCGGACGATACAGTACGAAGTAGAAAAATACACCAAAAACTACCACATACATTAAAATAAGCGGAATCATGCTGCCTGCGCTTGCTGACTCAGATGCTGTCAGTAAAATACTCATTTTCTATATTCCTCCTGGTTTATAAAGTAAAACCCTGCCCTGCAGGATTCTCCCTGCCCGGTCTCTTTACCGTAGCCTATTTTCCATCATACACAATTCTTTGCATGCCGTCAAGTTTTCGCTTCTTATATGCTGCAAATTCTCCCTTATCCAGCGCATCCCGGATTTCTGTCATCATCGTATTATAGAAATACAGGTTGTGCATGACACACAGGCGCATGCCCAGCATCTCTTTTGCTTTTAACAGGTGACGGATATAGGCTCTGGAATACCGTCTGCAGACAGGGCATTGACATCCTGGCTCGATGGGCTGCATATCCAGCTCATACTGCGCATTGAACAGATTGATCTTGCCGAAGTTTGTATATAGATGTCCATGACGTCCGTTTCTGGTGGGATATACGCAGTCAAAAAAGTCCACACCGCGTTCCACTGCCTCCAAAATATTTGCAGGTGTACCGACTCCCATCAGATAGGTCGGTTTGTCCACGGGCAAATAGGGAACTGTCTCTTCCAGAATATGATACATTTCCTCATGGGTCTCACCGACTGCAAGACCGCCGACCGCATAACCGTCCAGATCCAGGTCTGTAATCCGTTTGGCATGCTCTACTCGGATATCCGAGTAAATTGCACCCTGGTTAATGCCGAACAAAAGCTGCTGCTTATTGATCGTATCGTCCAGGCTGTTCAGGCGAGCCATCTCTTTTTTGCAGCGTTCCAGCCATCTTGTCGTCCGGTCTACGGAAGGCTGCACGTAGCTTCTCTCCGCTTTTGCAGGCGCACACTCATCGAATGCCATTGCAATGGTAGATGCGAGGTTTGACTGAATCCGCATACTCTCTTCCGGTCCCATGAAGATCTTATGCCCGTCGATATGGCAGCGGAAGGTTACCCCCTCCTCTTTGATCTTCCGCAGACCAGCCAGTGAAAACACCTGAAATCCGCCGGAATCGGTCAAAATCGGCTTATTCCAGCTCATAAAGCGATGCAGTCCACCCATCGCCTTGATCTTTTCATCACCGGGACGCACATGCAGATGATAGGTGTTGGAAAGCTCCACCTGCGTGCCCAGTCCTTCCAGATCCTCCGTAGAAACCGCACCCTTGATCGCAGCAACGGTTCCGACATTCATAAAAACCGGTGTCTGGATCGTACCATGCACAGTTTCCATTACCGCACGTTTTGCACGTCCCTCCTGTTTCAATACCTTGTAGGTCATCTTTTCACTCATCTTAATCTCCATTCCAGATTTTCTTTAATTTATCATCCGCTTTTTGGAAAAAGCCTGCGATCGCCGTACTTTTTTCAAAGGGTGCAAACAGTTTTTGCCGAAGCAGCTCGATCGCTGTACATACCAGGTAGATCGCTGCTATCACCCCAATACAGGCAAAGGGCAGATACCAGTGTCCAAGCCAGGCAGCGCCGTCGATTTTCGTCCAGAGACTCTCCCGGATATAGTAGTGATCATGGATCAGGTAAACGCCAAAGGACGCACCTGCAATCCGATTGATCAGGCCTGCGCCTCTTCCCGGTGCAATCCTCAGATTCAAAAATGCAAGAAACAAAAAAATCGACGCAGCTGTTACCAGAATCGAGCTATAGACATAAAACACACTATACCCCCACATCAGATCGTCCAGAAAGCTGATCGCGCCAAACGGAGAGGACAGCAGTGCCTCGATCACAAACCGGCTGAGGGGAATCAGCAGGGAGGTTCCAACTGCAGGCAGGAACCATTTCAGGAATTTTCCATCCGGCTGATAATACAAACGGATATAGGCTCCGCACAGATAAATCGTCAAAAACCACGATATACTTACACCGCCGGCGGTATTAAGGGCCGAAGAAAAATAAAAAATGTTTGGCCACACAGACACCAAAGCCAGGGCCAGAGCACACGCACAGGCAAGCTGACGCTTAGTCAGTGCCAGGATCAGCTTATTCATCACCGGTGCCAGCACATACATGCCTACATACATGGAAACAAACCAGTAAAAATCCGATGAGATCGGTAAAATCGAATAGACCAGATATTCCAAGTCATGGGGTACATCTGTAAAAATCCAATAAATCGCCGTAATTCCCAAGGCATAAAACAGTACCTGAACCGCCATTTTAACAAGCTTCCAAAGGCTGAATCTCGATTCCGTCAGAAAGTAGCTGCTGATCAACAGATACAGATTGATACAGGTAAAGGAAATGCCAAACAACGTCCAAACCAGATAATAAGAAGCAGTCCCCATCTTCGCAGCTCCGATCAGATTTCCATGGTTCATCAGGTGTGCCGTCACAACAAATACCATGGCGAGAAGCCTGAGAAGCTCCAGATTTGCCTGTCTCGTTTTTTTCATAAATCAGATATACCCCGTTTCTCTAGAAAATCGTTTTCACCATGCATAGATAAAAATTAGTATAACAGATTCCCTTGTATCCGTCAAAAAAATGTTTTATACTATAGGGAAAATTCCCTTATCGAAAGGAGTGTGTTTCATGTCCGGTTCTGTTTTTGGCACCATTTTCCGCGTTTCCACATGGGGAGAATCCCATGGCAAGGCGATCGGCGCTGTCATAGATGGCTGTCCGGCAGGCCTTCCCTTATGTGAGGCTGATATCCAGCCTTATCTCGACAGGAGAAAGCCCGGCTCCGGCAAATATGTCACTCAACGAAAGGAGGCTGACGAGGTTCAGATCCTCTCCGGCATTTTCGACGGAAAAACAACGGGAACTCCGATTTCCCTGCTCGTCTATAATACCTCTCAGCGATCCTCCGATTATACGGAAATCGCCCAGAACTACCGCCCCGGACATGCAGACTACACCTTTGATGAAAAATACGGCTTTCGTGACTATCGCGGCGGCGGCCGTTCCTCCGGAAGAGAAACGACCGGACGTGTTGCCGCCGGTGCAATCGCCATAAAGATCTTAAACCGGCTCGGTATCGATGTCTGCGCCTATACCCGTTCGATCGGTCCTGTTTCCATTCATCCGGATACCTTTGACCGGGAAGCAATCACTCAGACCGCTACTGGTATGCCGGATAAAAAAGCTTCCGCCGACGCAGAAGCCTTTCTCGAAACCTGTATCAAAAATCAGGATTCCTCCGGCGGCGTGATCGAATGCTGTGTGACCGGTCTTCCTGCCGGGATCGGCGATCCGGTCTTTGACAAGCTTGATGCAAGGCTTGCTTCAGCGATCATGTCCATCGGTGCAGTCAAAGCTGTTGAAATCGGTGACGGCATCGAGGTTTCTTCCCGCAAAGGCTCCGAAAACAACGATGCCTTTTGCATAAAGGATGGACAGGTTTCCAAGAAAACCAACCACGCCGGCGGTATTTTAGGCGGCATCAGCGACGGCTCTCCCGTCCTTCTGCGCGCTCATATCAAGCCAACTCCATCCATCTTTCAGCCACAGCAAACCATCGGCCGTGACCATATTGAACGTACGCTGCAGATCAAGGGACGCCACGATCCGATCATCGTTCCGCGCGCCGTTGTCGTGGTGGAATCCATGGCAGCCATCACGATCGTCGACGCACTTTTTTCCAATATGAGTGCACGGATGGATGCGCTAAAAGATTTCTACTCCTAAAAGAAACAAAAAGGTGATACTTCTTCTCCGCCGGC
>OLGD01004232.1_pt1 | contig 12132 bp, 7 predicted proteins | sample 1605311 | NCBI WGS metagenome assembly OLGD01 (sample SAMEA3888917, study PRJEB22519) | human gut metagenome | biome: human gut; feature: human-associated habitat; material: faeces | place: Denmark | collected 2010 | reverse complement strand
GCCCCAATCAAGACCTCCGAAGTCTGTTTCAGGCGAAAGTTCATACACTTTTCCGTCATACATTACCTTGCCAGAAGCACGCATACAATTAATTTTTTGATTGTAATAAAACGCCTTTTTATCCGTTTTAAACGGAGTGGCAATTACCATAGTATCATCATCAAGACTTTCAAGAGTGATATTTGCTTTAAGACCCTTGCCGCCGTCAAATTCAGGAAAATCGCAACGAATAATGCGTTTTTTATCCTTAACCAAAAATTCAAGACCGAGCTTTGAATTGGAAATTTTTACATCGCCGATTGAAGAATCACTTGGCATATGAAGCCTACCCAACGGAAATGGCAAAATATTGCCTTGAGTATGCTCTCTCGGTACGGAAAAATCAATAAAGCTTACACTGTCAAGTTCAATATATCCCAAATCAGACACAGTAAAGCAAACGGCGATATTATTCTTATTAGAAATAACCGAATAATAATCCCATTCTTTAATACGGGTAACACGCTTTTTAATATCCCTGCGGTTATATGTTTGAACAAGACTTGTGCTCCAGCCGGGTTCACGCAAAGTACCGTCAATATTTAAAAGCGGCTGCTTGGAAGTAACTAAATGATTTCTCATAAATATTCCCCCTTATGAATATCTAAAAAATCGTTTTATTTGCCAAATATATTATATCATATTAAATTTTATGTGTAAATAATCTATTTTTTCAAAAGAGGTTTTAGATATTGACCTGTATATGAATTTTCACAATCGGCAATTTCCTCGGGAGTACCGGTTTTAACAATTGTTCCGCCGCCTTTACCGCCCTCAGGGCCGAGGTCAATAATATAGTCCGCCGTTTTGATTATGTCAAGATTATGCTCAATAACAACAACAGTGTTACCGCCCTCCGCAAGCTTATGAAGTATATCAACAAGCTTGTGGACATCTGCAAAATGAAGTCCTGTTGTAGGCTCATCAAGAATGTATATAGTCTTTCCTGTACTTCTTTTTGAAAGTTCTGTAGCAAGCTTTATTCTCTGTGCCTCTCCACCTGAAAGCTCTGTAGATGGCTGTCCTAACTTAATGTATGAAAGTCCAACGTCATTAAGAGTTTCTATTTTTCTTCTGACTGATGGCACATTTTCAAAGAAATCAACTGCATCCTCAACTGTCATATCAAGCACATCATATATGCTCTTTCCCTTATACTTAACTTCAAGTGTTTCTCTGTTATAACGCTTTCCGTCACACACTTCACAAGGAACATATACATCAGGCAGGAAATGCATTTCTATCTTGATAATACCATCTCCGGAACAAGCCTCACAACGTCCTCCTTTTACATTAAAGCTGAAACGTCCTTTGTTATAACCTCTTTCCTTAGCATCTGTTGTTGAAGCAAAAAGATCCCTTATCATATCAAATACACCTGTATATGTCGCAGGATTAGAACGTGGAGTTCTTCCTATTGGCGACTGGTCAATATCTATAACCTTATCAAGCTGCTCGATTCCTGTAATATCATCATGGTCACCAGCGATACATCTTGCACGGTTTAAAGACTTAGCAAGGTGCTTATACAGAATTTCATTCACTAGGGAACTCTTTCCTGAACCCGATACACCTGTTACACATGTAAATACTCCAAGTGGTATATCAACATCAATATTTTTAAGATTATTCTCCCTTGCACCCTTAACAGTTATCCAGCCTGTCGGCTTTCTTCTCTTCGCCGGCACTGGAATCCTGATTCTTCCGCTAAGATATGCACCTGTAAGTGAATCCTTGCATGCCATAATATCAGCTGCTGTTCCTGTCGCAACAACTTCTCCTCCATTACGTCCGGCACCCGGTCCTATATCAACAATATAATCTGCGGCACGCATAGTATCTTCATCGTGTTCAACCACAATAACTGAGTTACCAAGGTCACGCAAATGTATAAGTGTCCCAAGCAGCTTGTCGTTATCTCTCTGGTGAAGTCCGATACTTGGCTCATCAAGTATATAAGCCACACCAACAAGTCCTGAACCTATCTGTGTCGCAAGTCTTATTCTCTGTGCCTCTCCTCCTGAAAGCGTACCTGTAGCTCTTGATAATGAAAGATAATCAAGTCCTACATCCATAAGAAACTGTATTCTTGCCTTAATCTCCTTAAGTATCTCTGCACCGATAAACTTCTGTCTGTCTGTAAGCTCAAGCTCATCTAAGAACTTCTTTAACTTAACAATAGACATATCTGTAATCTGATATATATTCTTATCTGCTATCGTAACAGCAAGAGATGATGACTTTAATCTCTGTCCGTGGCAGGATTTACAAGGTCTTATGCGCATGAATTCCTCATACTGCTGCTTTGCACTGTCTGAGTAAGTTTCCCTGTATCTTTTCTCCATATTATGGATAAGGCCTTCAAATGCTATATCGTATTCTCCAACGCCTCTCTGGCCTTTGTAATGCACTTTAACACTCCTGCCATTAGTACCATTTATAATCATATTCTTAATATCATCTGGATAATCCTTAAATGGTGTTGATAAACTGAAGTTATATTCCTTTGCAAGTGCACTCATAATAGCCCTTGAAAAGCTGCCCTCATCCTTTACAGACTGCCATCCCATACCAACTATAGCTCCCTCATCGATGCTTAATGAATCATCTGGTATAAGAAGCTCTGCATCAAAATTCATTGTATAACCAAGTCCGTAACAATCAGGACACGCACCAAATGGATTGTTGAACGAAAAGCTTCTTGGCTCTATCTCATCTATGCTTATGCCACAATCCGGACACGAAAAGCTCTGTGAAAAGTTAATCGGCTCACCATCTATAACATCAACTGTCATAAGTCCCTCTGCAAGCTTAAGTGCTGTTTCTATTGAGTCTGTAAGTCTTTTGTTAATTCCATCTTTAACTACAAGACGGTCAACAACAATTTCTATATTATGCTTCTTGTTCTTATCAAGATTTATCTCATCTGTAAGCTCATACATATTGCCATCAGCAATAACTCTTACATAACCACTCTTTTTAGCCTGTTCAAAAAGCTTCTTATGTTCACCTTTTCTTCCTCTTACAACTGGAGCTAATATCTGTATCTTTGTTCTTTCTGGAAGCTCCATAATAGTATCAACCATCTGATCTACAGTCTGCTTGTTGATTACTTTGCCACACTTTGGACAATGTGGTGTACCTATTCTTGCATATAATAATCTGAAATAATCATATATCTCTGTAACAGTTCCAACTGTTGAACGTGGATTTCTGTTAGTTGACTTCTGGTCTATGGAAATAGCTGGTGAAAGTCCTTCTATACTCTCTACCGCCGGCTTTTCCATCTGTCCTAAGAATTGCCTTGCATATGAAGATAATGACTCCATATATCTTCTCTGGCCTTCTGCATATATAGTATCAAAGGCAAGACTTGACTTACCAGAACCTGACAGACCTGTAAGTACTACAAGACTGTCCCTTGGTATATCTACATCAATATTTTTAAGATTATGCTCATTTGCACCTCTTATTCTTATATAATTCCTGTAATCGCCTTTTTCCATATTCTATTTTCTCCGTTATTTCTTCTTTCTTAATCCTTAATCATCTCAGGTACATAAAGCTTTTTCTGTAATCAGCAACTGCTTTTTATAATTCTGACTGCGTAATATTGCTTTTGAACTTATAGCCTCACCTGGTATAATAGCTATTAATTCTATCTGCCTGACTTCTTATCCTCATAAATATACTTATTAATCTCGATCATCTTATCACGAAGCATAGCCGCCTGTTCAAAGTCAAGCTCTGCTGCAGCCTTACGCATATTTTTCTCAATCTGCTTCTTAACCTTTTCAAGATCTTTAATGCTCATAGATTCATAATCTACATCAAGCCTTCCATTTGAATTATCTGCTTCTGCTGCCTTAGATATACTTATAAGATCTCTTACTGCCTTCTTTATAGTCTGAGGGGTTATTCCGTGTGCCTCATTGTACTCCTGCTGTATCTTTCTACGTCTTTCCGTCTCAGATATAGCCTTTTCCATAGACTCTGTTATAGTATCTGCATACATAATAACGTGTCCCTCTGCATTTCTGGCAGCTCGTCCTATCGTCTGGATAAGTGAAGTCTCTGTTCTTAAGAAGCCCTCTTTATCAGCATCAAGAATAGCCACAAGACTTATCTCTGGAATATCAAGTCCCTCTCTAAGCAGATTGATACCAACAAGCACATCGAATCCGTCAAGTCGCATATCCCTTATAATCTTCTGTCGCTCTAGTGTATCAATATCCGCATGAAGATACTTGACTCTTATGCCGACTTCCTTAAGATAATCTGTAAGATCCTCTGCCATTCGCTTGGTAAGTGTAGTTACAAGTATCTTGTTCTTTTTCTCAACTTCCTTATTAATCTCACTTATAAGATCATCTATCTGACCCTCTATTGGTCTTACTGTTATCTCAGGATCAAGAAGTCCTGTAGGTCTTATAATCTGTTCTGCCCTCATAAGCTCATGTTCTTCCTCATACCTGCTAGGTGTAGCAGATACAAAAAGCATCTGTGATATCTTGCTCTCAAACTCCTGAAAATTAAGCGGTCTGTTATCCTTCGCTGATGGAAGCCTGAAGCCATAATCAACAAGTGTCGTCTTTCTTGCCTGATCGCCTGCATACATTCCCCTTATCTGTGGAATAGTTATATGTGATTCATCAACAATTATCATAAAATCATCTGGAAAATAATCCATAAGCGTATATGGCGGACACCCTGCCGGAAGCCCTGCTAAATGTCTTGAATAATTCTCAATACCTGAACAGAAGCCTGTTTCCTGCATCATCTCTATATCAAAGTTCGTTCGTTCTTCTATTCTCTGTGCCTCAAGAAGCTTATCCTCACTCTTAAAATACTCTATTCTCTCTGCAAGCTCTTTCTTTATATTCTCAATCGCCTTTTCCATCTTCTCTTTTTCAACAACATAATGTGAATTAGGAAATATAGCAACATGGTCAAGGTTACATTTAACCTCACCGGTAAGAGAATCAATCTCGCTTATCCGGTCTATCTCATCACCAAAAAATTCTACTCTCACAGCATCTCCACTGGAAGCTGACGGATATATCTCTACAACATCTCCCCTTACCCTGAATGTTCCTCGCTTAAAATCCTGGTCATTGCGCATATACTGTATATCTATAAGCTTTCTTATCATCTCATCTCTGTCTTTTTCCATACCTGGACGAAGTGAGATAACCATGTTCTTATAATCAATAGGTGCACCTAATCCATATATACATGAAACTGAAGCAACTATGATTACATCATTTCTTTCAGACAGTGCCGCTGTTGCTGAATGTCTTAACTTATCTATCTCGTCATTAATCGAAGAATCCTTGGCTATATAAGTATCGCTCTGTGGCACATAAGCCTCTGGCTGATAATAATCATAATAAGAAACAAAATACTCTACTGCATTCTCAGGAAAGAACTCTTTCATCTCAGAGTACAGCTGTGCTGCTAATGTTTTATTATGACTGATTATAAGAGTAGGCTTCTGTACATGCTGGATAATGTTTGCCATAGTAAATGTCTTACCAGAGCCTGTAACACCGACAAGGGTCTCGAACTGATTACCCTCTTCAAATCCCTGCACAAGCTTCTCTATTGCACGGGGCTGATCTCCTGTCGGTTTATAAGGAGCGTGTAACTTGAATTCCATAACAATTCTCCCTTCGTTAATCTATAGTAAAATAGTCAACAACAATATTATTTAATAGTATTTACCTTATATATTGATTTTACTACAAATAAATGCCTTTGTCTATTAAAAATAGAACATTTGTTTTATTTTGTAATAAAAATTACCTGACTGCTGATACACAACAGATTTCAACAAACTGCCAATCTGCATATCAGCCATCAGGCTTACTGTAATTTATATATTTTCCATTTGCATATATTTAATTAATCTGTGCTTCCACATTCTTAATTGCCGCATCAAGCTGGGTATCAACATCTGCATCAGTATCATATTCCACTACCATATCTGGAGTAACACCTTTTCCGTGTATATCCTGACCCTTTGGTGTAAAATACTTGGCAATTGTGAACTTTATTGCACTTCCATCTGTAAGTGGTTTAACTGTCTGCACAATTCCTTTGCCATATGTCTGGGTTCCAATTATCGTTCCTTTGCCATAATCCTGTATAGCACCTGCAAATATCTCTGAGGCACTGGCACTGTTGCCATTTACAATGACTGCCAGTGGCAGATTGAACTCATCATTATCCTGACCTTTATACTCTTTTCTATTGCCCTGCTTATCCTCTGTATACACAATAAGTCCGTCAGGAAGCATATATTTAAGCATACCTACAACCGTATCAAGCAATCCACCTGGATTGTTTCTTATATCAATTACAAGTCCTTTCATACCCTGTGACTGCAAATCTTCAACAGCCGCCTTGAACTGCTTTGTTGTTACCTCCTCAAACTGTGATATCGAAAGATAACCTATATTATTATCAAGAAGTGTATATGACACTGTCTTTGCTTCAACAGCATCTCTTACCGCAGAAAATGTCAGTCGCTCAGTTCCACGAATGACCTCCAGCGTGACAGATGTACCCTTGTCGCCTTTAATAAGTGCAACGGCTGATGAAAGCTCCATACCTGTTATGTCCCTGCCATCAACATTTACAACCCTGTCGCCACTCCTGAGTCCAGCCTGATAACCTGCCCCATTATCATATACATCTACAAGAAGAACACCACCTTCACCGCTAAGCTGGCAGACTGCTCCTATGCCATAGAACTTGCCATTTGTTGACTCCTTTAAGGCTTTATATTCATCCGCTGTATAATACATGGTATACTTGTCACCATATGAACTAAGATACGCCTTGTAAATGTTATCTTTGGCGGTTTCATCATCTACATCACCAAAATAAAAGGATTCAAGCACAGAATCAATTGCATTAAGCTTGCCTTCTACCTCACTTCCAATTCCGTCTGAATCTGTGACTGCATCAGATTGTATATATACATCTCCATTAACACCTATATGAATGTAGCCTTTAGCTATACACACTGCTGCCACACTTAATATTAGAAGTATAACAGCCATAAATGCTGATACAGCACCGATAATCATTCCACTTGCAAAGCCTTGTGATTTCTTCTTTCTTGTCGGCTGTGCATTTCTTCTTAAATCATTCATTCCATACAAATCACCAATATTTCCACGATTATCCGAAGCACTATTATTAATTCTGTTTCCGGCATTATTGTCATTATCTGCATTAACATTATTAATTACATTAATGTTATCACCAGTATTAAAATCATCACTATTGACATTATCATTTGAATAAATGTTGTTATTTTGATTGTCCATACCTATATGCCTCTGCATTTATTAATATTTATTTGCTTAAGTAGTTCCAAGGTGAAACATAACTTCCGTTATATCTTACATCAAAATGTAGATGAACTCCGTCAGAATCACCAGTTGTTCCCATAAGTGCTATCTTCTGTCCCTTAGTTACATGTGTTCCTGCACTGACAAGAAGCTTTGAAGCATGCAGATATCTTGTATACAATCCACCACCATGATTAATCATAATATAATTACCCGCTGATGAACTAAATGTCGCAATTACCACATCACCATCATACGCCGCATATATAGCATCACCCGCAACGCCTCTGTTAAGTGCACCGATATCAATTCCCTTATGCGGAGAGCTTCTGCCCTCTGTATCACCATAAGGTGAGGTTATCCTTGTTGACTCTGTAGGCCACTTGAACTTTCCACCATCATATTTTACAACATTGGCACTTCCACTATTCTCCTTGGCCTTAATCTCTGCCTCTATCTTGGCAATATATTCGTCCTGAGCCTTTATATCAGCTTCTATCTTAGCTTTATAATTCTCCTGCTGCTGCTTATTCTTCTGTAATGAAGCCATTTCACTCTTCTTGGTTGACTCAAGCAGTGAAAGTGAAGCTCTCTTATCTTCAAGCTCCTCCTGCTTGGTTACAAGTGTCTCCCTGTCCGTTTCTAACTGTGCTTTGGCGACAGTTATATAAGTAACAGTAGCATTATATTTTTCAAGCATTTCCCTGTCATACTGTGAGATTTTTGTAATATATTCCGCCTTATTAAGCATATCACCCATACTCTGGGAATTCATAAGCAATGCAAAATATGTTTCATCATTATGTTCATACATAAACTGAATTCTAAGCTTCATTGAACTATACTGTTCTTCTGCCTCTATCTCTGCCTGTGCAAGCTTTTCTTCTGTATCCGCTATCTCAGCCTCTATCTGCTCAACCTGCTCATTAACCTCATTAAGCTCACCGTCAACACTGGACATCTGTGCATCAAGCTGGGCAATATAAGCTATCATATCATCGTTCTGTGCCTTTAAGTCTTCAATTATTTTCTCTGTCTGTTCATACTGGCTCTGCAAATCTTTTTTCTTGCTGTTAGCATCATTGAGATTCTGCTTATCATCTCCATATACATCATAATATGACACTGCAAAATATGGTATTACAAGCACAAGTACCATCAACAATGGAATAAGCCTTTTTGCTAATGCTCTCCTCATACAACTCCTCCATTCAGCCAAACCATTTATAAAATGCATACAAACAGCCGCTTAACAATAGCATAACAATCTATACTGTCAGATACCATTTTTATTTTTAAATAGGACTTCCACATATCATATACAATCACATAATATAATCTTCATATATAATACATAATCATATAATTCAATGCAGCAGTCCTATGTCTGGCTAATATTATCTGCTATACATTAGCATGCTTTCTTACGGCAAAGAAGCTTCCTAATGCACCTATTCCGATACCAAGAAGAATTCCTACTGGAACCAGTATTCTGAATACATCATTAACCGGCATAAATGCAAGAATATTCTGAAGTATCGAGAACTTATTCATAACAAAATTAATAATATTCTCATATACAAATCTAAGAATAACTATTGGAATAATTGAACCAACAAGTCCAATTACAATACCTTCTACGAAGAATGGTGCATTAACAAATGCATCTGTAGCACCTATATACTTCATAATAGAAATCTCTTCTTTACGGACAGTAATACCTATTACAATTGTGTTAGTAATAAGGAATATAGATACTGCAAGAAGAATAACTATAATTGCTATTGTTATGTAACTAACAAGTCTTGCGGCACTAGCAAGTCCACTTGCTGTTGCCTCTGAACGGTTAACCTGTCTTATACCATCAAGATTTTCAAGGTATGTTACAAGTGTAGCCTGACTTGAAGCTTCATTAAGATATATCTCATATGATGAAGAATTAGCAAGAGGATTATCATCCTTGAAACCTTCTGCAAGTTCTGGGTAATCTTTAAAATACTCAGCCTTGTAATTCTCCCATGCTTCATCAGCTGATGTATAATGAATTCTTGACACTTCATTACGCTGGCTTATCGTATCGCCAAGCTTCTTAATATCTGCATCTGTAAGTCCTTCATCGAAAAATACTGTTACGCATACTTCATTCTCAGCCTTATGAATCATATACTGAAAATTGGATACAAGTGCATAGAATACACCAAAAAGGAATATACACGCTGTAATTGTTGCTATAGACGCAAGAGAGAACAATCTATTACGATAGATGTTCTTTAATCCGTCTTTAATATGATAAAATAACGATCTAATCTTCATAGAAATAACCACCTTTTTCCAAATCACTGATAATCTTGCCTTCGCTCATAGTAATAGTTCTCTTCTTCATCTGCTGAACTATCTCCATATTATGAGTAACAACAAGTACTGTTGTTCCCTGCTTGTTAACCTGATCTAATATCTTCATAATCTCATTAGAATTAGCTGGGTCAAGGTTACCTGTAGGCTCATCGCACAATAATATAGCTGGCTTATTAACCAGTGCTCTGGCTATGGCAACTCTCTGCTGTTCACCACCTGATAACTCATTAGGAAATGACTTATACTTATCAAGAAGTCCTACCATTGAAAGCATAGCAAGAACCCTGCTCTTAATCTTCTTATTAGGAGCTTCGACAACTTTCTGTGCAAATGCAATATTATCGTATATATTACGATCTGGTAAAAGTCTGAAATCCTGAAATACAACACCGATATCTCTTCTAAGATATGGTAACTTCTTTCTTGTAAGTTTATTAAGGTACTTTTTATTAACGTATATCTTACCCGATGTTGGGTCAAGTTCCTTAAGAAGAAGCTTTATAAGAGTTGACTTACCTGAACCACTCTTACCTACTATAAACACGAATTCTCCTTTCTGAACGTGAAGATTAATTCCGTTCAAAGCAGGAACTCCAGATGTATACGTTTTGGTAACATCTTCCATTATAATCATTATTAATATTCCTCCAAATTAGTATGTATCTTTACTTTCCATATATTTCATATATTTAACTACCATAAGTGCAATCTTAAATGTTATGGCATCATCAAACACTCTCAAATCAAGGCCTGTAGTCTTCTGAAGCTTATCTAGTCTGTATACAAGAGTATTTCTGTGGATATATAACTGTCTTGATGTCTCTGATACATTAAGGCTGTTATCAAAGAACTTGTTAATTGTTGATAATGTCTCCTCATCTAAATCATCAGGTGACTTTCCGTCAAATATCTCTCTTATGAACATCTGACAAAGTGGAAGTGGAAGCTGATATATTAAACGTCCAATACCAAGTCTGTTATATGCAACAACATTCTTGTCACTATAGAATATCTTGCCTACATCAAGAGCCATATTAGCTTCCTTGTAAGAACGTGATACTTCTCTTATATCATTAACAATAGTACCATAAGCAATATGAGCAGAACTCATAGCCTCTGTATTTAACATATCTATAATAACTTCTGCTGTCTTATCAAGGTCTTCGTAAGTTTCATTACTCTTAACCTCTCTGACAAGTATTATACTCTTCTCGTCAACTGCTGTGATAAAATCCCTTGTTCTTGAAGCAAATAAAGTTCTTATTGTCTCTAATGCATTAATATCTTTCTCGTGCTTAGTCTCAATAATATATACAACTCTCTTTACATCCGTATCAATATGAAGCTTCTCAGCTCTTGTATACATATCAACCCTTAGAAGATTATCAAGAAGAAGATTCTTTATAAAGTTATCCTTATCAAATCTTTCCTTATAAGCAACTAAAAGATTCTGTATCTGAAATGCTGCAAGCTTTCCTAACATAAATACATCATCAGTTGTTCCCTTAGCCAATATTATATACTCAAGATTGCCATCTTCAACAACCTTAAAGAACTGATATCCATTAACCACCTGACTATCTGCTGGTGAATCTATAAATACAAGTGCATCTGCTGTACATTCAGCAACATTATCAAATGTCTTAGCTACAACCTTGCCCTCTGCATCAATAACACATAAATCAACTCGTGATATTTCTTTTAACCCATCAACGGTTGTCTGTAAAATCTGATTTGAAATCATATTATACTCCATTCCTTCGCATCTTTTTGACATTTACTATATCATTGTAAAGCAAAATGACAAAAAAAAAAAGAGGAAATGTATAGAAATTATACACTTCCTCTAAATTTTATAAAATAATTATATTTAAATAATACAAATATCTAATTATGTATAGTAATTAGTGAGTAATTACCATTTCTGTTTCCTTGTCAAATACATGAAGTCTTGTAACATCCATAGCGAATTCAACTTCATCACCTGGACGAGCTGTTGTTCTAGGATTAACCTTAGCTGTACATGTAACATCACCGATTTCATAGTGAAGGTTAACTTCAGCACCAAGTAATTCATATACTCTGATTGTTGACTTAAACTTAGCATCCTGATGAGCAGCGATAAATTCTGGATCATCTTTAACGTCTTCTGGACGGATACCAACTACAACTGTCTTTCCAACATAGCCCTCATCAATAAGCTTCTTGCTCTTTTCAGCTGGAAGTTTGATAGTAACTTCTTCGCTCATCTTAAGAACTGCCTGTGAACCTTCCTGAGATACTGTAGCATCAATAAGGTTCATCTGAGGTGAACCAATGAAACCAGCAACGAAGATGTTGTTAGGTGTATTGTAAAGGTTCTGAGGTGTATCTACCT
>OLGD01004230.1_pt1 | contig 12142 bp, 8 predicted proteins | sample 1605311 | NCBI WGS metagenome assembly OLGD01 (sample SAMEA3888917, study PRJEB22519) | human gut metagenome | biome: human gut; feature: human-associated habitat; material: faeces | place: Denmark | collected 2010 | reverse complement strand
TTTATTGAATGTATCAAATTCTTCAAAATATAATTGCTTGTAATCAGTGGTATAAAGTCCTAAAAAGCCTGTGGCAATAGGTGATGATGTATAGTCAACATACGCCAAAAAGGCATCACTCATAGGAACCATACATAAAAAATCTATATTTCCGCTTTGAAGGTCGGAAATACCTTTATTAAAAGTTGTGTCATCGAAGTTTATTTCGTTAGCTATAAAATTTGTACTTGCAGTTGTATCTAAAATAGTATTTACACTATCTTCGGCATATTCACTGATACTATTGCCGTCAAAGCTGTAATCATCAAGAATACCGGCTTTTAACGTATTCGTTTCAGCATATACCGAAAAATAAGTAAAGCAAATAACAGATGTTAAAAGCATTAAAATAATTGCTTTTATGTGTTTCATTCAAATTCCCCTTTGTTTAAATCCTCTCTCTCATATATTATATACCACATTGTCCAAATGTTCAAACAAAAAATTTAAAAATAAAAAAAAATATTGCAGATAAAACCTTTAAGGGGTATCTGCTTTATATTTGGTATACATATTACAAGTTATCGTGCATATACATATAACATATATTTTGGACAAAAGGAGGAAACAAAAAGTGGAAGAATACAATATTTACAGTGATATAGCACAGAGGAGTCAAGGAGATGTTTATATAGGTGTAGTCGGACCGGTCAGAACAGGTAAATCTACATTTATAAAAAAGTTTATGGATTTGCTTGTGATACCTAATATAGAAAATGTGTATCAGGCAGAGAGAACACGAGATGAATTGCCACAGTCCGCCGGCGGCAGAACGATTATGACGACAGAGCCGAAGTTTATACCGAATGAGGCGGTTGAAATATCCCTGGGCGATAATGCACATTTAAAGGTGAGAATGATTGACTGCGTCGGCTATATCGTGGACAGTTCACTTGGGTATGTGGAGGATAACGAGCCGAGAATGGTTACAACTCCGTGGTTTGACCACCCGATTGCTTTTAATGAGGCGGCGGAAATAGGTACGAAAAAAGTTATTTGCGAACATTCGACTATCGGTCTTGTTGTTACGACTGACGGTACGATTACAGAGATTGACAGAAACGATTATGTTGACGCCGAAAACAGAGTTATAAATGAATTAAAGGCGATTAATAAGCCGTTTATCGTACTGTTAAATTCGGTAGCACCTAATTCACAGAGTGCACAGAATTTAAAGGCTGAACTTGAGGCAAAGCACGGTGTACCCGTTGTGGCGGTGAATTGTGAAGAACTTAATGCAACGGATATACATAATATTATTGAAACGGTGTTGTTTGAATTTCCGCTTAAAGAAATTAATATTAAAATTCCAGATTGGATTGAAGAACTTGACAGTGAGCATTGGCTGAAAAAAGAGATATATGGTGCGATAATCGAAAAAATCGAGGATGTAAACCGTATTCGCGATGTGCGTGCATTGTCGGACGGTATGGGTGAGTGCGGTTTTGTTCAGCGTTCGTATATCGAGGGTATGGATTTGGGTGACGGTACGGTTAAGCTGTGTATGGAACTTCCGCAGGAGCTTTTCTATCGTGTGCTTGGTGAAATGTCCGGCTTTGAAATTGACGGCGAACATCAGCTTATGACGCTTATGTCGGAGCTGGCACAGATGAAAGCACAGTATGATAAGGTGTCATTCGCACTTCACGAGGTGATGGAAAAGGGTTACGGAATTGTGTCACCGTCAACAGAAGAATTGACTCTTGACGAACCGAAAATCGTTAAACAAGGCGGTAGATTCGGTGTTAAACTTAAAGCGTCCGCACCGTCTATACATATGATTCGTGCGGATATTGAAACGGAAGTAAGCCCGATTGTCGGTACTGAAAAACAGTCGGAGGAGCTTGTGCATTATCTGCTGTCGGAATTTGAAACGGATCCGACAAAAATTTGGCAGTCGAATATATTCGGTAAGTCGCTTTATGAGCTTGTAAATGAGGGACTTCATAATAAACTTTCAAGAATGCCTGAATCGGCAAGAATGAAATTAAAAGAAACTTTGCAGAGGATTATTAATGACGGAAGTAACGGCTTGATTTGTATAATTCTGTAATAAGGGGCTTGATAATGAAACGTATAATAGCTGTAATCTTCGTGATTCTTTGTTTGTGCGGGTGCGATATGAAACGTATCCGCACAGAAAGCAGTATAAAGGAATATGAAACCGATTTTTCAACGGTGTATGCCGAAACAGTTAAATTCAGCGGTATGAAAAACAGTGAGTTTGAAAAAAATATCAACGCACAGATACAACAGTCCATAGACAGTGACCTTGTTGCTTTTGATTCCAAAGCACAGGAATGTAAGGATAATTTGCAAATGGGGAACAAGTGCGTTATGGAGATAGGTTGGGAGGAAACTTATAATAAAAATGATTTTATCAGCGTGGTTGAAGAAAGATATATTTATACCGGCGGTGCAAGAGGTACAACGGTGCATATTCCCGTAAATATAGATGTGTCGGGCGAAAAGGAAGTGAAACTTGCAGATCTGTTTGCTGATGACGGGTATGTCAGTACGCTTAACAGAATGATTAATGAAGAAATGGAAAAACATTCGGAAGAATATAAGGATTTGTGGGCAAAGCCTGAAATAAAACAGGAACATCAGACGGATTTTTATATTCAAGACGATGATTTGGTTATATTCTTTCAACCGTACGATTTGTCATACTATGCCCGTGGATTCGTGGAATTTAGACTTGATTTGGAAGATTTGTCCGGGTATATGAAAGAGGGATATAGACGGTTGATAGATTAGGGGCGACCATCGGTCGCTCTTTTTTGTGTATGGGGCATCCAGTAATTCGTAGGGGCGACCATTGGTCGCCATGTTGTGTGCTTAAGAGAGTAGGGGACGGCGCCCACGACGTCCCTTTTCCCACATCAATTCCGTAGGGGCGATCATCGGTCGCCCCTTGTTCAACACACTTACACATTAATTTCAAAATGATAACTACCGTCTGCAAGTGTATGAATATCACCGTTCGGCAATTTCAAAGTTGCGGTTGTATTAGTCGGAACGGTGCAATCATATGTAAATTTACCGTCATGCAATTTCCATGCAGAACTGATTTTACCGTAAGGTGACGTAAAACTGCCTTTGGCATAAGTCAAACCGCCTCCGAATTTCGGTGCAAGCATAAATGCTTTATACCCAAATTCAACGGGACGAATACCGAGTATATCGGTAAAGAACCATTGACCTATCGCACCGTAAGAATAATGGTTAAACGAATTCATTGAAACATCGCCGAAAGTTCCTGTTTCGGCAATATACGAATTCCAACGCTCCCATATGGTTGTAGCACCGTTTTTGACACTGTAAAGCCAAGACGGATTGTCTTCCTGCTCAAGCAACTTAAAAGCAACATCATCAAGACCGACTTTTGAAAGTGCAGGTGCAAGATGTGATATACCGAGAAAGCCGACTGTAAGTTTGCCGTTGTTTCTCAATATTGAGTTTTTGAAATATTCTCTTGTATTTTTAAGCTTGTCTTTGGGGATAAGGTCAAAATCAACTGCAAGTGCATATGCTGTTTGACTCGGACAGTGCGGAGTGTTTTCGGCATAATATGTATATCGCGTAACACTTCCGTCAAGTGCGACCGATTCGCCGCAATGCGCGGTTTGTGAACTCACTTCGCCGTAATACGAAACAGAGCCGTCATCATTAACCCATGCGTCATTGAATGCACGTTTTATATTTTCAAATAATTCACTATATCGTTTTTCATCATCGGTTTTGCCGAGAATGTACGCAGTTCTGCGGAGTATGTCGGCAGAATGTGCGGCATATGCCGTTGCGGAATATATGTAAGGCGTGGAATTGTCATAAGTAAGGTGGTCGCCACGGCATTGCTGTACTTGAATATACGGAATTGTCGCAAGGTCGGATTGTTCCGGTACTTCCTTGCCGTCAACCGTTCGTACACCGTAATTACGGCGGTCAGTGCTGCTTTGATATTCAACCCACTTTTTCATCATATCATAGCATCTTTTAAGTATGCGTATATCGCCGTAAGTTTCATACATTTCCCACGGCACAATCGTTGCGGCGTCACCCCAACCTCCGCAACCGTCACTGCGGTTATCACCGCCGAGTGGAGCGGTATCGGGAACAGCACCGTTTTTATTGTACATAGTTTGTGCGTCAATCAAATCATCAAGCCATTTGTCGATAAACGACTTTATGTTCATATTATATGCACCTGTTTTTGCGAAAACCTGCATATCGCCTGTCCAACCCATACGCTCGTTGCGTTGAGGACAATCAGTGGGAATTAACAGAAAATTACCGATTTCACCTCAACGGATATTGTGCTGAAGCCTGTTAATAAGCGAATTTGAACATTCAAATTCACCTGTAACAATATCAATATTCGATATTGCAAGACCATCAACCGAGATAATCATATCTTTTGATATATCGCAGCCGTTACCGCTGATTTCCACATATCTGAAACCGTGTGACGCGAAAGTGGGAATAAACTCCTCCGTATCACGTCCGCAAAGTGTATAAATATCGGTATTTGCGGCGGAACGCAGATTTTTTATATAAATACTGCCGTCTTTATACGTCATTTCGCCGTAACGAATTTTAATCGACTGACCGCATTGACCTTTAACTTTCAATTTTATTGCTCCGACCATATTTTGACCGACATCATAAACGAAATGATTTTTCGGATTTTCACACACGAATTTACCGACAAAATTTTTTATAATTTTTGCAGTATTACCCTTTTGAGCGGTTAATTTAAAATCAGTATCGGATAGTGTGCCGTTTGTCGGGACAGGCTTTTTAGGTTGTTGTTTGATACCGCATTTAACCCAGCGTTTATCGTCCGCAAGGGGATTGTATTCAAGCCTTGCGTCATAGCTTTCACCGTCAAAATAATCACAGTCGCTTATCGGTGCTTTATCAGTAAACTCCCACGAACTGTCTGTTTTGATAACCTCGCTTGTTCCGTCAGTGTAGACAATATTCAGCATAGCAATAAATGAACTCTCTTTGCCGTATATCATAGCACCGCTGTAACCGCAAAAGCCCGAATAATGTCCTCTTCCAAGAACTGCACTTATGACATTTTTACCGTCTGCAAGCATATCGGTAACGTCAAAAGTTTGGTATTGAATTTTTAGTCTGTAGTCGGTAAAACCGGGATTGTAAAAATCGTCACTGACTTTTTCGCCGTTTATGCAGGCATTGTAAAAACCTTGCGCAGACGCATAAAGACGTGCCGATTTGATTGCTTTTTTTATATTGAAACGTTTGCGGAGATTTACAGACGGTACGGGATTGACAATTTCAAATGCGTTGTTGATTGTGAGTTTTCCGTTTCCGTATGTGCCGAGTGCCGAAAGTAAGCCGTTTTTAAAATTATCCTCTTGCAAAACAAGATTGTTTGTTTCGATTTTTAAGTGACTGATTTCGGCAACGCTGTTTAGCTGATTAAAGCCGACAGACATTAAAAATGTCTTGCGTGGCTGATTTATGATATTTTTCGGAAGAATATCTTCATCAATTACTTTTTGACCGTTCAGATAAAGAAGTACATTTGTTTTGTTTACCGATAATTCAAGGCTGTCGAAATGTTCGGTAACGTGGAATGTACCGAGTAATTTTTTGTATTGAACATTGTCATTCCAAGCATTGTCGGATATTTCGTAAACAGAAACGCTGTCTTTGCCGATGTTAAATAGGACATAGTTATCTTTATTTCTTGCGTTCACAACCAAGCCGAGATTGTCCGACTTGAAAGTACAAGAAATTTTATAGTTATCAACGGCATATGTGTTGACGGTTTCTTGCGGACTGCCAATCCAATCGGCATTAAATTCATTATTCATTAAGCCTGTTTCAAAATCGGCAGTATCGCTTGTGTATTCATTGCCTTGTTCGTCCCATACGCTTACTTGCCAAGAATACTTTGTCATAGCCGATAAAGACTGACCGTCGTATTCAATGCAGATTGAACGGTCAGATGTAACTTTACCGCTGTCCCAAACCGTATCATTGTCTGAGCGAACAATAATTCTGTAAGCGGTTTGAACAGTACCGCTGATTTTCGATTGCAGTTTCCAAGAAAATCGCGGTTTCTTTTCATCAATTCCGATTGGATTTATTAAATCCTCTGTTTTCATATCGTAAATAATCATAATTCTAATCTCCGTCTGTTTTATTAATATTATTATAACATATCACAATATAAAATGTTTCAAAATTTTGCTTGAAATCGTTTATTTTTTGCTTTGTATTTTGACATTGCATATAATATTTGATATAATATGTAAGTTAAAAGAAGGGAGAAATCAGAATGAAGAAAAATGTAAAGAAAATAACGGTCGGAGGACTGCTTATCGCATTGGCACTTGTATTGCCTATGGCATTTCATTTAACGGGAGTACCGCAACCGGGTCAAGTATTTTTGCCTATGCACATACCTGTATTACTCGGAGGATTTGTTTTAGGACCTGTGTTTGGATTTTTTGTAGGATTGTTTTCACCGATTATAAGCTCTGTTTTGACGGGTATGCCGGCAGTAGGCAGATTGCCGTTTATGATGATTGAGCTTGCAGTATACGGATTGGTAAGCGGTTTGATGTATAATACATTTAAGTTTAATAAGAAGAAAATGGGTACATATATTTCACTTTTAACTGCAATGCTTTGCGGAAGAATTGTGTATGCAATTTCATTGTTTGTTGCGGTAAATCTTATGGGTATACAGTGCGGAGGACCTATTGCGGCAGTTACCGCAACAGTCAGCGGTGTACCTGGAATTATAATTCAAGTTTTGATAATTCCGCCTGTTGTATATGCACTTGAAAGGAGCGGTTACATTGACAGACATTTTAGAATCTGCAAAGGAACAGTTGCATAATAATAATTTTTCTATTGTGATAGTAGGCGAAAATGATGTTTATACTTCAACGAAACACGGCGTTGCACCGCTTTTGGAAATTCTTGACGGTGGAAATGATGTTATAAAAAATTCGTTTGTTGCCGATAAAGTTGTCGGTAAAGCGGCGGCTTTACTTATGGTAAAAGGCGGAGTAAAAGAGGTTTATGCCGATATTATAAGCTCTCATGCACTTGATGTTTTTGAAAAATATAAGGTTAAGGCATATTACGGTAATTTGGTTGAGTATATTATAAATCGTGATAAAACAGGTATGTGTCCTATGGAAAAGGCGGTGCTTGAAGCAGATGAACCGAATATGGCATATGATGTGCTGAAAAAGAAAATTGCTGAAATGAGAAAGGACGGTCATTGATCGCCTTTTGCTATATAATAAATATTTCGTAGGGCGGCCGTTGGTCGCCTTTTTGTGTGGCTTTGTATTGCAATACGGCAAGTGTTTCGTAGGGGCGACCATTGGTCGCCCTTAAGGAGTTAGTGTGTGGGGAAAAGGGACGTCGTGGACACTTTTACCACCACTCCGTCACTTCGTGCCACCTCTCCTCAAGGAGAGGCAATTTGTAAGGCTCCCATTGAGGGGAGCTGTCGGCAATGCCGACTGAGGGGTGGCAATAGAAAAATAGGCAACGGGCGACCGATGATCGCTCCTACGAAATATAAAAACGCGAAAAAAACACCGCCGTATCGGCGGTGTCAAAAACATATACATATTGGGGGGAGTAAATGTTTTAAATGGGGGGGAGTTATCACAACTATAAAAGATGTAATATATATATATATGAAACAAATATCAAAGATATTTGTAACTTTTGGGGGGACCCTTGCCTTTGGGGAAGGCAAGGGCATATGAAAAAAAGGATGGTATCGACTGTTTTTACACAGTCTATCAATTAAAACTGGATAGCTTATTTAGTTTTATCTGCCGAGTCTTCCATCAAGCGAACCTGTACTTCCATAGTTTCACCGTCTCTTAAAATCTTAAAGGTCAAATAATCGCCCGCTTTTTTCTTATCACGGATTTCGTTGACCTCCTCGGTAGATGAGACCTTCTGACCGTCAACTTCAAGAATCATATCGTTGACTTTAAGTCCGGCCTCTGCCGCTCCGCTGCCCTCGGAAACACTTCCGATAAACAAACCGTAGCCTGTATCTTTGATACCGATTCCGACAAGCGGTCTGCCTGTCACGTATCCTGATGCCATCAAGTCGTCAATGATTGGTTTTGCCTCTGATATTGCGATAGCAAATCCCATACCTTCAACGCCTGTGGTTGATAATTTAACTGAGTTAATACCTATAACCTCACCGTATTGGTTGATTAAAGCACCGCCCGAGTTACCTGAGTTAATGGCGGCATCTGTCTGCAATAGGTTATAAGTTCTGTTATCTATATTCATTGTTCTGTTTACGGCACTGATTATACCTGACGTAACTGAACCGGAAAATTCCTGTCCCATCGGGTTACCGATTGCAACTGCCGTTTCACCGACTTGAACTGTTGTCGAATCGCCGAGTGTTGCGGCTGTAAGCTTTGTTGAACCCGGATCTATTTTCAAAACCGCAAGGTCTGTTTTTGTATCCTGACCTACAAGTTTTGCGGTGAATTCATCACCTGTATTAAGTATTACCGATATTTCCGAAGCACCGTCAATAACGTGCTGATTTGTTACAATGTAACCATCGTCTTGGAAAATAATTCCTGAACCGCTGCCTTGTTCAACGGTTTGACCGTCTGTGCTTCCGTCGCCGCTTGAATAATAATATCTTCCGCTGAACGGATCGTAATATTTTTGCGGTTGAACTGTAGTCTTGTTTATAACACCGACAACGCTTGGTCCGACTTGTTCTGCAATTTCGGGAATTGTAAGAACTTTCTTACCGTTTTTGTATGCTGCAAGTTGAGCTGAATCCGAAGATGATGAATCATCCGATTGTGTTGTTGCACTTGCAACTGCCGCGCTTTGAGTGTTATTGTTCATATTCTTTTGCATAAAGTACATTCCTGTTCCGAATACACCTGCTGTAAATATGCTTGCTGCAAGAGCTGAACAGACAGCTGTTAGCCATACTTTTTGTTTTTTCTCTTTCTTTGGCTTTTGGTCGTAAATAATCAAGTCAGTTGATTCTGTATAAGGGTATTTCTTCATGGTCGTCATCCTCCTTATATCATTATTATCAAAACAATCTAAATTCATACTCTTTATAGCTTTCCTTTGACTATGGTTATATGATACAGTACACTTTTGACACTGGTATGAATTAAATGTAAATAGAAATGACTTATTTTATGAACAAAGTGTGAACAGGTATTGACAAATAGAGATAATAAGGTTAGAATATGTATAAATGCGAATTATTTGCAACAAAATATACACGCAGAGATATTATAAAGTAGAAAGGATTTTATATGAAGAAGTTACTTATACTTGATTCAAACAGTATTTTAAACCGTGCGTTTTACGGTGTGCGTTATTTGTCCGCAAAGGACGGTACTCCGACAAATGCGATATACGGTTTTCTTAATATATTATTGAAACTGATAAAGGAGCAGGAGCCGGATTATATTTGTGCGGCTTTTGACGTGAAAGCACCGACATTTCGTCATAAGCAGTACGAGGGATACAAGGCACAGCGTAAGCCTATGCCCGAGGGACTTGCCGCACAAATGCCACTTGCAAAGGACGTACTTCGTGCAATGGGCGTAACAATCCTTGAAAAAGAGGGTTACGAGGCTGATGATATAATCGGAACAGTTGCAAGACTTTGTGAAGAAAGTGAAATAAGCTGTTTCATTGCAACGGGCGATAAAGACGATTTACAGCTTGCGAGTGACAAAACAAAGGTCATTTTGACGGTTACAAAGTCGGGATATAATGAAACGATTATTTATGATGACAAGGCTGTTAAGGAAAAGTACCACGTCACACCGACTGAATTTATTGATGTAAAGGCGCTTATGGGCGATCCGTCCGATAATATTCCCGGTGTTAAGGGTGTCGGCGAAAAAACGGCTATGAGCCTTATCGAAAAACATCACAGCATTGAATATATATATGAAAACATTGACGATATAGGTCTAAAGGGCACTATGCTCCAAAAGATGAAAGACGGCAGGGAAATGGCGTTTATGTCAAAGGAGCTTGCGACTATCAACAGAAATACACCGATCGAATTTAATGCGGAGAAATGTGTATTTGACGGTTTTGAAAACAACGGCGAGCTTTACGAAATATTAAAGCGACTTGAACTTAACAGTATTATAAAGAAGCTTGATTTGTCAGGCGTGGATAACGTAAAAGAAAACGAGGATATTTTTAAAGATTTTTCTTATCAAGTCGGGGATAAGAATATGATTAGCGGTGATAAGGTGACCGTTGTGCTTGACTTTGACGGTGATAATATTTCATCGGCGGCAGTCGGAGCGGGGAATAATGCGGTAGTATTAAATGAGCAAGACGATATAAAAGAGTTGCTTGAAGATGACAGCATAGCAAAGGTTATGTTTGACGTCAAAGAGGCTATCGTTAAATTAAACTGCAGAATTGACATAAAAAATATAGCAGATGATACCGCAATCGCCGCATACCTTGTAGATCCTGCAAAAAATGAATACACAATAGAAAAATTGGCAAGCGAATATTTCGGCACGGTTATAGAAAAGCCTGAAGTCAAGCAGTTGTCATTACTTGACGATGTGGAAACCGACAGGAGCGAATACCTTGCAAAATGTGCAGTTGCACTCGGTGTGCTTAATGAGCGTATAGGCGATAAGATAAAGGAAAACGGACAGGAAAAGCTGTATCAAGAGGTGGAATTACCGCTTGTTACGGTGCTTGCACACCTTGAAATAAACGGATTTCTCGTAGACGACCATCAATTAAAGGAATTTGCCGATAAACTTGGTGAAAAGATTGATGCGCTTACAAATGAAATATATATGCTTGCCGGTGAAGAATTTAATATTAATTCACCGAAACAGCTTGGTGTAATTCTTTTTGAAAAACTTGAATTAAAGCCTGTAAAGAAAACAAAGACCGGATATGCGACAAATGCAGATGTGCTTGAAAAGCTCAGAGATAAGCACCCTATAGTTAATTTTATTATGGAATACCGTCAGCTTGCAAAGCTGAAAAGCACATATTGTGACGGTTTGCGGGCTGTTGTAAATCCGAATACGCACCGCATACATTCAGTGTTTACGCAGACAGTGACCGTTACCGGCAGACTTTCATCAACAGAACCGAATTTGCAGAACATTCCGACTCGTACGGAGCTTGGCAGAGAAATCAGGAAAATGTTTGTTGCGAAAGAGGGTTATGTACTTGTGGATGCAGACTATTCACAGATTGAGCTTAGAGTGCTTGCGCATATCGCAAATGATGAAACAATGATAAATGCGTTTAGAAATAATGAGGATATTCACGCAGTTACCGCATCACAGGTGCTTGGTATACCGCTTGAGGATGTTACAAAGGAACAGCGTTCAAGTGCAAAGGCGGTAAACTTCGGTATTGTGTACGGCATAGGTGAATTTTCACTGGCACAGGATTTGCATATATCGGTTAAAGAGGCTAAGGCATATATTGAAAGCTATCTTGAAAAGTATCACGGCGTAAGAAATTATATGGAGAGCATAAAGGAACAGGCGAAAAAGGACGGCTATGTTAAAACTATGCTTAACAGAATACGTTATATCCCTGAATTGAAGTCACCGAATTATAATATACGTCAGTTCGGCGAACGTGTTGCACTGAATACACCGATACAAGGTACGGCGGCGGATATTATAAAGCTTGCAATGGTGAGAGTTGATAATAGACTTATAAATGAGGGATTGAAGTCAAAGCTTATATTGCAGGTACATGACGAACTTATCGTTGAGGCACATAAGGACGAAGTGGATAAGGTTAAACAAATTTTGAGCGAAGAAATGCAGAGTGCAATGGAACTTAATGTTCCTCTTAAAGTGGATATGTCAACAGGACATAGCTGGTATGACGCGAAATAGTTTGCCACCACTCCGTCACTGCGTGCCACCTCTCCTCAAGGAGAGGCATAAAAGGCGCCACTTGAGGGGAGCTGTCGTGAAACGACTGAGGGGTGGCAAGTATAGATAATAGATAAATTCGTAGGGGACGACACCCACGACGTCCCGTATGTGCGATTATTACATCAAAA
>OLGD01004228.1_pt1 | contig 12152 bp, 8 predicted proteins | sample 1605311 | NCBI WGS metagenome assembly OLGD01 (sample SAMEA3888917, study PRJEB22519) | human gut metagenome | biome: human gut; feature: human-associated habitat; material: faeces | place: Denmark | collected 2010 | reverse complement strand
GAAGCGATAAACGTTGATGAAAACAACCTATATTACACTTCTGACAACGGAGTGCTTTTTAATAAAGATAAATCAGAACTTGTTGCATATCCTGCGGAAAAAAGCGATACAAGCTATACAGTTCCTGAAAGCGTGACATATATACAGGCACAGGCATTTTATGGTTGTACAAACTTGACTTCGGTTTCTCTTACAGATAATATTTATGATATGGGCAGTTCTGTATTTTCCGGCTGTACAAATTTGACGGAAGTGGTATTGTCTGAGAATCTAAGTTGGATTCAGGGTTCGACATTTTCAAATTGTACAAGCCTAAAGAGTGTAAAAATTCCAAGTGATGTAGATACAATATATTCTTCTGCTTTCAGCGGTTGTGCAAGTCTGGAAAGTATAACAATACCTAAAAGTGTTGATTTGATTGAACAGTATGCGTTTTATGATTGTAACAGCTTAAAAGATATATACTATTTTGGTACCGAAACACAATGGAATAAAATTGATATAGAAGAAAACAGCGCAGGTGACGGCAACGGCGCGTTGAAAAACGCAACAATTCATTATAATAAAACAATCGAGCCGTTTACTTACAATTTTAGTACCGACGGAAAATCTGTGGTTATTGTTAAGTGTGACAAATCTGTCAGCGAAGCTACTATACCGAGTGAAATTGAAGGCTTGCCGGTTACGGTGATAGATGACAATGCATTTAATTCTTGCAGCAATTTAGCAAATATAAACATACCTGAAAGTGTTGAACGTATAGGCGTCGGTGCTTTTTATTCGAGCGGAGTAGTCAATGTTACAATGACGGATAATGTTAAAAGCATAGGAGAGGAAGCTTTTAGCTGGTGCAACAAGTTGGAAAGCATAAAGCTGTCTGAAAATATCGACAAAATAGAAGAAAATATGTTTTACGAATGTGAAAGTTTGACAAGTATTGACATACCGAATAAGGTTAAGTCGATAGGGATGAGTGCATTTGCCTTCTGTACAAACTTAACCACTGTAACGATGGGTAAAAATATAAATAAAATTGCAAAAAATGCTTTTAGTGATTGTTATAGTATTACCAATGTGTATTACGCAGGTACGGAGGAAGAGTGGAGTAAGATTGTGTTGGTCGGAAATACATATCTTACAAACGCAACAATCCATTATAACGGAATACCTACGGATATGACTATGACAACGGTAGAAGTTACAAAAACAGAAAACGACACATCATATGATTTTGATATATCCGCACAAATGAAGTACGGCGACTGCTATGTATATGCGGCAATGTATGATGAAAACGGCGTTATGATTGGAATTGACAGAGTACCGCTTTCGATGAAAGACGATACAAAAATTTCTCTTGACAAAAAGGATAATGCCAAGAACGTGAATATATTTGTATTGTCATCACAATTACAACCTATTTCGGAAAAGAAAACAGTAAAATTAGTAGAAGAATAAGTATAAAAAAATGGCACGAAAGTGCCATTTTTTTATACCAACTTTTTATTAATCCACTTACCCGAATAGTATCGGATAACGGGTACTGACGCACCCATTGCCCAGGCGAGCGGAGTAGCAATCCAAATACCTGTTGAGCCGAGCGGGCGAACAAGTATATATGCAAAAATAATTCTTCCTATAAGTTCAAGTATACCTGCGACTGCGGAGGTATTAACATCACCCGCACCGCGAAGAACGTTTAAATATGTTCTCATAACCGCCGCAACTATATACGCAACACATACGATAGTAAGGTACTTGCTTCCTATTGCGATAGCCTCTGCGGCTTGTGTTTTGTCAAGGAACAAGCCAAGCAGTTGATTACGGAACAATACAATTCCGGCAGCAATCACTATACATATACCGATAAGCGACGCAAGTGTTTGATACATACCCTTTTTTATTCTGTCCATCTGATTTGCACCGATGTTTTGACCCGAGAAAACCGACAATGCCGAGCCGACCGATACAATCGGTGCGATTGCGATTGAGTCGATTTTTACGGCGGCGGTATAGCCTGCCATAGTCATTGCACCGAATGAGTTTACAAGACGTTGCACGCTCATTGTGCCGAGTGAAATCAGACAGCTTTCAAGTGCCGACGGTATTCCTGTTTGGAAAATCCGTTTGATTGCGCGTTTTGTTGTTTGGAAGTTTATGCCCTCAAGATTAAGCTGTCTGCGGTGTCTTACCATATGTATAATACAATAAATCGCACTGATAATCTGTGCGATAACAGTTGCAACCGCCGCACCGACAACGCCTGTTTTAAACACAACAACGAACAACAAGTCGAAAACTACATTTAATACAGAAGAAAGTATAAGTGCGTAAAGCGGTGTACGGCTGTCACCAAGACTTCTGAGTATTGCGCTTGACGCGTTATACATAGCCGTACCGATTGTGAATGCGAATATTACGTTTATGTATGCGACCGCCTCGTCGATTACGTTATCGGGTGTGTTCAGAAACGATAAAATCGGCCGTGAAAACACAACTCCGGCAACTGACGTAACCACCGCCAAAATTCCCACTATGTAAATAAGTCCCGTAACTGTTTTTCTCAGTTCGTCAAAATTCCTTGAACCGAAACACTGCGCTATAATAATTCCAGCACCGCTCGTAAGTCCCATCATAAGACAAATCATAACTCCGACAATCGTACCTGTCGAACCTACCGCCGCAAGAGATTCAGCCCCCACAAACTTACCGACAATCGCCGCGTCAACAAAGTTATATACCTGTTGAAAGATATTCCCGATCAGCATCGGAACTGAAAAAGAAATTATCAATTTTAACGGATTTCCTTTAGTCATATCGCTTATCATTTCACAATACACCGCCCCTCGTTTTAATAACTTATGACATTATAGTCTATTAAATTCATAAAGTCAATAAGGTTGAAAAATTTATTTTTATTTGTTATAATATTGTTAAAAAAGACAAGGGGGTCTTAAAATTGAAAGTGTTGTTGTTATCCGTAAAAGCCGGTTACGGACATCATTCTACGGCTAAGGCTATTATGGAATATTTCGAGGAGAACGGACATCAATGTCATATGCTTGATATATTCGACTATGTAAATCATCGTTTGGGAAATTCAATACAGGACGGATACTTGCTTTCGACAAAGTACCTTGCAAAGACGTATGCGAAGGCTTACGGCAAACTTACGCAAAAGGATGAGCCGTATGACCGTAATTCGCTTGTATCGATATTTTCGCGATTTGTTTCAAAGAAACTTGAAAAGTTCGTTGCTGAATATAATCCCGATTTGATAATCGGTACGCATAGCTATGCCGGAGTGTGTATAAGCATACTTGCCGACCGTGCGGCTTTTGACTGTCCGTCTGTCGGAATAGTAACCGATTTCACCGTACATCCGTTTTGGGAAAGTACGTTTCTTGACTATTACGTAATTCCGGATGAGCTTTTGGAACACGAAATGCAGAAAAAAGGTATAGCGAAAAAGAAACTTTTGCCTTTCGGTATACCGATAAGAGAACAGTTTGTAAAGAAAAACGACCCTATTGAGGCACGGAAAAAACTCGGGATTGAAAATATTCCCACTATACTTATAATGATGGGTTCAATGGGGTACGGAAATATAAAAAAGATTTTGGCACAAATTGATACATATCCGAAAGATTTTCAAGTGCTGTGCGTTTGCGGTACGAATAAGAAAATAAAAAGCGTAGTTGATGAATGTGAGTGGAATAAAAAAATATATTCATACGGATTTGTTGATAATGTTGACGTAATGATGGATGCCGCCGACTTTATAATAACAAAGCCGGGCGGACTTACAACATCAGAATCGCTTGCAAAAGGATTGCCGATGATAACAATGAATCCCCTTCCCGGACAAGAGGACAGGAACCTTAATTTCCTTGTGAATAATGGCGCGGCAATTATGGTAAACGACACTTATCCGATTTCTGAGGCGATAAATCAAATGTTTGCTTGTCCTTGGCGTGTTGCAATGATGGAGGAAAGCGTAAGGCATCTCGGTAAACCGAATGCAACGGCTGACCTTTATAATTTCTGCTGTGCAAAGGTTTTGGCAAAATCAACGCTTATTTGAAATTCTTTGTGATTTAGGTAATTTAATATGCCTGCGTCTGTTTTAAAATCAAATACCAACTTGTAACTTGCAAGCTTCATACCTCCGCTGTGCCGTGAGCCGTACTTCGTATCTCCGTACAGCGGATTTCCTATATGCGAAAACTGTGCTCTGATTTGGTGTGTGCGTCCTGTTTCAAGCTCGACTTCAACAAGTGAAGTGTCTTTTTTTTCGGCAATAACATTATATTTTGTGCCGATTTTCTTTGAATTTTCTTCATGATAATCTGAAACCGTAACTTTTTTGTCACCGCGTGTAAGATATGCGGTAAGGTGACCGCTTTTTTTTAAATGACCTTCGACAATGCAAAGATATATTTTTTTAATTTCGCGACTGCGGATTTTTTCGTTGATTATACGAAGTGCGGCGGCATTTTTCGCACCGATTATTATACCTGATGTGTTTCTGTCAAGGCGGTTGCAGAATGACGGCGAAAAGCTGTGTTCGTTTTCGGGATTGTATTCGCCTTTTTTGTAAAGATAACTCTGCATTCTTTCAAGAAGCGTATCCTTTGTGCCTTTATCGTCCGAATGGACTACAACACCGCTTTCTTTATTAATAAGTATAATATTTTCGTCTTCATATACAACGTCAATATCGGAATTGCCTGCTTTAAAGCTTGATTTGTTTTCGTAAAATTCGTCTTTAAAAAATAACTTCAACACATCACCGTTTTGGAGCATATATTTGCCGTCTTTAATGTGTTTGCCGTTTACTCTGACACAATTTTTTCTAAGACTTTTATATAACATACTCTGTGGCATATTGACAAGATATTTTGTAAGAAACTTGTCAAGTCGTTGCCCTGCGTCGTTTTGATTTATCGTGATTTCCCTCATTTGTTACCTCGATTGATATTTTATTTGTAAACATTTATTTTTGATATTGTATCATAAAAAAAATTGTGTTACAATATAGTTTGCATAAATATTTTATATGAATAAAAATTGTATTCAAATTTCGGAAGGAGAAAAAATATGGGAATTTTCGGCGGCGGTTATGATAAACCGGGTAAGGGAGTAGATAAGAACGAACCTAAAAAGAAAGGCTTTTTCTTGTTTTTTGATATTGTGATACGTAAGTTCACTAAATTTTTGGGTGCGAACTGTCTTTATGCGATAACGAGTATTATATGGATTGCGATTTTATATATTTTCGGCGGTATAGTTTTGAGCAGTACGCATATCGTTCAGAATGTTTCAGACACTATTATTTCACTTGGTACGGAATCAAGTGCGGAAAATGTGCAGGGAAGTATTATGATACTTATTCAGCTTGCTTTTTCAATCGGTGTGTTCACGTTTTGGGGTTCAGGTCCTGCAACGGCGGCTTATTCGTATATAACAAGATGTTTCACACGCGGTGAACATACTTGGGTTTTGAGTGACGGTGCGGACAAGTTTAAGGAAAACTTTAAACAGGGTATGGTAGTTGTGCTGATTGACGCGGTTTTGCTTGTGTTCGGACTTAATGCAATTCTTTTCTATCATTCGCTTTACGTTTCAACAGGCAGTATGCTTTGGATGATGTTGCTGTATGTTATGATACTTGTACTTGTTGTTTATACAATGATGCACCCGTATTTGTATCAAATTATGGTTACATTTGAATGTGGAATCGGCTCGCTTTATAAAAATGCGTTGCTTATAACACTTGCAAAATTACCGGGTAACTTTTTTACAACGCTTATAGGAGTACTTATATACGGTGCGTTGTTTACATTCGTTAATCCGCTTGCAGCGGCAATTATAGTAGTAGTTATCGGACTTTGCGTTACTTGCTATCCACCGCAATTTTATGCCGCAAGAGTAATTGAACGCTCAATATTAAAGGATATGAAAGAAAAACAGCCTAAGGTTGAATATATCGGGGAGGAAGAATAATGGTTTTAGGTGAATATGATGTTGCCGTAATCGGAGGCGGTCACGCAGGCTGTGAGGCGGCTTTGGCGGCGGCAAGATTGGGTATGAAAACGGTTATGTTTTCAATAAGCCTTGACGCAATAGGAAATCTTCCTTGTAACCCAAGTATAGGAGGTACGGCGAAAGGTCACCTTGTTCGTGAACTTGACGCACTCGGCGGTGAAATGGGTAAAGCGGCGGACGCTTCGTTTATACAGTCGAAAATGCTTAATAAAGGCAAAGGCCCTGCCGTACATTCGCTTAGAGCACAGATTGACAGAAAAAAGTATCACGTTGAAATGAAAAAACGTGTTGAAAATCAAGAGAATTTACAGGTTAAACAAGCGGAAATCGTAAATGTAATTACCGATGAAGATAATAATGTAACGGAAGTTGTAACACATACAGGCGTTGAATATAAGGTAAAAGCGGTTATTATTGCCAGCGGAACTTATTTAAAGGGTAAAATTCTTATCGGAAGTTATTCGCGTGAAAGCGGTCCTGACGGAATGTTCCCTGCAAATGAACTTTCGGAAAATCTTCGCAGATTGGGTATTGAATTAAAGCGATTTAAAACAGGTACTCCAGCAAGAGTGCACGCGGATACACTTGACTACAGTAAGATGGAGCTTGAGGAGGGTGACGAAAAAATCGTGCCGTTCTCGTTTGAAACGGAGAATGTCGGCAAAAATCTTGTTCCTTGCTATCTTGTGTATACAAATGAAAAAACTCACCAAATTATACACGACAATCTCGGTCGTTCGGCAATGTACGGCGGTATGGTTGAGGGTATAGGTCCGCGATACTGTCCGTCTATCGAAGATAAGGTTGTGCGTTTTTCGGAAAAGCCAAGACATCAGCTTTTTATGGAGCCTATGGGAATTGATACAAAGGAAGTATATGCACAAGGCTTTTCAACGAGTATGCCTGAGGACGTACAGCTTGAAATGTATCGAAGTGTTGAGGGACTTGAAAATGTCGAAATTATGCGTCCTGCATATGCAATAGAATATGATTGCTGTGATCCGACTCAACTGTATGCAACGTTGGAGTTTAAGAATGTGCATGGACTTTACGGTGCAGGACAGTTTAACGGTACGTCCGGCTATGAGGAGGCGGCGTCACAAGGACTTATTGCCGGAATTAATGCGGCATTGAAACTTAAAAACGAAGAACCGCTTACATTAAAACGTTCGGACGGATATATCGGAACACTTATAGATGACCTTATAACAAAGGGTACAAACGAGCCGTACCGAATGATGACATCACGTTCGGAATACCGTTTGCTTTTAAGACAGGATAACGCAGATGAAAGACTTACTCCGTTCGGATATAAAATCGGTCTTATATCGGAAGAAAGATATAAAAAGTTCCTTGAAAAAATGAATATGATTGAAAATGAAATTAAGCGTGTGACATCGGTTATAGTACCGCCGAAAGACGCAAATCCGCTTTTGGAACAGTATAATTCGACCGCAGTTAAGACGGGAATACGTCTTAGCGATATGATAAAACGTCCAGAACTTGATTATGAAAAACTTGCACCTGTCGACCATAACCGTCTGACACTTCCGGACGCAGTTTGTGAACAGGTTGAAATTAAACTAAAGTATGACGGCTATATAAAAAGACAGATAGCACAGGTTGAGCAGTTCAAGAAAATGGAGGAAAAACTTCTTCCCGAAAATCAAGATTATTCTGATATACACGGCTTGCGTTTAGAGGCAAGACAAAAATTGAATAAGATACAGCCAAAGTCACTCGGACAAGCGTCAAGAATTTCCGGTGTTTCACCGTCCGATATGTCGGTATTGATTGTATGGTTGGAATCACAAAAAAGATAACAAATAAAAAATGTGTGTCATTTGATATGACACACATTTTTAGATAGTAGGCAAAACAGTTATGGTTTTGCCTACTTTATTTTTGGGAGTTTGAGGTGCAACCTCATTAAAAATCATTTCTGGCGACCTGTGCGGCAGAAATGACTTAAAATCTAAAGTTTCGACTTTGGAGGAACTTTAGATTTTTTCTCTGAAAATACTCAAAAATTACATCGTAAGATGTGATTTTTGGGCAGGCGACAAGTTGTCGCCTGCCGTTCTCTTTATATTATATATCCGAAGTATTTCGCAACAAAAATCCAAAATGTAAGGCACAATGACGACATAAGCGTCGTTGCAACTACCACGCTTGATGTAAGCACGCCCTCGTGCCCCATATTTTTAGCCATAATATAGCTTGACGGAGTTGTCGGTGAGCCAAGCATTATAATAAGCGCAACAAGTGCTTGGTCACGGAAACCGAGCTTTATTGCTATCGGCAAAAATACCGCCGGCAGAACAACAAGTTTAATCATAGTTGCCGCTATTGTCGGCTTAATTTTCGCTATCGCTTTTCGTCCCTCAAAGCCCGCACCGATTGTTATAAGTGCAAGCGGTGATGCCATTTTTGCAAGCGACGCTAATGTTTTATCGATTATTTCGGGAAAATCAATTTTCAAAAGTGACGCCGCAACACCTAAAACAATACCTATTATAATAGGATTTTTAACAATATTAATAAGTGAATTTATAATATTGCCTTTGCCGTCGCCGTCCTTTTCCCCCTCAAAAGTCAAAACAAGCACCGCAAATATATTGAAAAGCGGTACACAGCCGATAATCATAACAGGCGCCATTCCGCTGTCGCCGTATATATTTTGAATAAACGCAACACCCAATATCGCCGCACTGCTACGATAACCGGCTTGTACAAACTCACCCACTATCTTTTTATCTTTAATCAAAAACTTTGCCGCAATCCACAATCCGAAAAATGCCACTGTCGTAACCAATGCACAATACAAAACATATGTAATATCAAAATCGCCGATTATATCGGTAGTTGACAAGTCAACGAACAACAGCACCGGCAACGTCACAACAAAGTTAAACTTATTCGCCGTCTTAACAAATCCGTCATTTAGAATTCCTATCTGTTTCAGAACGTATCCGACCACTATAACAAGGAATACGGGAAGTGTCGCATTAAGACTGTAAATTAAACTATCCATTTAATCTAATCACCTCTGATTTAATTTAAAAGAGAGTGTTGCACCGCAACACCCTTTCAGACTGTCGATAAATTGTCCGGAACGTGCAAAATATTATTTTTATATTTTAATTTATATAAATTTATCAAATATACTTTTCAGTAATTCAATATCATCATCTTCCGCACCGGCATAGCCTATGATGATTGAATTGCTTTTTTTATTTTCAGTCATATAATAATCGTCCATATCGTAAAGTTTCACGTCACATTTTAGAGCATACTCTATTATTTCCTTTGCCTTATCCGTTTTAACGACTATATGAAGTCCGACTCTTTCACCGCTTATATCTGCGTTACCGAGCGACTGGATAATCTTATCGCGTCTTTTTTTATAGATATTTTTCACTCTGCTCAAATGTCTTGAATAGTACCCTCCCGAAATAAATTTATTTAACGTATGCTGTTCAAATCGCGGAACGGTTGACGAATATGTACCGAAATGCTTGTCGAATTTTTCAAGCATTTTTTTCGGAAGTACCATATATGCAATTCTGATTGACGGTGCAAGAACTCTTGAAAACGTGCTTAAATACACGACTTTATCACTGCTTGCAAGTCCCTGCATTGCGGGAACAGGCTTAATCGAAAAATTAAACTCGCTGTTATAATCGTCCTCAATTATATATCTGTCCTCCCCTTCTTCCGCCCACGAAAGAAGTTCCATTCTGCGCCATACAGGCATTACCGCACCTGTCGGGAATTGGTGTGACGGTGTGACATACACTACATCCGAATCTGTTTGTTTTAAACAATCCGTACAAAGTCCGTTTTCATCTACGTCTATATAATTTATTTTTCTGTTGTTGTTTCTGAGTATTGCCGATATTTTTTTATAACCGGGATTTTCAACGGCAAACACTTTATCTCTGTCAAAAAGTTCTGTAAGGAGCATTGTCAAATACTCAATACCCGCACCGACTACAATCTGCATAGGCGAACATTTTACTCCGCGAAATTCGTGCAAATATTTTGCAATACTCTCTCTCAATTCATAATCGCCCTTTACATTTCCGGAATTAAGATACTCCGGTGTTGAGTACATAACCTCCTTTGAAAGCTTTATCCAAGTCGAATACGGAAACGAATTTATATCGACTTTATTTGTCTTAAAATCCGCCTTATATGCTGTTACACTCTCTTGTTCTTCTTCATATTCAAAGTTTCTGTCACCAACGGGAATATCAACCTTGCAAACATAAAAACCGCTCCTTGCAACCGCTCTTAAATACCCCTCCTGTACCAAAATCGAATATGCTGTTTCAACGGTATTTACGCTTATTCCGAGATATTTTGCCAGTGCTTTTTTTGACGGCATACGCTCATTTTCTTTAATATTTTTATTTTTTATTTCATCTGCGACATACGAATAAAGCTGTTCGTAAAGCGGTTTTTTTGACGCTTTATCGGCTGTAAAAATAAAGTTAAACATAATCTGACCCCATAAAAAACTTGTATTTTGGCACTTTTAATAGTGTCAATCAGTGGTATAATTATAACCAATCCCAGGGAAAAAGTCAACAGACGGCTGATTTATTTAAGCCGATCAGAAAGGAATGTTAATAACTATGTCAACACAAATGGAACTAAACAGAAACTTTGCCCAAATGCTAAAGGGCGGAGTAATTATGGACGTAACAACACCTGAACAAGCTAAAATTGCCGAGGAGGCAGGCGCTTGTGCTGTAATGGCTCTTGAACGTATCCCTGCCGATATTCGTGCCGCAGGCGGTGTGTCGAGAATGAGCGACCCTAAAATGATTAAGGGTATTCAAGACGCAGTTTCAATCCCTGTTATGGCTAAGTGCCGTATCGGTCACTTTGCAGAGGCAAGAATTTTGCAAGCAATCAAAATTGACTACATAGACGAAAGCGAAGTGCTTTCACCTGCCGACGACAAGTACCACATCAACAAGAACGATTTTAAAGTACCTTTCGTATGCGGTGCAAAAGATTTGGGTGAGGCGCTAAGACGTATAAACGAAGGTGCGGCTATGATAAGAACAAAGGGTGAACCGGGTACAGGTGACGTTGTTCAGGCAGTACGTCATATGAGAATGATGATGTCTGAAATCAGACGTATTCAAAATATGTCGGAAGACGAACTTTATGAGGCTGCAAAGCAACTTCAAGTGCCTTACAACCTTGTTGAATATGTTCACGAAAACGGTAAATTGCCTGTTGTAAACTTTGCCGCAGGCGGTGTTGCAACGCCTGCCGATGCCGCACTTATGATGCACCTCGGTGCAGAGGGTGTATTCGTAGGCTCGGGTATATTCAAGTCAGGCAACCCTGCAAAAAGAGCGTCTGCCATTGTTCAAGCCGTTACAAATTACACTGACGACAAACTTCTTGCAGAGCTTTCAGAGGATCTTGGCGAAGCAATGGTCGGCATAAACGAAAACGAAATTGCACTACTTATGGCGGAGCGTGGTAAATAATGAAAATCGGTATACTTGCACTTCAAGGTGCATTTATTGAACACAAACATTCGCTTGACGCACTTGGTGTGGAATCATTTGAAATACGTCAAAAAAAAGACATTGAAAAACCGTTTGACGGTCTTATTATCCCGGGCGGAGAAAGTACGGTAATCGGCAAACTTCTTCACAAACTCGATTTATATGAGCCGATTAAAAATATGATTGAAAACGGTATGCCTGTTTTCGGTACTTGTGCCGGACTTATCGTTCTTGCGAAAAATATTGAGGGCGAACAGGCACACATAGGTACTATGGATATTACTGTAAGGCGCAACGCATACGGCAAGCAAATCGACAGTTTTTCCGAAGAAGTCGTTATCCCCGAAGTATCGGATAAACCGTTTCCGCTTGTATTTATCCGTGCACCGTGGATTGACAGTGTCGGCGATAACGTAAAAATTTTGTGTAAGCTGAACGGTCATATAGTTGCCGCAAGAGAAAACAATATGCTTGTAACTTCGTTCCACCCCGAACTTACAAAAAATCTTGATTTTCACAAATATTTCATAAATATGATAAAACAGAAAAAATCCCGATGACATAATTCAT
>OLGD01004209.1_pt1 | contig 12215 bp, 11 predicted proteins | sample 1605311 | NCBI WGS metagenome assembly OLGD01 (sample SAMEA3888917, study PRJEB22519) | human gut metagenome | biome: human gut; feature: human-associated habitat; material: faeces | place: Denmark | collected 2010 | reverse complement strand
AGCCGCCCGGCACAAGCATTGTGCCGGGCGGCTTTTCCATATTCTGATGCCGATGTGTTCATATCCTTTGATTTTATATTTATATTTGTGAATCCAAAAGGCACAGCGTAAAATATTTTTGTCAGATGTTCTTTCGTTTCATGCGGCACTATCAGTTTTCTTCCATAACAAAAAACCGACGTCTTCCCACACAAAATATTGTGCGGGAAGACATCGGTATAATGCCCGTTTTTACTCAATAAAATCAGCCCATTCGTTGAAATCGTCAAAGTGATCGCCTCTGAACAACAAGCGATCCATGTATTGCGCTATGCGTTCGGAGATCCTCTCCGTGCAATTTTCAGCGCCGGAACGAAACACGCAGGCCGTAAGGTCATACACCGGAAAGCCTAATGCGTGTTTTACTGTATGCACGGTACTGCATGCCTGCCCGATTGCATGCAAAAAAGCTGCGGTTACCGGATCGGACGCTTTTTTTGCTGCGCCATGGCAAGCAAGGATCGCTTTTCGCGCCTGGGGCAATTTGATTTTTCCTTGTGCCCACAAACTGCACTCATCGACAGCTCGCTTGGCTGTGTACGAAAACTGCGGATCGGCAATCAAATCAGCTGCATCCTTTGCCAGATCCAAAGCCCATAATACAATGGATTTACGTTTGCTGACAGACAACAAAATCGACAGCGGCTGCAAACACTCACTGTTTTTGGTAAATAAAATAGCTCGTCCGCGTTTCAGTGCGCTTTGTACTTCCTGTTGTGTATTCATATTCTTTCAAATGCCGCGCTTTTCGTCGATATAGGTTGCTTCCAGATCGGACACATGCATAAAAACAGCCAGCGGAAAAATTGCATAGGCTTCACTCACGGAACCGTCGCCGCCGCGTGCCCGCATATCAAAGCCGCCCATATGCCAGTTGATCGCCATGGCTTCGTCACGTTTTAAACGCATAAATCCGTTGATGATATATACGGACTTTTCACCGTGCCCGAAAGGCAAAGTTTCTTCTCTTGTATACCACGGCTTTTTGACCCATTCGCCGTTCTCTTTTACGTTGCGGTAATCCAACTTATAAAAATCGATTTTGCAGAGATCATGCAACAGCCCGCAAATCGCTATACTTTCATGCGGAACGACCTTTTCCCATTCGTCGCCGTATTCCATTTGGATATTTTTTAAGAGCCGACGATAAGTATTGACACTGTGCTCGCAGAGTCCGCCTTCACGCGCGCAATGATAACGACTGCTTGCAGGTGCCGTAAAAAAATCAGATTTCAATAAAAACTTTCTCAATTCAGCCGCCCCGTCTCGCTTGATGTACGTATCAAACAACTGCAAAAATTCTTCTTTTTTATCGCTCATTTTCTTCTCCCGTAGAATTTGTCTGTCCATTATAACAAATTCTTCCAAATACGTCAACCACATAAATAATCAGATTTTATTACAATATATGCCTGACATAGTACTTCGCAAACAGAAAGAACGCTCAAAATCATGATGAGCGTTCTTTAATTTTATTAATTTTCGTCCGATTCATTGATCGGGGCATCCGCAGCATCTGCGCCGTCGGATTCCGCCTCAGATTCCTGCGAATTGTTTGCGAGCGGCTGATCTTCAGAGTCGGTCACATTTTCCGTGCTATCATCCTCTTCCTCACGAGGCGCTACGGCAACAGTTGCAACCTCCGAATCTTTCAGGCGCATGATACGAACACCTTGCGTGTTCCTTCCGATCATCGAAATATCCGCAACATGCATGCGTATAATCGTGCCGTTATTGGAAATGACCATGATATCTTCGTTTTCGTTGACGATCTTCAGATTCACGAGCCAACCTGTTTTCTCGTTGAACACACCCGCTTTGATGCCTTTACCTGCTCTTCCCTGCAGACGATAATCCTCGACGTCGGAGCGTTTCCCGTATCCGTTTGACGTGATCGTCAAAATCTGGCAATCCGGTTTGATTACGAGCATATCGACCAGATAGTCGTCCGCGCTCAGATTCATAGCTTTCACGCCCTGCGTATCCCTGCCCATCGGACGCACATCTTTTTCACTGAAGCGGATGCACTTGCCTTCCTTTGAAGCAATGATCATTTCGTCGTCGCCCGTAGTGAACTGAACAGAAATAAGTTCGTCGCCCTCGTTGATCTTGATCGCGATCTTCCCGACTTTGCGGATGTTTTCAAATTCTTCGAGCGCAGTCTTCTTGATCAGACCCTTGCGCGTCGCCATCGCAATATATCCTGTCGTGTCTTTTGCCAACGGAATAATTGCCGTAATTTTTTCATCCTGCTCGATCTGCAAAAGATTTACGATTGCCCTGCCGCGCGCTTGACGCTGCGCTTCAGGAATTTCATACCCTTTGATCGAATAGACTTTACCATAGCTGGAGAAGAAAAGAATATTGTCATGCGTGGACGAGATAAATAATTTTTCAACAAAATCTTCATCCTTCGGCTTGTGAGCCGTCACACCCATACCGCCGCGCCGTTGTGCCTTATATTCTGCAACCGGCTGGCGCTTAATGTAGCCGCTGTGCGTCATGGAAATAACAATGTCCTCTTCCTCGATCAGATCTTCAATATCGATCTCACCGTAATCGTAAGAAAGTTCCGTCTTTCTCTCGCTCGGATAATTATCGTGTATCGCCGTAAGATCAGCTTTGATTATATCAAGTACGCGCTGTTCGTTTGCCAAAATATCTTTCAAATCCGCGATCGTGCGTTCCAATTCAGCCAATTCTTCCTGTAATTTTTCGACTTCCAAAGATGTCAATCTCTGCAACCGCATTTCAAGAATCGCATTTGCCTGCTTGTCAGACAGTTCAAACGCTTCCGTCAATTTCTGAGCGGCAACATTCTTATCGGCAGACTGCTTGATGATCGCAATCACTTCATCGATGTTCGCCAGCGCCAAAACAAGTCCCGCCACGATATGCGCGCGTTCCTCTGCTTTGTTCAGGTCAAACCGCGTACGCCGCACAATAACGTCTTTCTGATGCTCGATATAATAATGGATGCACTCTTTCAGATTGAGAACTTTCGGTTCGCCGTCGACCAATGCCAATAAAATAATTCCGTTGGAGGTCTGCAGCTGCGTGTGCTTATACAAAGTATTTAACACCACTTGCGCGTTCGCATCCTTACGAAGCTCGATCACGATGCGCATGCCGTCCCTATCTGACTCTTCACGGATATCGGAAATGCCTTCCACGCGCTTATCCTTGACAAGATCGGCTATATTTTCGATCAGTTTTGCCTTATTGACCTGATAAGGGATTTCGCTGACGATGATCCGCGTGCGGGTGGTATTGCCGGAATTAAAATCCTCTATTTCACATTTTGCACGTAAAATATAATTTCCTTTCCCCGTCCGATATGCCCGCTTGATGCCTGCCCTTCCCATCAGAATAGCGCCCGTAGGAAAATCCGGAGCAGGGATATAATTCATCAGTTCATCAATGGTTATATCCGGATTATCGATCTGTGCAATCACGCCGCTGATCACTTCCGCAAGGTTATGAGGCGGAATGTTTGTCGCCATGCCGACTGCAATGCCGTCGCTGCCGTTGACCAACAGATTCGGGAATCTTGCCGGCAATACGCAAGGCTGCATACCGGTATCATCGAAAGTCGGATAATAATCCACAGTTTCTTTATCCAGATCCCGAAGCATTTCCGCCGCAAGTTTTGACATCCTGGCTTCCGTATAACGCATAGCCGCCGGAGGATCGCCGTCTACGGAACCAAAGTTGCCGTGCCCGTCCACAAGCGGAAAATTGATGGAAAAATCCTGTGCCAGGCGCACCAGCGCATCATAAACTGCGGAATCACCGTGCGGATGATATTTACCGAGAACATCACCGACAATACGCGCACACTTTCTGTAAGCTTTGTCATTGTAAAGCCCCATTTCGTGCATGGAATACAAAATACGCCGATGTACCGGTTTTAATCCGTCTCGCACGTCCGGTATGGCACGGCTGACATTGACCGCCATTGCATAAGCGATAAAGGATTTTTTCAATTCCTCATCCACTTCAATGTCGATCATATTTGTCATTGCGAGGGTTTTCTTAAATTCCTCTGTCAGTTCGGGACTTGTCTCTTTCTTCGCCATGATTCTCTCCCTTTAAATATCCAGTTCCGCAACCAGTTTTGCGTTTTCTTCGATAAACTGCCTTCTCAGTTCAGGCTTTTCACCCATAAGCAAAGAGAACAGCTCATCAGCTTCTACGGCATCTTTCATGTTAACACGTTTTAATGTGCGCGTCGCAGGATTCATGGTCGTTTCCCAAAGCTGTTCCTTGTTCATTTCGCCCAAGCCCTTATAACGTTGCAATTCAAATTTCCCGGGATTTGAATTTCTGTATTCTTCCAACTCAGCGTCCGAATACATGTATTTTTCCTCCTTTCCGCGCGTTGCCTTGTACAAAGGAGGCTGCGCAATATAAACGTGTCCGTTCTGTACCAGCGGCTTCATAAACCGGAAAAAGAAGGTCAGAAGTAAAATTCGGATATGGCTGCCGTCGACATCGGCATCCGTCATGCAGATGATGCGGTCATAACGCAGTTTACTCTCATCAAAATCATCCGAAATACCGCACCCGAACGCTGTGATCATGCTCTTGATTTCTTCATTCTCAAGCACACGGTTCAGACGCGCTTTTTCAACATTCAGGATCTTCCCGCGCAGCGGCAAAATCGCCTGAAAGCGCCTGTCCCTGCCCTGCTTTGCAGTACCGCCTGCCGAATCACCCTCAACGATATAGATCTCGCACAATTCCGACCGCTTTTCGCTGCAATCCGCAAGTTTCCCGGGCAAAGTCGTGCTCTCCAGAATTCCTTTACGGCGCGTCAGCTCCCTGGCATTGCGCGCCGCATCACGCGCTTTCTGCGCCGTAACGCACCGAAGGATCAGTTCCCTCGCCTGTGACGGATTCTCTTCCAGATACGTTCCAAGATGTTCAACCGTCGCTTTCTGCACAAAGGCACGCATTTGACTGTTTCCGAGTTTAGTCTTGGTCTGACCTTCGAATTGCGGTTCTGTCAGTTTGACAGAAACAACAGCCGTGATCCCTTCGCGGACGTCTTCTCCGCTCAGCTTATCGTTCTCTTTCAGAATATTCAGTCTGTGTCCCGCATCGTTGATGACCTTCGTCAATGCCGCTTTAAAGCCGTCCAGATGCGTGCCGCCTTCCTCGGTATGAATGTTGTTCGCATAACTGAATATCGTTTCGTTATAGCCGTCATTGTATTGAATGGCAACTTCGATCGAACAGTCATCCTGCTGTTCCTCAAAGTAAACAGGCTGCGTAAAGAGCGTTTCCTTGTTTTTATTTAAATCCTCCACAAAATGAAGGATACCGCCCTCATAGCAGAATTCATCATATTTCGGCTTTTCCTCACGCTCATCGCGGATCGAAATCGTCAGGCCTTTGTTCAGATACGCAAGCTCACGCAGGCGCACTTTCAGATTATCGTAATTGAAAACGATCGTCTCAAAAATTTCGTCGTCCGGATAAAAAGTCACCTTTGTTCCCGTCTTATCCGTGTCGCCGACGATCGCCAGCGGACGCTGCGGTACGCCTCGGTTATAAACCTGTTTGTACAAGTGTCCGTTCTGACTGACTTCCACTTCCAGCCATTCTGACAATGCATTCACGACAGAAAGGCCGACCCCATGCAATCCGCCAGAAATCTTATAACCGCCGCCCCCGAACTTACCGCCTGCGTGCAGTTTGGTCAAAACGAGCTCGACCGAAGAAATCCCTTCTTTATGATGAATACCCGTGGGTATGCCGCGGCCGTTGTCCTCCACAGAACACGATCCGTCTTTATTGATCGTTACGCGGATCGTATTGCAATATCCCGCCAATGCTTCGTCGATCGAATTGTCCACGATCTCCTGCACAAGGTGATGAAGACCGCGTTCATCCGTCGAGCCGATATACATTCCCGGGCGTTTTCTGACCGGTTCCAGTCCTTCCAGAACCTGTATTTGCTCTTCCCCGTATTCGCCTTGAACTTTGTCCGTCATGATTTTTAACTCCTGATTTTGCCGCATAGCCGCAACATTATTCTCATTTATATTATACCATAAAAAAGCCTGAAATCAAAGCGTTTTCGCGCGCGCGCGCGAAGAAATTTAAAAATCGCGTATAATGCGCTTATTTGCCCTTCTATGACACGAAAGCGAACCCTCTCAGCAAATAATACTGCTTTTCAGTTGGCTGTATACCGAAATTTTACCCGCATAATATTTCTGAAAATGTGCAATACTTAGAAAAAGACTGGAGGTAATTTTATGAAATTGCTTTGCGGAAAATGCGGAAAAGAATGTGACGCATCTGAAATACGGATCTGCAGCGATTGCGGTGCGTTTCTGTGCGGCGATTGCGGCACGAAAAACAACGGCCTTTGTCCCGATTGCTTTGGATGGCTGGATATGCTCAGCTGATCCTTTCAAATCCTGACAACCAAACGATTCAAAAACGGTTCAAAACAGGGTAATTAAGCTCGCTGCCCGAATAGACGTCTCTGCTTTTGCGGCAAGTCAATCAAACAATAACACGTAACAAAAAACGCAGTGCAAATTTGCACTGCGTTTTTTGTTTATCCGATTCCAATTCACAATCAACTGACAAAGTTTATGCAGCATCAATATCTGCACGGATACACGAGATCAATTTCCGTTCATAGCGCTGTACACCTTCGATCACGCATTCATCCGCTTTCTGTTGCGCCGCACTCAACGCGCGCAATGCCGCAATTTTATCCTTGTTCACATACAACTCGTATGCGGCGCAGACCCGATATGTCTGCAGGCTCTTTTCTCCCTGCAAATACTGTCGGATAGATTCATATCGTTTCCGGGCGGATTCCAAATCCCCTTTCATGCAACATTCGCAAAAAAGAATCTCCGCAGAAATGTCGTTGTAATATAAACGCGGCACGTACTCCAAAAGGCCTGCCAGCCTGTCGCTCGCCTTGATCGCCGATTCCAAATCCCCGGAATCCAGATAGTACATAAACCGGTAACTCGTCAGTACGATAAAATTCAGGTCGTCTTCCGGAAGCTGCGGCAGTCCGAAGTACAACTTTGTCAATTTCGGCAGGTGTTTTCCCCTGATACAAGTAGCCTTCGATTGCCAGGATATTTACCGCAGTCAGATACGAAGGTTCTTTTTTAAGCAAGCCGCGCAACATGCCGCCGTCTGTATCCAGATTATCATCATTGAACGGCAAAACATTGTAAAAGAAGATGTGGAAGGCAAACGGCAACGCCGTACCGACAAAAATATAAGCGGCAAACGGAACGATCGGATACAAAAACAATACGACGCAAGAAGCGGCCAGCACGATAAAAGAAAAAATCAATCCGCCGGAAATAGTGATCAGAAAACGTGAATATAATTTCTCCGCATTTTTGGGAAGCATTTCCGTCGAACCTGCAAGTGACTCGGGCAAACGGCTGAACGTGATCCGCAATTTTCCGTCTTTGCGATGTATATTCATAAAACCGATCCGCATGGAATTGAACCGAAACCCGCAACACAAACCGAAAATAACATGTCCCAATTCATGCAAAGCGGTACATATCAAAAGCGATAACAGCCCACCCAATATCAACAGCAAAGCCAGAAGCACCGCGTCCATCGTCTGCCAGAAACGATAGTAGCCCAATATGACAACCGTTATCGCCAAAGCAAATGTCAGCAGGATATCGACGATTCTTATCCCTTTTTCAATTACGCGATTCATTTTGATTCTCCACGCAGTTTTTTCATTAGATAGCCTTCCGTATTGTCCGTCTCACTCACACTCACTTTTTCCGCTCGTATTTTTTTCAGGATCTCATACAGCAGCATTGCCCCGCCGCCGAGAATATCCGCACGTTTTCGATCCATCCCTTTTAAAAGCAACCGCTCGCTCTGCTTCATTGATAAAAGCTTTTCCGCCCAGTACCCGATCCGTTCCGCCGTGAGCGTACTGTGATGAATCACCTTCGGGTCATAAGGTTCAACGCCATATTCCAATGCGGCAAGCGAAGTCGCCGTGCCGCCGATCAGCGTCATAGGACAACAAGGCACCGTTCCGTAAACCGAAATTTTTTCATCGATATAATTTTTAAGTTTCTGCTTGTCCTCTCCGCAGACATCCTTCAGGCGTACCGCCCCCACATCGGCGCTGACTGCATAAATTATTTTTCCGCTTTTACCGATCGTGATCTCGGAACTGGCACCGCCTACGTCGACAATTCCGCCGTCGCGTCCTTCCAGAGCGCCCAGATAGCCGACTTCAGCTTCCTCTTCCCCGCTCAGAATCTCCGGCTTGATTCCGCAATTTTCATATACCGTATGTATAAAATCCTGACCATTTTCCGCACTGCGAACGGCTGCCGTCGCAAAAGCGTATATCTTTACCGCGCCAAATTCCTGCGCTTTTTGCAGTAACTCAGAAATTACAGCGACAGTGCGTTCCATCGCTTGCGGCAAAAGTCTGGGCGAAAAGCTGATTCCTTCTCCCAGACGCGTTGTAAGAACTGTTTTACATAAAGAACAACCGTCCGCCCACAACAGCAGGCGGACGGAATTGGAGCCAATATCGATAACGGCATATTTCATTTTACGATCTCCGTTTCATTCAGACAATTTTCAGAAATTTCAGTTGCTGCCGAATATTTTATCCCAGTCAATATCGTCCGGAAATTTCATACCCAATTCACGTGCGGCGATTTCCAACCAAACTCTGCCCTCGTAAATGCTGATATCATTTTCCTGTGAATTGATTAATTGATTGTATTGCTCGATCAGCTGCTGTAATTCTTTATCACGTTTTTTCTGTGCAGAAATTGAGATAAGCTGTCCGACCAAAAAAATTATAAGAAAAACAAACAAGATTACCGCCGCAACCGTTGAAGCGATGACGATTTTTTTGAATTTTTCTTCCTGCATGGTAAAACCGACAGCCGTGATAAAATTCTTTTACAGCTGCTCCTGATTTTATTATACAGCCTTTTCCCGAAAAACGCAAGTATTCTGTGGATACTAATTTTATAGAGTACAAATCCGACAATCATCGACAATGCCATATATGCACGGAAATCTGAAATGCGAAAACAAATGCAGATCAATAAGAATATCGCGGCAGAAGCAATTGCACACAGAATATCCGTTATGACCCGAACGATTTTGCCGTTAACGCAATAATTGACCGCAAAAAACGGCTCACAGACGATCCCAGACAGAATTCCCGCAAGCAAACAAGCAAAAACTTCCCAGATTTGTACCATTTATCCAAAGAGCCTTTTTGTAATTTTTAACTTTTTATCGGCAAAACGCACACCGCTGATTTTTCCGGCAGCCCCAAAATTTCCGTTCGATTTGGAAAAATGAATGATTTTTAACCCATCGCCGGTAATGATCGCGCGCCCGCCTCCAGACAATGTAAGCGTGATTTGCTGCGCCGTGAAACCGTCGACGCTCTCCACTGCGGTCATCGTTATTTTTTTCTGTTGCTCTATGGTCACATTCTGCGCTGTGTTTTCTTCCATAAAAAATATTCCCTCCGAATATCTGTCGTCGGGAATATTTTATGCCTGGGTTTTCAGTTTTATGCTTTCTTTTCTTTGGCTCTCGCTTTCGCGCGCAATTCGCTGTCCAGAATTCTCTTGCGGATCCGAAGCGATACGGGCGTTACCTCCAACAACTCGTCGTCGTTCAAAAATTCAAGACATTCTTCCAAACTCATTTTTTTCGGAGAATTCAAACGCATCGCATCATCGCTTCCTGCCGCACGCGTATTGGTCATGTGCTTCTTTTTGCATACATTGACATTGATGTCTTCCGACTTGGGTGAAACACCGACGACCATGCCTTCATAAACTTGCGTGCCCGGTTCAATAAACAGTACGCCGCGATCCTGCGCGTTAAACAATCCGTATGTCACGGCTTCGCCCGTTTCAAACGCAACCAAAGACCCTGTATCGCGCCTTTTCAGATCCCCTTTATACGGCTGATATTCAAAGAAAATGGAGTTCATGACGCCTTCGCCTTTGGTTTGCGTCAAAAACTCACTTTTGTAACCGAACAGCCCGCGAGCAGGGATCAAAAACTCAAGGCGCATACGCGATCCGACCGCGCTCATGTGTACAAGCTCACCTTTCCGTTCGCCCATGCTCTGAAAGACTGCGCCCGTGCCGTCTTCCGGAACGTCTACGATCAGACGCTCCACCGGCTCATACAGCTTATCATCGATGGTCTTATACAAAACCTTGGGCGTGCTTACCTGAAATTCATACCCTTCCCTGCGCATATTCTCAATGAGAATGGAAAGATGCATTTCGCCGCGGCCGCTGACTTTGAATGCCTCCGCTGTATCCGTATCCTCGACCTTCAAAGATACGTCTTTCAAAAGTTCACGGTACAGGCGCTCACGCAAATGGCGCGACGTAACAAATTTGCCCTCTTTTCCGGCAAAAGGGCTGTCGTTGACAGAAAAGGTCATTTCCACGGTCGGTTCGCTGATTTTGACAAAAGGAATCGCTTCCACCTTATCGGGAGAACATACCGTATCACCGATATTTATACCTTCCAAACCGGAAAAACATACAATATCTCCCGCTTTTGCGCTGTCTGTCGCAACCCTTGAAAGACCTTCGATCTGATACAGATTCACAAGTTTGCCGCGCTTATTCAAAGAAGGAATATTATGATTGCAGATCACAACTTCCTGATTGGCTTTCACCGTACCGCGTTCAATCCTTCCGATACCGATTCGCCCCACATAATCATTGTAATCTATGGACGACACAAGCAGCTGCATCGGGGCATTTTCATCCACATTCATCGGCGGAATATGGTTCAGAATCGTATCAAAGAGCGGCGTCAGATCTTTCCCTTCCTTATCCGCATAACGGGATGCAGTACCCGCCCTGCCCGAACAGAACAAAATCGGGCTATCCAACTGATCATCCGAAGCGTTCAGATCGATCAGCAGTTCCAGAATCTCATTCTCGACCTCCGCGATCCTCGCATCAGGACGGTCTACTTTGTTGACAACAATGATCAGCTTATGATTCAATTCCAACGCTTTCTGCATTACGAAACGCGTCTGCGGCATAGGGCCTTCTGCCGCATCTACAAGCAACAAAACCCCGTTTACCATTTTCAACACCCGCTCGACTTCTCCGCCGAAATCCGCATGTCCCGGCGTGTCGATGATGTTGATTTTTACTCCGTGATAATGAACCGATGTGTTTTTTGCCAGGATCGTTATTCCGCGCTCTCTTTCGATCGCATTGCTGTCCATCACGCGCTCTTCCACAACCTGGTTTTCCCTGAATGTACCGCTTTGTTTCAGCATCTGATCCACAAGCGTCGTCTTGCCGTGGTCTACGTGCGCAATAATTGCCACGTTCCTCAAATCATTCCGAATCAAATTCTTCTTTCTCCTGAATCTCAAAATCTTATCCCATATATTCTAATACTTTTTGCATAATTTCGCAAATATTTTGATGTAAAAAATGCCGATACAATCATTATTATTGCTTATATCCCCGCCGTTTTAAATGCCGTGCCGCAAATCTGTTTTTATTTTGCATTCAAAACAGCGTAAGTCTTTGAATACGCCGTGCTCTCTTTGCTGATGCTCCTGTATATCGCGCCATCCGATCTTCCGCGTGACGAATTTTCTTCGAATAAAAACTAATCCCCGTCGCAAAGAATCTTTGCGACGGGGACTGAAGTCACTTCCAACCATCCGGACAAGTTCTGTTTTCTTTAAACCATTCCGTATCTTTCAATAAGGTGTTGTTGTTGGAACACTCGACACCGACCCCGTCCCTGTTGGATGTAACCACAATATTGCCATTCATGGGGACATACCCGTTCGGAGCCGAATTGTCTCCCAAAGACGTTACGTACACATTTCGCGTATACGCGGAAACACGATCTATCATCGCCTGCGTCGGGAATTGATTCTCGGGAATATCCGCGTATTCATCTGTCCCTGCACAACAGCACACACAAACGATCTTCGGTTTTATTACACTCAAAAGACAGTCATTGGATGACGTTTTGGAACCATGATGCCCCGCCTTGAACAGTTCAACCTCGGGCAGGTCATTGTATTCGACCAGCTTTTCTTCCCCGTCCTCTTCCAGATCGCCTGTCAGCAAGAAATGTTTATCTCCCTGGTTCAGCATGATGCAGAC
>OLGD01004201.1_pt1 | contig 12242 bp, 10 predicted proteins | sample 1605311 | NCBI WGS metagenome assembly OLGD01 (sample SAMEA3888917, study PRJEB22519) | human gut metagenome | biome: human gut; feature: human-associated habitat; material: faeces | place: Denmark | collected 2010 | reverse complement strand
CTGCTCCGCCCGTTGTTCCGATAAGATCGCGGCCCGCGGGCGGAGCAGAGCCCCGCCCCTACAGGGTGCGTTCATTCTTTATAGCTGCGGCAAGGCAGTTTACTCCGTCCCTCTCTCGACGTTGTGCACCCCGGAGATGCCGCGCAGGCGGGTGCGGACGTTTTCAAGCTCCGTGAGGTTGTGCACGCCGAAGCGCAGGCAGACGATGGCGGTGCCGCCGCCGACGGAGCGGGCGCTCATCTCGCTCGTGCGCAGGCGCAGGGAGGTGAGGATCGTCGCCACGTCGAGCATCAGCCCGTCGCGGTCGTCGGCCTCGATCTCCAGCGAGGTGGAGAAGAGCGCGTCCGGCGCTTCGGCCCAGGTGACCTTGACCCAGCGGCCCTTCTGCGCCGGGTCCTGCGCGCTTTTCGCGTTCGGGCAGTCCTTGCGGTGGACGGACACGCCGTAGCCCTTGGTGATGAAGCCGATGATCTCGTCGCCGGGGACCGGCGTGCAGCAGCGGCTGAACTTGATCATGCACGAGCCGATATCCTCCACGATGACGCCGGAGGCATTGACGGCGGGCGTCTCCTGCCGCATGAGGGGCTTGGGCGCGAGCGAGCGGCTGGCCTTGGTCAGATCGTCGCGGATGCGGCCGACGGCCTTCGCCGCGGTCAGTCCGCCGTAGCCGATGGCGGCGTACATGTCGTCGAGGCATTCGAAGCTGACCTTCTTGAGCACGAGCGGCAGAACGTCGTCGTTCTGGATGAGGTCGGGGTCGACGCCGATGTGGCGCAGCTCCGCGTCGAAGCTCGTCTTGCCGCGGACGATGTTCTCGTCGCGCTTCTCGCGCTTGAACCACTGCTTGATCTTGATGCGGGCCTGGTTCGACTGGCAGATATTCAGCCAGTCACGGCTCGGGCCCTTGGCCGATTTGGAGGTCAGGATCTCGACGATATCGCCGTTGTGCAGCGGCGCGTCGTAGCTGGCGATGCGGTTATTGACCTTCGCGCCGATCATGGAGTTGCCGACGGCGGAATGGATGGCGTAGGCAAAGTCGATGGGCGTGGAGCCGGCGGGCAGGGAGATGACCTTGCCCTTGGGCGTGAAGACGAAGACCTCGTCGTCGAACATGTCGACCTTGAGCGAGTGGATATAGTCGTCGGCCTCGACGTCCTGCTGGTTCTCGAGCAGACGCCGGACCCATTCGAATTCCTTTTCCGAGCCCTCGCCCGCGTGCTGCTTGTATTTCCAGTGCGCCGCGACGCCGTATTCCGCGGTCTGGTGCATCTCCCACGTGCGGATCTGCACCTCGAAGGGGATGCCCTGCGAGCCGATGACCGTCGTGTGCAGCGACTGGTACATGTTGGGCTTCGGCGTGGAGATATAGTCCTTGAAGCGGCCGGGGATGGGGTTGAAGAGGTCGTGGATATGGCCGAGGACGTTATAGCAGTCGGCGATGTTGTCGACGATCACGCGGAACGCGTAGAGGTCGTACAGCTCGTCGATCGTCTTGTTCTGCGCGCGCATCTTGCGGTAAATGGAGTAGGTATGCTTGATCCGCCCGTAGATCGACCCGTGGATGCCCACGGAGGCCAGACGGTTGGTGATCTTCGACTGGATGGCGTTCATGAAGCTGTTGGCGCTGTCCTCGTTCTTTTTGAGATAGTCGATGATCTCCTGATAGCCCTCGGGATCGAGGTACTGCAGCGACGTATCCTCCAGCTCCCACTTGATCTTCTGCATGCCGAGCCGGTGGGCCAGAGGCGCATAGACCTCCATCGTCTCCATGGACTTGGAGATCTGCTTGGCGGGCGTCTGGTACTGCAGGGTGCGGGTGTTGTGCAGCCGGTCGGCGATCTTGATGAGGATGACCCGGATGTCCTTCGACATGGCCATGAACATCTTGCGCAGATTTTCCATCTGCTGCTCTTCCATCGTGGAATACTGCACGCGCGTGAGCTTCGTGACGCCCTCGACGAGATTGGCTACGGTCTCGCCGAACATGCGGGAGATCTCCTCGAAGCTCGCGTCGGTGTCTTCCAGACAGTCGTGCAGCAGCGCGGCTGTGATCGCGTCGGTGTCCAGACCGATCTCTGCCACGATCTCCGCCACGGCCAGTGGGTGGATGATATAGGGCTCGCCGGATTTGCGCAGCTGGTTTTTGTGCTTTTCGTCGGCGTATTCGTAGGCCCGCTGGATGACCTCCAGATCGGCGGAGGGCGCGTAGCGGGTGATCGCCTGCATCATGGAGGCGTAATGTTCTTCTCTGGTTTCCATTCAGGTTCCTGCCTTCTGCTTTTTGAGGTGGATGAGGATCGGGCTCTTTTCCAGATCGACCTTGCGCCCGTCGGCGCACAGGCGGATCAAGAGCGTCTTCGGCCGCTGCTCGAGCTGCACGAGCCCCTGCTCTGCCAGAACGTCCAGGCAGATGCGCGTTTTTCCGGCGCTCAGCGGGAGCTTTGCGCAGCGTGAGATCTTGCGGCTCAGGCAGCCGAGCTCCTCACAGAGCGTCCCGTCCTGCGAGAATGCGGCCAGATACCGCCAGACCGCGACAAAGTCCTGCCGCGCCGGCAGCAGGGAGTCCGCCTCGTCGCAGCTGAGCTCGCCGCCGGAAAGATGCTTGCGGTAGACCGCGCGGTCATGCCCCTGCGCCTCGCGGAAGGCCTTGTCCGGCCGGATATCGACCAGATTGAGCTGCACCGAGCGCATGGAGCGGTATTCGTTGATCTGCGGGGTAAAGGCGATATCGACCACGTCGCCTTGGGCCACGGCGGCCCGCTGCGCGTTGGTGGAAAAGAAGATCGCGCCCCAGGTGAACGGGCCCTTGCTCAGCCGCAGCCGCAGATGCTTGCCGCCGCCGACCTCGGTCAGCTCCGTGACCTGCAGCCCGCGCATGCACAGGATCGGCCGCGGGCAGCCCGCGCCGCAGGGCTCGAGCTCGTCGAGCGCCTGGATATTTTCGATGGTCAGCAGCTCCGGCGGGATCTCGCAGTCGATCGCGAGCGCCGTGCTGCAGGCATCCGACTGCCGGAAGCTGCTGCAAAGCTGCAGCATTTTCTCGCGGAAGGGCTCAATGCACGCACGCCGGATGGTGAACCCGGCGGCAAGCTCATGCCCGCCGTAGCTCTCGAGCAGCCCGGACAGCTGCTCGAGCGAGCGGAAGAGGTTGAATCCGCCGTACGAGCGCGAGGAGGCCTTGCCCTTGTCGCCGTCGAGGCAGATGAGGAAGGTCGGGCAGCTGTATTCCTCCGCCATGCGCGACGCGACGATCCCGACCACGCCCTGGTGCCAGCTCTCGTCGGCCAGCACGATGGCCTGCGGCGGCCCGCCGGGCGGCAGCATGGCGACGGCGCTCTGGTAGATGCTGCCCTCGATCTCCTGCCGCTTGCGGTTGAGGCGGCAGAGCGTCCCGGCCAGCTCCACGGCGCGGGCGGCGTCGTGGGTCAGAAACAGCTCGGTCGCCACGTGCACCTCGCCCATGCGCCCGGCGGCGTTGATGCGCGGCGCGAGCGTATAGCCGATCGTCCCCGCGGTGACGGGGCCCTTCTGCACGGCGCATTCGGCCATCAGCGCGGCGATGCCGACGCGCTTCGGGTTGGCCAGCGCCCGCAGGCCGCGGGCGACCATCGTGCGGTTCTCGCCCGTCAGCGGCATGACGTCCGCGACGGTGCCGAGGCACAGAAAATCACAGTATTGGTCCAGCAGCTTCTCCTGGTCGCCCTCGATGGCGGCGGCCAGCTTGAACGCGACGCCGACGCCCGCCATCTCCGTGACGGGCTGGGGCTGGTCCTTGCGGTGCGGGTCGACGAGCGCCGCGGCCTGCGGCAGCTCGGATTTGCACTCGTGGTGGTCAGTGATGACAAGATCGATGCCGAGCTCTTTGCACAGCTGCGCCTCCTGATTGGCCGTGATGCCGCAGTCGACCGTCACGATCAGCTCCACGCCCTGTTTTTTGAGCGTGTCGATGGCGAGCGGGTTGAGCCCGTAGCCCTCCTCGAGCCGCGCGGGGATATAGCTGGTCACGTGGCCGCCCCTGCTGCGCAGATATTCCGTCAGCAGGCAGGTGGCCGTGATGCCGTCAACGTCATAATCGCCGAAGACGGCGATATGCTCGCGGCGCTGCAGGGCAAGCCGCACGCGCGCGGCGGCCTTGTCCATGTCGAGCAGGTCGAACGGGGAGGAGAGGGGGTAGCTGCAGGATAAAAATTCGCGGGCCGCGTCAGCGTCCCGGTAGCCGCGGCTGCACAGCAGCGCCGCGGTGATCGGCGAGAAGCCCGCCGCGCACAGGGCCCTTGCGTCGGCAGGCTTATAGGACGATACCGTCCAGGTTCCGTACTTCAATTCCAATGCACATCCATTATTATTTTCTTTTTCGCATATTATAGCATCATGGATGGAATATCACAATACAAAATGTGGGATACAGCCCCGCCGGAGGCGGTTTTTTCGCCCATGACGGCGCAAAAATGCCCCGCCGGCGCCACAGTTCTGCTTTTCTTTGCGGGACGGGTATGATAGACTATGGAAAAAGGAGGCGCAGGCATGGGGAAAAACGGGCGAAAAAGCTGCCGCCGCTGGCTGCTGCCGGCGGCGCTGGTGCTGGCCGGCGCGGCGTGGCTTGAAAATTTCACACTGTCTTCGAGCACGGTTGAGGTCCGCAGCGCGGCGCTGCCCGCGGCGTTTTCCGGGCTGCGCGTGGTGCAGATCTCCGACCTGCACGGCAGACGCTTTGACGCGGGCAGCCGGTATCTGCTCGCGCTCGTGCGGCTGCAAAGCCCGGACATCATCGCCCTGACCGGCGATCTGGCCGACGAATTCACCGACGTTTCCATGCTCCCGCCCCTGCTCGAGGGCTTAACGGCGCTCGCGCCGACATTTTACGTGACGGGCAACCACGAGTGGGTGCTCTCCCGCGAAAAGCGGCAGGCGCTGTTTGACCTGCTGGACGTGGCGGGCGTTATCCGCCTGCCGAATGAATGCCGGCTGCTGGAGAAGGGCGGCGCGTCCATCGTCCTCGCGGGCGTGGACGACCCGAACGGCCCGTATGACCAGAAGCGCCCGGCGCAGCTCGTGCGCGAGATCCGGCAGCAGTACGGCAAGGACGCGTATATCCTCATGCTCTCGCACCGCAACGACGAGCTGCCGCTCTGGGCGCACATGGGCGTGCAGACGGTCCTGTGCGGCCACGGCCACGGCGGCATTGTGCGCCTGCCCGGCATCGGCGCGGTCTTCGGCACACATATGGACCTGTTCCCGGACTATACCGCGGGCCTGTATGAGAAGGACGGGACGGCCATGGTCGTCAGCCGCGGGCTCGGCGGCAGCCGCAAGCTGCCCCTGCGCATCGGCAACCGCCCGGAGGTCGTGACCGTCGTTTTGCAGACAGAGAACTGAGCGCATCAAAAAGAGAAAGAGAGAACGATATGAAAACCTGGAAAGCGACTGGATGTGTGCTGCTGGCGGGGATCTTCTGGGGCAGCATGGGCCTGTTTGTCCGGCAGCTGAACGCCGCCGGGCTCTATGCCATCGATGTGATGCAGCTGCGGGTGCTGCCGAGCGCGATCTTCGTCGGGCTGTATCTGCTGCTGTTCGACCGGCAGAAGCTGCGGCTCCGCCCGCGCGATATCTGGTGCTTCGCGGGCAGTGGGATCTGCAGCCTGATGCTGTTTTCCTGGTGCTATTTTACGGGGATGCAGGCTGCGAGCCTCGCGGTCATGGCTGTGCTTCTCTATACCGCGCCGGTGTTCGTCATGCTGATGAGCATCGTGTTCTTCCGGGAAAAGCTGACGGGGGCGAAGCTGACGGCGCTGGTTTTGTGCCTGGCGGGCTGCGTGCTGGTGTCGGGCGTGGGCTCGTCGGAGCGGCTCGGGCTGCGGGGGCTGCTGCTCGGCCTCGGCGCGGGCTTCGGGTACGCGCTGTATTCGATCTTCGGCCGCTGTGCGATCGACCGCGGCTACAGCTCGTGGACGATCACGTTCTACACCTTCGTCTTCTGCTCGCTCGGCTGCGCGCCGCTGACCGGCTGGCGCCTGATCGCCGGGACGCTCGCCGCGCAGCCGCGGCTGATCGCGTGGGCGCTGGCCATGGCGCTGCTGACAGGCTTTCTGGCCTATATCCTCTACACGAAGGGCCTCGAGGGCATGCCGTCGAGCCGGGCTTCTATCCTCGCCTCGGTCGAGCCGGTCACGTCGGCCGTCATCGGCACGATCGTCTTCCATGAGCCGCTCAGCCTGGCGGCGGTCTGCGGGATCGTTCTGGTTTTGGGCGGGATCGCGGTACTGAGCGTGCGTCTGCCGGGGAAAAAGCGGGAAAAGACTGGCCAGATTTAAACTTTTTATAAACAATCGCCCCGCCCGCTTGTATTTTGTCCGCAGGTTTCTATAATGGGGTTTATTGAATGAAACCATATGGACGGAGTGACGGAAATGTTTCGGAAAATCGGAGATGGGCTTCGCAGATTTATGGCCGGGCGCTATGGCTCGGACCGGCTGAACCAGTGTCTGCTCGGTGCGGCGCTCGTGCTGATCCTCATCAGCGCCATCGGCGGCCGGTGGGTGCAGTGGATGTCGGTATTGAGCCTGCTGGCGTACATCCCGCTCATCTGGTCGATCTACCGGATGTATTCGCGCAATATTGAGGCCCGCCGCCGCGAAAACACCGCCTTCCTGCGGTTTTTCAGCCGCCTGACGGATAAGCAGTACCGCTATTTCCGCTGCCCCGGCTGCCGCCAGGTCGTCCGTGTGCCGCGCGGTAAGGGCAAGATCAACATCCGCTGCCCGAAGTGCAGCCGCCAGTTTATCAAACGCACGTAAATCGGCGGAAAATTTCCTTGATTTTGCTGCCTGTGCCTGCTATAATACTCAGGCTGCAGCAAACATACGGAGCGGTATCGAAGTGGTTATAACGGCCCTGACTCGAAATCAGGTGTACCGGCAACGGTACCGTGGGTTCGAATCCCACCCGCTCCGCCAAAATCCCGCATACGCAAGTATGCGGGATTTTACTTATTCCTTTTTCACTCTTCACTTCTCCCAAAACCCGATGTGCGGGATTTTGAAAAGTAAGAAGTAAGCGGGAAGAGTGAAAAGTAACGTGCCGCTGTCGCGGCGATTTTATAACACGAAAAAAGCCCATCCGGATGGATGGGCTTTTTTGGTGCTGCGGCGCGGGTGGGGGAAGATGGAGCGGAGATTCGGCGGCGGAGCGTTTACACCGATGCGGCTTTCTGGTCGAGGAAGTCGTGGATGACGTCGAACAGGTGGACGGGGTCGAGCTGCTGGGCGGTGCAGAGCTTCGCCAAACGCTCGACGGCGGCGCGGTCGTCGGAAAAGGGAGAGATGACCGCGAGGGTCGTCCAGCAGCCGCTTTGCCGCTGCTGGCCAAGAAGCCCGTAGGAGCAGCGCATGCGCGCAGGCTCCCAGGTCTCCTGCAGAAAATATCGGTAAGTGCCCTCCGGAGCTTCCTGCTCGGAGGCGTGCGCATCGATGCACATCAGCTCCTGCGAGACGCGGAAGGCGGTCTGCAAAAGCGCGATCGCGTCCTTCGCCAGCCGCTGCGCCTGCGGGTGCAGCGCCGGGATCTGCGGCAGGAGCGTCTCGAGCCGGAGGGACTCCACAGCGGCGTCCTCCGGGCCGGAGATGAGCTGTGCCGGGGTGATATTGAGGCCTTTGGCGATCTCTTCAATGGAATCCGACCGCAGGCAGTTTTCTCCTTTCAGATAGCCCTGAAATGTCGAGCGCGGAATGCCGAGCTCTTTGGAAAATTCCAGCTTGCTTTTCTTCTCCGCTTCCATCCTGTGCCGCAGTGTGGCTGCAATGTTTTTCTCTATCTGCACAAAGCCACCTCCCTCAATAAAAAGATAAGAACGTGGGTGCAGCCGGTAAATGCCAGCTTACCGGCAAAACGTCCGGCTTTTCGGCAGTTGCCTGGAATGAATATGGACTGATTGCCGAAAAGCTACTGCTTGAAGCAGGAAATTTCAAGTAAACGGCTTGCTTTTTGGCTTGGGCCGGGCGTATAATTGATTTGAAAGTTGATAACAATAAGCACTAAGTTTTAAGTAAGTGGAGGGCCGCCATATGAACCCAATCATCCGAAGAGACCATTACCTGCAAAAGCTGATCGACCGGAAAGAAAACGGATTGATAAAAGTCATCACCGGCATCCGGCGCTGCGGCAAGAGCTTTCTTCTGTTTGACCTGTTTTATGATCATCTGATCGAAAGCGGCGTCAGAGAGGAGCAGATCATCCCGATCGCGCTGGACGATGACATGTTCACGAAGTATCGCGACCCGGATGAGCTGTCCAGATTTATTCGTTCTAAAATCGTCTCAAAAGAAATGTATTATATCCTCATCGACGAGGTGCAGTATGCCATTGCAAAGGATGAGCTGAAGGATCTGGAGTCCATCCGGCTGTACAACGTGCTCAATGGCCTCATGCGGCTTCGCAACGTGGATATCTATGTGACCGGCAGCAACTCGAAAATGCTGACAAAGGATGTTCTGACCGTTTTCCGCGGCCGCGGCGATGAGGTCCGCGTTTATCCAGTCTCGTTCCGGGAGTATTATGCCGCCGTTGGCGGAGACAAGGCGGAGGCATATGAAGAGTATGCCCTGTATGGCGGGATGCCGCTGGTCTTGTCCAGAAAAACGGATGCAGACAAGATGGCCTACCTGCAGAGCCTGTTTACGGAGGTCTACTTCAAGGATATCACCGAACGTTATGACATTACCCTTCCGGACGTGCTCGCAGAGCTGACGGACGATCTGTGCTCGTCGGTCGGCTCCCTTACCAATGCCAGCAAGCTCGCCAATACGTTGGGGACGGTAAAGAATATCTCCGTTTCCAGCACGACCATTTCCAACTATCTGAACTATCTGATGGAATCCTTCCTGTTCAGCAACGCAAAACGCTATGATGTCAAGGGAAAGAAATACTTTGAATACCCGTCGAAGTACTACTGCACCGACATCGGCCTGCGCAACGCCCGGCTGAACTTCCGGCAGCAGGAGGAAACGCACATCATGGAAAATATCATCTACAACGAGCTGCTGTGCCGGGATTATTCAGTAGATGTCGGCGTGGTGGAGATCTCGGAGACGGTGGAAAAGAAACAATCCAGAAAACAGTGCGAGATCGATTTTGTTGTCAATCGGGGCGCAAAGAAATACTATATCCAGTCGGCCCTGAACGTGAGCGACCCGTCCAAAATGGAGACAGAGCTTCGGCCTCTGAAAAACACGAGAGATTTTTTCAAAAAGATCATCATCAGCAAGTCTTCCATGAAGCCCTGGATAGACGACGACGGCATTTTGCATCTGGGCCTGTATGAATTTCTTCTGAATGAAGCTGCGCTGGACCTGTGACGTTTACACGGTCGCGGCTTCCTGGTCGAGGAAGTCGTGGATGACGTCGAACAGGTGGACTGGGTCGAGCTGCTGGGCGGTGCAGAGCCGGGCCAGACGCTCGACGGCGGCACGGTCGTCGGAGAAGGGAGAGATGACCGCAAGCGTCGTCCAGCAGCCGCTTTGCCGCTGCTGGCCAAGAAGACCGTAGGAGCAGCGCATGCGCGCCGGCTGCCAGGTCTCCTGCAGAAAATATCGGTAAGTGCCCTCCGGAGCATCCTGCTCGGAGGCGTGCGCATCGATGCACATCAGCTCCTGCGAGACGCGGAAGGCGGTCTGCAAAAGCGCGATCGCGTCCTTCGCCAGCCGCTGCGCCTGCGGGTGCAGCGCCGGGATCTGCGGCAGGAGCGTCTCGAGCCGGAGGGACTCCACAGCGGCGTCCTCCGGGCCGGAGATGAGCTGTGCCGGGGTGATATTGAGGCCTTTGGCGATCTCTTCAATGGAATCCGACCGCAGGCAGTTTTCTCCTTTCAGATAGCCCTGAAATGTCGAGCGCGGAATGCCGAGCTCTTTGGAAAATTCCAGCTTGCTTTTCTTCTCCGCTTCCATCCTGTGCCGCAGTGTGGCTGCAATGTTTTTCTCTATCTGCACAAAGCCACCTCCCTCAATAAAAAGATAAGAATGTGGGTGCAGCTGGTAAATGCCAGCTTACCGGCAAACAGACCAGCTTTTCGTCACATGCGTCGCGGGCAGGAAAAATTATGTATCTACCATTATAAGCGGCGGGGAAATCGGAGTCAATCGGAAAAGGAAACAGGGAGATCTCCGTGGACGGAGATCTCCCTGTTTTAGTCTGGATCTAAAGTTATTCGGCAGCGATGCGCCAGCCTTCAGCCTGCTCGCGGATGGCGGTGAAGCGCCGGTACAGGCCGTCCTGCTGCACGAGCTCGGCGTGCGTGCCGTGCTCGGCGATCCGGCCGTCTGCCACGACGAGGATCTGGTCGGCGTTCTGGATGGTCGCGAGGCGGTGGGCGATGGTGATGATCGTCTTGCCGCGCGTCAGCTCGGAGATGGCCTGCTGGATGAGGTGCTCGTTCTCCGGGTCGATGCTCGCGGTGGCCTCGTCGAGAATGACGATGGGCGCGTTTTTGAGCATCATGCGCGCGATGGCGATGCGCTGCTTTTCGCCGCCGGAGAGCGTGCCGCCGCCCTCGCCGACGATGATGTCATAGCCGTCCGGCAGCGCCATAATGAAGTCATGGCAGCGGGCCTTCTTTGCCGCTTTGATCATTTCCTCCTCCGTGACGTCCGGCTTGCCGAAGAGGATGTTTGCGCGGATGGTATCGTGGAACAGATACACGTTCTGGAACACCATGGAGATGTTGCAGAGCAGACTGTCGCAGGTGAACTCGCGCAGATCGTGCCCGCCGACGCGGATCGCGCCGCGCTGCGGGTCTCGAGCCGGGGCTATATGCTCGGCTACCACGACCTCAAGGATCCGTCGGTCTCCGGCTTTTTCCGCTTCCTCGCGCGCGTGGGCGACAACCGGATGCGCATGCAGATCGTCCGGCTGGAATTCGGCGAACAATAAAAAGAAAAACGGTGCGGCCCGCCCGGGCTGCGCCGTTTTTTCTTTGTATCAGGGACGGACACCTCAGGGCTTTTGCTGCTGCGGAGGCGTCTTTTGCTCCGGCGGGTCGGGCGGCAGGGGATGCCAGGGCTTTGGCGGCCTGCGTCCCAAAAGCAGGCGCCTTACTCCCGCCAGCAGCCCTTCGACAAGGTGAAACCACAGGTTTGCAAAGGCAAACACCGCAAAGAGAACCGCCAAAAAGGCGGCGATTTCCCAAACAGGCATGGCCCGCTCCTCACTTTGTGGCAAAGCGGTTCAGGAAGAAGTCGGTGAAGGCCGCCAGCTCCTCCTCCTGAGACACATAGACATACAGCGACTCGTCCTCCAGCCAGTCGTAGGCGTTGATGGCTATGTAGCCGCGCTTGTCGGGGCAGATGACGAAGGCGTCGGTGGGGTACTTGTTCCGATAGGCCTTGAGGATGTCGGAGCGGCGGTAGACCACGGCCTCGCCCCGGCCGCTCAGGTCGGGCACGGTGGGCACCACGAAGATCGTCTCCGCGGCCTCGCTCCAGCCCACGCTGAGGCTGCCTATCTTCGTCTTGCTGCCGTGGACAAAGCCGTAGTTGAAGCGGCTAACGTCCTCCGTGTAGCCGTAGATCAGCCGGTAGTCGTCCCCGTTTTCCACGGCGTCGTTGAAGAGCTCGCGCATCCGCCGCGCGTTCGCCGCGCTCTTTTCCATGTCGATCTCCGGGCCCTTGAAGAGCTTGCCGAAAAGTCCCATGTGAGTTTTCCTCCTGATTTTTTCTTATAATAAATACAAAATCATAAATTTGTATTTATTTTGCGCAAAAAACAGATCCGCCGGAGCGCCCGGACGGATCTATTCACTTTCCCGCCGGAACAAGTCGAGGCGGTCCACGATGGCATCTATCTGAAAAGCGGCCGTAGCGTCCGCGGCCTCGGGCACGAAGAGGGGCAGCGTGTCCGGTATGCCCCGGCGGACTATCATGACGGTCAGGCTGAGGTTTATGAAGAGGCTTATCCGCTCCCGGTCCGCGCGGATGCCGAAGCTCTCGAGGATGCCGCCGAAGAGCCGCGCCTGCTTCTCGCGGAAGGCGGCGTAACTCTCGGGCGAGAGCCGCCGGAAGATGAGCTGCTGCTCCTCCACCGTCAGCACCGCGATGCCGTGCTGCTCGCCGTAGCAGCACGAGTGCAGAAAGCGCCGCACCGCCTCCCGCCAGCTCAGCTCCGGGTCCGCCATCAGGCTGCGCGCGTACTCGAGTATCCGCGGCTGCTGGAGATAGAGCGACTCGACGATGAGGTCCTCCTTGGTGGGGAAGAAG
>OLGD01004192.1_pt1 | contig 12290 bp, 8 predicted proteins | sample 1605311 | NCBI WGS metagenome assembly OLGD01 (sample SAMEA3888917, study PRJEB22519) | human gut metagenome | biome: human gut; feature: human-associated habitat; material: faeces | place: Denmark | collected 2010 | reverse complement strand
CCATGAGGATGGCCTCGTCGGTGCGGCCGTTCTCGGTCATCCACACCACCGAGTCCAGCGTGTTGTAGAGAAAGTGGGGGTTGATCTGAGACTGGAGCACATCCAGCTCACTGCGCCGCTTCTGGGCCTCCTGCTCGATGATGTCGTCCATCAGGTGGCGCATGGTGGACACCATGGAGCGGATGGAATGGCCCAGGCGCTCGATCTCATAGGGCCCGCTGACGTCGATATCCACCTCCTCCCGGCCGGCCTCCAGCTCCTTCACTGCCCGCTCCAGCGTCTTGATGGGCACGGAGATGCGCTCGGACAGGTGGAGGTTGACAAAGACCAGCAGGAAAATGGAGAAGAGCACCACAAAGAGGAAGAACAGCAGGAGCTGACCGTAGTTGTCCCAGATGTTGTCGGCGGGCACCACGCCCACCAGCTTCCAGCCGGTATAGCCCACGGTCTTGACCGTCACCTGGCGCTTGGCGCCGCCGAAGGTCTCGGCATGGCTGCCGTCCTCATACCCGGCGGCCGTCCGGTTGTTCTCCTCCAGCAGTCCGGCATAGATGAGCTGCTGCCGGGGGTGGTAGATGATCTCCCCGTCCCCGTCGATGAGGTAGAGGTAGCCGTCGGAGGAGGCCAGCTCCACGTCCTTGCAGATCTGCTCGATCCCGCTGAAGCTCATATCCACCAGCAGCACGCCCCCCTCGATGGAGCCCGCGCGGGTCAGCTCCACCTGCCGGCTGAGGGAGACCACCCAGCGGTAGCGGTAGTCCGGGTCCTCGAACAGATTCTGGACGTGGGGCGTGGAAAAGTGGAGGTTCTCGATCCGGTCCACCGCCGCAGCGAACCAGTCCTGCCGCTGGGGGGCGACGCTCTTTTTCAGCGTCGCCAGAGGCGTGGCCGACACCAGCTCGCCGCTCTGGGCGAACACGGCGATGGACACCAGGGAATCCCGGTTGCTCTCATAGAGCAGGGCCATCTGGGCGTCCAGGCTGTCGCTGTCCAGGTCGGCATTCTTGATGACCCGGTAATACATGGTGTCCGACACCCGCATCATGCCCCGCAGGTAGGCGTCCAGATTCAGATTCACCTGGGCCAGAACCCGCTGGCTGTTCTTGGCGAGCTGGGCGTTGTTGGAGGCGGAGAAGCGCAGGAACAGGGTCAGCCCCAGGAAGATCATGCCCGCCACGGCCACGGCGGTGAAGGAGAGGGACAGGATGACCTGGATACTGGATCTGCGGTAAAACTTGCCCCAGCGCTCCATGATGGAGCTCAGAAATCCGCCCACGGTCCACCTCCCTTCCGCGCCTCACCCCGCCCGAAACTTGGTGGGAGAGACGCCAAAATGCTTTTTGAACACATAACTGAAATAGTTGGGGTCCAGATAGCCGGTCTGCTCGGCAATCCGGTAGGTCTTGTCCTCGGTACCCCGGAGGAGCTCGGCCGCCTTCTCCATGCGCACCACCGTCACATAGGCGATGAAGCTCATGCCTGTCTCTCGCTTGAACAGCGTGGAAAAATAGGCCGGGCTCAGGTGGAGGTGCTCACACAGCTTCTCCACCGACAGCTCGCTCTCGGCGTAATGCCCGGCGATAAAGGCTTTGGCCTTCTCCACCGTCCGCCAGGCCGAGTCGGTCCGCTGCCGGCCGATGAGCTCCCGGATGCGCAGGCAGCGCGCCAGGCACCAGGTCCCCAGCTCCTCTGGCGAGCTGAAGTCGGTGATCTGCACCGCACCGGTAAAGCCGGCGCCAAAGACGGCCTCCAGCTCCAGATCGGCCTCCCGGGTGAGCTTCAGCAGACAGGTGAGCAGCTCCAGGAAGAAGAGGTGGCACTGGGACAGGGCCAGCCCCGCCCGCCGGAGCTTGTCCGCCAGGCGGTCCACCGCGGCGCGGATATCCTCCTCGCCGCCCAACTTCACCGCTCCGGTCAGCTCCCGCTCGTCGTTTTCGTCAAAGGCCAGGCGGGCCTCCGCACCGGGCTCCAAATCTCCGATGTAGATGGCCCGGCCCGTACCCACCAGCACCCGGTAATCCAGCGCGCTGCGGGCCCCCGCCGCCGACTGGGACAGCTCCCCCGGCGAGCCGCAGGGGGCGCCTACCCCCACGGTCAGGGTCAAATCCAGATAGCTCTTGGCCAGCTTGCAGGCCCGGTCCAGCTCCTCAATGAGATCGTAGATGGGGGCCTCGGCCTGGGGAAAGCTGGCCAGGATGGCGATGGCGTCGTTGTAGAGGAACACCTTGGCGCAGCAGGTCCCCGCGCCCAGGTTCTCGTCCAAAAGCTGCTGCACCGACAGGGAGAGCAGCTCCCGCTGGGCCTGGGGCACGTCGAAGTGGGTGAGGGCCGCCGCCCAGGAGCTCCCGCTCAGGTCCAGGTCCAGCCGGGCCGCCCGGTCGTAGACCTGCCCGGCAGGGATGCGTCCCTCCAGCAGGTGGGCATAAAACAGCTCCCGCAGGACAGGCAGGCTCTCCTCATAGCGGCTGCGCAGGATCTCCAGATCCTGGCGCTGGGCCCGCTCGGTATCCAACTGGTCCCGCAGCTTGCGCAGTACCTCGGACAGCTCAGGGGCGTTGATGGGCTTGAGGATATACTCCGACACGTTCATGCGGATGGCCTGCTTGGCATATTCAAAGTCGTCAAAGCCGGAGAACACCACGAACTTGGCGGCCGGCAGCCGCTGGGTCAGGATGCGGCACAGCTCCAGGCCGTCCATGAAGGGCATCTTGATGTCGGTGAGCACCACGTCGGGCCGGAGCTGCTCGGCCAGCTCCAGCGCGTCCTGGCCGTTTTCCGCCTCCCCCACCAGGGAGAAGCCCAGTCCCGCCCAGTCCATTTTCCGGCTGATGCCCACCCGGATATCCTCCTCGTCGTCCACCAGGAGCACACGATAGGGGTCCATGGGAGATTCCTCCTCTTTCATCTTACATGTAGTATACCACAGGCCGGGAAAAGATACAAAGGGCGCGCGTCCGTCGGATGCGCGCCCTTTTGCAGGTCGGAAGGCTTATTTCTTGACCAGGTATTTGCGCATGTCCAGCGCGCAGGCAAACAGGATAATGCCACCCTTGATGAGGTACTGTAGGTTGGGGTCTACCTTCATCATACTCAGGCCGATAAAAATCAGCCGCAACATGAGCACACCCACCATTACGCCGCGGATCTTGCCGATGCCGCCGACGAAGCTGACGCCGCCGATGACGCAGGCCGCAATGGCGTCCAGCTCGTAGTTGAAGCCGGTGTTTGCGGTATTGGAGCCAATCCGGGCACCCTCGATGAAGCCGGTGAAGCCATACATGGCGCCGGCCAGGGCAAAGACCAGGATGGTGGTCAGGAATACGTTGACGCCGGAGACACGGGCGGCCTCCTCGTTGGCGCCCAGGGCGAACATGTTCTTGCCGAAGGTGGTCTTATTCCAGATGAACCACATGATGAGCGTCAGGATAACGGCGAAGAGCACATACCGGGGCACCGGGGTGTCGCCCACGCGGAAGAGCTCGCCCTTGACAAAGTCGGTATAGCTGGCGTCCAGATTGGAGATGGCCATGCCCTTGTTGTTGCCCATCTGCACGTAGAGCAGCAGCAGGGTGTAGACGATGAGCTGGGTGCCCAGGGTGACGATGAAGGGATGGAGCTTGAACTTGGCCACAAAGAAGCCGTTGAAGGCTCCGAAGGCCGCGCCGATGAGCATGGCCACAGGGATGACCACCCAGATGGGCAGGGTGCCGATCTCCGGCCACATCTTGTTGGCCAGGTTGGCGGCGCTCTGGAGCAGGGAGGCCGAGATGCAGGCGGTCAGGCCCACGATACGGCCGGCGGACAGGTCGGTGCCGGTGAGCACGATGCAGCCGCCGATCCCCAATGCGGCGGGCAGATAGGCCGCCGTCTGGGACAGGATGTTGATAATGGAGGCGGGTTTCAGAAAGTTCGGGTTTACGACGGCTATGTAGATCACGGCGATGATCATCAGGATGAGCAGGGCGTTGTTCAGCAGCAGGTTGCCCACCCGCTTGGCATCCCACGCCTGCCGCTCCAGGGCCTTGGATTCTTTACTCATTGCGGCTTCCTCCCTCTTAAACATATTTGGCAGCCAGGGTGAGGATTTCCTCCTGGCTGGTATTTTTAGCGTCAACCTCTCCGGCTAGCTGGCCGCCCGACATGACCAGGATGCGGTCGCAGACGCCCAGCAGCTCCGGCATCTCAGAGGACACCATGATAACCCCCTTGCCCTCGTTGGCCAGATCGATGATGAGCTGGTAGATCTCATACTTGGCGCCCACGTCGATGCCGCGGGTGGGTTCGTCCAGCAGCAGCACCTCCGGCTTGGTCAGCAGCCAGCGGCCGATGATGACCTTCTGCTGGTTGCCGCCGGACAGCGAGCGGATCTGGGTCTTCTGGCTGGGGGTTTTGATGTGCATGGCCTCGATGGCCCACTTGGTGTCTTCCTCCATTTTCTTGTCGCTGAGGCAGACGCCGCCCACCAGATAGTTTTTCAGGTTGGAAATGACCGTATTCTCCCGGATGTCCCGGATGCCGAAGATACCGGTGGCCCGGCGCTCCTCGGTGAGCAGGGCAAAGCCGTTTTTAATGGACTCCCGGGGGGTCCGGTTCCGGATGACCCGGCCATGGAGCTTGATGGTGCCGCCCGCCTTGGTCATGGCGCCGAACAGATTCTCCAGCACCTCCGTGCGTCCGGAGCCGTCCAGTCCGGCGATGCCCAGCACCTCGCCCTTGCGCAGCTGGAAGCTGGCGTCCTTCAGGCGGGTGTATTTGCCCGCCAGATGCTCCACTTCCAGAATCACCTCGCCGGGCTTATTGTCCTTGGGGGGGAAGCGGTTGGTCAGCTCGCGGCCTACCATCAGCTTGATGATCTCCTCCATGGTCAGGTCCTTGGCGTGGCGCGTTGCCACCCACTGACCGTCACGCATGATGGTGACCTCGTCACTGATGCGGAGGATCTCGTCCATCTTGTGGCTGATGTAAATGATGCCGCAGCCCCGCTCCTTCAGCATATTGATGATGCGGAACAGGTGCTCGACCTCCGCCTCCGTCAGAGAGGAGGTAGGCTCATCGAACACGATGATCTTCGCGTTGTAGCTGACCGCCTTGGCGATCTCCACCATCTGCCGCTGGGAAACGGGCAGGGTGGACATGATGGCCTTGGGGTCCACATGGACCTCCAGCTGATCGAAGATCTCCTTGGTGCGCTTGCGCATGGTCCCTTCGCTGACCACGATGCCGCCCACCTTGGGGTAACGGCCCAGCCAGAGGTTGTCGGTGACGGTGCGGGTCAGGGCCTGGTTGAGCTCCTGGTGCACCATGGCCACCCCGTTCTCCAGGGCCTCTTTGGAGCTCTTGAAGTTGACTTCCTTGCCGTCCAGGACGATGGTGCCGCTGTCCTTGTTATAAATGCCGAACAGGCACTTCATCAGGGTGGACTTGCCTGCGCCGTTCTCTCCCATCAGGGCGTGCACCGTGCCGGGCCGGACCTTCAGGGACACGTTGTCCAGAGCTTTGACGCCGGGAAATTCCTTGCTGATGCCTTTCATTTCCAGCAGTGCCGGCTGATCCATATGCTTCCTCCTCTCCATGGCGCTCCCCGGAGGAGCGCTGCTGTGTGGAGCCGCCGCGCCGGGCGCATCCCGTCCGGCAGGCGCACGGCGCCGGGGCTCCACGGCGTAAGCGGGGCTGCCAGATGGCAGCCCCGCTCGTCCGTTGGTGTGTTCGGTTGGGGCGATGCGTACTGTTTTGTATCCGGGTCTGCCTTATTCGGCGGTGTACACGCCGTAGGGCACACGGATCTTGGCCACGCCCTCGTCCACGTTCAGGTCGCCGGTGTTGTCCATCAGGGCGGCGCCGTCCTTGATGTTGCCCACCAGGGTGGTAATGGTCTCGGCCATGCCGGCGGCGTCCTGCATGATGGTGCCGGTCATCTTGCCCTCGTCGATGGCCTGCTTGGCGGAGGCGATGGCATCCACGCCGAAGACGGGGATGGTCTTGCTGCTGCCGTCGCCCAGGTTGTAGCCGGCGGTCTGCAGGGAGGAGATGGCGCCCAGTGCCATGTCGTCGTTGTTGGCAATGATCAGCTCGACCATGTTGCCGTTGGCCTCAGAGTACTCGGCCAGGATGGTGTCCATGTAAGCCACGGCGGCGGCGGCGGACCAGGCGCCGTTCTGGTCAACCTGATACTTGGTATCCACGTCGCCGGCGTAGTAGGCCAGCGCGGGCTTGCCGGCCTCGGTCAGGACGGTGTCGGCATCCTCCACGCCGAACTGGGTACGGGCCTCGGCCTCGGCGTTGCCCTCCTGGCCCTTGAACATAACATAGGAGATGACGCCGTCGCCGTTCAGATCCACGGCCTCATAGTTCGCCAGCAGGTACTCGCCGATGAGCTTGCCCTGCATGTGGCCGGCCTCGGGGGCGTCGGTGCCCACGAAGGCGCACTTGTCATAGCTGTTCACCACGTCGTCGGAGACCTCGCGGTTGAAGAAGATGATGGGAATGCCGGCGTCCTTGGCGGCGTTCACAGCGTTCTGGGCGGCGTCCGGGGAGGACGTCTCCACGATGTTGACGATCAGCAGGTTGGCGCCGTTGGAGATGGCGGTGTTGATCTGGTCGGTCTGCTGGGCCTGGTTGCTACCACCGTCATAGTTGGTGTAGTTCACGCCCATAGCCTTGAGCTGCTCATCCATAGAGCTGCGGACGCTGGAGATGTACACGTCAGAGTAGTCATAGTAGAACACACCCACGTTCAGCGCGGCGGTCTCCGTGTTCTCAGTGCCAGAGGTAGAGGGCTGCTCCGTGGTCTTGCTGCCGCAGCCGGCCAACAGGCCCAGCATCATGACAGCAGACAGGAGAATTGCAAGTGTCTTTTTCATCTTAGTTCCTCCTCAAGATCATTGATCATCCGTTCAAGGCGGTCAGGCCGCCTTGCCGTTATGATGCTATTGTATCGGCTCCCTTTTGAAAAAGCGATAGAAAAAACTTCGCTGATATAGGAAAAAACTCATGGACTTCTTGGTATTTTCATAGAATTTTCGACGTAATCGATTGCGGCAATTGTCAAAAATCCCAATCAACATATTTCGACACGCACGTTCCAAAATCCGCAGGCTTATGCACCACTCCCGCAAATGAAGAAACAGCCGCCTTCATTGAGAAAACGGCTGCTTAACATATTGAAAAAGCTCTTTCTGCCCGCTGCGGAAAGCTCACTGCTCTATTGACAGGCTCTCAGGTATTGTCCCGGCTGATAGGTTCCCGGACCAGCAGCCGCAGCAGCGCCTTGCCGTTGAAGGGAACCAGTGGATAGAGATATCCTTTCCCAACCAGCGGCTTTGTGGTGCACAGCAGGATGAAGATCCCCACTACGCCCAGGCAAAACCCCCAGACGTCAAAGGCCGCCGTCACCAGCAGCAGCGCCACCCGCAGCAGTTTGAAGGCGTAGCCCAGTTCATAGCTGGGCTGGGCGAACCCCGCCACGGACACGAAGGCCATATACACCAGCACCTCCGGCCCCAACCACCCGGCCTGCACCGCAAAATCCCCCAGGACCAAGGCTCCCAGCATGGAAAAGGAATTGGAAAGGCTGTCCGGTGTGTTCAGGGACGCCAGCTTTAATACGTCGATGAGAAATTCTACCACCAGAAGCTGACTCAGCAGGCTCAAGGACACCGGTTCCGGGGAAGACAGGAAATTCAGCCACCCCGGCAAGCGGTTCGGTTCGCTGACCATGAGATACCACGCCGGGGTAATAAATAAAGAAAGGAGAAATACCGTTACCCGTAGGACCCGGAGATAGGTGCCCACCAAGGGCGGAAAGTAATAGTCATTGGATTCCTGTGTGAAATCGAAAAAACCGGTGGGCAAAATCATCACAGAGGGGGAATTGTCCACCATCAGGACGATGCTCCCCTCCATGATGCTGGCCGCCGCCGCGTCGGGCCGCTCTGTATAGCGCACTTTCGGAAACGGATTGTACCATTGTTTAGGCCGAATGGCCTCTGCCAGACTTTCCTGGGCCATGGAGAGGGAGCGGACATCCAGTCCCAGCAGCTTGCCCCGGAGCTTCCGCAGCAGGTCCTGATCCACCTTGTCATCCAGATAGCAGAGGACCGCGTCATTATGGGTGCGGGAACCAACCTTGTGCCCCTCCATAGTGAGGTGCGGGTCCCGGATGCGGCGGCGCAGCAGCGCCATATTGGGCACCACTGCCTCTACAAAGCCGTCGTGGCTGCCCCGGAGCACCTTGCCGTCCGGCGGCTCGTGTACGCTCCGGCTGGGGTAGCCCTTGGCGTCCATCAGCGCCCCCCCCGCCAGTCCCTCCACCGCCAGCAGGGATTTTCCCAAAAATACGGAGGTCACGGCGTCGGATATGTCAAAGGTGACGTTGGATTCTGAAAAGGTAATATACCGATCCAGAAAGTCCTGCATTTCGGTGAGACCCACCACGTTTTCCGGCTTCAGTGTCAGCCAGAAGGCCCCCATCCGCTCAAGGATGCTGTCGCTGCCAAAGCCGTCCACCACCCACAGCCGGGCCCGCCGTCCGCCGATCAGGTAATCCCGGCTCACCATGTCGCAGCTGCGGCCCACGCCTAAAAGGCCGTCCAGCACCCGGACGTTTTCCCGGTAATCATTCGAGATTTTTTCCATGCGATCCCTCCGTTTCTGGAGGTAGTATGTGCCGGGAATCAAATTTTATGGCAAAAAGGAACAGACCCACAAAGGTCTGTTCCTTTTACATTTTATAATGTTATGCCTTCTTCGGACGGACGGCCCGGAAAATCAGGCCAATAACCAGCCCCAGGATCGCGGGGCAGATCCAGCCCAGGCCGATGGTGGCAAAGGGCAGCGCCTTGCCCACAGTGTCGACCAAACCATTCACATGGAGCACCGCACGGAGATGATCCGGCAGCGTCCGCAGCAGATCGTAGAAGGCTGCCACCAAGGTCAGGCCGGTGACCCAGACGTACACCGCCCGGTCATGGTCAAAGAAGTGGCCCAGCAGCGCCAGCAGGATCAAGGTGATGGCCAGGGGATACAGGAACATCAGCACCGGCACAGCGTAGGTGATGATGGCGGTCAGGCCCACGTTGGCCAGCAGGAAGGAAATGCCCGTGAACACGAACACCCAATTCCGGTAGGACAGGCCCTTGGGGAACATCCCCACGAAGGTCTCCGCGCAGCTGGTGATAAGGCCCACCGCCGTTTTCAGGCAGGCCAGCGTCACGGTGGCAGCCAGCACCAACAAGCCCGCCTTGCCCAGATAGTGCTGGGCGATCTGTGCCAGCGCCGTGCCGCCGTTGGGAGCGGCTTCCAGCGCCCCACGGCTCCAGACGCCCATCAGCGTCACCAGCAGGTAGATCACGCCCATCAGCAGGCAGCTAAGAATACCGGAGCGGACGGTGGTCATGGCCACGGATTCCGCCTTTTCCACACCCAAACCCTGGATCACCTGCACCACCACGATACCGAAGGCAAGGCTTGCCAGGGCGTCCATGGTGTTATAGCCCTCCAGAAAGCCGGTGAAGAAGGGTTGTGCGGCATAAGCACCTTGAGGCTCCACCGCGCCGATGCTGGTGGTGGGATGCAGGATCGTCACGAACACCATAATCGCCAGGAACACCAGGAAGCAGGGGGTCAGGACCTTGCCTACATAAGTAAGGATCTTGCCCGGCCGCAGAGAAAGGACCAACGTCACAGCGAAAAACAGCAGAGAGAACAGCAGCAGGTAGAGCCAGCTTTTGTCATCGTGGGGCAGGATCTGCTCCAGACCCACGGTGAAGGAAGTCGTTGCGCACCGGGGAATGGCGAAAAACGGCCCGATGGTCAGATAAAGAGCGCAGGTAAAGAAGAACGCATAGGGACGGCCCACCTTATGACTGAGGTCAAAAAGGCCGTTGCTGCGGCTGATGCCCAAAGCGGCCACGCCCAGCAGAGGCAGGCCCACGCCGGTGATCAGGAAGCCAAGAACGGCCGCCCACATGTTCCGTCCGGCCACCTGTCCCATATAAACCGGGAAAATCAGGTTTCCTGCGCCGAAGAACATGCCGAACAGCATACTGGCTACATAGATGTATTCTTTAAAACTCAGTTTTTGCTTCATGGATCGATTTCTCCTCCTCGTGTTTCTTCCCTCAGAACACTGTAAACCCTAAAACAGCTCTGCCGGTTGGGAAGCTGCTTTGCCGCCTTCCGTTCGACAGCAATCGCTTCATTATAGCATCTGAATAGCTGAAAGGCAACTGAAAACACATATTTTAATGTATTTCAACGGACTGCTTGCGCTTCTTTGATTCATATGCTATTATCAGTTAGATCTATCTAACCGATATAAAGGAGTATCCTATGCGTTTTTCCACTTCTGCTTTCGCGCCCGCCTGCACATCCCCCAACCACTGCGAGGCCGATCCTCTGCGCCTCTATCCGGACGCCTCCAACGGTGAAGCCGCTGTGACCCGGTACCGGGTATTCCCCGGTATGGAGCTGGACTACCGGGATGTTCATGCCCGTGCCTGCCGGGAACTGCGGGATGGTTCCGGGGAACGGCTGGAGATCCATCACTGTCTGGAGGGGCGGGTGGAATACCGGCAAAACGGCCGCTATTTCTATCTGTCTCCGGGAGATCTGGCGGTAGCCCGCACCTCTTCCCTGCCTCCGGACAGCCGCTTCCCCACCGGCCATTACCACGGGATCACCGTCACCATTGATCCCGCTGCCGCGCCGGAGTGCCTTTCCTGTATTCTCAGCGATGTGGAGGTGCGGCCGGCTGCCCTGATGGAAAAGCTGTGCCCCGGCGGGACGGTTTTCACTGCCCGGTCCTCCCGGCGGGTAAAGCACGTATTTTCTGAGCTGTACGCCGTCCCGGAGGACATCCGCAAGGGATATTTAAAGGTAAAGCTTCTGGAGCTCCTCCTGTTTCTCAGCACCCTGTCCCCGGAGGATGGGCAGACCCCTCACGGCTGCACCGCCGCACAGGTATCTCTGGCGGAGCAGGTCAAGGCCCGCCTGTTGGCGGAGTCGGACCGGACCTTGACCCTCAAAAGCTTATCCCAGCAGTTCAACGTCTCCGAGGCGCAGATCAAGAGCAGCTTCGCCAGGGTCTACGGCATGTCTCCGGCAGCCTACGCCCGCTCGCAGCGGATGCACGGCGCGGCAGCGCTACTACGGGAAACCGACCGGACGGTGCTGGACATCGCCTGTCAGTTTGGCTATGACAATGCCAGCAAATTCGCCAGAGCCTTCCGGGATGTGATCGGCGTTTCTCCCCGGGAGTACCGGGCCGGTGCGGAATATGACAGCTGCGCGCCCCAACTGGGCGAAAAACCGGTTTCCCTCTCGGATGCTGACGTGGAAAGGCGGATTTGATCACAATCATACAGGAGCGGAAGTCTGACATGGACTTCCGCTTCTTCTGTTCAGGATTATTTTGCCACATTCACTGTTTTGGAGCCGTACCCGACGTTTTGGAGCGGATACGGCTCCAAGCTTTTGATAAGATACAGTCACAGGGGTCAAGCTTCACTTTTCCTCCCCCCAGCAGTTAAGGTTATCTAACCACAATCATCACCGCACAGGCGGACGCTTCTCACACCGGCGTGCCGCTTGTGCCGTGAGAACCGCCGTTAGCAGTCCGAGCAAGCAAGGAGGTCACGGTATGTCTGAGGAAAATCTGGTGCGGCAATGCGCACCGACTCTGGCCGGGATCAAAACCGGCACCATCTTCCCCGCGCCGTTCACCTCTCTGGCAGAGCTGACGGCGGAGATCCGGGAGTTGAATCGAATTCTGGTCCCAAAGGGCCTGCGGCTGCTGCCTCTGCGCTATCAGGACCACACCGCGCTGCTGTACCTCTACCGTCCCGCTGAGCTGCGGGTGGACCTGAAGGACCAGTTGGCGGAAGCACTGCTGGCAGATGCCGGGTATTCCGGTAAAAGCAGTGAGCAGTGCGTGGCCTATCTGGCCAAGCGCTTCCGCTCCGGGGGCGAATTTCCCCATGAGGTAGGGCTGTTCCTCAGCTATCCGCCTCAGGATGTGCGGGGCTTCATCGAAAATCACGCCGTCAATTACAAGTGCGCCGGTCTCTGGAAGGTTTACGGTGACGAGGCGCTGGCCCGGCGGCTGTTTGATAAGTTCCGCAAATGCACCGATATCTACTGCGCCCTCTGGCGTGCCGGTTCCGGCATTGACCAGTTGGCCGTCGCAGTCTGATATACCAACGGTCAATGACCGATCCCGCAAGAAAGGAGATTTTTACGATGAAGAAAACCGCAGTGATTTATTGGAGCGGCACCGGCAACACCAAGCAGAT
>OLGD01004190.1_pt1 | contig 12296 bp, 13 predicted proteins | sample 1605311 | NCBI WGS metagenome assembly OLGD01 (sample SAMEA3888917, study PRJEB22519) | human gut metagenome | biome: human gut; feature: human-associated habitat; material: faeces | place: Denmark | collected 2010 | reverse complement strand
AAATCTGCGTAAGTCTGCGTTTTTAAACTTCAAAAAACCAAGGCTAATATGCCCCCCAATTTTTTTCCAAGTGTACCGTCTTTTCTCGAAATTTAGATTACAAAAATTTCGATGTTTTTTGCAAGTTTTTCACCAGCTTTTCTCAAAAATTTTACCTAAATCTGTGCTTGCATTCCGCTTTTCTAAACCCCTAAATGTGGGGGCTAATATGGCCCGCGATTTTCATGCATATACGTTGGCTTAAAAACAGCAGAATCAAGCAGAAAAACAGTAAAAATGATCGATCTAACAATGCAAAAAGCCACCTCAAATTTTGCCACATATGTTCTGAGTGTTTTTTCTGCCAAAATTTCAGGAAAATAAAGCCGTACTGCATTCAACAAAATGTCCAAGTCTGACGATTACAGATATCTCAAAGTCCAGGCACTGCATTTCTTCGATTTAATCGACTTAAATGCTGACTGCACCTGCTGAAACCTATTACGATGCCAGATGAAAACATCTGTTTTGATGAGTGCGATCAAAACATTTTATCTCAGAATCAATGAAGCCAGATACAAGGTTGAATGTGTCGCCTGTATCAAACATGCATATGCGTCGTTTCATGCTACATAAATCAATGCAGAATCTCATTAAAAACAATCAAATTTCATCAAATTCATCGAAAATTAAAACTTTTTTAATTTCATCCCCTTTTAATACTATCGAAAAGCCAGACTTTTATCTTGAGTGATTTGAAAAAAATGTTGATATACTCTTCGCAGTTACATGAATCGATTGCAAACAAATGCAAATCAAAACGAGGTGATTAAAAATGAGAATAAAATCAAAACACATGCATAAAATGTAAATGCAGCTTGTTCAGAGTGTCATAACTTTTAAAAAATGCTGCAGAAAACAACATTGAATGATATGCAGTCTGACAAAAAGTCCCTCTGCTAAAGCTCAGTTAATGAATGTTACAGATACAGGAGGCGTCTTATGAACTCTTTTAAGATTGGAGATACAGAATTTGGAATTGGTGATGTCCAGCTGTCTGTTGAAGACGGCTTGATTAATCTTGAAATCACCGGCAGTGAAGATATTTTTAACAAATTGACAGAAAATGACGAATGTAAATGGAGCTGGTCGTTGTACCCGCCTAAAATTTATTTTCGGAATGTACCATATGAAAACAAAGCAATAATTGTCGATGAAGAGTTTCTTGATGAGTACGACATTGCGCTTTATATGATGGAGCACAATGATTTCACCGGCACGATAGAAATAATGAATGAAACCATTCAGATCAACGGACAGGCTGACATAATGGGAGAGATCTCGGCAGTTTCAATCAATGTTGAAAGAGGTCAGTAACAGTCATCAAAGTGTTGCACATACAGACATAAAAATTAAAACAAAGAAGGACAGAATATGAACTCAAAACAAATGAAAGCAGCGCAGGAATCAATGACAGAATGGCTGTCTCATCCGCAGGAGCTGGGAAAAGCCCCGGCGAAGATTGAGTGCACCGGAAACATTGAACTGCACGGCATGACTTATTACATTTTCAGATACAGGAAAAGCGCACTCGGCAGATGGCTGCTTGGAGTCTGCGGCGGCTATGAAACTGATGAGCTGGAACACTGCGGCCACGTATTCAGCGAGATGGAAGAATACAGCGAAGACACAGCAGCAGAAAAGGCTGCAGACATAGTGGAAAAAATACGCACCTATTGTATAGAGCAGGCGCAGCAGTATGAGGAAAATGCAGGCATCTTCACAGGCTTTGTCCTTTTGTCAGATGCCTCTTGGGATAAAATGCAGTTGATTCGAGACTTGAAAAACGAATGGGACCTGGAGGCAATAGAAGACGAGCCGAGAAATGACTCTTTAGTGTTTTCAGTCGGCGATATGCTTGCCGCTGTCAGCCTGATGCCTGCGCCGGTGCCGAATCATGAAGCAGCAGAGAATGCTGCTAATAACTACATGTGGAAGGAAGCCGTGGAAGCAGCAGAGGAGCATAAAGCGCACCTGCTGGTAGCAGTGCTCGGCAAAGAGACCGATCTGCTTGAACGCGGAAAGCTGTTCGTCAAAATAACAGCTTCCTGCTGCAGACAAAACAATGCAACGGGAGTATATACCAGCGGCACTGTCTTTGAGCCGCAGTTCTACGCTGACTTTGCAGAAGTAATGAAAGAAAACGGACTGCCTGTCTACAACTGGATCTGGTTCGGTCTTTACCGTAATGAAAACGGCGTCTGCTGCTACACCTACGGCATGAACATCTTCGGAAAGGATGAAATGGAGATTCTCGACGCTGCCGCCGAGCCTGCAGAGGTTCGTGATTTTCTCTCTAATTTAGTATTCTACGTGCTGGAAAATGATGTTATCCTCAACGACGGAGAAACGATCGGCTTTTCTGCCGAAGACAAACACGACATTGTCAGAAGTGCCGGGATCTCCCTGCCGGGAATGACTCTAAAAATCACATATTGAACAGTTCGAACCATTAAAGCTCTGACAGTTTGCTGAGAACATATGAGAAAACATCATCACGGCTCATAGATGCATCTACAATAATATAGGAAGAATCTTCAGAAGCAGCGAGATCGTAGTTTTCGCTCACCTTCTTCAGGAAGTTGAGCTTTTCAAACCTGCCCGGAATACTTGCCCTGAGATTCAAACGGTTCATTGCTTCCTCAGGAGAAATCTTCAGCAGAAAGGTAACGTCAGGAGAGATCGCTGCCGGCCTGTTGATTTCCTTCAGCCAGTTCCAGGAATTATCCACTTTATCGGAAAGAAGTGCACCCTGATATGCAAGCGTGCTGCCGACGTACCTGTCGCAGAGCACCCATCTGCCGGCATTCAGCCACTTTTTGATCTGCGAGGTATGCTCGGCGCGGTCTGCTACATAAAAAAGCGTGTTGGCCACAGGGCCGGCGGTCTTAGACTCGGTTCTCAGGACGTCCCCGATCCAGGAGTCGGAAGGCTCCGCAGTAAGAACTATATCAACACCGTCAGAGGTAAGATGCTCTGCCACTCTGCGCGACAGCTCGCTCTTGCCGGAACCGTCTATTCCTTCGAAAACGACAAAACGCCCTTTGGATGAGTTCATCTGCAGGGAGATGCCACTCAGGTATATTTATTGCCCATATATGCGCGACTTCAGAAGAGCAAGGTAGGAAGGCAGAGATTCAACGTCTTTAATTTCCGACTTGCAGAGCTTGGAAAGCTCGGTACGAACGCTGTCATTGTAAGGAATATCGTTAGCCTTCAGAGCGTTTCTCAGCAGCGAAGCCAGCTGTCCGCCCTTTCTGTCCCAGTCGGTCAGAATATAAACTTCCTTGTTCTGCGATGCCAGATCCTCCACGGCGGCAAAGACGCTTTTGCGGGAGTCCTGAATCTTAACAATCTCGCCTGAGATGTCTAAGCTGTGAAGCGCTTCGACGTCTTTGCGCCCTTCGACAATGATGACGGTATTGTCAGGCCTCGTCCTCAGCTCGTAGAGAATCTTCTCAACTCTTTCCAGAACATCGGTTAAGTCTTTCATTTTCCACCAAAAGAGCAGTTACGCCCTCAATACCCTGATGGACGAGTACCGTCTTATGTCTATCTGTATGCCCCTTAAGAATTTCAACAGGAACCCCGAAGAAGCTTTTCAAAAGAGCTTCGACGGCATTGTTGGCCTTTCCTTCCAGCGGCAGATCTGCAACTTTGATAATCAGCCTCCTGCGCCAGGGATCGACTGAACCGACAGACGCAGACTTAGCATTGGGAGTGACCATGATATCTATTTCCGTTGCATCACAGCTAACAGAACGTAAAGCGGCAGAGAAATTATCAGGCATGTTCACCGCTTGGAGATGTCAACGTATTCCCTGACTTCCTCTCCGACATAGATACTGGAAGGCCTGTACAAGACAGGCTTGACCGGAGGATCGGGGAACTTCTCTTCAATCACATGCGCAGCCCATCCGGCAGCTCTCGCCATGGCAAAAACAGGCGGGAAGAAGTCATGGTGGATTCCCATTGCATGATAGATTGAAGCGCTGTAAAGATCAACATTGGGATAGATGGCCTTGCCTTTCTTCTCATAAAACAGCTTCTGGGTGACTTCCGCCATCTTTTCAGTCATCTCATACCACTGGAATTCAGGATGGTCCTTGAGCAGATCGTAAGCCATTTCCTGAAGGATTGTTGCTCTGGGATCAGTAGTACGGTAAACAGCATGACCGATGCCGGCGACACGCTTGCCGCGCTCGAACTGCTTGGTGACCCACTCTTCCACTTTGTCAGGGTCGTTCATGTCGATGAGGTTTCTCATCACCTGAGCATTGGCGCCGCCGTGCAGAGGCCCGGAAAGCGCGCCTACGCCGGCAGAAACGGCCGCATAGATGTTGGCGCCGGTGGATGCTACAACTCTGGCAGCAAAGGTAGAAGCGTTGAAAGTATGATCGGCATGTAAAATCATAGCGATGTCCATGAAGCGGGCGAGATTGTCATCGGGGACTTCGCCGTTGAACATATAGAGAAAATTAGCTGCGGTTGAGAGCTCTTCCTTAGGCTTCAGAGGCTCTTCTCCGCACTTTATCCTCTTCCAGCCGGCGATTATCGCAGGCATTGAAGAGATTATGTGGATTGCCTTTTTCATGTTACATTCTCTTGTTTCTCCTTTGGCAGGAGCGTGGGCGGAAAGGGCTGGTATGCTGGCCTGCAGCACACACATCGGGTCTGTGTCGGGGGACAGAGACGTTAAGGAACTTCCTAAATCCTCAGGAAGCTTTCTGTATTCTCTGACAGCTTCAGAGAACTGCTCAAGCTGTTCTTTATTCGGCAGGTACCCGTGCAGAAGTAAGTAAGCAGTCTCTTCAAAGGTAGACTTTCTTGCCAGTTCTTCTATGCAATACCCTCGATAGAGCAGGATGCCGTTTTGCCCATCAACTTTACTGATCTTAGTTGTGGCAGCCTTGACTCCCCGCAGTCCGGTGTCCTCAACAAAAAGCGTCATTCATTTTCCCCCATGGTGTAACATATGTGTGGTATAACACATGGGTTTGAGTAAACCCAACCCGCATTAATTAATTCATTTAAATAGTGTTCGTTCCCGAAATACAGTTCTAGATAAATAAATATCCATATAGTTTTTACATTCCCCAGAACTTATCAGTCTTTCTTTTTATCTCTTTGAGTTCTTCAATGACCATACGGTCGTCTTCATTGATGTCCATCTTTTCCATTTCCTTAAGAGAAGTTTCTCTCAGATCCACATAAAGAATGTCTTCCTCGTTGATCTGCCTGCCGACAGTCGGACCGTCGATAGCAACCGCTTTTTCATCTCCCTGGATGGCTTCCCTGATGCTCTCTTCCCCGTCCCTGATGGAACGGATCTTGCCGACAGTATTGCCGCCGATGTCAATCAGAGACTGCCCGGGACGAATTCTTCCGCCGAGAACTCTGACTCCGACGATGGCAGGCTTGGAAGCCCTGAAGATGCAGTTCGGAAGTAAGCGGATTTTGCCCGGGAAGGCAAACTCTGCCCTCTTTTCCTCATCGAGGCGCCTCTTCTCTTCTTCCATCCATTCCGTGTACTCTTCAATCAAACGATAAACGACGTCGCTTGTGAATACTTTGAGATTAGGATAGCTGATCTGTGCATCCTTGGCGTCAGGCAGCAGTCCGACGTTAAAGCCCATGATCACGCGGTGGACTGACTCTCCGTAGGCGGAAGCGTCGATCAGGTCCTTTCTGGAAATCAAACCGGTATCATACTTGCGGATCGGAATGCCGGCCTTATTGCATTCATACGCCAGGGCTTCCAAAGAGCCTAAAGCATCAGCTTTGATGTAAATGCCGTCGTCATTGAGATCGATGTTTACTTTAGTCTCGTTAGAAACTTCTTCCCTTGCCTCGTCAGGATTTGCCCCGGCAGCTCTCAGAGGACCGCCGGAAACGACGCCGTCTAGACTCTGGCACATCAGCTTGACACCGATGGCGGCGCTGACCTCTTTCACAGAATCAAAACGGTCCTTGGGGTCTCTGATTTCATCGAGAGGCTTCGGTTTCAGGATGGCCTTCACTTTAGTCACTAAAGGCCTGCCCTTGGTACCCAGGATGACGGTATCACCCTTTTTGAGAGTGCCTGCGTAAATGATTACATCGACAGTCTGTCCTAACCCGCGCTCTTCCTTTACTTCAAGAATTACGCCTTTGGCCGGACCTTCTTCCTTTTCTAAAGTATCTTCTAAGAACCTCTGGGCCAGTCCGATTAACATTAAAAGTAAGTCTGGCAGTCCGATGCCGTTTTTAGCGGAAATCGGCACAATCGCGATTGACTTGGTGAAATCTTCAATTTTGTCATAACGGTCTGCTGTATAGCCGTGCTCATACAGCTCACCGATAATTTTGTAAAATTTATCATCAAAACTGGCAGCCGCTTTTTCCGACTGCTTTCTTACATTCAAAGCAAACGGTTCATCCTTGTTAACTGTCCAGTCTTCAATCAGATCGACTTTGTTAACAGCGATGATAAAAGGAGTCTTGAAACGCTTCAAAATAGAGATCGATTCAAGAGTCTGAGGCATTATTCCCTCATTGATATCAATGACCAATACAGCCAGATCTGCCAGGGAGCCTCCTCTTGCCCTCAAAGATGTAAAAGACTGATGCCCCGGTGTGTCGATAAAGAGAAGACCAGGCATGTCAAACTTTTTGTTGCCGATCATCTGTTTGCAGACAGCGTATATGTGCTCAATCGGGACCTCGGTGGCACCGATGTGCTGAGTTATAGCCCCGGCTTCTTTTTTAACCACGGCAGTACCTCTGATCTGGTCCAACAATGTGGTCTTGCCATGGTCAACATGACCAAGAACGCTTACAATAGGCTGTCTGGTGGGCATACTGGTTGATACTTTCTATAGCTATTTGTAGTTTTTCAGAAAATGAAAGTGTCAGCGTATAATCTGCAGAATCGTCGGATGGAAGTAAAACACCTGCGACAATTCCCGCGCTGCTGATGCATAAGACTGTAAAAGCAGCGGAATCAGAAGATATTATACTATCACGAGGTGATTTTGAAAATTATGAGCTCTGCCGCCTCGTCTGATTTCAGCCTCGAAGAGATTTGAGAAGCAGTATCGAAAACAGCTGCAAAATACGGCGTGGATGAAGTGTATCTGTTCGGCTCGAGAGCACGCGGAGATAATGAAGAAAACAGTGATTTTGATTTTTGTATTAAACCTGGCTGCATAGAAGAACTGATCAAACGGTGATGTTTTATTAACGAACTGGAAACTGAGCTTGGAAAAGGTAGATGTAATAACTGAGTCTTCAATGAGTGAAGAATTTGCTCAGGAAGTCATGTGACAGAGTATTGATCTACAAACGTATTGAGAAGTTTTCAAAAGACGAATAAACTAGGATACAAAACAACAAATCCTCAGACCTCGATCAGGATGCATGCCTTTTGAGTCCACTCTTCCGCAGTTTGAGTGTTCTTTGGCAACAAAGCAGAGAAACATTGGATTTACATTATTTGGAATAATAACAATAATCACCATTGTGTGTGGATCACATCTGGAAATAAGATATGAAATGACCTTCGGATTGTGGATGGTAACGATAGTCGGATGGTTATCTGGTATTGTAACAGGAACGATAGTGGTGATTAAGGCATATGATGTCGAAAAAGCACTTGATGACAATAAATCTGAATTTGAGACTATGAAGATATGTAAGAAAGGAAGAGTGTATGGAATTGGTTTACTCGCGCCATCATTGGTTATTGTGCTTACAATGACGTATTGTGATATTCCAATATCATGATGATTAAAGTGATTATTTTAAGTATAATTCACTAAGGGTTATTAGTCTTACATCAGACTGGTGATGTTTCTTTAGAGATGAAGTAAAGCCAGACTTTGAGAATAGAAAATAGTAATATCTGTCAAATCGATTCATCACTTGAGCATACTCTTGCATTAGCCTCAATTCATCTTCGCTGATTAGCTTATTGCAGTATTTGCAGGAACCTATTACTCCTTCCTGCTTATTTATTGAAGCGGCTACAATATCTATCTGCACCTGTTTTTTTGTTTTGGAGTCCGCCCCCCACCATTGTCCTATTTCCCCTATGATAAATGGAAGATTCTCATCATGGAACAGCATGAAGTCTTTACACATCTTTTCAAAGACTAAACCCATATAATCAGAAAGCCTGCTTTCTATTGATGTTTTATAAGCCTGCCCGATTCTACCTGACAGGATTGCAGCCATATTGTTTGGAATAAATGTGTACCAGAAACGGAAGAAAAAGTCTTCAATCAGATATATGGGACGCTTACTGTTGGGGTCAGTCACAGGAGTTTCTTTTTTCAGAATACCGAGCGATATTAAATTTGTAATGTATTTAGAACATGATCCGGTTTCTAGTCCTACTGTCGAAGATATTTCAGACAGCTTTGTTTTTCCAGATGCGATAGCAGTGATTATTGCGTTATATGTGGCAGGTTCCCTGAGCTCTTGTTTCAGAAGATTTGACGGTTCCTCAAAAAGCATAGCATTCTTGTCAAATATGCAGTCTAGTAAATTTTCTTTCACATTCTTCTCAGGTGAGAACTGCTCGAGGTACATGGGTATACCACCGGTAATGCCATACATTATCGCTTTGTCTTCAGATGAATACTTAGGAAACCAATTGCCTGTATCAAAGTAATCAAACGGCATAATTTTGAACTGAGCTGTACGACGACCGTAAAGAGGGCTTTGATACCCAAGTACCTGATTTTCCATGAAACTCATTGAAGAACCGCAGAGGATCAGAAACAGCTTTGTATTTTTGAACTGATGATCAAGATAGTTCTGAAGGAGAGAAGAAATGCTAATCTCTGCCTGAGCTAAATATGGGAATTCATCAATCACAAAGATCAGGCGGTCTGAAGATGCCATTTCTTTGATTTTATCAAAAGCATCGGAGAAACTTTTGTATATGGCATTGGATGAAATGCCGGTATCAGCGTAGCTAATTGCATTAGAAAGCGATTCTAAATTCTGTTCTGCACTGCTCTCCAAGGATGCGAAGAATATTGTTTTCTTGTCTTTGCAGAACTCATTAATCAATGTTGTTTTTCCAACTCGGCGACGACCATAGATTACTGCCACTTCCAGCTTGCTGCTTTGATACATTTTGTTTAGTTTTTTCAGTTCCTGCTCTCTACCTATGAACATATCTGTCCTCAGTTTAGTATATTACGATATACTATATCGTAGTTTAGTATTTATGACTATGTCCTAATTCACAGAATAGATTAGTATGGCGATTGTCAAATAGTAAAAATTAACAGATATACTAATATAAAGCTGCAACAATCTAATTTATGAAATTTACAGCATCAAACAATTTTATGTTGTACAGGAGTAGGAGAGTAATAAACAAAAATTAAAACAAATTTGATATTCCTGAGAATATCCAGTAAAATTAGAGGACATTGAAAGATGATTCGGAATTATGAGGCCTCCACTTTTCTGAAAACGAGGTAGGGCTTAACATGCAAAAAAGCATAAAATCAATGATTATGCCAGAACCAGTGTTTCCACGAGGAAACATTCCCTTAGCAAATAAGCAAATAAGCTATGGCGAAAAAATACTAATTATATTTTTTTCTGTTATTTGCATAGGAGTAATATACCTCATAATAGTCGAAGAGAAAGATATAGAAGGAACTATCTTTGGCATAATTTCAACTATTGTATTGGTAGTTATTGGTTTGACTTGGGGATTAACCGCCGTCAAAATAGAAAAGATTTCAGAATCAAAGAGAGAAGCTGAATCTGAACATTTTTACTATAAAGCAAGAATGTACGGAGTAATTACTACGATATTAAGCATGCTAATGATTGTAGGATTATTTCTTTCATTAGCGGGGATCGTTTAAAAAGGACCTGATGGTATCCATAAGGCTTAAATACAGTTAAAATTACAGAAAAAGCTGCCAACGCTACAAGAAGCATATATGGCCTAGCAGTACAACCTGTTAAATGGTCATTAACACATGGAGTCAGATGATAGTCATTTAATATTTATAATGTGATACCCATGAATAAGGATACGGCTAAAGCGTGCACTGTAGCAGGGATAATGCTAGTCGTCTTACTATCGCTAGCGATTCCATATGTAAATGGCATATATGTTACAATATTAATTTCAAATATTATTTGTTTTGCAATACCATTTATAGTCATAGGAATAGCTGGGTTGTATGAAAATAAAGATAATAAAAACAACGAAAAACACGTAAAGGAACGTGCTGCAGCAACTATGTTTTCAGCAATACCAGGTCTTGGTCATGTATACTTGAAACGATATGTAAAAGGTATTTTTTATATGGTTTTATTTCTAATATTTGCAGCAATATTTGCAATAGGAATTATCTTGTATTCAGACGATTACTACTATGAATATACCAATGCCGCAACAGTATCTTACACATATGGATCGATCATGGCATTTTTTATCTGGATATGGTCATACATAGATATTGCTAACATCTGCAATGATGATGGCTTGCCTTATATGGAAGAAAGTTTAGAAATAAGATGCAAAAGAACAGATTTAGCCACATCCATCTTATTTATGATTACATCAGTATTGTTGATTGCTGCTTCTGTGATTATGATGAATTTTGATGTTACAATTAGTAATTTCCTCAACATTATTGTGATTGTGTTATCAATAGTATTATTGATTCCCATATCCTATAAATATCTAAAAGATGCTAAAAATAAGTTCACTAAATAAACACACAATGGAAAAAATTACTGAAAGATAAGTGTATGTCATATAAATTCGACATGCCTAATCGGTAGTTTCTGGATTTAGTATTGCTAAAAACTCAAGATACTAAGGTAAGTACATGGAACGATTTACAGCAAAATTATATATAACATTCGGACTGGTAGCCTCAATTGCCTGTATAATGTATATATCTGCGTTTTGGAGAGAAATCTCTTCAATCGCAGTATTATCATTTTTACTCTGCATAGCCATGCCTACAGCATATACAGGATATTCAAATTTAAAAGTGTTTGAAAAAGAAAATTTCGGCAAACATGGCGAAAAATCAACAAAAGAAAGAGAAGCTGCAACAATATTATCTCTTATACCGGGGTTAGGTCATGCATATCTAAATAGAGTTAAACGAGGGATTATATTTTGGATAGCATTTGTTATAGGTGTAATTTTAGTAGTCATAGCAGTAATGGGGTATACTAATATTATGGAATACATCAACATGTCTCCAGAAGAAAGTACCGTATTCCTTATATTTGGCATGATCGTTGGTTCATTTTCCATTTTTTGGTCGGCATTGGACGTAAATGAGCTATGCATACAATACAATCTTCCACATACTGATGGAGAATTTGATACAACTTGGGAAAGAACTGATCTAGGTGAAGCCATATTGTTCATAGTAACAAGTATACTGATGATTTCATTGGCAATACTATTCAAGGTGTATGAATGGATAACAAGTATGGGTATGTTTTGGACAATAATTATAATATCAATCATACTATTAATTTATATATTTGTTAAATACATTGTGAAAAAGAAAGATAACCGGTGGTATTAAATTAATTGATTCATATCACAGGTAACCTGCCAATACATTAACGTCCCATACAGCAAGAGTATGGCAATGTATTAACATAATTTTTCCTTTTAGAGATGAGCTGTCTTGATTTCAGATCTAGATAAAATATGGATCAAACTTGCCATTCCGGTAACTGTTATTGTAGCAGTATCATATCTGGTGTACGATGAAGAGGGAATGCTTATTGCAGCTGCTGTGCTTTTATCAATATTTGTTGGCATCTCAGCATATTTCTTATTTGAAACATTTATCCCACCAAGAAAGGCTATCATAAAATTGACTGATGGAAACTGTAAAGTTCATATTGAGTGTTCAGAATTTTACATAAATCGTAAACCCCTATTGGTAACTATTAATGAAAAAGAGATTATTGCTACGTTATTTAGGGATCAAAAATAACATTAAATCTATCACACAATGACAGATTATGTTTTCTATACAATAACAATGTGAAATCATCATCCTATGATGTAGAAAATGACATAAGATTGTATGTTTGGATAGAACCATTGGCTACAGTTCAAATACAAGTTGAAAAATTTTATACTACTCCATCAAAAAACTCAGCATACAATATTTACAAAAAAACAAATCAGTTTGTTAGAAAACCTACCTACCTACCTACCTACCTACCTACCTACCTACCTACCTACCTACCTACCTACC
>OLGD01004188.1_pt1 | contig 12300 bp, 7 predicted proteins | sample 1605311 | NCBI WGS metagenome assembly OLGD01 (sample SAMEA3888917, study PRJEB22519) | human gut metagenome | biome: human gut; feature: human-associated habitat; material: faeces | place: Denmark | collected 2010 | reverse complement strand
TGATCATATCCGGTGTCAGGTCGATACCGGTTACCTGATGGCCTTCTTTTGCAAGCAGAACAGAGAAAAATCCAGCACCGCATCCCACATCAAGAATACGCAGTTTTTTTCCTTTTGGAAGCTGCGCACGTATTTCTTTCATCCAGCGTTCTGCCATGGTACTGTGCAGTTCCTGACGTTTCTGCATGAGAAAACTGTCGCTTCGTTTTTCCCAGTAATTGACGATTCGCTCCTTGCGCTCATCATACCGGCTGACGATTCTTCCATATGTGACCATCGGACCATTTCCAAGCGCCTGCAGCGTGCCGCACTGATAAAGAAGCACACCGTCAAACTCTGCGACACTGATTTCTTTTACATTGCCTTCATAATCGCGGACTTCTCCAAGAATATCACCTTCTTGGATCATATCACCGACTTTTTTAAACGGATACCAGAGTCCGTTTTCCTCGGCATCCTGATAGCAAATATCGGCTACATCCAGAGGATAGTAGGTACGGAAATCTTTCAGTCCCTGATAAATTCCCAGATGACAGAGAATATTACGGACATCCCTGCGGGTGGATCTGACTTCCTCATAAGTCCAGTCACCCATTCCTCCACGCTCGATCAGAATACTCGGGATTCCCTGTGAAGCCGCATAGTTATAAGAACCGCCGGATGCCACATTGGATTTTACCATGTAAGGCACATCGACCTGTTCTGCCATCTGTCTCGAAAAGCTGACAACTTCCTCTGCCGCCGCTCCTGCATAATAAACATATGGAGTAAGTTTTTCATAATCATCTCCACTGTGCAGGTCGATATAATAATCTGCTACCGGCTGCAATTCCTGAGAAACAGCCCATGCAAGACGTTCCATCTCCGTTCCGTCCGGATTTCCCGGAAATTCACGATTCAGATTCTTCCCATCTGTAAGCCCCATGCTGCCTTTTCGCGCTTCAAACGCCGGACGGTTCAACGCTTTTATGATGATGACCGTTCCTGTTACCTTCTCGATTTTCAGTTTCTGTGCAAGCTCGATGGCGGCCTGGATTCCTACATATTCACCGGCATGAACACCTGCTGTGATCAGCATGGTTTTTCCTGTGCCATGTCCATGCAGAACAGTCGCCGGCAGTCTGATCTCACCATTTGCAAGCTCCAGTTCCCCGTGCCACTTCTGTCCCGGCTGCACCGTTACATTTTTCAGATGAAAAGCATCTCTTTTTCTTCCTGTCAGCAGAAAAATCGGAGAAGTACTGTTGTTGATGATCTCTTCCTCTGTCCAGACCTCTTTCCATACTTCTTCATCGCAGGAAACATCAAGAAATCCTGCTTTCTGCATCGTTTCAATATCCCACTTCGGACGTTCCAGGCGGCTTAACGGAACCTGACGGGCAATTTCTTCCATCTTCTCAATATCGGTTCCGCTGTAATAATCTTCCACATTCTGCTCTTCCGTCTGCTTACGGTCTTTCTCGTAACTGCTTCGTTTCTCTTCATTATAAAGATGACCGTACCAGTCAGCATCAAAGTTATAAAGGACACCCCCCGGCTTCAGGACACGGAGCCATTCTCTGTATGCAAGGTCCGGACGCGGCAGATTCCAGGTAACATTTCTTGTTACAATCACATCAAAACTGTTGCTTTCCACATCGAGCGCCTGCGCGTCGCCTGTTTTCCACACAATACACTTTGCAAGCTCACCTGCATTGCTCTGTGCTTCTTTCAGCATTTCTTCGGTATAATCAATTGCAGTAACCTGATACCCGGCTTCTGCAAGAAGAATTGCAAAAAATCCCGGGCCGGTTCCTACATCGAGAATTTTAATCTCCTGCGGTTTCTTTTCCGGAAACTGATTTCCAATCAGAGAAAGGAGTTTGTCCCTCCACATCGTTCTACGGGCATCTGCCATTTCCTGCTGATTATATTCTGAATAACCTCTGGCACGGTTCGTCCAGTAGTCATGGATTTCGTTTTTCAAATTATTCATAAGTCTGTTCTCTTTTCATGCTTGTCATGTTGATCGGGGTGATTCATAATTTTTATTGCACAAAAGTAAAATTTTCTCTGAATTTCCACCCTCATATTTTTTCATTATATAAAAAAAGCATCCCCTCCACAAGCCTGTAGGGGGGATGTGTTGTTACAATTTTGACAAAGAAAATTGGACACATTGTTGTCTGAAAGTGTATTTCACTGCAGGAAGATGCTCCACAGGCAAATGGTCGGAAGTGACAGTAAGGTGGAAAAAATAACCATCTTTGTTGCAAACGGGGAATCTACCTGATATTTTTCCGCAAGGATACTTGTCGTTGCGCCTGCTGGCATTGCAGCGAGAAGTACACATAAGCCAAGAACGGTTTTGCTGAGTGGAAGCATTCTGCATACGAGATAAACCACTGCCGGAATGATCACCAGTCTGTGCACTGTATATTTGACAACAGTCCAGTCCCAGAAATCTTTCAGGTCAATATCTGCGAGGATCATTCCGATAACCATCATGGACATCGCTGTGTTGCAGTTTCCGACTGATGTAACCGCTCCGTCAAGTCCCGGCGGAAGCTGCGCACCGGTCACCATCATGATCATTCCGAGAACACAGGCAAGAATACACGGATGTGTTACGACTTTTTTCAGTGTTTTTATCTTATCACTGCTTCCGGAAAAAACAGCCAGGCCGGAAGACCACATCATAATTCGCTGTGGGATCAGATAGACGCTGGCAAGTACAAGACCTTCCATTCCATAGATTCCCTCAGCGATCGGATTACCGAGAAATCCGGCATTGGAACAGATCGTACCGTACTGGAGACATTTATAACGTCCCTCTGCTTCTCCCCGGAACATCAATTTTCCATAGATCACACAAAACACCTGAATACCGATGGAGATAAGAAGGATCTCCAGATAATTTGTAAAATCACCGTCCGCTGCACTCTGCGTAAATGCGTGGAGAATGTTGCAGGGAAGTATCAGATAGATTACAAGATCATTGATATTTTTCTGCCCCTGCGGACCAATGATATGTATTTTTTTCATAAGAAATCCTACAGCTACCAGAATAAAGATCGTGAGCTGCAGTGTCAGCAAAGTTATCATAAATTTACTATATAGTGTCTGCTGTTTTATCGAAGACACTATTTCCTTTCTCTTTAATTGTGTTTCTGTGATAGTTGTTCACTGTCTTTTGAGAATAACATAAACAACCACTTTAGTGTAGCACATCGCAGAAGGAGTCGCAAGAAGTCCGTTTGTACGCAGTTGTATACAAAGTAATCTTAGTTACTGTTCACAGAACAGGAAGCTTTTCCCCTATACGTTGACGGGTTATTATATTTCCTGTAAGATGGAAATAAGGTTACGCAAATAGAATTACCCCGGAGGCTTTTAAATGAATAACTCTGTATGGGAAAAGCAGCGGAAACGTCTCTTTGAACTGATTGAAATCGGCTCCAACTACGATGCGTGGTGCTGGGGCTACGACTTTTTTAATACTTTTACGATCCTGCTGAATCTGACAGTCAGCATCATGTACACCTTCGATAATATTTACGAAGGGAAGAAACAGAATTGGTTTGCTTCACGGTTATCCCTCCTCTAAAATGTCAGCGGCCAATTTTTTCTGACGCTGGAGCGCCTGACGGTTGCTTTCTTTGCTATTGATTTCCTGCTTCGTGTATTTACTGCCAAATATCTTTATCCTGATGTTTCAGAACCACGGGCGATTGGAAAATACCTGACTTCTTTTTCCGGAATCGTGGATATGCTGTCCTTTATTCCGTACTATATGCCGTTTTTCTTCCCATCCGGTGCAGTCGCATTCCGTATGCTGCGAATCATCCGTATTTTCCGGCTGTTCCGCATCAATGCTTATTACGATTCACTGAATGTCATTACGGAAGTCATTGTCGGTAAAAAACAACAGCTCCTGTCCTCGGTATTTATCATTTTAATTCTGATGCTCTCTTCCAGCCTCTGTATGTACAGTCTGGAAAATAAAGCACAGCCGGAAGTTTTTACAAACGCATTTTCCGGAATCTGGTGGGCCGCCTCCACTTTGCTCACAGTTGGCTATGGTGATATTTATCCTGTCACCACCATGGGCAAGATTTTCGGAATATTTATCGCATTTCTTGGTGTCGGTATGGTTGCCATCCCCACCGGTATTATTTCCGCCGGATTTGTCGATCAGTACTCGCGCCTGAAGCGAATCGGTGAATACGGACAGGAGGAGGATGTACATTTTATCCGCATCTGCCTTGACCAAAACGACAAATGGGTCGGACACCGCATTGCTGAACTTGATTTTCCACAGAGAATCATTGTTGCAGTAATCCAGCGTGATCACCGCATCCTCGTCCCAAAAGGTGATACGGTTCTGAAAGCCGGGGATGTAATGGTGATCGGTGCGGAATCTTTTCAGGATAAAGACCACATTAAGCTGAAAGAGATTACTCTCCAGCAGCGAAATCCATGGACAAATCATATCCGGGATCTTGATATTTCCAGACATTCGATCATCGTACTTGTCAGACGCCACAAAAAGCTAATCATCCCAAGCGGAAACCTGACACTTCTTGAAGGAGATACCGTTATCCTTTATACCCAGACTCACATGGCGAATGCTGATGATCTGGAGATTTGAAAAATTATTCCGGCAGTAATTATGTCTGACCGATTTTTTAAATGGCTTAATCGGTATTTTGTCTGATTACTTTCAATCCGCTATTGACGGCTTTTCATGTTCTATGCTAAAATCTATCCAGATTCGCAGGTATCTGCGTTTTTATCCAAAATATCGTGTGGACTTTTCTGGTTCAATGCTTTTTAAGTCTGACTATTTTTCGCCACACAATTACCCTTTGCGGTAGTTGTGCGGCGTTTTTTTATGGATATTTACAGATACTAATTTGATGCTATTATGGAGGTTTGTTATGAATGATACATTTATGAAAGAACGGCCGGTCTTTCCGCTGATTTTATCCATGGCAATGCCAATGGTCATTTCCATGCTGGTCAATTCTCTATACAATATCGTGGACAGTTTCTTTGTTGCCCAGATCAGCGAAGATGCCATGACCGCGCTGTCGCTTGTTTTTCCTGTGCAGAATTTTTCAAATGCAATCGCAATCGGATTCGGTATCGGTATCAGCTCGCAGATTGCAATCTGTCTGGGTGCCGGCAATAAAGAAACCGCAAGCAAAGCCGCTACACATGGTCTGGCGTTGTCCGCCTTACATGGAATCCTGCTGACAGTCATCTGTATTTCAATCATGCCAAAATTTCTTTCTGTTTTTACTTCAGATGAAAATGTCAGCAGCCTTGGCGTCCGCTATTCCACGATTGTATTTCTTTTTGCCATTGTGACCACTATAAACCTTGCGTACGAAAAAATCTTTCAGGGTGTCGGCAATATGAAGGTAACTATGATCGGACTGATGGTCGGCTGTGTTTCCAATATCCTGCTCGATCCTCTGATGATCTTTGGCCTTGGTCCGTTCCCTGCCATGGGGATCGAAGGTGCTGCCCTCGCAACAGGACTTGGTCAGGTACTGAATCTTGTCTTTTATCTGATTGTTTATAAGATGCGTCCGATCCAGGTACAAATCAGTCGCCGGTATCTCCATCCGGATAAATCCCTTGCATCACGGTTGTATTCTGTCGGCATTCCAGGCGCTTTAAATCTGGCACTTCCTTCTGTGCTGGTCTCTGCACTGAACGGACTTCTGGCTGCATATTCGCAGAGTTATGTAGTGATTCTCGGGATCTACTACAAGCTCCAGACTTTCCTGTATCTTCCGGCAAGCGGAATCGTCCAGGGCATGCGCCCGGTCATCGGATATAATTACGGTGCCGGAGAGCATAAACGTGTGAAAAAAATTTATTTTGTTACACTGTGTATGAGTGGTGTGATCATGCTTATCGGAACGATCATCTGTCTGACTGTGCCGGGACAGCTTATCGGAATGTTCACCACCAATCCTGAGACAATTGCCGCCGGCAAAACTGCCCTTCGGATCATCTGCGCAGGTTTTCTTGTTTCTTCTGTATCTGTTACATCCTGTGGCGCCCTGGAGGGGCTTGGACGAGGCAGTGCTTCGCTGGTTGTCTCTCTCTGCAGATATCTGATCATCATTCTGCCGGCCGCGTTTATCTTAAGTCATTTCTTCGGGGCTGTTGGTGTGTGGAATGCATTCTGGATTGCAGAAGCTTTGACCACCGCGGTGTCATTTATGATCAGTCGGAAGGTTATCGGAATCGGGGCGTAGCCCCGAAGCCCCCTGTTGAGGGAGTTTCCCTTTCTGAAGTCTACCTTTTTTCATGTTCTTGTTGATTCCATTTGAACATTCCCTTATCAGAGTCCACCATTTTTCACTGTTTCATTGACTTTCTCATGACTTTCTCTCCCACAGGGTACCCAGTTTACCTACATTTCGTGGGCCCCCTCATGACTTTCTCTCCCACAGGGTACCCGATTTTTCTCATTCCGATGACTTCCTCAAGTCTTTCTCTTCCACAAGTCATTACACCGCTCACTTTTTGATGACTTCCTCAAGTCTTTCTCCTCTGCAAGGCATTACACCCCTCACATTTTCTATATTCCCTCTTGACAAATACCCTTATGGGGTATATATTATCACCAGAATCATCATACCCCTACAGGGTATTAATCCGAATAATCCACTCACACTCAGAAAGGAGTCTTACCTGTGTCCGATTATAATTGTAATAAAGACCAGACAAATACCGATATTTCCGCAAACACAATGCCTTGCGATACCACATCCGATAAATCACCGGTCTGTTCCTGCTGCAGTATGAAGCACACAGACCGTTCAGAGGCTGACCGCAAGAAACTTGTCAACCGCCTGAAACGTATCGAGGGACAGATACGGGGAATCATAGGAATGTTGGAAAACGATGCTTACTGCAACGACATCCTGATCCAGTCTGCTGCTGTCAATGCCGCAGTCAACTCATTCAATAAAGAACTTCTCGCGAATCATATCCGAACCTGTGTCGCACGTGATATCCGCGCGGGCAAGGACGAGACAATTGACGAGCTTGTGGCAACTCTGCAGAAACTGATGAAGTAACTGTAACAACTGGATAAACATAAAAATGAAGAATTTACAAAAGAGGAATAAACATGAAACCAGCTGACATTATTATTTTACTGATCTTCCTTGTTGGCATGATCTTTGCAGCGCACAAGGCGTCATGCCTCTTGAAAGGAGATTCTCTCAGTATTTCATAAGGAGGTACCATAATGGAACAATATAACGTCACCGGCATGAGCTGCGCTGCATGCTCAGCCCGTGTAGAAAAGGCTGTATCAAAAGTTCCGGGAGTCACATCCTGTTCCGTCAGCCTTCTGACAAATTCTATGTGGGTGGAAGGAACTGCCTCATCCCACGATATCATCACTGCCGTACAGCAGGCAGGCTACGGCGCCTCACTCAAAGGATCCAACAAAGAACAGGTTTCCATGTCCGAGGCTGAAGAAGCACTCGAAGACCACGAGACACCGGCTCTCAAACGCCGACTGATCGCCTCGACAGGCTTTCTCATTGTCCTCATGTATTTCTCCATGGGACACATGATGTGGGGCTGGCCGCTCCCTGCATGGTTCAACGACAACCACGTTGCCATGGGGCTTGTACAGCTTCTGCTTGCCGGAATCATCATGGTCATCAACCAGAAATTCTTTATCAGCGGCTTTAAGAGTCTGTGGCACCGCTCTCCGAACATGGACACCCTTGTCGCACTCGGTTCCATGGCATCTTTTGTATGGAGTGTTTATGCACTCTTCGCCATGACCAGAGCACAGGTTGACGGTGATTCCGCCGCAGTCATGAACTACATGATGGAATTTTATTTTGAATCCGCTGCTATGATCCTGACTCTGATCACCGTCGGAAAAATGCTCGAAGCACGCTCTAAAGGCAAAACAACCGATGCATTAAAGAGTCTGATGAAACTTGCACCAAAAACAGCAGTCATTCTCCGTGATGGCCAGGAGACCTCTGTTCCGATCGAACAGGTAAAAAAAGGCGATATTTTCGTCGTGCGCCCCGGTGAGAATATTCCGGTCGATGGTGTGATCATCGAAGGTACCAGCGCCATCAACGAATCTGCACTGACCGGCGAAAGCATCCCTGTTGACAAAGCAGCCGGAGATCTTGTTTCTGCCGCGACCGTCAACCAGTCCGGATTTATCAAATGCGAAGCAACCCGTGTAGGCGAAGACACCACACTCTCCCAGATCATCAAAATGGTCAGTGATGCCGCAGCCACCAAAGCACCGATTGCTAAGATCGCAGACCGTGTTTCCGGTGTTTTTGTACCGGCAGTCATCACAATTGCGGTCATTACAACCATTATCTGGCTTCTGACCGGACATGAATTCGGCTACGCACTTGCCCGCGGAATTTCCGTTCTTGTCATCAGCTGCCCGTGCGCACTCGGCCTTGCCACTCCGGTTGCGATTATGGTCGGCAACGGCATGGGCGCAAAGAACGGCATCCTCTTCAAAACAGCAGTTTCTCTCGAAGAAGCTGGCAAAGTACAGATCGTCGCACTCGACAAAACAGGTACCATCACAAGCGGACAGCCTGAGGTGACTGACCTTCTCCCGGCAAACGAAATTTCTGAAACAGAACTTCTCACAATGGCTTTTGCCCTTGAGAGAAAGAGTGAGCATCCGCTTGCAAAAGCAATTTTAGAACATGCCGAAAACCTGCACCTTACCGCACCGGAAGTTTCCGGTTTCCATGCACTTCCCGGAAATGGTCTTTCCGCTGTGCTGAATAATGAAACCCTGATCGGTGGAAGTATGAAATTCATCAGCAGCCAGGTAAGTGTTCCTGCCGCTCTCTCCCGGAAAGCAGAGAAACTTGCCGAACAGGGAAAAACTCCCCTCCTTTTTGCACGAAACGGCAAACTGATCGGAATTATTGCAGTCGCTGATGTTATCAAAGAAGACAGCCCACAGGCAATCAGAGAACTTCAAAATATGGGCATCCGCGTAGTTATGCTGACCGGTGACAACGAACGTACCGCAAGAGCAATCAGTGCTCAGGCAGGCGTGGACGATGTCATTGCCGGAGTTCTCCCTGATGGCAAAGAAAGCGTGATCCGCTCCCTGAAGGAGCAGGGCAAAGTTGCCATGGTCGGTGACGGTATCAACGATGCTCCGGCGCTTACACGAGCTGATATCGGAATCGCGATCGGTGCCGGAACAGATATTGCAATCGACGCTGCCGATGTTGTCCTGATGAAGAGCCGCCTGAGTGATGTTCCTGCTGCGATCCGTCTCAGCCGTGCTACCCTGAAAAATATTCACGAAAATCTTTTCTGGGCATTTTTCTACAATGTCATCGGTATTCCGCTCGCTGCCGGTGTCTGGATCCCGATTTTCGGCTGGACACTCAACCCGATGTTTGGCGCTGCAGCAATGAGCCTCTCCAGCTTCTGCGTCGTTACAAATGCCCTTCGTCTGAACCTGTTTAAAATTCACGATGCAGGAAAAGACAAAAAAATAAAACAAGCTACTTCCATTGAAGTAAAAAATGATTATAATATAAAAGAAAAGGAGCAAAAAACTATGGTAAAAGTTACAGTTAATGTAGAAGGAATGATGTGCGGACACTGCGAAGCACATGTAAATGAAGCAATCAAAAAAGCTTTCGGCGCAGAAGATGTCGTATCTTCCCATGAAAGCAACACAACTGTTTTCACAGCACCGGAAAGAGTTGACGAAGACAAGATCCGCGCTACGATCAAAGAAGCAGGATATGAGGTTACAGGAATTACTCAGGAGTAATACCAAACCATACCGACTTATAGGTACAATCATCAGACGGTTCCGCAGAATATTTCCCGGAACCGTTTGTTGCATGTCCTGATATAAACAAAAATACTTCGGGAATATGCAAAACACTATTTAACTTTTGGGGGAGCTTATGAACAACACACAGGATAATAAAAATCCGGAAAAAACTCACGATCTGCACTATTACGCCGGGCACATCCAGTATGACATGACAAATCTGATCAAGTGGCTGCTTCTCGCAGTCCTGACCGGACTGACGGTCGGTTTCATCAGCAGTCTTTTTGCACGGGCACTGAAATTTGTTACAACTTACCGCACGGAACACTTCTGGGTGTTCTTTCTGCTGCCCGCTGCCGGCCTTGTCATCGTCTTTCTCTATCAGAAACTCGGACAGGACGATGGCGGCACCAATCAGGTACTTTCCACCATCCGCTCACAGGATGACGTTCCCTTCCATTCTGCTCCGCTGATTTTCATTTCTACGATCCTGACACACTTTGCCGGTGGTTCTGCCGGACGTGAAGGTGCAGCGATCCAGCTTGGCGGAAGCATCGGTAATCAGCTCGGAAGCTGGTTCCGTCTCGACGAAGAAGACCGTCACGTCATGGTCATGTGTGGAATGAGCGCTGCTTTCTCTGCTGTTTTCGGTACTCCGATGGCTGCGGCTGTTTTTTCCATGGAAGTAGTCAGCGTCGGTATCATGTACTATGCAGCACTGGTTCCATGCGTGATATCTTCTATTATTGCTTCGGAATTTGCTGCCAACTTCGGAATCCATCCAGAATCTTTTCACGTTGTAGATATTCCGGATCTTACTGTGGAAACCGGTCTGAAAATGGTTCTCGTCGCTGTCGCGTGTGCCGCGATCAGTATCATTTTCTGCATGACATTGCAGGGAATCAGCAAACTTTACATGAAATATTTCAAGAACCCCTATATTCGTATTGCTGCCGCCAGTGCGATCATCATTGCGATCACTTTGCTTTTACGAACTACTGATTACATGGGCGCAGGCAACAATCTGATCGAGCTTGCCATTGAAGAGGGACAGACGCGTCCACTGGATTTCTTCTGGAAAATTCTTCTGACCGCGCTGACCATGCGTGCCGGATTCCGCGGTGGTGAGATTGTTCCGTCGTTCTGCATCGGCGCAACTTTCGGATGTCTCATGGGGCATCTGATAGGGCTTTCCCCGTCTATCTGCGCGGCCGCCGGAATGGCAGCACTTTTCTGCGGTGTTACCAACTGCCCGATCACCTCGATCCTGATCGCATTTGAACTCTTCGGATTCCGTGGTGTTTCCTATTATCTGATCGCAGTTTCCATCAGCTATGCCGTTTCCGGTTATTACGGACTGTATAAAGATCAGACGATCGTATATTCTAAATATAAGGCAAAATATATCAACCGTCATACCAGATTTTAAACTGGTATGGCGGCTTCTTTCATTTTAGATCTCAAAAATTGTTTTGTATTAAACTGCTCTCACAATCTTTGATATTATGTTATAAATTTAACATGTATTTTATCAAAAACTTAACTTGTACAATGAAAATTATATGTTAGAATAAAGGTGTATTTTTTAGGAAAAGTAGGAGGAATTTGAATGCGCAAAACAAAAATTATCTGTACCCTTGGTCCGTCTACTGATAAGGACGGTGTTCTGGAAGAACTCGTTAAAGAAGGAATGAACGTAGCACGTTTTAACTTCTCTCATGGTTTACATGATGAACAAAAAGGCCGTATTGATAAATTAAAAGAAATTCGTACAAGACTCAATAAACCGGTAGCTGCGCTTCTCGACACAAAAGGGCCTGAAATTCGTATCCGCGAATTTGAAAATGGAAAGGTCACACTGAAGGAAGGTCAGGAATTTACCTTAACTACAGAAGAAATCGTAGGAAACGAAAAAATCGTTTCTGTTACCTATAAAGATTTATATAAAGATGTCAAACCAGGCAACAGCATTCTGATCGATGATGGTCTGATCGGACTTGAAGTCAAGAAGATCAAAGGTCAGGACATCATCTGTAAAGTCGTAAACGGTGGTGTTCTCGGCAATAAGAAGGGCGTCAACCTCCCTGGTGTAGAAGTAAACATGCCGTTTATCAGCCCAAAAGATCACGATGATATCCTGTTTGGTATTAAAGAAGGCTATGATTTTATTGCAGCTTCCTTTACCAGAACTGCTGCCGATGTCAAAGAAATCCGTGATATCCTTGAGAAAAACGGCGGACATGACATCAAAATCATCGCAAAGATCGAGAACCAGCAGGGTGTGGACAACATCGACAGCATCATTGAAGCTGCAGATGGTATCATGATCGCCCGTGGTGATATGGGTGTTGAAATTCCACTCGAAGACGTACCGGTTATCCAGAAGGATATCATTGCAAAGGTATACAGTGCCGGCAAACAGGTTATCACAGCTACTCAGATGCTGGATTCCATGATCAAGAATCCACGTCCAACCCGTGCAG
>OLGD01004187.1_pt1 | contig 12304 bp, 10 predicted proteins | sample 1605311 | NCBI WGS metagenome assembly OLGD01 (sample SAMEA3888917, study PRJEB22519) | human gut metagenome | biome: human gut; feature: human-associated habitat; material: faeces | place: Denmark | collected 2010 | reverse complement strand
TGCTTCAGTGTCTGTTTTAACTCCTTATTCTCCGACTGGGCGATCATTCCCGCATAACGGGTCAGCTCGCCGTTGATTCCGGCCAGAGTATCTGCTACCATTGTCTTTTCCTGCATTCTGCTGCCTCCTTACTGCAAAAACTTCATAAGCTGTTGTTTGTTCTCCATAGCGCTGCGGGCACCCTTTTCAAAAAACTGTTTTACCTTCGGGTCCTCCGCTTCCTTGGCGTACTCCTGCATTTTGCAGTGGGTCGTGTCAAAACCGCCGATCAGATGGCGCAGATTCTGCAGATCTAATTCTGAAATATCACTCATGCTGTTAACCTCCTTTTTCTTATTTGCGAGGTTAGTATGCGCAGAATATTTTTTTCTATACTAGATGAAGTTTGCAAAAATAGATACGGAAATCACAGTCAAAATACCGCAGACCACGATGGACAGACTGCTCATGGCGCCTTCGATCTCACCCAGTTCCATGGCTTTTGCAGTTCCCAGCGCATGAGCACTGGTACCGATGGCAAGACCTTTGGCAATAGGATCCTCGATCTTACACAGGTGGCAGATCGTATCTGCCAGAATATTACCTAAGATTCCGGTGACAATGATGACAACTACGGTAATGGTCACGATCCCACCCATTTTTTCAGAAATCCCCATACCAATAGCCGTGGTAATGGACTTCGGCAGAAGCGTTACATACTGCTCATGATTCAGACCGAACATCAGGCTTAAAGCAAAAACGCTCACCATGGCAGTCAGCACGCCGGCGAAGATTCCGCCGAAAATGGCCTTGGGATAAGTCTTTAACAGCTCCAGCTGACGATACAGAGGCACTGCCAGGCTGACCGTTGCCGGAGTCAGGAAAATGCTGATATACTGTGCGCCGTTTGCATAGGTCTCATAATCTATATGGAACAATAACAATACTGCCACGATCAGGATTACGGAGATCAGTAAGGGATTGGCAATGGCTTTTCCAGTCTTCTGTTTGATCCACAGACCGATCTCGTAGGTGACCAGTGTAATGGCAATGCCAAAAAAGATGGACTGGCTCATTATTTCATTCATTTATCTGTCCTCCTTATCATCTGCGGCAGCTTTGGTTCCGACCGTCTGTATGGCTGCGGCACCTTTATTTTTCTGCCCCCGGATAATATGCTGGGATACCCGGCCTGTCACGATCATGATCAGTACCGTGGATACCACCGTGATCACACAGATGGGAAGCAGCATTTCTTTTAAAGCATCCACACTTACCATGATTCCAACGGTGGCGGGCACGAACATAACGGACATGGCATCCACGAGGAAATCCGCTGCGGTCTCCACCTTTTCCAGTGGGATCAGCTTCGTGATCAGCCCCACCAGCATGATCACCAGACCATAAACGCTGGCTGCAATGGGAAGCGGGATCAGGATCTCCAGAAGCTCTGCCAGAAAGGAGATTCCCAGGATAATCGAAAATTGCTTCACATATTTCATGATATTGTCACCCTACCTGTTAACTTTAGTATTTCATTTCTTTGATGTCAGGGTCAAAAGCCCCCGACTTTGATGCCTACGGATTGCTCCGTGCTACGCACTCCCACGTCTCCGCTCCGCTTCGGTCCGTGCTAAACATGTGCCACTGGCACATAGCACCCTACCCAATATTCGCATATCGTGGGATTATCATTATATTGCATACAAACAAAAGAAGCTGCGCACTATTTTTCAGCACGCAACTTCGTATTATACTACTCGGTTTTTACTTTCACAATCAGCATTCTCTACCATTTAAGTAGACTTTTTGACCTTGCTTTCGTGAATTTTTACCTTACATCTGGTGTCTTACCACCGCATATTCGTCATCCAGTCGAAAGTAGGGACATTCCTGCTGGGTTCCGGATAAAAAGCGGTACATTTCATCTTCATCCAGATTCACCATGCAGCAATAGCATTCATAGTCTTCGTCATATTCATAATTGACACAAGCGTCACAATTAGTCATTTTGCCTCTCTCCGCATATGCCTTTCATGGATGTATCCTACATTATCCTCATATGCTTTTGTCTGTTTTGCTTCGGTTTCATTATGGTATTTTCACTGTTTCATGAGTTGCCATGCAAGTACTGATAAATTTCCCGTTTTCCGACACCCCTGTCTTTTGCCACCTGCTTCATGGCGGATTTATTATCCATGCCCTGCTCTTCGTAATAAGCCATATGTTCTTCAATGCTCATGGATTCCCAGGATGCGATCTCTTCCTGTCGTTTCTCTTCCGGACTTTTCCCTTCCACTACCAGGACATATTCCCCGCGGGGCTCCTCTGTCTTGTAGTAATCCAACGCCTTTTCCAAAGTGGTGGGGAATACGGTCTCGAACTTCTTGGTCAGTTCACGGCACAACGTGATCCGCCGCTCCCCCAGTGCCGCATACAGTTCCTCCAGTGTCCGGATCAGATGATGGGGTGCTTCGTAGAGGATCATGGTACGGCTCTCGGTCTTCAGTTCCTCCAGAATCACTTTCTTTTCCTTTTTATCCGCAGGCAGGAATCCTTCAAAACAAAACCTTCTTGTACTGAGTCCTGATAAGGTCAGTGCTGTAATACAGGCCGCAGGACCCGGCAGAGAAGTGACGGGAACGCTCTGCTCCTGGCACATCCGCACCAGTACTTCACCGGGATCGGAGATCGCCGGGGTACCGGCATCAGTGATCAACGCAATGTTCTGTCCGTTTAACAGCTGTCCTACCAGCTGGTGCGCTTTTTCTACTTTATTGTACTCGTGGTAACTGGTCATAGGTGTGTGGATGTCGAAATGATTCAGCAGCTTGATACTGTTACGGGTATCCTCCGCCGCGATCACATCCACCGTCTGCAGGGTCTCCACCACCCGCGGTGTCATATCCCCCAGATTGCCAATGGGCGTTGCACACAAATATAAAGTTCCGGGCATGAGCTCCTGCCTCCTCTCCAAATCATAGTAGTCTATAACTATTCAAAGCCATGATATCATGTCACTATGTATGGCGAATGCTCGCATTCGTAAGAACATTTGACATAATTATACGGTGAATGGTGTGCTGAATAGTTACGTTATATTTACTGATCTCTTTCAGATATTCCTTTCCTATCGAACTTAACGGAATCCCCTTCCGTTTCAGATATCCGATCGTCATGGTTTCTTCTGTGGAGAGTTTTACCGCACAATACTCCGAACCATTCAGATTTTCGCAGATAATGCCGCTGCAAAGTGTATATCCGTTCAGTCCTTTCATCAGATTCAGCATCGTCGCACGGTCATTCGCCTTGATCGACTGTTTGTATTCATACGTACTGAACACTTCCTCCGCAAAATAAAACGAATTGTTGCTCCCCTGGTCAAACGAAAGAAATGGATAGTCTTCCAGATCCTCCAGAGTAATCTCCTTCTTTTTTGCCAACGGATGACCGCTCCACAGGTAAACGTATTCCTGACAGTCAAAAAGCTCATGAAATTCCAGATTGTTCGCCTTTAATTCCTTAAGTATTACATTTTCATTAAAATCATTTACTATATGCAAAAGTGCTTGCTCCATACTTGTATATCTTCTACTCCACGTTTCGTTTGTTCCTACTTTATTTCCTTCTATTGCAAATATAAATGGCGAATATTGTTCTTCTTCTCTTCTTAGAACTAAACTCCAAACATTTCCATACTCATTCTTGTATGCAAATTTCTCTTTTTCTCCAACTTCAAAATCATTTTTTCTTTCCATTAAACTTTTTATTAGCTTTGTATTTAACTTTTTTTCTTCCATCAATATACCTCCAACAATCACTTAAATATAACAACCATACTCGGAAATGGAGCAGGATTTTTTCCATCATTAAATTTTAGTCTACCTCTAATAAATCTGATTTCCTGTTTATGATATATATAATCGTGAAAATAACTCGTATCAGTTCTAGCAGGAATAAGCATAACTATAAAAGTATTATTTAGCTTATTCTCTTCATAACATTTTCTTACCCAATTATGTATTTCTCTTCCATAAGGTGGATTGCAAAAAACCCTTTCTCCTATCCAATTTCTAGTTAATCCATCATCTTCTTTTGTGTAATATTTTTTACATTTTGCATTATCTTTTGTAGCACAAGGATCTAATGTAAATTTAAACTCTTTATTTAATTCTTCAAAAAATTTTATAGGTGTCGCCCATTCATTTGAATTGCTTGACATCATTCCTTTATTTATCATTAGTGTAATTCTTCCTTTGCAAAAATTACTCCTTCTAAAATCCCTTTTATATTACTTCTTCAAATTCTTTTTCATCATTTGTTTTTTCTATTTTGTTTTCAAATACAATAACCTTTTCATAATTATCCATTAATCTACTACAGCTTTTACTTGCATTACTACATACCTTATATAATTCATTGGGATCGTTTTTTAAGGCGTTTATCCAGGAATTAAAATAATTTATATGATCTTGTCTTGTAAAGTCTATATCCATATCTAATTCAGCTTCTAAAAATACGCAAGATAGTTCTGCAGTTAATTCTTCTAAGGCGTATTTTTCTGTTCCAAATATATTTTTTATATCTCTATTTAATCTTTTTTCATTCCCTGTACTGTGGCTCATTTCGTGTAATAATGTACCTAAAAAAGCTTCATCTGACTTAAAGTATTTTCTAAGTGGTAATGTTATTTTGTCATCAATTGGACTATAAAAAGCTTTTTCTTGAAATTTTTCTTCAATCGGACATTCTGATGAAACAATAAAACTGTCTGCTATATCTAAAATGTTACTCTGTCCCTTTAATTCTGGTTCAATATATGGTGGAAAGCCTTCAATTTCACAAGCATTATACAGATAAAAATAATTGATAATAGGTCTTTTCAAATCTACTAAAACTCTTTTTTCATTTCCATCTTCGTCTTTTTCAACTTCTCCTGTTTCTTCATTTATAACCTTTTCTTGTCTTTGCCATATCCATTTTTCGCAAAATACACCTTTTGCTCCTGGTTTTACACTATATCCCATTTCATTTGCTTTCTTTAATGTTAGCCATCTAGGATCGTTATAACCTCTTTCTACTGCTTCAAAACTTAAATTAAGTCTATTTATTCCTTGATATTGCGTTCCTGTTACTGCATTTCTTGGTAAAAATGCTTTTCTATTCCACGCCCATTCAGAAAAGATATAACCTTTTTCCATATTTGAAATAAGCTTATCAACAATTCTTTTTCTGTTTTCTTCTACTTTTTCTTTTGCTGATTTTTTCTTTGTTTTTTCTTTAGTTTTTGTTGTTGCCATAATTGACCTCCTACTTTATATTACTTAAATAAAAACTCATTCTACTAAATTCTTGTTTAAATAATATAAAGGCTAGAATAGTTGCTTAAACTAAACTAGCCTATTCTCTTATTCTCCAGTTCGTGGAAGTTTTTTAATTGTTAATTCTTTCTTATATGTTTTAGTAGTCCACTCTGATTTATCTTTAACATTTACATCTAAATATGTTCCTGAAAGATTTACATAGTTAGTCCATACATCATCTGGCTTTATATCTCCATTAACCTTTGTAAATATAAATGGTGTTGTTTTTGCCTTAAAGTATTCTGGTACTGTTCCAAATTCCATTTTGAAATCTGTTATTACTTCATCATCTTTAAGCTCAACACCAGAAAAATCAATAAAGTTATTTACTGTTGAATTTAAGTTTTCTTTAATTAATATCCAATCTTCTGAAAGGTTAGTTTTATAGTAAACATCAAATTCAACTTTATCTGTATAAATACCTGTAAATAGCTTTGTTAGTTTAACTTTTTCATAAGGAAGATTATCAATGAATGTAAAGTTGTCTAATGGAACATTTGATAAGCTTTCAACTGCGTCAAAATCATATCTAATTTCATCATTAGGTTGTGCTTGTACTATTCCTGATTTTTCTACATTTATTTTTACTTCAACTGGATTATCTTTAAAATTAAAGCATACTTCTTGACCATTTTCGCTAATTGTAAAGTAATATGTTGAAGAATCAATTAAGTAATATTTTGGAGAATCCACTTCGTAAATTTTGTAATTTCCTGCTCCAAGCATTAATTTTTCTTCTAAATATCCTTCTTCTGTTGTTGTTAGCTCTGCAACTACTTCTTCTGTATCTACATTTTCAACTCTGTATGTAGCATTTGGAATATAAGTATCTTTTTGTTCTCCAGTAATTTCGTTATCCTTTGAAGCAACTTTAGAAACATCTACAAATCCTGCAACTTCTACTTCATTTTTTATATCAATTGTTACTTTTTGACCATTCTCTGTAATTTCAAACACATCTGGTTTATCGCTTAAAATGTAATGTTCAGGTGCTTCTACTTCCCAAAGATAATATGTACCCTTTTCAAGCATAATATCTTCTGAAAATTTTCCGTATTTATCAGTAACTAATTCTAATAATACATTGTCATCTTTATCTCTTAACTCGAATTTTACTCCCTCCAATGGTGTGTCAGGTTCGTCCCCAGTCCAGTAATTCTTTTCAAGTGCTGTTTTATCAATATTCATAAATCCTGCAATTTCAACTTTATTTGTAATATCAATTGTTACCTTTTGACCATTCTCTGTAATTTCAAATACATCTGGTTTGTCATTTTTAATGTAATATTCTGGTGCTTCTACCTCCCAAAGATAGTATGTGCCAACGTCTAACTGAACATCTTTTGAGAATTTTCCATATTTATCTGTAACTAATTCTAATAAAACATTATCATCTTTATCTCTTAACTCGAATTTTACACCCTCTAATGGTGTATCAGGCTCGTCCCCAGTCCAATAATTCTTTTCAAGTGCTGTTTTATTTATATTTAAGAATCCTTGTGGAATTGGTTCATCTTTTAATTCTAATTTGTGTGTAATTCCGTTTGCTATAACTTCAATTTTGTATATTTTTTCATCTAATTGCCAACCATCTGGAACTGATGTTTCTTTTATATAATATGTACCCTTTCCAACAGTTATGGTTTTAGTATTTCCATTTTTATCTGTTACAAGTGTATCTACTAATCTTCCGTTAGCAAAATTATTTTTTGTTACGTCTGTTCCTTCTTCAAAGTCTGTTCTTACTTCATATTTTGCTCCTTCTACTGGTTGATCTTTTTCTGTACCTGTAATATAGTTTTTATCAGAAGCAACTTTTGTAATTTTTACATTATTACCTAGCTCTGGTGTATTATCTAATTCTAAGTAGATTTTTTGTTCATTTTCTGTAATTCTAAAATAGTATTCTGTACTATCTAATTCATAATAATTAGGAGCTTTGATTTCATAAACTCTATATGTACCAAGTTTTAACTCTAAATCGTCTGTTGAATAATTTGAATCTACTATTTTTCCATCTTTATTAGTTGTTACAGTCCAATTTTTTGTTTCTTCAAAGTTTGTATATTCTATTTTGAATGTTGCATTTGCTAGTGGTGTTCCTGATACTTCTGCAGTCCATAAGTTATCATCATTTGATGTTTTGTAGATATTAAAATATCCACCTTCTTCAACATCATCTGAAGCTGTTACTGAAACGTGTCCTCCGTTTTCTGTAACTTTAAAATAATATTTTTTATCATTCTTTTTTGAATGTTCAGGTGCTTCAATTTCCTGTAAATAGTAATCTCCAAGTTGAAGCTTTTCATTGTCAAATATTGTTCCATCTTCTTTTGAAACAGCTATTAATTCTTTACCTGTTTCATAAGATTTTACAATATTTCCATTTGTGTCATAAATTCCATATTTAGCTCCTGAAACTCCTTGACCTTTTTTTACTCCAGTCCATACATTATTTCTTTCAGAAACTTTTACTGCTGAAAAATAACCACCTGGAACTGGTGTATTTTTAACCTTTAATGTTTCACTATCGTCCATAAAATCTAATTTAAAAGAATAAGTTGAATCATTTAAAGTTGTATATTGTGGTACTGGTGTTGTTTCTTTTACATAGTATGTTCCAAGAGAAAGTCCTGTTATATGGATTTTTCCTTCGCTATTGGTTGTATAAGTATTAATCAAATTCATATTAGCATTGTATAAATTATACTTAGCATTAGGTATTAATGAACCTGATAATGTTCCATTCCAAATATTATCTGTTGCACTTGTTTTTTCAATTGTTACTTCTCCTGTTGGAGCAATACCTAATTCTGTATCAGCACTTCCATTTTCAAATGGATCTAGTGTTAAGGCATAATTTTGTACTGAATTGTTTGGAGCTTTACCATATAGAGCAGGATATGATTTACAACTTCCATCTACACCAATATAAGCTTGAATATTTGATACTATACTTTTTTGTGGTATATACACTTTAAAATTCTCGCCTGCTGAAAATGTTGTCTTTTGACTTCCATTTGTGCTAGCAAAATAACTTCCAGAAGGTAGTCCAGAAATTTGATATACATAGTAATCCCTTAAAGGAACATTTGAGCTTACACTATAAGTTTGTGAATAGTATTCTCCTTCTTTTGTTAGACTTCCAACTTTATTGATTGATACTTGTGGCGAAGCATAGTTATGTCCTGGATTATTTCTAGCATAATTAACTAGATTTACTATTGCATTTGCAATTTTTGTACCTCTTTCATCTCCACCTCTATATCTTGAAGCAGGATCAAATCCATAAAGAACTGAATAAACTGCTTGTTTAGTTGCACAGAAAGCGTCATAATCGTTTTCTACTCCCATTTCGCCAGGAGATTTATAAGGAAATCCATTAAATAAAACTCTCCATACTTCTGGATTTTGGATAGCTTCTGTTACTGTTACTGTATAAGGTGCTTCTTCTCCTACACCGTGTCTATCTGAATTTAGACAATATGCAGGATAAAATTTTCCATCTTCTCCAGTATATCCAACATACGTTGTTATAATATAATACCAAGCATTTTTACTTTCATTCCAATACTGTAAATGGTATTCTGGATCTTTAACTGAATAAATATATGCGTTACTTACACTATACGCATTTACTACATTAATAAATGGTGTTAAATATGATGATAATAACAGTAAAATTATCATTACAATACCCATTTTTGCTTTAGTTGTTTTCATCAAAAATTCCTCCTTTTAATGTAAAAACCGAACAAAAAAAGAAGTTATTCAGACTGCTCTTTCTGAATAGCTTCTTTACTCGCTACAATTTTTCATACTAATATTCTAGCACTTGAATTTTTGAATGTATACTGCAGGATTTTGCAATGTTTTTGCAAAGATTTATGTTAATTTTTCTATTAATGTCCGTAATAGCATAGCGTTTGGATATATTCTCCATTATAGTATTCATCTACTGCATATATTTTCATATTTGTCCCTTTTAATACACTTGATTTAAAAGTATTATATGCACTTACATTTTCATAGGTCCAACCATTTCTATTTCCACCATAACAAGTACAAATGCTTGAATCCACAATTATTTGATATTGACTAACATCAGTTATTCCATATTTATTTAATTGTTCTAAATTATTTGTTACTTCTGTTGTTATGGTGTTTCTTAATTTATTTATATAATTTTGATTTACCTTAAATTCTCTAACCGGTGCTGATGGCTTTGGCGTTTCTACTGGTTTATTTTCAACTGGTTTGCTTTCTTCTTTTTTAGGTTCTTCAACTTTTGGTTGTTCTGTCTTTACTGGTTCTTGTTGTGGCGTGTTATTAACTTCCATTTTAGGTTGAGAATTATTATTTGACATAGTAGTTTTATTAGATGTATTTGAGGTCTGTTTATTAGATGTTGATGTTTGTTTGTTTTCCTTCTTTACTTCTAGCTTCTCATCTTCTTTTAGAACTTCATCATTTTTTAATTCATTTACTTCTTCTTGCTCTTTTATTTCTTCAACTGCATTTTCTACAATTACATTTATTGGTTCATTTTCATTTTCTTGAACTTCATTAATAACATTTTCAGGTTCTACTTTTACTATATTGTCCCTTTCTTTGTTGTTTATAAATTCTACTCCTCCTGCTACTCCTGTACTTAAAATAATTCCTATAATTAAAATTAAAAAACGTTTCATCATTCATCACTTTCCTTTCTTATTTTTTTATGTCATTCCTAAGACTTCCTTGTTTCTGTGATAAATAATAAAACCTTTCTTAAGTATATTTTACATCATATTACCTCTTATGTCAAGTTTACTTTTATAATTTTTCAATTTCAATAATATCATTAAATTGAATTGTATTATCATCAATAAATAATATATGCTTTTTTATAGGATTAATTTTTTTTATCGTGCCTTCAAATGAAATATATTGTCTATTATAATAATATTTAATTCTTATTATATTACCTGATTCTAAACTAAATAATATGCTAGATATTTTCTCTTCTTCCTCTTCTGATAATTCCTTTCTATCTTCATATTCAATTTCTTTATTTCTTAATGCTTCATTAAGTCCTTTTAATGCGTCAAATGGAAGAAATTGTCTAGCTCTATCTGCTCTACTAATAGCCATTGTGTCCTCCAATCAATTTATTTCTTATTATTGTTGTTGCTCCTTCTTCTAAATTCATTCCTCTAATAATCGAATTTTTTCCCATCTTTGATTTTATTTCAATAATTGATTTTTCTAATCTTCTTTCTTTGGTTTTATTTTCTATATCTTCAAATAAATTTAATTGTTCTGAATCCACTTTTTGAAGTCTTTCAAATGATATTCCTATCCTTCTAATAGGAGTATTTCTATCTGTTGTTTCTTCATATAATTTTTTAAATTCATAAACTAATTTTGTATATAAATTAGTAAATGAATGTAATCTTCTTGAACCTCCAGAATGTTTTTCAAAGTCCTTAGAATATCCAATATACAAACTTATACAATCAGTTTCTAAATCTTTTTCTATTAATTGTTGTGATAATAATTCAACCATTTCTTTTAAAACTAATTCTGCCTTATCAAAATTATAGTCCTTAAATAATACTTGACTATTAGAAATTGAATTAGTTTTAGGTTTATATTCCTTTATATCTGCAATAGTACAAGGTTCGTAACCATTTGAATGATCAATTAAAAATTGAGCATTTATGCCAAATTCTTTAAATAATATTTTAGGATCAGTATGAGCAATATCATACATATCAAATATTCTTTTTTTATCTAATCTGCTTTCTATCCCTTTACCAATTTGCCAAAAATCTGATAGTGGTCTATAATGCCATAATTCTTTTTTATACTTTTCTTCATTAAGCCAACCAATATTTGTGGGAGAATGTTTTGACATTATATCTAATGCAACTTTTGCTAAATACATATTCGTTCCTATTCCACAAGTTGCTGTAATTCCATAAGTATCATAAATATCCTTCATAATTGTTTTTGCTAAATCAATAGATTTCATATTATAAAGTTTTAAATATTGTGTAACATCTAAAAAAGCTTCATCAATTGAGTAAACGTGTATATCCTCTTTAGCAACATATTTCAAATAAATAGCATAAATATTTGCAGAATATTCAATATATTTATTCATACAAGGAAGTGCAATAATATATTTTATATTTGGTGGTATTTCATATATTCTACATCTATTTTTTATCCCTAACATTTTCATTGCAGGAGTTATCGCTAAGCATATTGCCCCTTTTCCACGAGATGGATCTGCAACTACAAGATTTGTATTAAAAGGATTTAACCCTCTTTCTACACATTCTACAGACGCATAAAAAGTTTTCAAATCTATAACTAAATATATTTTTTGCATAAAATCCCACCTCCGAACAATAGTTTTTTATGATTATAACACATTTAATTTTATTTGTAAACAATTGTTTGGGTAATATTTTAAAAAAGAAAGATTATATTTCAAACCTTTCTTTGTTACAAGTATAATTATTAAAATCAGTAATAAAAATATTTTTACTATTTTCTCCAATCTATTCTATATATTGTAATTTGTAATTATTTTTTTACCAATTTATTTTTGAAGAAATTCCACTACTTCAGGAAATTCCATCCCATGAGATGCCTTAACAAGTATTGAATCCCCATCTTCAAGTAATGAATCAAGCTGTTCAAACGCATCTTTCTTATTATCAAAATGCACACATTTCGTAGCTGAATTCCCAGCTCCTTCATTTATATATCTGCTTAAATTCCCTATTGTAATAAGTAAATCTATATCAGAAGCTGCAATGTGCTCTCCTACACCCTGATGCAGTTCTTTTTCATTGTCTCCAAGCTCAAACATATCTCCAAGGATTGCCACCTTACGCTGCAGGGCCGTTCCAAGCAGGTCAATCGCCGCTTTCATGGAAACGGGATTGGCATTGTAACAGTCATCAATC
>OLGD01004182.1_pt1 | contig 12315 bp, 7 predicted proteins | sample 1605311 | NCBI WGS metagenome assembly OLGD01 (sample SAMEA3888917, study PRJEB22519) | human gut metagenome | biome: human gut; feature: human-associated habitat; material: faeces | place: Denmark | collected 2010 | reverse complement strand
CAGAGTGCGGCCAAATCCAGTTCTCCGCCGATTGTTACCGTCGGATTTGCGTTTGAAACCGCGATAATCTGCGCGAGCTTTTCGGTGGTCACCGCTGTTTTGGATACGGCGCTTGCCTTGTGGGTAGCGGTTTCTGCCACTCTTGTGTATACCGTATATTCGGTATTGGCGTCCAGACCGGTGAATATGCCGGTGGTATTCCAACCGGTCACGGGCAGTGCGTCTGCTTTCTTTACAATCGCATATTCCTGTCCTGCCGTTACGTTGGTAATCGTCACGCTGTCGGAAGTTTGATTCGTCGCAGCCGAAACAACGGGGGTCGCACAAGCCGCTTTTTCCACGACAGCGGCAGCGGCGGTCTTGGCGCCGGAATAGGCAGTATTGCTTACCATTACGGAAATAATTTTGCCGACATCCTGTTCGGTAAGGGCATATTTGTCGCTTGCTGCGCCGGCAATTGCCGCGCCGTCTCTGAGCCATTGATAGGTTGTGGTGCCGGTGGCCGTTCCGAGTCCGTCTTGATCTCCGTTATAGTCAAGCGCGGTTATGTTCGCAGTCAATTCCTGACCAAAGACCGGAGTTCCGTCGATGCTGACTGTGCCGCCGAGAACCGGAAGTACGTCTTCGATTTGGGAAAAGAGAATATTTATCTCAGTGCTGAGATTTTCTGTGAAACTGATTTCATAGACATTGCTGTTCGGGGATGCGCCGCTCTCGGCAAACGGATTGGCTGAACTGTCCTTTTCAAGCTTTTTCACCTGTACTGTGCGGCCGTTTACGGTTGCGCTGCGGATTTCCTTGTCGGAATGAATGCGCAGTGTCCAGGTGCGCGCGGTATATTCGGTGCCGAAGTCGCCGATGGCGGGAGAAATTTGAATCTGCTCTACGGTGTCCGCATGGATACTGTGCAAAATCTGCGTTTTGCGATAGGCTCCGGTGAGATAGTTCTCGGTTTCGCCGTCGTCCTCGTAGAGCGTATATGCGCCGTTGCCGCCTGCGTAAACATTCAGTGAGAGTTCCGGCCAATCCGCGCTTTCAATCGGGGATACGACTTCGGCGGCCGGGAGAACCGCACCCCGACGGATAAACAGCGGCATGACCGTGCTGTCACCGACGATGGCGACGGTTTGCGGTCCGGTATAGATCGTGCCGCTGAAAACGTCGATCCATTCGCCGTCCGGAATAAATACATCGCGTTTTGAGCAGTCCGTGCCGACAACCGGTTCCCATACCAGATAAAGTTGCGCTTTCCCGCTGAGTTCGTAGTATTCTACCGCAATATCATACGTTTTCCCGGCCTTGAGCGGTGTTTGGGTATTCAGCGCGGGGCGGATGATGGAGACGGCCCAACCGTCTGACCAAAGTTTGCCGTCGATATAAATACGTGCGCCATCATCGGCCAGCGTTCCGATATAGCAATCGACTGCAGGGGTAATTTTGCCGGTATAACGCGCCGCAAAATAGTCTTTGTTTACTTTTGCGTTCGGTGAATCGGCGTCCCAGAAAAAGTTCAGTTCTTTTTCGGTTTGTGTCAGGACGGGGGTGGCGCTGAAATATTCGGTTTTGGCCATTTCCTTTGCCGTGTTGTAATAGGCAGCGTCAAGGCCGTTTTCGCCCGTTTTGTTTTTCAGCCAGTCCTCGGGAATGATATACTGTCCGTCGCCCTGCGTGCTCCAGAACGGGGCGACTAAAAGATCTTTTCCGAGAAGATACTGCGTATCGGAGGCAGATTCCGAATACTGCGGATACTCGAAATCCAATCGACGCGCGAGCGGCAGGCCGGTATCGTAGTTTTCGCGCGCAAGCGAGTACCAAAGCGGCAGAAGATTATACCGCATGTTGAGATAGTCGCGCATGATGTTTTCTGTATCCTCGCCGTAGCTCCAGGGAAGCTGCTCGTTTTTCGCCGAGAGCGTGGAATGAATGCGGAACACCGGTGCAAACGCACCGAACTGAATCCACCGGCGGAAAGTATTTTCGGAAATATGATCGTTGTTTCTGAAGCCGCCGAGGTCGGACGAAAGATAGGGATTTGCGCCGTTTACGCCGGCTTTTACGAGGTTTTCTATTTCCATCCGGATAGAAAGCGTATCGCCGTAAATGTCGCCCGTCCACTGAATGCCGTAGCGATGGCCTATAAGGGACGGACTGCCCGTAATGTGTCCGTGCTTGATCCAGTCCACGTTGGTCAGCATGAGTACGCGCTTTTGCGCGCTGCCACCGGCCGTGTCGGCGTGGTATTTTTCCATTGTGTCGTAGTAAAGCACCTGGCCGACGGTTGTATAGAGCACATCGTGCCAGGGGGATTTGATGGAATAGCTCCAGTTGCGGTCGTACCACCAGCCGTCAAGTCCCAGCTTCATCAGAGCATTGATGCCTGCGCACTGCCATTTCAGTTCGGATGGCGTGGTGATGGTCAGCGAGGTTTGATGCGTATGATCGTTGAAAAGCACAAGCACGCCCGCTTCATTTGCGGCGGCGAGAAATGCCTCCATATCCGGGTATAGCGCGGTGTTGATGTCGTATCCGGTGCCGTCGCCGTCATTCCCGTTGGTACTGGTATTTTTCCATTCGGTATCGATTACGATCATATCGAGCGGCACGTTTTCCGTCCGCCATTTTGCAACCATAGACAGTTTTTGCGCAGCGGTATAATTTGTCCATTTGGAATACCATGCACCGAGTGTTTTGATGTCCGAAAGCAGAGTTCTGCCGGTCAGACGGACAAAGTCTGCGCGTAGCTTTGCCGCGTTTCCGCGCGGCAGAAATACATACAGATCGGTTGCCGGATTTCTCGACCACCCGCTGTTTTCATCCTCGGATTCGGCATACGTGAGTCCCGTGTCGGCGGGGATGATACGGTTGTCCGCCAAAATATAGGAATTGGGTGTGTCGGCCGGTGCCGGAAGCGACGCATAGAAGTTTGCCGTCTCCGTTTCAAAAAAGTCATAGATCGGTTCGTTATCGCCGCCGAAAATTTTCACATCGGAGGCAAATGCGGCTGTTTTCGGAATGTTCAGCGTATAGGCTTCGGTTTTCAAAATGACGGTTTCGCTGTCCTCGTCGCGCACCGCCGCAACACCGCTCCAGTCAGTTCGGTTTGTGACCACAAGGGTTTGCCTGTCTTCAAAACCGCCGTTTGCGGCTTCTTCGATGCGCAGCAGCGTATCGGAAAACAGTTGTACGCGGATATTGTTGTTCTCAAAGGAATAAAAGCCGCTGTTTTCATTAACCGCTTTGGAGGTGGTTTTGAAGCAATAACCGCAGTTCTTGCAGGTATGTACGGTGACGCTTCCGTTTGCGGACAGGGCAAAGTCGTGTTCATTGCATTCGACTGCGTCTTTTTTTGAACCGCAGATTGTGCATACGCCGTCTTCATAGTTGTGTTCGGAGTTTTCGCTCTTGCAGTAGCTTGAAAGCGCTTTTTCGCTGTCGCCGTAGCCCCTGAAAATTGCATTGTAGGTGCGAACCGCCGACTCGGAATTTGTATTCACATAAATATCCAGATTTGTCAGCTTTTGCCGCGCGCCGAAGTCGGTGACGCTTCCGGTAAAGTCGATGTATCCGTCCTTCAATAAAAGATTTACGTCAAAATATTCGACAACGCTGTTTTGATTCCCGAGCGACAACTGGTTGGAGACAGACAGATTGCCGATGACGGATATATCCGCGCCCGCCGGAGTTGCAAAAGCGGATGTGCCGGTCGAACCCGCGACAAAAAAGCGGGTATGCACGTCGCCGCCGATCTCGATTGCGGCCTTTCCGGTGGCGGTGACATTGAGATTGCGGTTAAAACCGCCGACAAACCAATAGCTGCCGCTCTTGACTGTCAGATAGGTATTTTTGGATACATACCCGTCCTCGGTTACGCCGTTTCGCCAGCCGCCGTAGAGGTAAATTTTGGTGCCGACCTCACCGCTCACATTACCGCTTGAGCGCATCGACAGCCCTTCGCCCATCGTCAGGTGATGGCCGCGCGCGGCGATGTCGATGCCGTTCACATAACTGCCGGAATCCAAAATCAGGTTTTTAAATTCGGTTTCACCACTTGCGTGGAACTGATATACGCCGCCAAATTTCAAAACGGCATTTTCATTCAGGCCGCGCAGCGTGATTTTTCCGTCGTGCGCGGGTTCGACAAATGCGGTCTGCGTGGTGCCGATTTGATTTTTCGGCAGTGTAACCGTACCGCATAGAATAATTTCGCCGCCGTCCGTACCTAAGGCATTGTAAGCTTTTGTAAGGCTGCCCAGCGGAGATGCTTCTGCGCTGCCGTCCCCTTTGCCGCCGTCGGTGACGTATACGGCTTTCGGCGCGGCGGAGAGATGCAGAAGAGAAAGTGTCATGACCATGATCCATGCGGTAAGAAAAATACAGAACAATTTTTTCATACCTTGCCCTCCATACGTATTTGATATTCTCAGTGTAAATCAGAAAATTTGCTTTTGCTATTGCATTTTGCTAAATATTTTTGTTATAATGCTACATGGGTGATGGATATGAAACCGTATTTTCAGTATTTTAACATTCAAAACCGCATGCTGCCGCATATCAATCCGATCATGGGCGGCAGTCAACAGTGCAGGAGCGGCTATAGTTTCGGCCCTGTACTCCGTCAATATTATATTATTGAATATGTCCGAAGCGGCAGCGGCACATTTATCATCGAGGGGCGGCAGCATACGGTGCATGCGGGTGAAGCGTTTATCATAAAACCGTATAAGGCGCACAGGCTGATTGCCGACGCCGAGAACCCGTGGGCGTATATCTGGCTCGGTTTTGAGTGCGATTTTGATTTGCCCGCTCTGCTGGCTGAAAACGATGTATTTGATGCGCGCGATTTCTCCGATTTGTTTGAAAAATGGGAAGAAACAGATCGGCTGTGTCAGGGCAAAAACGCGGCCTATGCCGCAAGTATATATACGCTGTTTTCCCGGTTGTATGAGCGGCAGAGCATACCGGAAAATCCGCCGCAGTCGGTTGTCGCGCGGGCTGTGGACATCATCGAAAAGGAGTATGCCGCTCTTACGGTGTCGGCACTTGCCGAACGGCTGTATCTCGATCGTTCTTATTTCGGCGCGCTGTTTAAGCGGCAGACCGGAAAGACGCCTAAAGCATACATAGACGGGTTGCGGCTCGAACGGGCGACAAGCATGATTTGCGAGCTTGGTTTTACTGTGACGCAGGCTGCGCTTGCCGTCGGCTACGGGGATGTGATGTCTTTTTCGCGGATGTATAAGCGGCACTACGGCAAATCGCCGAAAGACGCGCTGAAAATTTGTTCTGCCAGCGGCAGAACCATTATTCTTAAATAAATAAGTCCCAATTCTTTTATGTATTTCCGGTCGTTTCAAAGCCTTGTTCTCCAAGGCGTGTTAGTGCGGTAGGAACACAAAAGGGAATGGGGAGATAATAGGCACTGCCTTTTCGCCATAATAAAACTGCCCAAAAATTTCGTGCATGTCGGCAGGCCGTCTGTAGCGGCCTACAAAAGTATAAACAGTCGATTGACAAAGCGGCACGGATGGGATAAAATAGGGTATATTTCGTTTAAAAATGGTGAAAATATGAAAAAAAACAGCCCTAAATATATCGGAATCCTGTTTCTGACCGCTTTGATCTGGGGATTTGCTTTTGCCTTCCAAAATATCGGCGGAGATTCTCTCGGCGCGTTTTGGTTTAACGGCATTCGTTTCTTTCTCGGTGTTTTGTCGCTGATCCCGGTGATTTTGATCTTTGAACGGGAAAAAATGCGCGGTGAAAAGTTCAAAAAAACGCTGAAGCTCGGCGCGCTCTGCGGCGTGATTTTATTTGCCGCCTCCTCTCTTCAGCAGTATGGCATTCTTTTAACCGACAGCGCGGGCAAAGCGGGCTTTATTACCGGCTTATACATGGTATTTGTTCCGCTGTGCGGTTTGTTTATGCATCAAAAGATTCGGCCGGAAGCGTGGGTCGGTGCCGTGGTCGCTGTGATCGGGCTTTATTTTGTCAGCTTTGCAAACGGTATAGAACCGGCCGGTATCGGCGATTTGGTGCTGGTCATCGGTTCGTTTTTCTGGACGGCGCATATTGTGGTGATTGATCGCTACGCGGCAGAAGTCAGTCCGCTGAAATTTTCCATGGTGCAGTTTCTTGTGTGCGGTCTGCTCTGCGTAGTCTGCGCGCTGTTTACCGAGGAAATCACAATGGAAGCGGTGATCGAAGCCAAGATCCCGGTTTTGTATTGCGGCATCATGTCGGTCGGCGTAGCGTACACCTGCCAGGTCATCGGGCAGCGCGGTACGGAGCCTGCTTTGGCTTCGATTATTCTCTGTACGGAATCGGTGTTTGCCGCAATCGGCGGCTGGCTGCTGCTCCATGAGTATATGGGGTGGCGCGGTTATATGGGCTGCGCGTTGATTTTCTGCGGTATTATTTTATCGCAGGTTAAAATATGGAAAGGAGACAAGTCCAATGCGCGAGATTCAAACCAACAACGCGCCTGAAGCGGTGGGACCGTATGCGCAGGGCGTTGTATGCGGGGATTTTCTTTTTACTTCCGGGCAGTGCGGGTTCTGTCCGGTTGACGGTCAGTTGGTGAAAGGCGGCATTGAGGTAGAAGCCGAGCAGGCGCTTCTCAATATCGGTTCCGTCCTGGAAGCGGCGGGTGCGGGCTATGAAAAGGTCGTGAAAACGACCTGTTATCTGGTGAATATGTCTGATTTTGCCGCGTTTAACGTGGTGTATGCAAAGTATTTTCCAAATCATCCTCCGGCAAGAAGCTGTGTCGCCGTTCGTTCGCTGCCCAAAGGTGCGATTTGTGAAATTGAAGCGGTCGCATATTTGGCGTGAAGCGGCCCTGAATGACTGAGGTTGTCGGTTAACGGGGGCTTTGCTGCGTCTATAGCGTGTCTATAATAGAAAACGTCTTTCGCATAAAACAAAATTTATGCGAAAGACGTTTTTTGTTGTGTTTGCCAATAAAAAATCAGTGAAATCAGAGGCGGTTATATGCCGTCTTTTCGTTATTGCCGCTCGCGCACCTTTTCGTTAACGGCGGCATACAGCATACGAATGGTTTCCTGTATTTTTGCGGCGGCGTTTTCGAGCGGCGTTTTCAGTTGAATCGTTTTATCTCGGGTTGAAATTTCAACAATGCCTTCGCTCATGTTGCGGGGGCTGACAATCACACGCACCGGTGTTCCGAGCAGATCGGCGTCCGAGAACATGACGCCTGCGCGAACATCGCGGTCATCGTAAATGACTTCGACGCCGGCATTTTGCAGGTCATTGTACAGCTTGTCCGCAAATGCGTGACAGTCCGCGTCGTCGGAGCGTACACAGCAGAGGTGTACCTGCCAGGGGGCGATGGAAATCGGCCAGATCGGGCCGTAGTCGTCATGATGCGCCTCGCATACCGATGCGGCAAGGCGTCCGACGCCGATGCCGTAGCAGCCCATAATGGGATTTTTGCTTTCGCCGTTTTCGTCCAGATACGTCATTCCCATGCTGGCCGTGTATTTCGTGCCGAGTTGGAAAATGTTGCCGACCTCAATTCCGTTGCTTATGTCAAGCGCATTCTTGCCGCAGTGCGGGCAGATGCCGCCGACATAGGCTTTGGACAAATCGTGATATTCGATTTCGCCGAGATCGCGTTCCGCATTGAAGCCGGTGTAGTGATAATCGACGCGGTTGCCGCCGCAGACGAGATTTTTGATCCCCTTTAAGGAACTGTCAAACAGGATTTTGGCCTTTCCGGTGAAGTTGACCGCGCCGATAAAGCCGGCAACGATGCCCGATTCTTCGGTAATGACGGCGGGATGAATTTCTTTTCCGAGAAAGTTGCGGAGCTTGGTTTCGTTGATGTCGAGGTCTCCGCGCGTAAACACGATGATGTAGTCATCGGTCTGATTTTCCTGGTATACAACCGCTTTTGCGGTTTTGCGGGGTGAGATCGAAAGAAATTCGCAGAGCGCTTCGATGGTGTGCGCACCCGGTGTGTGGACGAGCTTCATCTCGTCCAAAGGCTCATCTTTTGCGGGTTCCGTGATGCATGGAGCGGCTTCCATGTTGGCGCTGTAGCCGCAGGCGGGGCAGGTGACGATGGTATCCTCACCGATCGGCGTCAGCAGCATAAATTCATGCGAAATGCTGCCGCCCATCATGCCGGAGTCCGAGAGCACCGAAACAACTTCGGGAACGCCCGCACGTTCAAAAATACGTTCGTAGGCTCGGTGGCAGCGGGCATAATAGGCTTCCAGATCCGCCATTGAGGTGTGGAAAGAATACGCGTCTTTCATGGTAAATTCGCGTACGCGGATCATGCCCGCGCGCGGGCGCGCCTCGTCGCGGAATTTGGTTTGGATCTGGTAGATCATAAACGGATATTTGGAGTAGCTTGCGCCGTATTCGCGTACAAGATGCACAGCGGCCTCCTCATGCGTCATGCCGAGTACCATCGGAACATCGTTGCGGTCCTTAAAGCGCAGCAGTTCGGAAGCGATAGAATTGTATCTGCCCGATTCCTCCCAGAGAGCGGCGGGCATGGTCACGGGGAAGAGTACTTCCTGGCCGTCAATGGCGTTCATTTCCTCGCGAATGATCGCTTCAATCTTTTTGCACGTCCGAAGAAGCGGCGGGAATTGCGAGAAAATTCCGCTCGCTACAAATTTCATATAGCCGCCGCGAAGCATCAGCGCATGGCTGTCAATGACAGCGCCGGCGGGACGCTCTTTAAAACGGTCGCCGACAAGTTGGTTCAGTTTCATGTATACCTCCAAAATAAAAAGTCCCGGCTGCAAAAGCCGGGACGAAAAATTTCCGTGTTACCACCCGAATTCGGAGTCAAAGCTCCGCACTCTAATGCCGCTGTAACGGTCGGCTGCCGCGCGGCTTATCGCCGCGATGCTCCGGGGCGGGTTCGGCGCTTTTCAATCGAAGCCTTGCACCGTCCGGCTCCTCTCTGCAGAAATCAAAGTGCTTACTGTTCCCATCAACGCTGTGTTTATGCTATCATATGTTTTGCGCTTTGTCAAGTGCTTTTTCAGAATGAAAAAATGCTGCGGCGCCGGATTCTCTGCATCCGGGTGTTTGACTCGGCACGCTGTTTTAATACTTCGGCAGCAAATAGAATCAGATGATATAAATCTTTCAGGATACGCAGAAGTTTGTTTACTTTGCAGACAGGTTGTGTTAAAATAGGGCATAGGCCGAGGATGCGGTATGCGTTCTCAAAGACGGATTTTAGAGGAGATCAACATGGCGGATATGGATACGCGCACGCGGCTGCTGCTCGGCGCGGTGGGCGTTGAAAACTTGAAAAATGCGCACGTGCTGTTGTTTGGCGTTGGCGGCGTAGGGGCAAGCTGCGCCGAAGCGCTTGTGCGTGCAGGTATCGGCGCGCTGACTTTGGTGGACGGCGATGCGTACTGTGAGAGCAATCTGAACCGGCAGAATTTTTCTGCGGTGGATACGATAGGGCAAAACAAAGCGGCGGTCGCACGCAGGGAACTGCTTCGCATTCGGCCGTCCTGCGATATTTTGGCTATTGAAGCCTTTTTTACAGCGCAAAATACCGAGGGAATTGAATTTTCAAACTATACGTATATCATCGACGCAGTGGACGATACGGCGGCAAAGCTTGAAATTATTTGCCGTGCGAAGGATTGCGGCGTGCCGGTGATTTCTTCGATGGGCGCGGGAAATAAACTGGATCCGACCCGATTTTCTGTCGGTGATATTTACGAGACGTCTGTTTGCCCGCTGGCTAAAATTATGCGCAAGCTCTGCCGCGAGGCGGGAATTTCAAAGCTGAGGGTCGTCTGGTCGGATGAGCCGCCGCGGCCTCTGGTACGTGAGGCCGAAGCGGTTGAACCCGGTAAAAAGACGATCGGCAGCATCTCGTTTGTTCCGAGCGCCTGCGGCCTTGTGATTGCAGGCGAAGTGATTCGTCAGATCGCGGGGGTGACGCTGTGAAAAAGGGGATTTTATTTGATCTTGACGGTACGCTTTGGCACAGCGCGCATGCTGTGACGGAATCCTGGAACCGTGCGCTGCGAACGCTGCCGGATTTTAAACTGCAAATCTGCGATGACGATATGATGCGCTTTATGGGAAATCTGCTGCACGACATCGGTCGTATGATGCTTCCGCGCAATCTGTCCGACGCGCGCGTTGATGAAATTATCGAACGCTGTATCGCCTATGAGCATGCAGCGCTCCGCGAACACGGCGCGCCGCTGTTTCCGGGCGCCGAGGATACGCTTCGCCGTTTGCAGGACGAATATGCGCTCTATATCGTCAGCAACTGCCAGGCCGGATATATTGAAATCTTCTTGGAGTATTACGGCTTCGACCGTTATTTTGCGGATTTCCTCTGTCCCGGTATGACCGGCTGTTCCAAGGCGGAAAACATTCGCCGCATTGTGGCGCGGCACGGATTGAAGGAGGCAGTTTATGTGGGGGACACAAACGGGGATTATTTGGCGGCGTCGAGCGCCGGGATTCCGTTTATTCATGCGGCTTACGGGTACGGCAGGCCGGAACGTGCGGGACTTGCGGTGAAAGGCTTGTCTGCGTTGCCCGCGCTGATGAGCGCACTTGGAGACGCCGCCTTTTCGGTGTAAAAATATCTTGTGTATTCTCTGCAAGCGGTACGCGCGGCCTTATTTTACCGAAAAAATTTATAAGCGTTTTGTATTGGAGCGATGCGGGAGACCGCATCGCTTCAGTCTGTCAAAAAAGGGTTTTGAAGGGGTCCGCATCACGTCGGCAGGGCTATTGCTCTTCAAAATCCCCTTGGTTTTTGAAGGTATAGGCAAATTTTCACCAAAAGCTATGGGCAGCTTTTTGTGAAAATTTTCCGGAACCTTTTTCAAAATGTTCCCTGAATACCGTTTGGGGCGAAGCAACAACAGAACTTTTTTGAAAAGCAGAAGCGCCCCCTTCCGGGGTGCCTGGACGGCGCTTTGCTTTTGCGCATAAGGATGCGGCGCGCCGATCGGTTCGGCGCGCCGCAAATTCCCTGCTTTCCCCGTGCGGCGCCGCGAAATTATGCTTCGGGCGCGGTGCGGGCATCCCGCGTGCATCGGGCGGCACGGGGCTGCCGGGGTGCGAATGCGGACGCGGCGGCAGGCTCGCCGGTCAGCACGCGCGGAATCGACCCGTTCGCACAGGTCGGCGCAAGCTCGATGCGGACGGTGTCTCCGGGGCGCACGTCGCCGCCGGTGACGTCGACGATGACGTTGGACATCGTAAACCGGCCGAGCAGCGGGAAGCGCTGTCCGCCGATTTCGACGAAGGTGCGTCCGTCGCGCCGGAGGCTGCGCAGGTCCGCCTTCAGATAACGGAGCCGGTCGCGCAGGCGGAAGCAGTCGCGGACGGGCGTCATACCCCAGCCGTCGACGTGGCCGGCGTTGACGACGGCGATGGTCGTCTCGCGCTTCGTCCGGCACAGCCCGCCGTAGCCGACGTTGTGGCCGGCGGGCAGGCGCTTGACGGCCGAGACCTCGCACTCCAGATGGCCGACGGGGCAGAAGCCCCACTTGTCCGCGAACGGCAGCAGGCCGTAAAAGGCCGAGCCGACGCGCACGGCGTCCATCCGCGTTTCGGGGAAGCGCAGCGCTGCGGCTGTCGCCGCCAGGTGGCGCACGCCGACGGGGAGCCCCGCGCGCTCGAGCGCGTCGGCCGTCCCGGTGAACAGCATCCGCTGCCTGTCCACGTCTTTCGCGCGGGCGGTGTACGCGTCGTGCAGATGGGAGTAGAGGCCCTCGACGCGCAGCCGCGGGCAGCGTTTGAGGTCACGCAGCAGCGCGCCGGTCTCGTCGGGCAGCCAGCCGAAACGGCCGAAGCCGGTGTCCAGCATCAGATGTACGGGAACGGTCTTGCCGGCGCGTTCGGCGGCGCTTTCGAGCAATGCGCAGCTCTGCGCGCCGTCTACCGAGGCGGTCAGGTCCAGCCGCAGGACGGTATCGGCTTCGGCGGCCGTGACGGCGGGCGTCAGCATCAGAATCGGCGCGCCGACGCCCGACCGGCGCAGCGTTTCCGCCTCGTGGAAGTGCAGAACCGCCAGCGCGGCCGCACCCTCGTCCAGCAGAATCCGGCTGACCGGAAGCAGCCCGGCGCCGTAGGCGTCGCATTTCACCACGCCGATAACCGGCACGCCGTGCAGCTCGCGCCGCAAAATGGCGGCGTTCCAGCGGATTTGCCGCGCATCGATTACATATCTCGTCATTGCTTCCCTTCGCCCCGTTCTCCCGATTTGCGGGATTAGTATACGCGCGCACGGGGCAACGAGTCATCATACGATTGTAAGGAAACTGCAAAAAAACCGCTTTT
>OLGD01004175.1_pt1 | contig 12329 bp, 6 predicted proteins | sample 1605311 | NCBI WGS metagenome assembly OLGD01 (sample SAMEA3888917, study PRJEB22519) | human gut metagenome | biome: human gut; feature: human-associated habitat; material: faeces | place: Denmark | collected 2010 | reverse complement strand
CTGGCAGCTTTATTGTGATAACTCCATCGTCGTGCCCGGGCCGGAGACGGAGCGCCTCGCCGCGGCGGCAAAGGCCGCGGGCGCATACGTGAGCATCGGTATATCGGAGCGCGACGGCGTGACCGGCACGCTCTATAACGCCAACCTCATCTTCTGCCCGGACGGCACGCTCGCCCCCGTGCACCGCAAGCTCAAGCCCACCGGGGCAGAGCGCGTGGTCTGGGGCGACGCCGACCGCGGGTATTTCCCGGTCGGGGACACGCCGTGGGGGCCGATGGGCAGCCTCATCTGCTGGGAGAGCTATATGCCGCTGGCACGCACGGCGCTGTATAAAAAGGGCGTGACGCTCTATATCTCGCCGAACACGAACGACAACTCCGAATGGCAGGCCACCGTGCAGCACATCGCGCTCGAGGGCCGGTGCTATTTCATCAACTGCGACATGGTCTTTCACCGCGCGGACTACCCCGCCGGGCTGCACTGCCCGGATGAGATCGCGCGCCTGAACGACATTCCCTGCCGCGGCGGCAGCTGCATCGTCGACCCCTACGGGCATTATGTCGTGCAGCCGGTGTGGGACCGGGAGGACATCCTCTATGCCGACCTTGATATGCATCGCGTGCCCGCCAGCCGCATGGAGCTCGACGTGTGCGGCCACTATGCGCGGCCGGACGTGCTGCGCCTGACCGTGCAGGACGTATGAAAGGAGCGCGTGTATGAAACTTGCCATGGCGCAGATGTCCATGACCGGAAGCATGGACGAAAACCTGAAAAAATCTCTCGCCTTCTGCGATGCCGCTGCGGGCAGCGGGCACGCTGACGCGGAACACGGTCTCGATATGGGTGGCCCCCAGGGCCAGAGACGCCTCCTCATACTCCCGGGGCACGGCGCGCAGCGCCGTCTCCGACACGGAGACGATAGAGGGCAGAATCATCACCGCCAGCACGATGATAGCCGCCAGGAGCGTGGCGCCGGAGGGCAGGTCAAAGGCCACCCGGATGGCGGGCACCAGCAGGATCATACCCACCAGGCCGTACACCACGGAGGGGATGCCGGCCAGCAGTTCCACTGCCGCATGAACTACGGCGGCAAACTTAGGCGGCGCCACCTTGGACAGGAAAATGGCCGTCATCAGGCCGATGGGCACCCCCACGAGAATGGCCCCCGCCGTGCCCGCGAAGGAGGTGAGGATGATGGCGAAGATGCCGAAGTCTCCGGTAGAGGCATACCAGCGGGTCCCGAACAGGAAGTTGATGGGCCCGATCTCCAGAATGGCCGGCAGGCCCGAGATGATAAGGTAGATGCTGATGAGGAGCACGAACGCCACAGCCACCATGCCGCAGATAAAGAAGAGGGCATTCATCACCCGCTCCATGGCCTTCAGGGCTTTTTTCCCGGTCATGGGCTCCTTTTTCCTGTCGGCGGTGCCGACCAGCGCGCCGTCCATGGCGGCCTTCACAGCCTGCCCCGCGATTTCATGTTCCATAAGGTTCTCCTTTGTTCCCGGACAAGGCGTCCGTCCAGATTTCAGCGGAACGGCCGCCGCCCCAGTGGTGGGCACGGCGGCTGACCGTATATATGAGGGTGGAAAACAAGCGTTGTCTTACTGGGCCACGGGCACGGCGCCGGCGTTGGCGATCAGGTCGCTGGCGGCGGTGGAGGTGGCGAAGTCGAAGAAGGCCTGGGCCGCGTCCGACAGGGCCTCATCGGTGCGGGTGGCGAACACGAAGGGACGCTGAATGGCATAGCTGCCGTCCAGGACCGTGGCCTCAGAGGGAGCCACGCCGCCCACAGTCAGGACCGTGATGCCCTTCTGATCCTGCACGGCGGAGAGGGAGGCATAGCCGATGGCGCCGGGGGTGGTACGGACCGCCTCGATCACGGCGCCGGTAGAGCTCAGCTCCTGGGCCAGCACGCACTGGTCCTCAGTGCCGGTGATAGACTCGAAGCCGTCACGGGTACCGGAGCCGGACTCACGGCCGATCACGGCGATGGCGCCGGCGTCGCTGCCGAACTCAGACCAATCGGTGACAGCGCCGGTGTAGATGGAGGCGATCTGCTCCAGGGTCAGGTCGGAGACGGGGTTCTCAGCGTTGACGATCACGGCGATGCCGTCCAGGGCCACGATGGTCTCAGTCAGGCCGCCCGCCTTCTCGTCATCGGTCAGTGCGCGGGAGGCCAGGCCGATGTCGCAGCTGCCGTTGGACACGGCCTCGATGCCGGCGCCAGAACCGGTGGGGTTGTAGGTGACGGACACGCCGGAGTTGTCGGCCATAAACTGCTCACCCAGGGCGCCGATGACCTCCTCCATGGAGGTGGAGCCGTCGGTGGCCACAGTGCCGCTCAGCTCAGCGGTCTCCTCCTGGGCGGCGTCGTTGGAAGCGGTATCATCCGTGGTGTCGTCAGCCGTGGTGTCACCGCCGCAGCCGGCCAGCAGAGCCATGACCATGGTCAGGGACAGCAAGAGCGAAAATACTTTTTTCATATCGAAGATTACTCCTTTTCCTATGTCTGTTGCTCAAGGGACGGTCTTAGTATAAACAGCCGGAAGTAAAATCCGACACCAGGACTCTGTAAAGTCTATGTAAAATCCTTGCAAGCGCATACAAAGGCAAAAAAACAGCTCCCGGATTGCTCCGGGAGCTGTTTTCAAAAACGAATCAGGCATTTTCAGGCAGCGGGGATGGTCAGCACCTGCCCGATGTGGATCATGCCGGGGTCACGGATGGTATCCCGGTTGGCCTCGTAGATCACAGTCCAGCGAGTGCCGGTGCCGTACACCTCATAGGCGATGTTCCACAGGCAGTCTCCCGCCTCCACGGTGTAGGTCTGGGCCTGGGGAACAGGCTCCTCCGGCGTCTCCTCCGCGGGAGCCTCGGTCTCTACCGTGTAGTCCTTAGCCAGGTTCGCCTTCAGGGCGGTCACCTCGTCTGCGGTCAGGCCGGCGTCCAGCATATAGTCCTCTGCCGCAGCGGCCAGATCCACAGTGGTCAGATCCGTGCCCTCCGCAGCGCCGGTGATGTTGGTGAGGATGGAGACGATGTTGCTGTTCTTCACCGCCTCATACTGCTCGCTGCCTTCTTCCAGGTGATAGTAATTCACATAGGTGGTCATGTAGTCCGCCACAACCTCGTCATAGGTGGCGCCCATCAGGCACTCCAGCAGGGCGGAGACAAAGCCGGCCCGGTCCTTGCCCTCGGTGCAGTGGACCAGATAGGGCCCCTCATTCTCCGCGAAGAAGCGCAGGCCCTCCGCCAGGCCGGACTTGAAGTCGGCAGCGGTGAAGTCCACGCCCAGGTTCAGGGCCTTCACCTTCCCCGCCTCGTACAGAGACTGGTAGTAGGGGGAGTCGAAGCCCTCGGCGGCCATGTAGCCCTCGATCAGCTCGTTGGAATCCGCCAGGTTCATGACCGCCTGGATGCCGCCGGCCTCTGCCAGGTCATCGGCATAGGAGGCGCGGCCCAGCTCGTTGTTCACGGGGCTGCTGCTGCGGAAAAAGGCGTTCTCCCCCAGATCGCCCACAGCCACGTTGCGGAAGTTGGCGAACACCGCGTCGGAGGCGTAGTCCGCCCGCTCGTCGGTGCGGGTCAGCTGGTGGATGAGATACTGGTCATAGTAGCCGCCCTGCTCCTTCATGGAGATGGAGACGGTGATGCTCTCCAGGGACTGGCCCTCGGGGAACTCCCAGGTGTAGGAGCCGTCCTCTGCGGTGACCTTGGCGGCCAGGCCGTTGCTGGTCGCAAAGTCCCCCATGTTGATGGCGGCGATCAGCACACCCTCGCTGTCCCGCAGCACCAGCGCGCCGGTGTCCACATCGGAGTAGTTGGTGCACAGGGGCATGTCATACCCAGTGCCATTGACGGTGACGGTCAGCAGGTCGCCGTATGTGTAGCCGCCGTCCTTCAGGTCCGCCGGATCGATGTCCAGGACGATGTTGCCATACTTCTGGATCTCGGTTACGCCGCCCTCCAGGGTGGGGTACTCCGTCTCCGCAGCGGATGCGGGCAGCGCCAGGCTGAGCATCAGCACCAGGGACAGAAGCAGGGACAATGTCTTCTTCATACGCATTCCTCCCAAATTCTCGTCGGTCCTGTTGCGGGACCTTCTGTTTCGTATCATAGCACAGGCGTTTCCGCTTTTCCAGAGGGTTCCCTCCTTTTCACGCATTTTTTCAGGTCTTCCCGGAGCTGGCATCCGCTCTTGCGGTCCGCTTTCGGGTTAGATATAATAGAGGGGTATTTCATGGAACCTGGGAGGCACGACTATGGACTTCACGGAACTCCGCCATTTGGCGGAGCAGATCGAGACAGAGTGCGGCAAGGCCATCATCGGCAAGGGTGAGCAGATCCGCCTGGTACTCACCAGCCTGTTTGCCGGCGGGCACGTGCTGATTGACGATATCCCCGGCGTGGGCAAGACCACGCTGGTGAAGGCCCTCTCCGCGGTGCTGGGCTGCGGCATGGTGCGGGTGCAGTTCACCCCGGATCTGCTGCCCTCAGACATCGTGGGCATGAACATTTACAGCCAGAAAACCGGGGAGATGGTCTTCACCCCCGGCCCCATCATGACCAACATCCTGCTGGCGGACGAGATCAACCGGGCCATCCCCCGCACCCAGTCCGCCCTGCTGGAGGCCATGGAGGAACGGCAGGTGTCCGTAGACGGCGTCACCTATCCCCTGGCCCCACCCTTCATGGTCCTGGCCACCCAGAACCCCGTGGAGACGGAGACCACCTTCGCCCTGCCCGCTGCCCAGCTGGACCGCTTCCTCTTCAAGCTCTCCATGGGCTACCCCACCCCCAGGGAGGAGGCCGCCATGCTCCGAACCGTGGGAGACGGAGCCGCCTTTGCGGACCTCCGCCCCCTGCTCTCCCCGGAGGAAGTCAATCGGTTCACCCGGGAGATCCGGCAGGTCCGCCTGTCCGATCCGGTGGTGGCGTACATCGTGGAGCTGGTCCAGGCCACCCGGGAGCAGCCGGAGCTGGCCTGCGGCGCCAGCCCCCGGGTGTCCCGGGACCTGTTCCGGGCCTCCAAAGCCTATGCCGCCCTCTCCGGCCGGGACTATGTCACCCCGGACGATGTGAAGTATCTGGCCCGCTACGTCCTGCCCCACCGGGTACTGCTGTCCCATCAGGCGGCGCTCTCCGGCCTGGAGGCGGCCGGCGTGGTGGAGACCGTACTGGCCCAGGTGCCCTGCCGGGAGACCGGGGAGGTCCTTGCCCATGGCCAGAACGCCTGAGTCCGCTGCAGTGGACTTCGCCGAGTCCAGCCTGTTCACAGGGCGCTTCTCCATCCTGGCCCTGGCGGCCTGCGGAGTGGGCTTCAGCTTGAGCGGGCGGCTGCCCGCCGCCATCTTCTCTCTGGCGGCCGCCGCCGTGGCCGCCGCGGCCCGCCTCTGGGCCCGCCATGTGCTGGACGGCGTGAACGCCGCCCTCCAGGCGGAGCGGAGCTGCGTCTTCCCCGGGGAGCCCTGTCCTCTGCGGGTGACGCTGGACAACCCCAAGTGGCTGCCCCTGGTCTGGCTGACGGTGCGCTTCCCCCTGGAGCCGGGCGGCGCCCTCCGGCCGGAGCACCGCTGGGAGACCGTGGAACTCCCGGAGGGGGGCGTGCAGAAGCCCTATTATGAAAAGAACGTCTCCTTCCTGCTGGGGCATCAGCGGATGTCCTACACCAGCCGCCTCCAGGCGGAGCACCGGGGCCTGCTGTCCTTTGACCGGATCCGGCTGCTCTCCGGCGACGGCCTGTGCCTCTGCGTCCGGGAGAAGGAAATCCCGCTGCCCAGGCCCGTGACGCTGGCGGTGTTTCCCCGGCTGGTCCCCGTGTCCACCCGCTGGTTCCTGCGCAACAGCTGGGAGCTGGAGACCGGCGCCCGGGGCTTTCAGGATGACCGGACCGTGATCCGGAACGTCCGCGCCTACCAGCCGGGGGACAACGCCCGGTCCCTGAACTTCCGCCTGATGGCCCGGGGGCAGGGCGCCATGGTGAACATCTACGAGAAAATCTCCCCCCGCCGGGCCGCGTTCCTGCTGGACGGTGCCTCCTTCGCGGGCCTGCCGCCGGAGGACTTCGAATCTGCCCTGGAGATCCTGGGCTCCCTGGCGGCGCAGCTGATGGAAGAGGAGGTGGCCGTGTCTCTGCTCATCTCCCGCCCCGCCGGGCGGCTGGAGCAGTTTGCCACCTGCCGGGACCGGCGGCAGCTTCCCGCAGTCCTGACGCTGCTGGCCGCCGCAGACACCGCTGTCTCCATTACGGCGGACGAGATCCTGCCGCGCCTCCGCACCCTCTCCGGCGCCTTTCTGATCTGCGGGGATGTCCGCCGCCTGGACGCCGGTACCTGTGCGCTGCTGGAGCGGCACCGCGTCCCCCTGCTGGCCTGGGGGGAACAGTCTCACCCCCTCCTGCGGGTCCTGGACCTGAATGCTTTTCGGGCAGGAGGCGGCCTATGAGACATGGAAAGACCACCGCCCTCAAGTGCCTGCCGCTGGCCACCGAGCTGCTGATTGTCTTCCTGACGGCCGATATTCTGTGGCAGCTCCTGTGTGGCCGGCCGCCCTTCTCCATGTGGGGGTTTCTGCTCTCTGGCGGGCTGATGACCGCGGGCAACAGCCTCTTTCTCCAAAAGCCCCGCCGCTTTTGGCAGATTCTGCTGCTGAACGTTCTTCTCTGCGCCGTCTGGATCCCCCTGCTCAGCCGCACGCTGGACCTGACCTATCCGCCTCTTCTGGTGATTCAGGTGCCCCTGTACCTCTTCCCCCTGTGCCGGGGATACCACTGGGGCGTCACGCCTGTCACGGTCCGCCACCTCCACGGGGCCGGGGAGTACATGGGCCTGTATGGGCTGTTCTATCTGATCGTGGCCTCCTTCGCCCCTCAGCTGCTGGACCGGGTGCCGGTTCTGTTGGCGCTGCTGGCGCTGGATCTGCTGGCAGTGGTGGGGATGCGCACCTCCGGACGCAACACCATTCGGGCCGGTTCTCCCTTCGGGCGGCTCCCGGCCCTGCTGGTCCCAGCGGTCCTGGCCGTGCTGGCTGTGGCCGCCTGCGCTCTGCTGCTGGCCGCCAGGGGGGAGCTGATCCCCATCTTTCAGGCCGTCGGCAGCCTTCTGGAGGGCGCCCTGACCGCTGTATTCCGGTTCCTGACGTCTCTCTTCCAGGGCCGCTCCGCCGGGTCCGCAGGGATGTCCTCCGCCGCCGGAGGCGGCAGTGAGGCCGCTCTGCCTGTGGAAAGCGCCTCCGGCCCCGCCATCGCCCCTCAGCTGGTGACGGCGTTGCTGCTCCTGTCCCTGGCCGCGCTGGTCCTGGCCGGAGTGGCTGCTCTGGTGCGCTGGCTCTGGCGCAGCCGCAGCCGCATCAGATTGCCGGAGGAGGATGATGACGACGGGCTCGTCAGGCAGCGTCTGGGCCGCCGTGGCCTGCTCTCCCGGCTGGGCCAGCGCCTGCGGGTCAGGGCATTTCTGCTGCGGTACGCCGGAACCCCCCGTGCCGCCCTCCTGGAACTGGAGCACTGGGGCGCCCGCCGCCGCTGCCGCCGTCAAAGCCAGGAGACCCCCCGGGAGTATCTGGAACGTCTGGCAGGGGGGCCCCTCCGGGACGCGTTGGATGCGCCCATGCAGGCTCGGTACAGCATTCTGGTGGACGATGTGGAGCGGAGCTTGTACAGCACGCTTCCGCCCCGCCTCTCCCGGGAGCAGGTGCGGGAGCTGCTCTCCACTGTCCATAGAAGCGCCCGCACGCCTCCTGCACGTGCGAAGTGACCGCCGACCGGTCCGCGCCTCCAGAAATGCCCGAGATTCCCGATAACCGAAAATTCAAGAAGGCAGCCGTTCGCATGAACGGCTGCCTTCTTTGTATCCAGGTCGAACCTCGGCACCGGGCATTCCTCTCCGGAGTCTGAAAATACAGCCGACGCCCGCGCTTATGTAGAGGACAGCGCCGGACGGGGCGAACCGCCCCGGGTCTTTTGGGGTGCCGGTTCCACACTAGCTGCGGAATGCTCCGCCTCCGCGGTCTGATTCATGATGAGCATCTGGAGCCGGTTCTCCACATTGGCGTAGCTGGTGTCCGGATCCAGGTCCAGGGGCAGGATCTGCACGCCGGGGAACTCCTCCTTGAGCCGCTTGGTGACGCCCCGGCCGCACACGTGGTTGGGCAGGCACCCAAAGGGCTGGAGGATGATGAAGGACCGGACCCCCTGGTGGGCGTAGTGGGCGATCTCGCCCGCCATCAGCCAGCCCTCGCCGCAGGTGAGGGTCTTGGGGATGAAGTGCTCCACGTCACTGTACAGGTCCTGAGGCCGGGCCGCCGGGTGATACAGGGGATGGGACCGGGCAATGCGCTCCAAAAACCGCTGGATGAACTCCACGGCGCCGTCCAGGGCGAAGGGATAGGGCGCCAGATGGGCACCGAAGTCCCGGATCTCGCTGATGGCCGCCTGGAAGTCCTTGCGGAACTGGTAGGTGATGCGGGGCAGGATGACCTCCATGTCGTTGCGTTCCAGGTACTCCTCCACGTGGAAGTTGGTGCCGGGATGAAAGTTCACCAGCAGCTCGCCGGTGACCAGCACCCGGGGCTTGCGGCGGGAGCGGTCATAGCGGAGCCCCCGGAATGCCTCGATGGCCCGCCGGAAGGCACCGATCATCTTGCCCAGCCCCTGCTTGGATGCGGCGGCAATCCACTCCACACATTCGCTGAACACGCGGTTCGTCTCGCCTGCCGCCGTCTCATAGGGGCGGATCTTCCGGCACAGCTCCTCCAGAATGTCCAGCATGGAGAAGGCCCACGCCGCCAGCAGCACAGACCGGGCCCCCAGCATGGACACGCCGGGGTGGATACCCTTGGTGTCGCCAGGGTCTGTGGTGAGGATGGGGACGTTTTCAAATCCGGCGCTGTCCAGCGCCTTGCGCAGAATCGCGGTGTAATTGGCCATCCGGCAGTCGCAGCTGAGCTTGGCCATGCCCACGGCCACGGAGTCCTCCGGATAGTTTCCCTTCTGCAGGGCGTCGATCAGCTCGCCGATGACCATCTGACAGGGGAAGCAGATGTCATTGTGGGTGTACTTCTTCCCCACCCGGATCTGCTCCACGCCGCCCACCGGCAGGCTCACCGCCCGAATACCCTCCCGGTCCATCAAGGCCGTGAGAAGAGTGGACACCGGGGCGGAGATATTTGGCACCAGCACAGTCCGCAGCTTCCGGTCCTCCTTGCGGTACTTCACCGCGTAGGGCTCCGGCAGGCGGCAGGCCGCCTGCTCCGCCTGGGCAGAGCGGCGCAGCTGTACCGTCTCAATAAAGGACTGGACCCGGATGCCGAGAGACCCGGCGGCCTCGCTCTCATCCACCTTCAGGATCAGGGGCGGCTTGCCGCTGCCCTCCCCCAGCAGGCGGATGATCTCATCGGACAAAATGGCATCATGGCCGCAGCCAAAGCTGACGATCTGCACGTACTCCAGGCAGGGCTGCTCCGCTGTCACCATGGCGCCGGAGAGCATCCGGGCGTGGAAGTCATTGGTGATCTCCACACGGGACCGGCGCAGGTCCGCCTTCTCCAGTCCGGGCAGGCTATCCACCGTCAGCACCGGGATGCCCCGACGGGTGAACATCCCGGACAGGTCGTGGTTGATGAGGGGGTCCGTGTGATAGGGCCGCCCCGCCAGCACCACGGCGAAACCGCCCGCCTTTCCGGTGTCCGCGATGACCCGCTTTCCCTCCTCCACCAGCTGATGGCGGAAAGAGAGGATGGCCGTCTCCGCCTGACGGTAAGCGGCCTCCGCCTGCCGCTTTGTGGCGCCGCAGTGTTCCACGGCATACCGGCAGATCTGCCGCTTCCGGTCCTGCTTGCTGAACCAGTGGAACACCGGCGTCTCAAAGCCCACGGAGAAGTGCTCCCCGGGGGACTGGAAGTTCCGCACCACCATGGAGTAGCCCATGATGACCGGGCAGACGTAGGGGCTCTTCTCCCCTTTGTTCTCTGTGGGCATGTGGAGGATATAGGGCAGGAAAATCCGGTCTACGCCCTGTTTGGACAGGTCCAGCACATGGCCGTGGACCAGCTTGGCCGGAAAACAGATGGTGTCCGACGCCACGTACTGCAGTCCGCTCTCATACTGTCTGCGGCTGCTGGGATGGGAGAACTTCACCCGATATCCCAGAGCCCGGAAGAAGGTACTCCAGAAGGGCATGCTGTCCCAGAACTCCAGCACCCGGGGCAGGCCCACGGTCTGGCTCTGCTCCTCCCGCACGGGGGATACCGGATATGTCTTGAACAGCAGCTCCTGCCGCAGCCGGAACAGGTCCGGCACTTCCTGGGCCTTATGGGCAGGTGCCGCCTCCATCACAACGGCGCCCCGGTCGCACCGGTTGCCGGTGACATAGCAGCCACCGTCCGGGAAATGCAGGATCGTCCGGCTGCAGTGGTTGGTGCAGTGGGGGCAGAGTACACCGCTCTCCCGGGTGTATTGGAAGTTTTTCACCGCGTCAAAGCCGATGAAGGCGGAGCAGCGGCCGTTGGCGTAGCCGTGGGCCTCCACCTCCTGCTTCACCGCGAGAGCCGCACCCAGAGCGCCCATCTCGCCGGGATAGGGGGCCAGGGTCACGTCCCGGCCCAGATACTCCTCCAGGGCCCGCAGGACGGCGAAGTTCCGGAAGGTGCCCCCCTGGACCACTACCCGATCCCCCAGCTCCGCCACGTTGGCGATGCGGACCACCTTTGTAAACACGTTCTCGATGATGGAGCGGCACAGCCCCGCCATCAGGTCGTCAGGCTGCTTGCCGTTGCGCTGCTCGTTGATGATGGTGCTGTTCATGAACACAGTGCACCGGCTGCCCAGCTCGGCAGGGGCCTGAGATCGGAAGGCGGCGTCCGCCACCTGGTCCACCGGCATCCCCAGGGTGGCGGCGAAGTTCTCCAAAAAGGAGCCGCAGCCGGAGGAGCATGCCTCGTTCAGCATGATGTTCGTGACCACGCCGTCCTTCAGCCAGATGGCCTTCATGTCCTGGCCGCCGATGTCCAGCAGAAACGTGGCGTCCGGGAAGAAGCGGCGGCAGCCCCGGGCGTGGGCCACGGTCTCTACTGTGTGGTAGTCGGCGTGAAAGGCAGCAGAGAGCATCTGCTCGCCGTAGCCGGTGGTGCCCAGGCCCAGCACCTCCAGCTGGATGCCCAGCTTCTCATACTTCTCCGCCAGGGCCAGCAGGCCCTCCCGGACCACCTTCAGCGGCTCCCCCTGGTTGTTGGCGTAGAAAGTGTCCGTCACCTGCTCGTTCTCGTCTATAAAGACGAACTTGGAGGTGGTAGAGCCGGAGTCGATGCCGATGTACCCCCGCAGGACCTTCCGCTCCGCGGCATCCACCGGCTGGCGCAGCTCCGCCCGGTGGCGGCGGAGAAAGACCTCCCGCTCCTCGTCGCTGGCAAAGAAGGGCCTGCCGGTGCCGGAGGGCCCTTCGGTCTGGGCCGGGGCCTTGTCCAGCCGCTCCATGGCCTCTGCCAGGGTCATGGCGTCCTCCTGTCCGGGGAACAGCTCGTCGATGGCGATGGCGGTGCCCCGGGCCACGATGGTCTCCGGGTGGTCCGGTCGAACGATATCCCTTTCCTCCAGATTCAGCCGCTCCGCAAACACCCGCACCAGCGTGGGGTTGAAGGTCAGCGGGCCGCCCTCAAAGATGATGGGGGCCGTCAGCTCCAGTCCCTGGGACAGGCCGCCGATGGTCTGCTTGGCAATGGCATGGAAGGTCGACAGGGCAATGTCCGCCCGTTCCGCACCTTGAATCAAAAGCGGCTGAATATCCGTCTTTGCATATACGCCGCAACGACCGGAAATGTCATACACATGCTCACCCTTTGCCGCAAGTGCGTTAAATTCTTCTACCGGAACTTTTAGTACAGATGCAATTTCATCGATAAATGCTCCTGTACCACCGGCACAGCTTCCGTTCATTCGCATATCGGAAACACTTCTCATATGGTCAGTCTCGCTCTCTTTAAAGAAAATCATCTTTGCATCCTGACCGCCCAGTTCGATGGCGGTTCCCACATTGTCATATTCCTTCTGGAGGGCGATGGAATTGGCAACAACCTCCTGAATATAGCAGCAGCCAAGGGCTTCAGCCAGATGCTTGGCACCGGAGCCTGTCAGGGCCAGACGGATACGGGCATTTGGAAAGTTGCTCTCCAAAAAGGTCAGGGCATTCTGAAGGCTCTGAGCCTGTGCGGCATTGTGACGTTTATAATTGGATAATAAAATTTCATGCTTTTCAGGATCAATGGCCACAATTTTGGTGGTTGTGGAACCGACATCAATACCCACGAAAAGCTGTGTATCTTTGGTATTGTTTGAA
>OLGD01004174.1_pt1 | contig 12331 bp, 9 predicted proteins | sample 1605311 | NCBI WGS metagenome assembly OLGD01 (sample SAMEA3888917, study PRJEB22519) | human gut metagenome | biome: human gut; feature: human-associated habitat; material: faeces | place: Denmark | collected 2010 | reverse complement strand
GCGCATGACTGTTAATCATGATGTCGCTGGTTCGAGCCCAGCAGGGGGAGCCAGAGTCCGTATGCGTAAGTGTGCGGACTTTTTTTCTCTTTGGTCTTATGTTTATATATATGGCAGCGGAACGCAAAAGCGTTCCGTTTTTCTTTTGTCGTTTCCCGTATAGTGCAGGCTTGACGAGTTTCCGCACGGAAACTCAGCACGGCTGCGCAGAAGACGTTGCGAGCGTCCAACAGGGAAAGCAACCGTCACAGCAGCACCGCAGCGTAAAACCCGCCCAATAGGGCGGGCTCAGACCGTCGAAAAACGAAGGTTTTTCGACGATGGGGCGTGTTCGCTCGCGCCGTCGCGCCGCCAATGGCGGCACTCGCACGCTCGCAAGGTGTTTACAAGGCGGCACATGTCCGCCTTGTAAACGTATTTGTTTTGCTGTTTTTACAGCAAAGTTACGCAAGGGAATATCTTCTTGTTTTTGAATTTATTCCTCGATTATTTCAATGGAAATTTCTTTAATATATCTATCATCATTCCAATGGCGTAATTCCTCAAGAATATCTAATAGAATCTTATCTTCTCCGGGGAATCTTTTTCTCAAAACGCTGAGTCCATAAATTCTAATATTTATTGGTCTGCCAACCATATCGGTAAGGCAATCCCAAAAAGCATCCCAGTTTTCACCGTAGTAATCCGGAAAATCAAATGTTTCTTTAAAAATCAAGTGCATTTCGCCATAGTATTTAATCTGCCTGAAATCGAGGACATAAGGGTTTCTGTATTCGTACATTGAATTTCTCCTTTACTGCAATACTTCATAAAATGTGTGGTAATGGTCATATGTAGCAAAAATAAGGCCGTCATTTGAATATAAAATCCGCGAAGCGTTTCTAAAACCGCCGTCATAGTTAATGTCGGCTTCCTACCAAATACGGCTCGGTGCAGAGGGAAGCTTGTCTTCTCTGTTTTTATAAATATCTCCGCCGATAGCAGCACTGTCGCCATAGATTTTTTCATCCGGTTTTGTAATCATTGTCTCTCCTTTATTATACAATACTTTTTGTAACGGGACAATTATATTGTATAATAAAAAATCCGGGACTTTTCGGCATGCTTTATGCCTTTTCAAAAAATGCGGAAGCGAGAAAAAATCGCAGCCGCCATATTCCTCCTTAGCTCAGTCGGTAGAGCGCATGACTGTTAATCATGATGTCGCTGGTTCGAGCCCAGCCATGGGAGCCAAAGTCCGTATGCGAGAGTGTGCGGACTTTTTTTGTCTTTGGTCTTATGTTTATATATGGCAAATGACCCGGGGCAGGCACGGGCTTTTATCTTTTGTGTACTTCGTTTGCCTGATTTTTTAATCACAAACTATTTCCAAAAAATACCAAAAATCTATTGACAGAACTTGCGGAATATGCTATACTCTAAACGTCGATATATCAATTGCGTAATAAGAGAAACCGGAACAACACATGCATGTTGCTCCGGTTTTTCTTATATTCGATTGGTTGACATGTTTTTCATATCCCGCTGTTTTATTTGCCACAGCGTTTGGGGTGTTCAGAATTGCAAATAGGAAGACAGGGCGCATTTTCGCTCCCTGTCTTCCTATTTATGTTTATAGGGTTGGACTTGCTGTTCTTTTTTTGCCGGTTTACAGTGGTAAAAACAAAAAACAAACGGTTTCATCAGGGCTTTGCTGCGTTTTTTCGGCTTTTCCAGACGTTGTACAAAATATCTTTCAAAACCAGCATGGCGTCCTGCGCGTTCAGATGATATTCCCGCCCGATTTCGTCCAGCATATCGCCGAGTCTGCGGGCGTAGCTCGGAATATTCACCGTATCTTGATACTGCAAGAGAATCGGATATTTCTTTCCCCAAGCGCGTGTCCAGTCGATTTTTTCTTCGGTTTTCTCGCTTGTCTTGTCGATCATTTCCCGGATTTCGCGGACATCCGGTTCAAAATCAATCAATTCGTCCAGCGTGACCTTGTACAGCACCGCCATTTCTTTCGACTGGCGAATGTCCGGGACGGTTTCGTCGGTTTCCCATTTTGAGACCGTTTGTCGGCTTACGCCGAGCTTTTCGGCTACGTCCTCCTGCGAAAGTCCGCACTTTTTTCTTGCGTGAAATAAACTGTTTCCCAAAGTCATGGTTTTCCCTCCTTATCCGCTTCACAGTCCCATTATAGACCCTGATAAGGACAAATGCTACCAATTTAAGCAATCAGATTCGCCCGTTTTCCTGACAACGCGGGTGTTTTGCGGTTTTATCCCCACTGTTTCGGCAGCCTCCGGTATTTTGCCGCTTCATATCGGTACTTCGGCATTTCTGCCGCATTGCGGGTTTACACCCGCCCGCTTTAGCTGTTTCTGCCGCATTGCGGGTTTACACCCTCCTGCTTTAGCTGCTTCTGCCGCATTGCGGCTTTCACACCTGCTGCTTCGACTGCCGAAAGCGGCCAAAGCGGACTTTGCGGCAAAACATTTCCGCCGCATCTGCAAAGCAAACCCGATTCCGCAAAGCAAACCCGATTCCGCTTTGCGGAATCGGGCGGCAGCACGCGGGAACCCCCGCGTCGGTCAAACGCTTATTCAAGCGCGCTTCTGTCCTTGTAGCCGTTTACGCTGGTGAGGCGGTCGAGCACATTGAGGCGGAACACGCTCACCCATGAGACGAGCCAGTCGTTCAGATGGCCGCGTTCGTTGCAGTCCTTGCGGTGACCCCAGCGCGCCTGGTAAAAGGCTTCGTTTTGCGAGCCGACGGGGCGCTTCAGGCCGTGGAAGATATTGTTTTTCTCATCCGCGATGCACTGCGTGCTGTTGTACCACATCATAACGGCGCGCGTTCTCCAGCGCGCGTCGCCGGTGTAGTCGGCAAGGCGGATCCATTCGCAGCACATCAGTTCGCCCCACTGGTCTAGGGCGGGATGCTGTACCGAAACATAGGTGGAGCCGGCGGTGTAATAGCCGTACTGCGTAAATTCAGCCTCCGGTCCGTACTGCACGTCGTAGGTATACATCCAGGACGCGAAGTAGTAGGAGGATTTGACCGCGTATTCAAGGAATTTTTTGTCCTTGGTGATTTCGTAGAGGTCGAGCGCGGCGATAATGACCGGCCCCGCGGTCTCCTTGTCCACGCAGGTGCAGTCTATAGCGCCGGCGGTGCAGGTGAAGTTGTCGAGGTCGCGCTTCATGTAGAGGTCAAGCGATTTTATGGCAAAGTCGAGGTATTTTTGCTCGCCGAGAATTTTGTAGCCCTCGCAGAGCGCCATTGTGACAAACGCGCCCACGGTTCCGTTTTCCTCGTCGCAGCGGCCGTCAAAATCCCACCCCTTGCCGAATGCGTATTCCTCGCTGTAGCGGTCGCAGAAAAATTCAAAAATCTTGACTGCGAAATCCTTGTACGCCGGTTTGTCGATGCCGTTTTTGCGGAGCAGATCCCACATTTTCATCATTTCGCAGGCCGCCCAGCCGGTGTTGCAGGTTTCGGGGAGCCAGCCGTTTTTGTAATCGACATGGCTTGCCCAGGACTGCGAGGGGTCGCGCGGCTTGTAGTTCCAATTCTTTCCCTCGGTGTACCACTCGTAATGCGCGAGCACAAGGCCGAGATCCGACTGCTTTTCCACCCAGTTGTCGCAGACGGCAAGCGCCTTTTCGAGCAGTTCTTTTTCGCCCGTGCGCAGGGATTCGAGCGTCAGCATACGCGCGTTCATGATGTTCTGGCCGCACCAGCCGATTTCATAGTGCGGTACGAAATACGGGCCGTTTGCCGTGGGATGGATGCCGCTTGAGAAAAGCAGCTTGCCCTTGTGCTCGCGGAGCAAAAAGCGGCTGTATGCGATTCCGAGCCGCCAAAGCTCGTCGGCGCTGCGGTTTTTGCCGTGCTTGAACGGGAAAAGCTCGATCGCCCGGTCAAGCGCCGCGCAGGCGCCGTAGTTTTCCCACATCGGCACAGAGCAGAGCAGGTAGGCCGTTACTTTGAAGCTTTCGCCGTCCTTGAGCGTGATGTAGGTGTCAAAGCGCTCGTTGTATTTGTCGTTGTCGCAGTAGGTAAAAGGCGCTTCGGTCACCGGCCAGTAGATCCGGTGCGAAATTCTGCCGTCGTCCGCCGGGCGAAGCGACACGGAGGACACCATGCTGTCCTTGTCGTTTGCCGATGCGAACATCGAAAACGCGACTTCCTTTGTCTCGGTAATCGAGCAGGAGGGAATCGGCGTACGGTCATAGGAATGAATCCAGGGGGTGCCGGTTTCCTCGCAGAGCATGCCTTTCGGTTCGTGACCCTCGCCGAAGTAGTTGCCGTTGTAGCTTACGCAGGGAATCAGGTATCGCGCGGGTTTGAAGGCGGTGACCGCTTCCAAAATCAGCTTGAACGTGCGCGCTTTGCCGCTTTCGTTCCGGATTTCTCTTGTAAGGGATGTCAGTCCGTCGCCCGCGTCCTGAATGCATTCGGAAACCGAAAAGCCATATCCGCCGTATCCGCCGCCGCGCGGTTCGAGCGCATACTCTTTGCCGTCCTCTTCGATGATCGGGGACAGAACGGACGCGATTTCATTTCCGGTCTGATTTTTCAAAATGTACATAGCAGCCCTCTTTTCATTTTTGTTGGACTTTCGCTTTCAAAGAGAGTTTACCATAGAACCTTTTTAGAATCAATATAAAATATTGAGAAAAACATTGCAAAAATCACCAATGCCGTGGTATGCTTACTATGGCGTTTCGCGGCGCGCTCGAAAGGATAGGGAACGGACGCGGCGCATTGCGCCTTTTGAGCGGGCTTTGACCGATCGGCGCGGACTGCTTTTTGCATCGCGGCGGCTGTTTTCTGAAATTAAAGGAGGCGTGTGCCGATGTATGCGGTTCAAGATCCCTATATTCTGGATTTTTCCAAAGCGGATTCGATTTTGAAGGTGCATCAAGTAATCAAAGCGGGGCTTGATTTCCCGAATTTTTACGGGTGCAATTTAGATGCGCTTTGGGATTGCCTGACCGAAATGGTGGGCGGGAACGTGTACATTGCGCTTGAAAATTTTGACGCGGTCGAACAAAAATTCGGGGAATACGCGGAAAATTTGTTGGAAACTTTCCGTGATTTCAAGCATGTGTCGGGCGATAAGTATTGCGGACAAATCACCATTGAGGTTGTAAACAAAAAAGCGCGATATAAAATTAAGTAAAATAAGGATAAGAATTGCAAATAAAGTTTGTTTACAAGGCGGACATGCGCCGCCTTGTAAACACCTTACAGGCGCGCGAGTGCCGCCATCGGCGGCGCGACGGCGCGAGCGAACGCGCCCCATCGTCGCAAAACCTTGGTTTTGCGGCGGTCAGATCCGCCCGACCTTAACGGTCGGGCGGATCTTATAGCGCCATATGCGGCCGCGCGTTTCGCGCGCAAATGTTTCAAAAACCGGTTTTTTCTTTTTTCTTCATGCGGAAGAGCAGGCGGCAGAGCGCGGCGGGATTAAAGGGAATGAGGGGATACAGATACGACTTTTTGCCGTTCACGGTCGAATTGGTCGCGATCAGAATCACGATCAGCACAAGACCGACGACAAAGCCCCAAAGCCCGAAGATCGCGGTTGCGCCGAGCAGCAGCATACGCATGAACTTGACCGCGTAGCCGAGTTCATAGTTCGGCTGGGTGAAGTTGGCGATCGCCACAAACGCCATATACAGAATGACCTCCGGGATCAGCCAACCGATATCCACGGCGAAATCGCCGAGAATCAGACCGCCGACGACGCTCAGCGAGTTGGTCAGCATACTGGGCGTGTTCATGGAGGCGAGCTTTAAGCCGTCTATGACAAATTCGACGAGGAAAAGCTGCGCGATCAGCGGAATCCGCCCGACCTCTGTCGGGATCACAAATTGCAGCCAGCCGGGCGTAAGTTCGGGATACCTCGCATACAGATACCAGAGCGGCACCAGAAAAAGGGTCATCCAGAAGATCACATGGCGGACAATGCGGAGGTATGTGCCCGTAAACGGCGGGAAATAGTAATCGCCGGTCTCCTGCAAAAAATCGAAAATCGAGGTGGGCAGAATCATGGCCTCGGGCGAGGTGTCGCACAAAACCAGAATGTTGCCCTCGGCAAGCTGCGCGGCGGCGGCGTCCGGCCGCTCGGTGGAGCGGACCTTCGGAAACGGATTGTACCATTTTTTACCGATCAGGCATTCGGTCAGGCTTTCGTGTCCCATCGGCAGATAGTCGGTGTCCACGGCGTCGAGCTTTTCGGACAGCCAGCGGACGTATTTTTCATCGGCCTTGCCTTCGATGTACACGATGGCCATGTCGGTTTTGGAGTCTTTGCCCACATTTTTATACATTACGCGCAGCTTTGGGTTTCGGATCCGGCGGCGCAGAAGCGCGGTATTGAAGATCAGCGTTTCGACAAAGCCGTCGCGCGAGCCCCGCATCACGCGGTCGCTTTCGGGTTCCTCCACGCTGCGCGCGGGATAGGTGCGCGCGTCGATGAGCACCGCCGTCGCGCCGAACGTTTCCCCAAACACGGCCACGCCGCCCGACAGTACGAGCAAAATCGCCTGCTCCGGGTCGGAAGTCACGTCCACCTCGACGTAGGGTACATGCGCGTCGGCAAAAACCGTCGCCGCGTCGGCGCCGGTCGGCAGGCTTTTGAGCGAGATGAAATACTGCATCAGCTTTTGCATGATTTCGTCCTTGACAAAGCCGTCGATATAGTAAAAGGTCGCTTCGTCCTTGCCGATGAGCAACCGCCGCTTGATCACGTCAAAGCTTTTTTCGGGACAAAGCGTCTCGTCCATGCGCTTTATATTTTGTGCATACTCTTCGCTGAAATTCAAAAAAACACCCCCGCGCTTGCACTTTTCTTTCAGTGTGCGCAGGGGAGCGGTTTTTTATTCAAGCGCGGTCAAATTTGAAATATTGGTACAGATAGCAGGGGATCATACCGTTATAGAGCTTGCGCACCTTGTCCGCGCGGCGTCCGTACAGCCGCTCGAACCGCTCGCAGGAGGTGAGCACGTAGACCTGCCAGGGCGCAAGCGAGCGGAAATGCCGGCCGATCTGCACATACAGGGACTCCGCTTCTTCGGCGCTGCCGAGGCGCTCGCCGTAGGGCGGGTTGCAGACGATGGTTCCCCGCCGGTCGCCGGTTCGGATGACGCGCGCGTCGGCGGCAAACGATTTGACGATTTCGGACACGCCCGCGCGTTCCGCGTTTTCGGCGGTGAGGGCGACCATTTTTTCGTCGATATCCGAGGCGTAGGCCTCAAACGAGGTCGGTCGGATCATCGTGCGCGCTTCGTTTCGCGCCTGCGCCCAAATTTCGGGCGGGAACGCTTCAAAGTCCTCCGCGGCGAACCGCCGGAACAGTCCCGGCGCCTGATTTTTCATAATCATGGCCGCTTCAATGGCGATTGTGCCGCTGCCGCAGAACGGATCCCAGAGCAGCACGTTTTCGCGCGGGCGCGAATTGAGCACAAGCGCCGCCGCGAGCGTCTCGCGCAAGGGCGCCGCGCCGGCTGTCGCACGGTAGCCGCGCTTGTGCAGCGCGACGCCCGATGTGTCGATCATCAGTGTGGCCTCGTCGCGCAGAATGAAAAATTCAATTTGATATTTGATCCGAGATTCCGGAAACCAGCACATGCCGTATTCGTTGTCCAGCCGCTGCGCGACCGCTTTTTTGACGATGCTCTGGCAGTCGGGTATGGAGAACAGCTTGCTCCGAATCGAATGTCCCTTGACCGGAAAAGCGTCCTCGCGCCCAATGTATTTTTCCCACTCGACCGACTTGGTGCCCTCAAAAAGCTCACCGAACGTGCGCGCGCGGAAACTGCCCATTTTGATATACAGGCGTTCGGCGCAGCGCAGCCAGATGTTGCAGCGGGCGACGGCATATTCGTCCCCGATAAAGGAAACGCGGCCGTCGATGGTCTCGGTTCGCCGGTATCCGAGACGGTCGATTTCCTCACCGAGAAAGTGCTCCAGCCCAAACAGGCAGGTGGCCACAAATTCGATTTCCATTTTTAAAATCACCGCGGCGCATCGGCGCGGGGCGGTGTGTCCTCCCAAAGAATTGCGCGGTTTTTACGGCTTTCCTCCAAGCCGTTTGAGTTCCTCCATAAAGGTTGCCGCGTCCTTGAACTCGCGGTAAACGGATGCAAAGCGGACATAGGAGACAGCGTCGATTTTCCGCAGTTTGTCCATGATAATTTCGCCGATCTCGCCGGTGGTGATCTCCGCGCGCAGTGAGTTTTGCAGTTCGGCTTCGATCTCAAGCGCGAGCGCCGCCGTATCCACGGGGCGCTTTTGGCAGGCTTTCATCAGGCCGCTTTCCAGCTTCATGCGGTCAAAAAATTCCTTTGAGCCGTCCTTTTTGATGACAACGATCTGTACCGAATCAATGACCTCATAGGTTGTGAAGCGCCGGCGGCATTCGAGGCATTCCCGGCGGCGGCGGATGCTGTTGTTGTCGCTGACCGGCCGGGAATCAATGACTTTGCTTTCCGGATACCCGCAGTTCGGACATTTCATAGCTGTCAATGAATTTGCAGAGCAAATTCTTCCTCCTTACATGATGGGGCGCGGCATCCAAGGTGCCACTATATATAGATAAAATTATTATAACATGCGCAATATGGGTTGTAAATAGGCGCGCGCGAAAAAAACGGCCGCCGCGGGAATTTTTGCGCGCCGCGCGCCTCTATACCGTGCGGAGAATCGACCGCTCAAAAAAACGGCCGCCGCAAAAAATAGGGTTGACAAACGGAGCGGGGTATGCTATAATAGCGAATGCAAATCAAACAATTCGGGATGTAGCACAGCTTGGTAGTGCGCTTGGTTCGGGACCAAGAGGTCGGGTGTTCGAATCACCTCATTCCGACCACATGAAAACAATCCGAACATCTTCCACAGTGGAGGCGTGTTCGGATTGTTTGTTTATTTTGAGTATCCTAATTTCAATAGTAAGAAATGATATGTATGCCTGTGCCGCAATGCGGCACAGGTCAGACCGTCGAAAAACTAAGGTTTTTCGACGATGGGGCGCGTTCGCTCGCGCCGTCGCGCCGCCATTGGCGGCACTCGCGCGCCTATAAGGTGTTTACAAGGCGGCTCATGTCCGCCTTGTAAACTTATTTGATTTGCGATTTTCACTTTTGTGACAGACTGAACGGACGGAGATATAAAAATATCTCCGTCCGTTCAGTTTGCCGGTAAATAAGATTTGCAAAATCCAATGCATCCAAAGCGCCCCGTCTCACAAGCGCAAAACTTACTTCTCGTATTCGATTTCAAAGCCCTTAGCCTTGGAAGCCAACGACGCGGTCTTGTCGGTCAGAATCAGCTTGACGCCGCCGGTCAGCTTCTTTGCCGTTTCCACCTGATACGCGCCGAGCTTGCCTTGGAACGTGCCGCCCGTTATTTTCACGACCGCGCTTCCGCCGAAGGTCGGCGTATAACCGGTCTGATTGGTTCCGACGTTCGCAATCGCGAAGAAATCACCCGCAAAGCTGCCGCCGTTGATCTCCACATAGAGTTCTCCGTTCAAATCGTTCATTCCGCTTCCGCTGTTCGGAGAAACACCCGCATGGTTAAACGTGCCGCCGTTGATAATCACCGACAGCTTCACGCCCTCTTTAACATCGCTTACCGCGTACGTTGCCTTTGCGCGCTTGTTGCCGCCGCGGATGATCGACCATGTGCCGCTGTTGACGGTCAGCGTGCAGTCCTTTACGCAATCAAAGCAGGAAGCCTCCGTCCCGGCGAGTTGAATCGTATAGCCAAAGTTAAGGGACAAAACGGTTGTAACATTGCTTGCCCATGTCGTCGTGACGCCGCTGCCGATGGTAAAATCGTTGTACCCGATATAAAAGCCCTGGCCGTTTGCCGTCGTATGAATCGTGATATTTTCGATCAAAACATCGCTGCGGAAGAAATACGAACCCTTAACCACCAGCTTCGCACCGGCGGTTGCCGCGTAATCCACGCCGTCGTACACGCTGGTAATCTTAATCTGTCCTCCGGCGGTCGGCAAAAACGTCTGCGGATTGGAAACCGTACCGCAAACCACGACCGTTCCGCCGTTTTCGCGCAGCATTCCGAACGCGTAGGCAAGACTGTTAACCGCATCCGCGGGCGACGTACCGCCGTTTTCACGCTTTCCGTTGTCGCTGACAAACACAACGTCGTTCTGCGCCGCGGGAATGACCGGCAGCGCCTGCGCCGCGCCGAACACATGGCGGCGCATGTACGCGGCGAGCGCCGCGTAGCTGGTATCATCGGGATGCAGCCGGTCGTTAAACGGCAGCACCGCTTCATAATAGTCCCGCAGATCAATTCCGGTTTCAAGCACCGGCAGCGAGAGTTCCTCGCCCACACCCCGAATCAGGTCGGGCAAAATGTACACGGTTCCCTCATAGGGGATTGCGTTACTGGCCGCCGGAAGCGGAATCGACAGATAAATCTGCGGTTTGGAGGCGAGCGCCGCGAAATCCGCGATCAACGCCTTGTAATCCTTGACAAACTGCTGGGAAGCGGCCGCCTCGGTGAGACTGCGCGCGTCGTTTGTGCCGAGCGCGATAATCACAATATCCGGGTCCGACGCCATCGCCGTTTTATACACGGCGGTATTGGGGTAATAAAGCTCAGGCGTAGACGCCTTTACATTGAATTTGCTGCTCGGCGACATCACATAGGACGAAGCCTTTCCGCAGTTGATTACCTGAAAAGAGGAGCCGAGCAAAGCCTGCAGACGCGACGGATAGTTGTTGCGCTGATCTTTTGCGCCGGTGCCCTGCGTGATGCTGTCCCCGACGCAGACCACCTTGATGATCTCGCCGCCGGCAATGCGCTGCGCAAGGCTGTACTGCGCGTCTTCAAACACGTCGGCCGCCATCAAAGTATCCGCCACACTGTCGCCTCCCTGCGTCGCGGCGCCGAGCGCAGCCCAACACATCACAAACGCGTCGCCCCGCAAAAACTGCTCATTTTTTCCGTCGGTCAGTCCGAGTTTGTCGGACAGCGCGTACGGATCGCTCCATACAAAATCACCGCTGCCGTCGTTTTTGTCTTCATATTTCATCGCGCGCAGCAAAAGCGTGAGGAACTCCGCCTCGCTGATCGGCGCGTCGGGATCAAAATAAGCGTTTCCGGAAGCGTCCTTTCTCCCCGAAACAAGCTTGTTTTCACAAGCATAGCCGACATACAGATCCGCCCAGGCGGGCACATCGGAAAAAGGCGCCTTGACATTGGCCGCCGCCGCGCTGTCCAGTACGCCCAGATAGCGCTCCAGCAGCACGACCGCCTGCGCGCGCGTGAGCGAATCGTCAAAGCCGAAATCCTGTCCGCCCTCGCTGTAACCCTGAATGAGTCCGAGCAGATAAAGACCGTTTGCGCAGCTTTCCTCGGTCTCGGCCGCCGCCGCGCCGAAGATGCAGAGCGCCGAAATGATGCAGAGTACAAGTGCAATAATTATTTTCTTTTTCACGAAATATCCCCCTATATTGTAAATTTGATATTCCCATTATAGCAAAAATATTTGTCATTTTCAATCAACTTATCTGGCATTTTATCCAAAATTTTTAAGAAAATTCCTAATTTTTTAGGACAAAAATTTTTCAAAAAGCGAACGCGCCGATTTTTTTTTCAAGCGGCAGAGCGGCGCGCGTTTTGCCTTCGTGGGTATGGACGCGCGGATACGCGCATATATTGAATACGGGTGAGTATATGAAAAAAATTTGTTTTGGCATATTTTTGCTGCTTGCGCTCTCGCTGTTCTGCCTGTTTTCCTGCACAAAGAGCGGGCGGCTGTACGATGTCGTGCTGCGCGCCGTCACGGCGGACGAATCGCTGCCCGCCGGGCAGATTTCCTGCTACGGGCGTTTCTATAAAAACGGCATGTCGGAGGATTTTCTGTCCGACTATCTGGGACTTGCGGGCTATCCGGACTTTGCGGATAAAATCGAGGAAATGGCGATTTATTCCTCTCTGAAACCGCCGCTCTGCGAACTGACGGTGCTCCGGCTGTACCAATCCTCGGACGCGGGAGACGCGCGGCTGTTTTTGGAACGCCGGATCAAAGAAACCCTCCGCGCGCTGAAGCTCAGCGGCCTGGAGGGGTATGCGGAAACGGCGTATATCGAAGTTTACGGGAATGTTGTCGTGCTGTACATGCTGCCGGACAACGAAGCGATTGAAAAAGCGGTCAAATCTGCGATTTGACCGCTTTTTTGACCGCCGAAAAACCAAGGTTTTCCGACGATAGGGCGCGTTCGCTCGCGCCATCGCGCCGCCCTCGGCGGCACTCGCGCGCCTGTAAGGTGTTTACAAGGCGGCGCATGTCCGCCTTGTA
>OLGD01004170.1_pt1 | contig 12340 bp, 8 predicted proteins | sample 1605311 | NCBI WGS metagenome assembly OLGD01 (sample SAMEA3888917, study PRJEB22519) | human gut metagenome | biome: human gut; feature: human-associated habitat; material: faeces | place: Denmark | collected 2010 | reverse complement strand
AAAAATAATGAATAATAAAAAGTAAGTAATTAATTAAAATAGAAAGATAATAAAAGGGTAATTAATAAATAATTTAATTAAATAAATATTGAAAAAATAAAAAGATAAATTAATATTAAATTTAAATAATAAAAAAATACTTAAAAAAATAATTGGAATATTAAAATTAATTATTTAAATAGATTTAAAAAATAAATAAAAGAATTTTAAAAATAAATATTAAATGCACAATAATAAATTTAAGTGAAGCTAAATTAATATTTTTTTTAAGTTAAATAAAAATATATTAATTAAATATTAAAAATATGAATAAAAAAAATAAAATTACACATAATGATAATATAAGGTTAACATTATTTAATCGAAGAGTGTAACGAGCTATTTTAAATATGGTTTTTTACATTCGAATGCTTGGCATATTGTAGCTAGTAAATGGTTATAATATACTGGTATTAAGAGTATAATATTTGTATGTAAGCTGAAAGGTTAAATTATATGTATTATATTCGAGATAAGAATATGTTGATATTTGAATGGTTATTTCTATTCCTTTTGGGAAGAAGATAGCTAGTAAGGGTGTTTTCATATTCGAGTGAATTATTAATATTAGTGGTATTAAGCTTAGTTAAATAGCAATATTTAATAGGTTGAAATATTATTTTTATTGGTATGATCAAGAGTAATATTAGCTTTATGGATAATTGATACTATTTTTGTTTAATAGTATCAATTATTTTTTTATTATATAGGAAAAATCGAAGATTTTTACATATATAACAAGGTTAAGTTTTCTTAGTCCGTGCGATTGCGAAGCAATCTGCACATGTGGTGAAGCCACTTTTCTTATTATATAGGAAAAATCGAATATTTAAACAAAAGAATATAAAAAAATAAAGGCATAACAAATAAGCCTTAATAAAAAAGGAAGTATTACCAATATATGTAAATAATTAATTGCCGTCGTAAGTGTATTCAATACCTGTATATCCGACGAAATAAACAGGCTTCATTAAGCCACCACACTTTTCACAATAAAATGTAGGAGGATAAATAGGGTCACCTGGATCCATCATATCCAATTGTAAAACGACTTTTGTAGGAATTTTTTCATGACATTTGCATTCAGTACAAATAAATTCGGTATATGTAGGACGTTTAATTTTCAAAATAATCACCTCTCAAGAGGTATTATACGATTTTTGAACAAGATAGTCAAAGTGAAAAGTGTGACCACAAGAACAAATAAGAGGGTCGTGATGAAAATATAGTTCAATACGACATCTCCAGTTCTTTAACTGTTTTTTAAATTTAGAGACATGGGGCTTAAGCATGTAAATAAATTTATCAGAGAATTTATGATTTTTAGCATAAAGACCATAATATCTAATAACATTAAAATATTTATCATAGATATGAATAATAAGTCTTTTAATAAAATCATAAGCATGAATAGTTTCTTCAACTCTTTGGTTGTCTTCGTGTCTTTCATACCAGAAGGTAACAAATTCGCCATCATAATTAATGATACGAGATTGAGCCATAGCAGGTTTACCAGAATAGCGAATAACATATTTAACAGTAGATTTAATATCACGAGCTTTAATCTTAGGGGCATGAACATAGAAACCATTTTTAGAAGTTCTGTAGATATGCTTTTTAAGAGATTTAAATCTCTGTTTACCAAAATGATTTTCAAGAAGAGAAAGAAGAGTAGTTTGAAAGCGATTACGGAGCATAGTGAAAGGAAAGACTTCAAATTTTTTCCAAGGCGAGAAATTACCAGCAGCACCTTCAGTGATTAAAACGTGAATATGAGGATTCCATTTAAGATCACGTCCAAAAGTATGAAGAGTAGAGATAAAGCCAGGAGTAAAGTTTTCTTTATGATTTTGTTCAAAGAACCAAGAAAGAATAGTAGAAGAAACAGCATCAAAAAGCAAATTAAGTAAAGACCTATCTTTTTGGAAAAGAGGCCATAAATCATGATGAATAGTAAAGGTAATATGTCTATGAGGACAATTAATGGATTTTCTAGCAATGGTATCAGCTCTGTCTAAAGTATATTTAGTGCCACAAGAACAACAAAAACGAGATTTGCAGGTAAATGGAACGTATAAATAATTATTACAATGATCACAAGTATAGACAGCATAGCCATTAGAAAGAGAACCACAGCCCATCATCTTTTCAACTTCTTCATAGACAACAGGTCTAATGTTAATATTAGGATTGTCTTCAAGAAAAGAATACCAGTGGTCATTAAAAATATCTTTAATTTTAAATTTAGACTTACATTCATCAGGTTTGTAAGTGTGATTACTTTCTTCTTCTAAAAAATCTAAAAATTCCATATAGGAATTATACTATTTAGAGAAGAAAAAGAAAAGGAACTAAAATTAATTAGTGCCAGTGTGAACGAAGTTCACTTTTGTTCTAATAAATAAAAAGCTGGAATATTTTTTATTCCAACTTTTTATATTTTTATTTATTTGAGTAATTTACATTTGAAGTTTCTTTATTTTCTTTTTCTATTCCTTCTTTATGTAATTTTTCTCTTTTTAAATTATCTTTAGCTACAGTCATTAATAATTTAATTCTATTTGTTTGATTAGATTCACTTGCACCTGGATCGTAATCTACAGGAGAAATATTTGCATTAGGATATTTTTCTCTAATTGTTTTAATAACACCTTTACCAACAACATGGTTAGGCAAACAAGCAAAAGGTTGAACACAAATAATATTTGGAATTCCATGTTCAATATATTCAATCATCTCTGCGGTTAAGAACCAACCTTCACCAGTTTGGTTACCAATAGATAAAATATCTTTTACAGTATTTTCTAAATGCCAAATATTACAAGGTGGTAAATAATCTTTTTTAGATTTTCCTAATGCTTCCTTTGAATCTTTTTCTAATATATCAATTAGACTAATTGCAGCTTTAGATATTTTTGCAACAATTGGATTTGTTCTTAATAAACTATTAAATGTAACTTTATGTGTTGCCATAAATTTGATAAATCCCATAAAATCTGGAAGAACGACTTCTGCACCTTCCTTTTCTAGTAAGTCAGCAACGAAATTATTTCCAAAAGGATGGTATTTTATTAAAACTTCTCCAACTATTCCAACTTTAGGTTTTTCAATAGATGTGTCTAGCTCAATTTTTTCAAAGTCATTAACAATGTCGTAAATACTTTGTTTAAATTCTTTACTATTTCCATTTTTTAAGATTTCTTTACACTTTTCCATCCATTTATCGAATAAAGCTTGAGTTTCGCCTTTATTTTTCTCATATGCTCTATTTTTGGTTAGCATTTTTTGTAAAAGGTCACCATATAGTACTCCTCTTAGTAATTTTTCTAATAAAGGAATGGTTAATTTAAATCCTGGAACTTTTTCCATTCCGACTACATTAAATGAGATAACTGGAATATTTGGGTATCCAGCATCTTTTAGAGCTTTTCTTATAAAACCAATATAGTTTGTAGCTCTACATCCACCACCAGTTTGTGACATTATTAAAGCTGTTTTATTTGGATCATATTTACCAGACTCTAATGCTTCTATCATTTGTCCTGTAACTAGTATTGATGGATAACATGCATCATTATTAACATATTTTAACCCAGTCTCAACAGTTTTTTGAGTACATTCTCTTAATAATACTAGATTATATCCTGCAGTCCTCATTGCTGTTTCCAATAATTCAAAATGAATTGGAGCCATTTGTGGACAAAGAATAGTGTAGTCTTTTTTCATTTCTTTAGTAAATATTTTTTTGTTTATTCCATAGTTTCCATCATTTGATTCATCATTTTTTGCAGCTAATCTTTTATTCATACTTGCCAATAATGAACGAATACGAATTCTAACAGCACCCAAGTTATTTACTTCGTCTATTTTTATTAATGTATACATTTTTCCATAGCTAGATAATATTTCTTCAACTTGGTCTGTGGTTACCGCATCAACACCACAACCGAAAGAATTTAATTGAATTAATTCTAAGTTGTCATGGTGTCCAACGAATTCTGCAGCTGCATATAGTCTAGCATGGAATACCCATTGATCAACAACTCTTAAAGGACGTTTGGCTTCTACTTGATTTGCAACACTATCTTCTGTTAAAACGCATAAACCAAGGCTTGTAATTAATGTATCAATACCATGATTTATTTCGGGATCAGAATGATAAGGTCTACCTGCAAGAACAATACCTTTCAAATTATGTTTGTCAATGTACTCAACTGCTTCCTTACCTTTTTTACAAATATCATTTTTAAAATTTTGATATTCTTCTTCTGCTTTTTTAGCTGCTTCCATTAATTCTTTTTTATTAAAATTATATTCTTTAAATTCATCTAATTCTAAAATTCTTTTTGTTAAATTCTTAGCATCAAAAGGTAAGAATGGATTTAAGAATTTTATATCTGGATTTTTAAGTTCTTCTACATTATTTTTTAAAACTTCAGAATATGAAATAACGATTGGACAGTTATAATGATTATCTGCTTTTTCATATTCTTTTCTTGAATAAGGCATACAAGGGTAGAATATGGTTTTTATCCCACTTTGTATTAAACTTATTATATGACCATGAGAAAGTTTTGCTGGATAACAAACTGATTCAGATGGCATAGATTCCATTCCTTTTTCATAAGTTTTTCTATTACTTTTTTCAGAAATAATTACTCTAAATCCTAATGAAGTAAAGAATGTAAACCAGAATGGATAATCTTCATACATATTTAATACTCTAGGGATTCCTATTGTACCTCTTGGAGCATCTTTTTCATCTAAAGGTTTATAATTAAACAATCTTTCTTGTTTGTATTTTATTAAGTTAGGTAATTCACTATTACCAGTAACTATACCTGCACCTTTTTCACAACGATTTCCAGAGATATGTTTGTGTCCGTTATTGAATGTATTTATTGTCAATAAACAGTGATTTTCGCATCTGTTACAACGTGCATGTGAAACTTTTATTTCTAATTTATCTAAATCATCATTTTTAGTTATTGTAGAATAATATTCCATGTCTAAATTTGATTCATATTGTTGTCTTGCAAGTATAGCAACACCATATGCACCCATTAATCCTGAAATATCTGGTCTTACAACGTTTTTGCCTACTATTTTTTCAAAAGCTCTTAAAACAGCGTCGTTATAGAAAGTTCCACCTTGGACTACAATGTGCTCACCTAAAGTGCTTACATCCCTAACTTTCATAACTTTTTGAATAGCATTTTTTATAACTGAATAAGAAAGTCCAGCAGAGATATCTCCAACACTATAGCCTTCTTTTTGAGCTTGTTTAATCTTAGAATTCATAAATACAGTACATCTTGAACCTAGATCAACAGGTCTTTTAGAAACGATTGCTTCTTCTACGAATTTTTCTATAGACAAGTTAAGGCTTTTTGCAAATGTTTCGATAAAAGAACCACATCCTGAAGAACAAGCTTCATTAAGCATTATATTATCGATAGCTCCATTTTTAAGTCGTATGTATTTCATATCTTGACCACCAATGTCTACTATACTTGTAACATTTGGTTGAAATTTTTTGGCTGCTGTATAATGTGCTATTGTTTCAATTTCATTTAAATCAATGTTTAGAGCTGTTTGGATTAACTTTTCACCATATCCTGTAACACCACTAAATCTTATTTTTGCTTTTGGTGGTAATACAGAATAAAGTTCCTTTAACATTTTCATAACACTTTTTAAAGGATTTCCTTCATTATTTGCATATAGTGAATATAATAAATTATCTTCATTATCGGTTAATACTAATTTTGTAGTAGTAGAACCAGCATCAATTCCTATAAAACAATCTCCTTCAAAGCTATTTAAATCTTTTCTTGAAACTTTGGATTTTTCGTGTCTATCTTTAAATTCTTTATATTCATCCATAGAATTAAAAAGAGGATCTATTGGATGAGTTGTATTGTCTTGGGAATTTCTTAAATTTTGTATTTTTTGTTTTAATTCATCTATTGATATTGGTGTATTACCAATTGCATCTAGACAGGCCCCCTTAGCTACTAAAAGATGAGCTTCTTCTGGTACAACGATTTCTTCAGGTTTTAAATGAAGAGTTTCTATAAATCTTTTTCTTAATTCAGGAAGATAATTTAAAGGACCTCCTAAAAATGCTACTGTACCTCTTATAGGTCTTCCGCAAGCAAGACCACTTATTGTTTGATTAACAACTGCTTGAAAGATTGAAGCAGCAATATCAGATTTTTCTGCACCTTCATTTATTAAAGGTTGTACGTCAGTTTTGGCAAAAACTCCACAACGTGAAGCTATAGGATAGATTGTTGTATAGTCTTTTGCAAGTTCATTAAGTCCTGCTGTGTCTGTATCTAGTAGAGAAGCCATTTGATCTAGGAATGCACCTGTACCACCAGCACAAGTTCCATTCATTCTTTGTTCTATTGATTGATCAAAATATATAATTTTTGCATCTTCTCCACCTAATTCTATAACTACATCTGTTTGTGGAATAAATTTTTCAACAACTCTTTTACAAGCTACAACTTCTTGAATAAAAGGTAGCCCCAAAAAAGTAGCTGCAGACATTGCGCCAGATCCTGTAAGTGCGATTGTAAATTTACTGTTTGGAAACTTTTCTGGTAATGATTCCAAAACCTTGCAAACTGTGTTTTTAGTATCTGAAAAGTGTCTTGTGTAATCAGAATATATTTCTTTTTTATTAGAATCTATAACTACAATTTTTACTGTTGTTGACCCAACATCCAGACCAACATGAAGTATATTTTCCATATATTTCTCCTTTCATAACTTTTGTAAAAAAGCATAATTTTACAAGCTAATTGTATACGGAAAAAGCCATTTTGTCAAATTGTAAAAAAAGGAAAAACAGTTATATTTTATACTTGTCTTTCATAATAATTAATCAAGAAAAAGGAGGGATAAAATGAAAAAGAAAGAAGGGTTTTTAATAGTATTTTTTTTAGTATTATTAGTAGTAATTTTAGGTGTAGTAATATATTATTTTAATAAAAATAAATTGGAAGAGACAAATGAAATAGTACAAGAATATGTTCCAGCAGAAGAAGTTAGTGATGAGCAATTAAGAAGTACCATTATTTCATTATATTTTGTTAATAAAGATAGTGGAGAAATTAATCCTGAGGCTAGGACAATAAATATTAATCTATTATTAGAGAATCCATATAAATATTTATTAGAACAATTAATAGAAGGACCAAAAAATGAAAAATTACAGAAAGTAATACCAGATAATACTAAAATTAATAATGTAGAATTAAAAGGGGATATTCTATATATAGATTTTTCACACGAATTTATTGATAATGCATTAGAAGGAAAAGAGAACGAAAGTAAAATAATAGAAACAATAGTAAAAACAGTTACAGAATTAAATGAAGTTAATGCCATAAAAATATTAATTGATGGGGAAGAAAATAAATGTTTTAAAGATGAAGAAATTAATTTCGAAAAAGAATTTTTAAGAGAAGATTATTAATTTTGTTTTTTAATAAATTCAGCAAAATTTTTTGTTTTTAATAAAATCGTAAATTTATTTAAAAAATTTTCTACTTGATAAAGTGAACAAATAAAATTATTTTTTTTATTTATAATATTTTTTTTAGGAATATTCATAATGACCTCCAAATTTGAAAAAATTAAATATTTATTATATAATATGAAATGAGATTTATTATGTTGAGGAATAATTATGGATTTAAAAGAAAATGAAAGAATAGATGATTTAGAATATAAAGGATTAAAAATTATACAAAATGAAAACTATTTTTGTTTTGGTATGGATAGTATTTTATTAAGTGATTTTGCAAAAGATTTAAAAAAAGATAGTAATATATTAGATATAGGAACAGGCACAGGAATAATAAGTATATTACTATCAAAAAAGACCGAATGTAAAAAAATATTTGCTTTAGAAGTTCAAAAGGAAATTTCAGAAATAATGGGTATTTCTCAAATGCAAGTGTCGCGAATGGAAAAACGCACTTTGAAAAAATTGAGAAATCTTTATTTTAGAGATTAATTTTAGGAGGAAAAATTATGCTTACAGAAAAGAAAAAAGAATTTATTGAATTTATGATGGAATCTGATGTTCTTCGTTTCGGCGATTTCGTAACAAAGAGCGGAAGAAACACACCTTATTTCGTAAACACAGGTAACTTCCGTACAGGCAAGCAAATTGCCACACTCGGCAAGTTCTATGCCGCACTTATAAAGGAAAACTGCGGTGATAATTTTGACTGTATGTTCGGTCCGGCTTACAAGGGTATCCCTCTTGCAACTGCCGCCGCAGGTGCACTTTACAACGAATACAAAATCGACAAGCCTTATTTCTTCAACAGAAAAGAAGAAAAAGACCACGGTGAAGGCGGTTCACTTGTAGGCTACAAGCCACAGGACGGCGACAAAGTTATCATTATTGAGGACGTTATAACAGCCGGTACAGCCGTAAGAGAAACTATGCCGATACTAAAAAATGCCGCAAATGTAGAAGTTAAAGATATGTTCATTTCCGTAAACCGATGTGAAGTAGGTCAAAACCCTGAAAAGACAACCATTATGGAAGTTATGGAGGATTTCGGAATTAACGTACACGCTATTATTACTGTTCAGGATATTTACGAATATCTGAAGCAAGACGGTTCATACGGCGATATTCTTACAAAAATGAAGGAATATATGGACACTTACTGCGTTTTCTAAACGGAGGTGATTAAAATTAAACGATTATTTAAAATTATTGTTCCGACTGTACTGCTTCTTATGCTTGCGCTTACCGCACACGCATATAATGTGGTTGATTTGCCGGAAAATATGACTTTTTCTGACGCACTCGGAGTTTTTAACGCCGATGAAATAACGCGTATAACGGTTTCGGATATTGCCGAGGGCAAATATACCGACCTCACAAAAGACGAAATAAACGAATTTTACTCAACAATTCAAGATATGACTGTTTACAGAAAGATAAACCCTACCCCATTTCGCGGTATTTCCGTAAACATCTATACAAATGACGGCGTAAAGAGCTATATGCTTAATTCGGGTTTGCAGATTGGTATGTACGGAAGCAACAATTACGTTTGCTACAAATTAAATAAGGCAAATACAGAAAAATTGCTTTATCTTGACAGTATGTACCGCGATGCGGAAGAAAAGGTGAACGGTGAGGAAATACACCGCGTTACGTCAAACGACTTTTTGAAACTTCCGTCATCACCTTGGGCACAGCCTTTTGCAAGAGAGGCGGCAAGCAAAAATATTTTGCCGTATGAATTTACAGGCAACTATTCTGAAAATATTACACGTGAACAATTTTGTATATTGCTTGCAAATCTAATTTGCGTGAAAGAAAATTACTCGTCACTTGACAAGTATATGCAAGACCAAAACAAGCCGTATCTAAAAAATTACTTTGTCGATTGTAACGACGCTGACGATTCCGTCAACATACTTTACGCACTCGGCATTGTAAACGGTAAAGACGAATCACATTTCGACCCTGACGGCACAATAACGCGTGAAGAGGCGGCAACACTGCTATGTAAAGTTGCGGAAATGTATATGTGGATCGGAACAGAAACAAGCCTTACATACAACGACACCGATTTAATCTCCCCTTGGGCAAAATTCTTTGTAACTTGGGCGAACGAACACGGTATAATGACAGGTATTACGGAGGAAGAATTTAATCCGCAAGGTCAGTATACTGTTGAACAAGCCGTTGCAACAATCGTCAGACTTTATAATTTGTTATCATAAGATTATAAGGACAAAGCTGTTTTAACTTTGTCCTTTTATATTGGTACAATATTGTAATTTTATTTATAAAAAATGTCGCAAAAATACACTATACTACTTTACAACGCTAAAAAAAAGCGGTATAATATAACGTGATAAACAAATTTTGTTTATGTATGAAAAATAAAAGGAGCGTTTACAATGGAAATCTCAATCACAAAAACAACTACTCCAAAACAAAAGCCTGCTGATGAATCAAAGCTTGGTTTTGGTCAATATTATACCGACCATATGTTCATTATGAACTATGACGAGGGAGAGGGTTGGCACAACCCAAGAATCGTCCCTTACGGTCCGTTTGAACTTGATCCTGCCGCTATGGTACTTCACTATGCACAGGAAATCTTTGAAGGTATGAAGGCTTATCGTACAGCTGATGGTTCAATTCAACTTTTCCGTCCTGACAAGAATATGGCAAGAATGAACGTTTCGTGTGATCGTCTTTGCATTCCTAAGATAGATGAAGAATTTGCTATAAAGGCAATCAAAACACTTGTAGAAGTAGATAAGGACTGGGTACCTTCACTTGACGGTACTTCACTTTACATCAGACCTTACATATTCGCTACTGACGCACAAGTTGGTGTTCACCCTGCAAAGCACCTTACATTTGCAATTATTCTTTCACCGGTCGGAGCATATTATCCGCAAGGTATCGCACCTGTTAAAATTTTCGTTGAACAGAAGTATGTTCGTGCCGTAATCGGCGGTACAGGTTTCACAAAAGCCGGTGCTAACTATGCCATTTCTCTAAAAGGTCAGGAAGAGGCCGCTGAACAAGGTTATGTTCAAACTCTATGGCTTGACGGTGTTGAAAGAAAGTACGTTGAAGAAGTTGGTTCAATGAACGTATTCTTCAAAATTGACGGCGAAGTTATTACTCCTGCTCTTGTAGGCTCAATTCTTGGCGGTATTACAAGAATGTCAATTATTGAACTTCTTCAGTCAAAGGGTTACAAAGTTTCAGAACGTCGTCTTTCAATCGATGAACTTGTTGAGGCATTCAAAGCAGGTAAGCTTGAAGAAGCTTGGGGTACAGGTACTGCCGCTGTTATTTCACCTATCGGTGAACTTAAGTATGGTGACCTTGTAATGCCTGTAAACAACGGCGAAATCGGCGAAGTTACTCATATGCTTTATGATACTCTTACAGGTATTCAATGGGGCAAAATAAAAGACGAGTTCGGTTGGACAGTTAAGATAGACTAATTCAGAATCCGATAATTGTTCGGAACGTGCAAAATATTTGATATTCAAAAAGGACGGTTTTAAAACCGTCCTTTTTGTTATCTGACTATTCTTATCACATCATCACCGACATTCACATCACCGTCGGCAACGGTTTTAAATTCCGCAAATTCATCTGCGTTACAAACTACCATAGGCGTTATCATTTTATAGCCCTGTTTCTTTATTCCGTTTAAATTAAACGTCATAAGCAAGTCGCCTTTTTTGATTTTTGCACCGTTTGCAACTTTTACGTCAAATCCGTTACCATCAAGTTCAACTGTATCAAGACCGACATGAATTAAAATATTTGCATCATTATCCGCAGTTATTGCGATAGCGTGCTTACTTTTCGGAACGTTTTCAACCACACCGTCAACCGGTGCGAAAACCTTGCCCTCGCTCGGCTCAATCGCAATACCTTGTCCGAGTATTCCGGCAGAGAATACCTCATCATCCACCTTTTCAAGCGGTACTGCTTTTCCTCTTATCGGAGATGAAAGGAATATTTCCGTTCCGTCTGCTTTCGGTGCAGTTTCTTTTTCAGTTTGTATTTCATTATCCGCCACACCATAACCGCTTAAATCGACGCTTTCCTTACTTTCCATAAAGTCCTCCAAATGCGACTTTATAACCGTTACTCGCGGACCGTAAATAACCTGTATACCGTTACCCTTTTTAATTACACCTGCCGCACCGCTTTGTTTTAAAATATCCTCGCTGACCGCGTCACTGTTATGCACCGTAATACGAAGTCTTGTTGCACAACAGTCAATATCGGCGATATTTTCTTTACCTCCAAGTCCTTTTAAAATCAAAACAGATGTCATATCTGTCTTTCCGCCATTTTTCGCATTCACATCTGAACGCGTATAAAGCTTTGTTTCCTCATTATCCGCCTCACGACCCGGAGTTTTAAAGTTAAATTTCTTTATAAGGAACGTGAATACACCCCAATAAACGAAGAAATACACAATACCGACAAGAACGATATAAATCCAATGAGTTTTTGCATTACCTTGCATTATACCGAAAAGAGTCATATCTATAAGTCCGCCCGAGAACGTCATACCGACTCCGACACCGAATATATGCATAAGCATAAACGAGATACCTGCAAGCACACAATGCACAACATACAAAATCGGTGCAACGAACAAGAATGTAAATTCAAGTGGCTCTGTTATACCTGTCAAAAATGCCGTCAAAGCCGCCGAAAGCAAAAGTCCTCCGACAACTTTTTTCTTTTCGTTTCTGGCACATC
>OLGD01004168.1_pt1 | contig 12341 bp, 9 predicted proteins | sample 1605311 | NCBI WGS metagenome assembly OLGD01 (sample SAMEA3888917, study PRJEB22519) | human gut metagenome | biome: human gut; feature: human-associated habitat; material: faeces | place: Denmark | collected 2010 | reverse complement strand
CCTGTAAGGTGTTTACAAGGCGGCACATGTCCGCCTTGTAAACGTATTTGATTTATAATTTTTATCTTGATCGAAAAGTTAAGGCTCCGGGAAACCCCGGAGCCTTTTAATATAAAGCGTATAAAGCGCTTTTATTTTGTAATGGTTGCCGTGCCGGTTGCACCGTCCCACGCAACGACGCCGCCGAGCGCTTCCGCCACAAACCGCACGGGCAGATAGGTGCGGGAATTTTCGATAAACGCGGGCGCATCCAAAGTTTTTTCCTCTCCGTTGACAGTCGCCGTTTTCGCGCCGATCGTAATTTTGATCTCTATATCGCCGCAGGTGAGCGTCGCCGTGCCGGTCTCGCCGTCCCAGCCGACCGTCGCGCCGAGGTTTTCGGCGACAAAACGCACGGGAAGCATCGTGCGGTCCTGGCGGATAATCGGCGCCGCGTCCAGCGCTTTTACAGCGCCGTTTACATACCCGTTCATGTCGCCGATGGTCATTTTGATCTCAACCGCAGCTTTGGAAACTTCCGCTCCGCATACGAGGCAGCGGCCGTTCGCGTCCGCAATGTGGCCGATCTCCGTGCAATAGGAAGCAACCGGCCCGGTCAGATACGCGGCGAAAACCGAGCGCAGAATGGCCGCGTCCTCCGCATAATAGGCGTTTGCGTTGGTTACGCGCGCAATGCCGGCCGGGAACGTACCGCCGCAGTTGAGTTGTCCGCTCTTCAGAACAAAGGTCACGTTCTCCACGCTGGATTTATCATAACCGCCGAAGTAAAAGTGCGAACCGGTGGTCACAACGCCGTCTATAATAACCGTCGCGTTCTTCACGTCCCGATTCACCGAACCGGGAGAAAACGCGCCTCGGATATACACGTCGCCCAAAAATTCAACCAGCGTATCGCCGCAGCAGGCCTCCGAAACATCCTTGCGGTTGCCGCCGTACACAAAGTAAAAATCGCCGTCATACAGCGTCAGATGCGAAGTTGACACTGCGTGCTCGCTCTCTCCGCCGGTGTTGCATCCGCCGAGCAGAATAATGCCGCCCTTGCCCGACTCGGTCATGCGCACGTTTTCACCGACTGTGAAATGGTTGTGCCTTGCCGCCCACAGATAATTGTCGGCCGCCTCAAGCAGGATATGAAGATTGTCCATCTCGGTCTCGCCCGACAAATACCAGTGCAGCACGTCTCCGAATTTCAGCGTGGCGGACGCATCCGCGCCGGTCAGACGGATCTTTCCGCTGTGCGCCGGCACCTCCAATACTTTGGCGGCGCCGTTTGTCGCATTGGAATCAACCGCGACCGTGCCCGAAATATAAATCGTACCGCCCGCATCCGAAAGCAGTTCATAGGCGCGCGTCAGCGTGGCGACTCCCTCCGCGGCGCTCGCGCCGGTATTGGCGTCGCTGCCGTTTTCCGAGACGTACACCGCCGCCCCCTCCGCCTGTACGGCAAAGCAGGCAAGCATCGCTGTCAACATCACAATCAGAAAAAAACGCAGCATTGTTTTCATAAGAAGTTCCTCCATCTGTCTGTTTTTGTTTTTTCAGCAGGATCAAAAATTCATGCCGGACAAGATCACAGGTTTTAAAAATGTATTTTTCTGTCTATTCTGTCCATCTTTCCGGCCTGTTTTTATGGAAATTTTAGCATATCCATGATTTTTTTAAAATGGATAATTCCGAATTTTTGTATTTTTAGGAACTCTATTTTAGAAGAAACCGCTTGCGAACCCCCGCCGCTCCGCGGCGAATGCGCAAAATCGCTTTGGGCAAGCCCGTCCCCCGCACAATCCGCGCTCTGCGGTAAACGATCTTGCCCGCTTGAAAAACACAAAACAGCGGGGAAGCGGCGCGACGACGCGAGTGAACGCGCCCCGAAAAGGGGGCTCTTTTTGTGGCGTCAGGACTCCTCCAGGCTGACGCCTGGTACCCCCTATGGCATCAGGCCTCCTCCCGGCTGCGCCGGGCCCCTCCTCATGCCTATCCTCACGCCTATACGCGCCCCATCGCCGCAAAACCTTGGTTTTGCGGCGGAAAAAGGCGGACATGTGCCGCCTTGTAAACACCTTTGATCTCCCTATCCGTGCTGTGCACGGTTTTTTTTTGACGGGAAAACGAGCGGTCATATATTTATATCTTATACGATATAAATACCGCAAAAATAAGAAAACAGACCTGCGGTTTTGCCGAAAAACGGGAAACAGACGGAGGTTTCAGGCGTTGTATACGCCTTTTTCAAGAGACGAAAAAACGGCGAATTATAAATATGGCTAACTTCTGTTTCTTCACAAATTTTTTACAAATTGCACAAAATCGCCGGAAAGGCAGTCGATTTCCGTTTGACCGAATGTTCGTATAAAAAGCCCGGGAAAGGAATAAAATGAACGGAAGCGGGGTTTTTCCGAAAAGCCGTCAAAAATGTTTATTTCATAACGATTTGGCAAATTTGCCAAAATTTAACGGACGTTCTTGACACTTGAATGTGCGAGTGTTACAATTAAAATATGTAAAGAAGCGGAAAAATCCACTTCTAATTCTTGCGCGGACGAATTTAAAAATTCTGAAAGGGGCAATTTTTATGAAACGGTTTACGAGAATTTTCGCACTGGTACTTTCTATTTTGATGGCATTCGGTCTGCTGGCCGCTTGCGGCGAAAAAACGCCGGTAGAATCTCCGGCTACGTTGACATGGGCCTCCTGGGCGCTTGCAGAGGAAAAACTGTATCCTACATATTCCGCAATGGCGGAAACCTTTATGGAAAAGAACAAGGACATTACGATCAAGATGGACGCCTCCCAGGCGTATTCCACCTATCTCGATCAGCTGATCGTCTCCGCGATCGGCGGTACGGCGCCGAATGTCGCGCACATTAAAGCCGAGTGGCTGCCTCAGCTTTTGGAGACCGGCGCCGTTAAATCGGTTGTCGGCATCTCGGACGCGGTGCTGAACGACTATGCGGACGCTGCAATCGACGGCGTGACCATCGACGGCGAGATGAAGGCAATGCCTTGGTTTGCAAATACCGAGTGCCTCTTCTATAACAAGGCCCTGCTTGAACAGGCCAATGTCAAGGTTGAAGACATCAAGTCCTGGACAGACCTTTTGGCTGCCGCCGAAAAGGTCAGCGCGCTCGGCGCGGATATTTACGGTCTCGCATTCCCCGACAGTGAAGTGGAAACCGGCGAAGGCTATAATATTCTTCCCGCGCTGTGGGCAAACGGCGGCGAATTTATGAAGGACGGCAAGGTCACGCTGAACAATGAAGCCGGTATCAAAACCTATACGCAGCTTCAGGAAATCTTTCAGAAGGGGATTTCTCCGAAGGGAATGACGCTCAAAGAACTGCGCAACCTGTTCGGACAGGGCAAGATCGGCTTCTATTATGACCTTCAGGCCGTTATTTCCACTTGTGCCTCCGCGGCGGCGAATGAGGACGAATTTTACAAAAACTTCGGCTGTATGGTCATTCCGGGCGCGGATGCAAACGGTTCCGGTTATCTTGTGACGCACCTCCTGGTCGTATTTGATACCACCACGGACGAACAGATGCCCGCTATGGCGAAGTTCCTTGAGCATATGTCCAGCGAAACCGTGATTAACATTCTTTACGAGGCGGGTCAGGGCAAGATGTCCAGCCGCGCCACGGTAAACGAAAAAGTGTTTGCGGACGCGGACGAGATCACGCAGGTCTATGTAAACGCGATGAAGACCGCAAAGGATCTTCCCGGCACGCAGATCAGCCTGAGCGAGGCGGACACGATTATGGTCAAGGGTCTGACCCGAATAGCGAACGGCGAAGATGTTGCAAGCGTTGTAGCGGCTATGGAAAAGGAGCTTCAGGCGCTCGCGGACAAATAAGGAAATACAAAACGGTAAGTTTCGGCGCTCCCTTCGGGAAGGCTCTCGAAGGGGGCGCATTTTAGAATGCGGAGGTGCAGAATGGAAGCACAGGCATTGAAAAAGCCGAAAAAGAAAAACAAACTGATTGCCGCCTTCTTTCGCCGCGATGTCGAAGGACGGCTGCATCTGAACGACGCGTTCTTCGGTTTTCTGCTGACCGTTCCGGCCATTGCCGTTTTGGTTTTGGTCATAGCCGCCCCGATTCTCAAGGGCATCTACATGAGCTTCATGACATACGGCATCAAGGAGGTCGGCGGTCGGGCGGAACCGGTGTGGAACCATTTTAAAAACTATACGGATTTGTTCGCCAGAGGCGGAATCAGCGGGAACATCACCGATTATTTTTTCACAACGCTTTCTTTTGTATTTTGGGCGGTCGCCGTGCAGTTTGTCATTGGGCTTGCCCTTGCGCTGCTGTTGAATACCAAACTTCGGGGCAGGGGGATTTTCCGCGGGCTTTTTCTGATTCCCTGGACGATTCCCTCGGTCGTCGTTGCGCTGATTTGGCGGCTGATGCTGAATAACAGCTACGGAATCATCAACTGGATGATGAACAAGGCCGGCCTGATTGAAACGACCTCCTTCGACTGGCTGAACAGTCCGAAGTTCGCGCTGGCCGCCGTGGTGATCGCCGCGGTATGGCGGCAGCTTCCCTATATGATGGTCATGCTGCTTGCCGGTCTGCAATCGGTTGACAAATCGCAGCTTGAGGCGGCGCGCATTGACGGCGCAAACTATTTTCAAACACTCATTCATGTGGTGATTCCGACCATAAAACCGGTTATTTTCTCTTCGGTCTGGATCGCCATCATGAACAACTTCCAGATGTATACCATCATCAATCTGATGACGGGCGGCGGTCCGAGCGAGGCGACCTATACGCTCTCGATTGCCGCGTATGAGAAAGCCTTCACCGACTACAATTTCGGTCAGGGCGCGGCCATCGGCGTTCTGTGGCTGATTTTCCTTACCGTCGTGACCGTGTTTATCAATCACCGCAGTGCGAAAAGCGCTGAAAATCTGTAAAGGGGGCGCAACGATGACAAAAGTCGGTACTGCGAAAAAAACAGCCGGCGCCGCGGTCAAGTACATAGCCATAGCCGCGCTGATTCTCATTTTGCTCTTCCCGGTCTACTGGATGCTCATCGGCTCGGTAAGACCGTACTACGCGCTGATAAGCCTTGACGACGTTGCCTTTTACCCGAAAGATTTTACCATTGAGAACTATATCAAGATATTCTCACAGGCAAAATACATCGGCTATTTCCGCAACAGCTTTATCGTGTCGGGCGGAACGGTGCTTGCGGCGCTGTTGATCGCCATTCCCGCCGCCTACTCCTTTTCCCGCTTTAAGTTTCACGGCAAGGGCGCCGTGCTCAGCGCCGTACAGTCGGTGCAGATGTTCCCGATTGTGGTTATCCTGGTCTCGCTCTATACGTTTTACAAGCAGTGGGGAATGCTGGATACCTACCGCGGCATGATTCTTGCCGATGTAACCTTTGCGCTGCCGCTGTCGATTACGCTTTTGAAATCCTTTTTCGATACGGTCCCCACCGCGCTTGACGAATCGGCGAAGATCGACGGCGCGGGAAGGCTGCGCACTATGGTGCAGATCATACTGCCGCTGGTGCTGCCCGGTCTGGTTGCTGTCGCGATTTACACGTTCCTGAACGCATGGGACGATTATCTGATGGCGCTTACCATTGCCAAAACCGACGCCAAGCGCACGCTGGCGGTCGGCCTTGCGCAGAGCTTTATGGGCGAGTATTCCAACGATTACGGTTCGCTGATGGCGTTCTCCGTGGCGGGCAGCCTGCCGATTGTGCTTTTGTTTGTTTTCTTTCAGAAGTATATGGTAGAGGGCTTGACCGCGGGCGCTGTAAAGGGTTAAAATGGGCAAATTTAAAAAAATTGTACAGGATGCGACCTTCGGCAACCGCCGCTGCGACGCGGCGCAGATTCCGAAAAGCGGAACCGGTCTGTTTTGGTTTGTTCTCCGCAGCCATTATTTGCAGATGATTTTGCTGAATCTGCTGTTCATTTTGCTGTGTCTGCCGGTGGTTACGATTCCCGCCGCCTACAGCGGGCTTATGGCGGTGCTGATGAAATGGACGCGGCGCGCGCCGTCAGTGGAGATTTTTCCGACCTTTTTTGCGGAGTTCAAGGCGCATTTTTGGGGTAAGCTCGGCGTTTGGCTCCTGACGACCGCCGCGCCGCTGTCTATCGCGGGGTATGTGTATCTTTTTACAGGGAATGAAGCCGCGTTTTATGCGCTGCTGCTGATTTTCAGTTTGGCGGTCTTTCTGCTGCAAGCCTACTTTTTCGCGCAGTTGTGCGTGCTTGATTTGTGCGTGGGCAGCGCGCTGAAGAATGCGTTTATTTTGCTTGGGGTGGAATGGAAAAGTACGCTGCGGATTTTGGCGACGGGCGGTTTATTGCTCGTGTTGTGCGTGTTTTTGACCACGTATATGATTCCGCTTATGCTGCTCTGCGTGTTTTCTCTGACGGCGCTCTCTATCTGCTCGGAGACCGGCGCGGTCATCGATTCCCGCCTTGCAAAGCGGCCTTGACCGCTTTGCGTCTTTCGGAAAACGTGGACGCGCGCATTATTGAAAAAGGGACTGTAAGCAAGTCGCTGAAACCGGTCTTTTACAAAAATAAAACCCGGCAAAGCCGCAAGGAAAGGCGGCTTTGCCGGGTTGTTTTTGGTTTGGGTTTGCGGGCTTTTGTTTTTAAAGATTCAGTAATTGTTTTTTCTTTGCTTCAAATTCTTCCTGTGTAATAATACCGTTGTCAAGCAATTCTTTATAGTTTTTCAGTTCGTTTGTTACATCGGTATGAACTTCCCCCTGCTGATATACCGGCGCCGCTTTTTTGGCTGTTATAATATTATTGATTTTATCCTGCATCAAAATAGGCGCAATAATAGGCAGGAAAATAGCCATTATCAAGCAAAGCGTCGCGCTGTCAGAAGCAAGCCCCTTTTGCTTTGCCAGCTTATCGATACGCTGTGCGCTCTTGTATGTCCAGTAGATCCCGTAAAACGGAATAAACATACAAAGCAACAATTTGGTTGCAGGGTTGCGTTTTTCTTCATCTTTAACAACGTTTAAGCAGCTTGTTACCCTGTAGATCCAAACGAGGTACCAGATTCCGAAAGTAAAGAACAATAATAAAACATGTTTTACCATGCTGCAATAGGCTTCAGTCGGCAGTAGTAAGGGATCGGCGTTATTTGTCATCGTATCGCCGGTATCATGGATGCTGGCCGCTGATTTTTTAATCATTCCATTGGGAAATACAGTCCACAGACTCATAAAATAAACAGCGATGATCTCTATGATATCGGGTATAAGAGAATTTAATATTCTCTGTATCGGAAATCCATACGGAATGATTAAAACATAGTTTACTAAATTGATTCCGAAGGAGATACATAAGATCAGCAAAGGCAAAAACCATGCCTTGGTAAATTTATCAGGCTTAATGGAAGCTATAAATAACAGCACATAAGACACGATCGACAAAATGTACGTGAATAATGACAGCATATTTCGGAAGATATACAGGTACTCGCCGACCGCGCCGATATAGGTTGTTAAATCATAGCAGGTTAATAGAATCAGCCCCAAAAATCCGATCGTCAGGCCGATTCTTTTCTTGATAAACAGCGATACGGCGAGAATCAGATAACAAAAAACAGGCGCGAGTCTAATTATATCATCGACACCGTATAGCTCAGATGGAATCATTTTTCTGTAAGTTATGTAGCTGAAAAGAGAGAATATTGCCAACACCAGAACAAGAATCCCCGCGGCCAGATTGTACTTTGAAACTTTTACTTTGTTTTCTTCCATTGTGCTTTTCTCCTATTTCTGTTTGAAAGTTTGTGTAAACCCCTTTTTAAAATGATACCATATGAAACGGTTTGTGTCAATTTAGTAATTGAATGTTTGCAAAGTTCATAGAATGCGCGCAGACTTTTATCATCGCAATGACGGAAATGCGCCCCAAAACAGGGCTCCAATATACGTGTCCTGAAGGGGCGCCGGTACGCGAGCGCCGTCAGGGGCGCACGCAAGGAGAACGTAAAAGTGAACAAAACCGGTAAAAACGGGCAATGAAAGAATGCAGCCGAAAACAAAACTGACTTCACTTGAAAAGCGAAGTCAATACAGTCTGTCAAAGAAGTGAAAATCGCAAATACAATACGTTTACAAGGCGGACATGTGCCGCCTTGTAAACACCTTACAGACGCGCGAGTGCCGCTGAGGCGGCGCGACGGCGCGAGCGAACGCGTCCCATCGTCGCAAAACCTTGGTTTTGCGGCGGAAGAAGGCGGATATGTGCCGCCTTGTAAACACCTTAAATTGATTGTATCAATGAATGATTGCAATTCCAACAGGTTGCCCGATTCGTATCGTTTTTTTCTCCGCAAACAATGCAGCGGCAGGTTGAGAGAGGCGATTTGTGCACATGAAATAAATAATCAAACCCATAAAAGTGGTATACGCTGTCTCCAATACCGTATTCGTCAATGTGATTTTCGATTTTCCCCACAACGTATGGATCTATCCATGTTCTCTCTTTTACGCCCAACGACATAGGGGTATACTCTACAATCTTTTTGTTATTTTTTCTTATCGTTATTATAATATCATTTTTCGTATAAGGCCACGGACGACCGCCTATAGAAAAAGTTCCGACGCCTTCTTTTATTTTTACTGCAATAATCGTACCTTGCCAGCTATGATCGAATAGCTTTAATTTGAGCGCGGCAAGAATTGCTAAAAATAGTGGTATGAAAATTATACAGATGATTTGATATGTTTTATGAAATGGAAAAACAGAATCTTTATAGAAATAGAATACCATGCCTAACGAAATCCATAATGCAATGCAAATTATGAATTTTAAAAATGTTTTTCTGAATCGATAGGCGCGTAAATCTTTCGCTAAATTCATAACTCCTCCATTCATTTCAATCGAATAGTTGATTTTGACCAATATATCAAAAATAAAAAAACAAAAAATAGGTCAACTTTACCTTTATTATAGTATAGGAAGTATTTTTTGTCAATATATGTTGTAAAACAAACCTCCTGCGTGAAAATCCGTATGCTTCACTCCGCCGTTTGAAAAGTGGCAGCGGGATACGCTCGGCGCGTATTCCGGAAGAATGAATGCGAAGCGGCGGCTTTATATATGCGGTTCGTGCGGAAGCGCAAACGGTTACAATCATCAGCATGTGGCCGCATTGTAAATTTTGATCGTTGAAGAGGGCGTTTTGCCCCCGTAAAACAAAAAGCAAACACCCATTAAGCGTTGTTTTAAGAAATTTAGAAGGACGGCAGCCGTCCTTCTAAAAACTTCTTGTTTCACCGCTCCATTGGCGTCTGCTTTTTTATAAAACCGTATTTTCCCCGAACGGCTTATTTGATGATCTCCACCGAGGTAAAGCCGGGGAGGCTTTTGTATTTTGCCATGCTTTCGGAAAGAATCAATTTGGCCGTGCCGGTCAGCTTCGGCGTGTCCTTCGTGTGGTACAACCCGAAATTTTGCAGATCGCCGCCGGTGAGTTTCACGGTCAAAGTGCCGTCAAACAGCGCTTCCTTGCCGGTCGTGTTGCTGCCGAGCGCGTGCAGGCCGAAGAGGCTGCCCTTGAAATTGCCGCCGTTTACTTCAAGATAAATCTCGCCCGCGCAGGCGTTCATGCCGCAGGCGGCGCTCGCGGCGGCGCCGGACAGGGTAAATTCGCCGCCGTTTATGCAAATGGATACGCGGGCGTTTTCATCAATGGTTCCGATGACCGCGTTGTCGTTTCCGCGGTAGTTTCCGCCCCGGAACAGCGACCAGACGCCGCTGTTTATCGTGATTTGACAGTCGGCATGGCAGGAAACAAGCGCAGGCGAAATCACGGCGGAATACACCATATACCCCGCGTTGATGCCGAGCGGTACAATGCCGTCTTTTGCCGCCGTCCAGGTCACGCCCTCGCCGACGGTCAGGTTGTGGTAGCAGCAGTTGATTTTGGCCGAACTCAGAATCCCGTAAAAATCAAGCGCTTCGATCACAAGGTCGCTCGCAAGATGCAGATTCCCGTTTACGGACAGCTTCGCGTTTGCGCGCGCGCGGTAATCCACGCCGTCGTACACGCTCGTAATCGTTACAGGGCCGCCGCAGGGAACAAGGTAGGTTTCGGCCATTGTGAGCGGGCCGCTGACAACAACGGTTCCGCCGCGCTCGCGGAGCATCGCGACTGCGGTGCCGAGTCTGTCCACGGCGTCCTCGGGACTTTTGCCGCTGTTTTCAAAACTGCCGGTATTCGAGACGAATACCACGTTCCCGCTCGCTGTCGGAATTTCGGGCAGCGCCTTTTTGCAGCCGAAAACGCTGTTGTAGAAATGGATGGCCAGCGCGGGATAGGAGTCGTCGGTCGGATGCAGCCGGTCGCTGTAGGCCAGCATGACCTTGCAGTAGTCAAGAAGCGTACTGCCGGTTTCGATAACGGGCAGATCAAGCGTCTCGCCGATGCTTCGGATGAGGTCGGGGAGCGTATAGGTTGTGCTCTGCACATGCAGTACGATGCCGTTGACGGAGGGAAGCATGGTCGAGAGATAGATTTCGGGGCTCGATTTCATTCCCCGGATGTCCTCAATCAGCGACTTGTAGTCCGCGATAAATTCTTCCTCCGCCGCTTTGGCCGTCATGCTTTGCGCGTCGTTGGTGCCGAGCATCACGATCACAATGTCGGCGCCCGATGTCATCAGCGACTGATAGGCGGAGGTGTTCGGATACCAAAGTTCGGGCTTCTCTTTTTTCACATTGTAGGCCGACTCGGGAGACAGGACATAGGAGGCCGACTTTCCGCAGTTGATGACCTTAAAGCCCTTGCCGAGCAGCTTTTGAAGCTGTGCGGGATAGCTGTAGACATTTTTGTCGGAGGCGCCGTAGCCCTCGGTGATGCTGTCGCCGACACACGCGACGACAAGGGTTTCGCCGCCCGCGACGCGCTCTGCATAGGCGAGCGCCCGTTCGGTGACGACTCCGGCGGCGGTCAGCTTTTCTTCAAGGCGCGCGCCGCTCTTGACTTTTGCGCCGAGCGCATGGTAGCAGGCCGTAAAGGCATCCCCCCTCAAAAAGCTTTCGGGCTTTTGATCGCTTTGTACAAGACCGAGTTCGTTTGCCAGCGAAAAGGGGTTGTCCCAGGCGAAATCGCCGTCCTTGTCGCTGTATTCCATCGCGCGCAGCAAAAGCGTCAGGAACTGCGCGCCGTCCACCGCCGAGGCCGGGTCAAACAGGGTGTCGCTCCGGCCGCTGGTGATGCCGATATAGGGAAGCGCCCAGTCGGGAATGTCCGTGAAGGAGAGGGAATAGCTGCCCGCAAGCGCTTCTTCCTCGGCGCCGAGAAAGCGCACGATCTGAACGATCGCCTCCGCGCGGTTCAGGTTTTTGTCAAGGCCGAAGTCATTGCCCCCCGCGTCGTATCCCTTGACAAGGCCGAGAAAATACAGCGCGTTTGTGATGCCGATTTTGGGATCTTTCTCCTTACCGGCAAGCGGTTTGCCGTCCACAACCACTGTGCCCTCGCCGGTCACGGTCAGCTTTTCGTAGGCGTCCCCGGTGCAGTAGAGCGTACCGCCCTCGTCTACATCGACCGCCCAGTAGTAGGCATTGCCGGATTTGGTGGCCAAAATGACCGAGTCGGTGAGCGTCAGCGACAGTCCCGACGGCACGCGGATGGTGTTCTGCGCCGCTTCTTGGAATAAGATAATATCGGTAAAGGTCGTATCGGTGCCGAGCGTTAATACAGCGCCGCCGGCAGCTTTGAAGGAGCCGCTCGCCGGATTGTCGGCCGGGAGCGGATTGCGGTAGTCGATGCCGTCATAGAGCGATGTGATCGTCAGGGGGCCGGTCATTGCCGGAAACGTGTAGTTCCCGCCGGCCAGCACCTTGCCCGTGACGACCATCGTGCCGCCCGCCTCACCGAGTACGGACATCGCCTGATTGCCGCTTATATTGCCGAAGTTCTTTTTGGGTTTGTCGGGCGCAAGGCCGCTGTATTCGGCCTTGCCGGATAAAACGTCCACAAATACAACGTTTTCGGCCGCCGATACAGAAACCGAGACCAGCGCGGCCGCGATCAGCAAAATTGAAAAGTATAAACCGAATTTTTTCATATCGTTTCCTCATTCGTCATCGTGGTGAATCTTTTGTTTTGCGCGTAGATTGCCTTGGATACGCAGCGCGGCGCCGACTTCACGCGCGGCGGCGCGAACGAGTGCGCCTCATCGCCGAAAAACTTTGTTTTTCGGCGCACGAAAGCGGTCTTGATTGTTCCGAGAAAAATAAAAACCGTTTGTAGGCTGAAATCGCCCTCGTTTCGCGTATACGAGACGGGGGCGATTTTGATAAACCGATTAAAATTTTTCAGCCGATTGGGGTT
>OLGD01004159.1_pt1 | contig 12369 bp, 8 predicted proteins | sample 1605311 | NCBI WGS metagenome assembly OLGD01 (sample SAMEA3888917, study PRJEB22519) | human gut metagenome | biome: human gut; feature: human-associated habitat; material: faeces | place: Denmark | collected 2010 | reverse complement strand
AGAAGCCGGTGCGACGTCTGTTTTACAATGTGTGATGAGATGTAGAAAAAATCCGATACAGAATCTTTTTTGAGGGGTCCTCAAAGATTTCTGTACCGGATTTTTCTAATTCTGCATATGAATCTGCTCGCCCGTCACCGGCGCAAAGCAGCGAAGCGTTTCGCCATCAAGATTCTCGCGGTGCATATCAACCGCAGAAATCTGATGATTGTCATACGTCGTATAATAGTAAATTCCCTGCGTCGCATTGCAGCAGGAAGTATAGAGCGTGATCTCATACTTTCCGTCCGCCACCTCGCAGCATCCTCTCTGCTGGTCAACAGAATTTAAAATATGGAAAAACTGGCTGACACTTTCCGTTTCGCTGTTTCCCGAGATCGAGTTCTGCTTTACAAACGCCACGCGTGCAAAGCGGGAAGCAGAAGAGAGGTCGCCCGGCAGTCCAAGACCGCCCATGCCACGGCTGTACGTAGAAAGATCGAGCTGGTTGGAAAACGTGTTGGCCGGCTGTTTCGGTGACAGATGCAGGTAATTGTTCAGTGAGAACATCTGCATTGGAAACGGCGGATTGTTTGTCAGAACGCCGACTGGATTGTCGTAGACATGCAGACCGTCCGCCGTGGATTCCACGGTGATGGCACCCGATGCATCTGCGATGATCCAGTGAAGCTGTGCGAGCGGAAGATTCTTTTTAAAAGGTGTGCTGATGAGATTGATACGGGAGAGGGATTCTTTTGCTTCCGCAAGCGAAGCACATGTACCGAGAATCCACGGGATCAGCTCGAACTGCGCGATATTGTCTTTCTCCGGTTTCGGATCGAAATAAACGGCATTTCCTACAAAATTAAGGCCGGCGATACCAAGCCCCTTTTCATTGAACGCCTCATAATAGAGCGGGTAATCATCCATCACACACGCCATGCCGATCATTGCATAGTGATGGGAAAGGGACGGCATATGAAGAAAGGAAAACGGATAATTGCGAGGTGTAACGGTGATCTGGTCGCCATAGGAAAATTCATAATCGAGTGTGCGGCCCATATAAAAGTCGCGTGTTTGATAGGTTGCTGCTGTACACATAGAAAAACTCCTTTCGATGGACGGGTTGTCATTGCTGTAAGGTATCATAGCACAGAAGCGGAGGAACGAACAGGAGAAAAATATGAAAAAAGTATAAAAAAGTATAAAAAAGGATCCTGTCAGGCAGGATCCTTCAGAGTGGAGACAAAACCCTGCTTTTGCAGGGTTTGCTATGGGGGTTTTTTGAGGGATGATTGCTCAGATACGCTCCGGGTCGCTGACCGGTATCTGTTTCGAAGCAGCAGATCAGACATAGATGCTGTGATTTGAAAGGACGCTGCAGGAAGAGGTGGAATTACGCAAGATGCTTCCGGAAGCGTTCTATGACAGCAACGGATTCTGCACTGACAGGTTTCGGAACAGCGGACGGTTTTGCAAGAAAATAGCCCTGCAGGAGATCAACATCCAGTTCCAGTACCTTCAAAAGTTCAGCTGGAGTTTCCAGACCCTCGGCAATGATTTTCATGCCTCTTTGATGTGCATAGGAAACAATATTTTCTACGATCTGCTGCTTGTCCGGATCGGAGTCGATATCGCGGATGATGGAAAGATCTAGCTTGATATACGCCGGTGCAAGCTCCAGAAGCGTTTTTTCATTGCTGTAGCCGCTGCCGTAGTCATCCAGGGCAAATACACCGGAAAATCCCGGCATCTCACGTTTTTTCAGCAGAGCTGTAAGATCCGGTGAATCCTCCTCTGTGATCTCAATGACAATCCGATCCTGAAGAAAGCTGTATTGTTCGACGTAAGCCACTGCCTCGTCGTGATTCATGTATTGGCTTGCAATCGAATTGACAAAGAGAAGCTCATCACCGCGTATCTGATGGGTGGAGAGGAATGTGGCATAGGATTTTGCAGAGAGAAACATAGTCAGACGTTCTATTTCATGCAGGCACTCTTCCTCGTGAGCCAGCTGCAGGATCTGATCCGGACGAGTAAGTGCCGGGAGATTTCCGCGCATCAGCGCCTCGTAGGCGTAGATACTGCCGTCCGCAGCGGAAACAATTGGCTGGAAGTAATAGGTAAACAGCTCTTCATTCAACATTTTATGGAACAGGCGGCGCATCTCGGTTTCCTTTGCGTTTTTTGTAAAAAGCTCCAGATCGAATTCGGTAATGTACCCTTTTTCTGCTTTCTTTACCTGGTACATTGCGAAATCCGCATATTTTTTCAGCGTAGACAGATCTGTACTGTTTTCCGGATACCAGGAAACTCCGCCGGAAAGGCGAAGGGGCAGTTTACGACCACTTGGCAGCTCCAGGGCTGTATTTGAAACCGCAAGGGAAAGATTCTGCAGAAGTGCTCGAATTTCTTCCTGCGATTGGTAGCCGTAGAACAGAAGATTAAATTCATCGCCGGAAATACCGGGTGGAAAGCTCGGAAACATCTTCAGATGGAAGGTTGAGCATGGGAAAAAAGTTCTTTGTGACATAGACCGTGTTGAGATCAAAACGCATCTCATAGCCACCCAGTTCAATACTTGCCATTTCCATGATACGCAGGAATTTTGTGGAGGTTGTCAGAATAATGTGGATACTGCCGTCATCGGAAAAGTCACCTTCTTCCAGGTAATTGGGAAGATAGGCAGCCTTTTCTTTCTCTGTAAGATAAGGGGAAAGATCAACGACCTGTCCCATCTGCTCAAGCGTATAGGCGGTATCGGCGTAGGCGGAAAAAATATTTGGCATGGCAAGGGCACCAACCCTTCCTTTGGCGGCATCGAGAACATTTTTTCCAGGTCATTGATGCTGCCCTGACTGGAGGCTTCGACCGTAATATGCTCTTTTTTTCCGATCGTTGTATTGAATTCCTCAACAAGACGTTCAAAGGAAGCTAACTGATCTCCGTTGTAATACGTCCATACGGTCAGCGTAACGGGTTTGTCGGAGGCGCGGCATCCGCCAAGAAGCGATACAGCGAGAACAGAACTCAAAAGAAAGGTTGTGACTTGATTTGAAAGAATTATAACATAAAGGAACAGGAGCCGCAATCGAAATTAAGCCGTGGAACAGAAAAGTTGTTACAGTTCACTGGTTCCCAGCGAACTGTAACATTCGCAGCCCTCATTTAAAGTTTTGCTTCGCAAAAGGAGGGCTGCTCACACCTGAATCACTTTCTTACGCAGCGAAACAGCAAGTGTTTCACTGCTGAGTGAACAGTAACGAAAAGTTACCTGTTGTTTGCCGGGTACCGGTGAAGTGTAATGCAGCAGGAAAGAATCCGGTAAAGGAAAAAAGCTCCGCCGGAAAAAAAGGTGGTATTTCCGGTGGAGCTCTGTGAAAAAAGTGATCAGAATTTTACTGATGATAATAAGAGAGGAAGTCGGTGATCTTTCCAACTGCATCCTTTAAAACTTCAATTCTCGGCAGGTAAACAACGCGGAAGTGATCCGGCTGTCCCCAGTTGAAGCCGCCGCCGTGGACGATCAGAAGTTTTTTGTCGCGCAGCAGATCGAGAGCAAATTTTTCGTCGTTTGTGATATTGAACTTTTTCGTGTCAATTTTCGGGAACATGTAGAACGCAGCTTTTGGTTTGACTGCGGTGATACCCGGAATATCGCAGAATGCCTTGTAAACGTATTCGCGCTGCTCGTAAATCCGTCCGCCCGGAACGATGTAGTCGTTGACGCTCTGGTGGCCGCCAAGAGCGGTCTGGACAACGGACTGGGCCGGAACATTAGAGCAGAGACGCATGTTAGAAAGCATTTTGAGTCCTTCAATATAGTCCTTTGCGATAGCTTTATTTCCACTTAAGATCATCCAGCCGATACGGAAGCCTGCGATCATGTGCGATTTGGAAAGACCACTGAAGGTGACACAGAACAGATCCGGTGCGAGGGATGCAATGGAAACATGCTCAAGACCGTCCATGACGAGCCGGTCATAAATTTCATCGGAAAAGATGATCAGCTGATGCTCTCTGGCGAGATCGACAATCTGCTGCAGTACCTCTTTCGGATAGAGTGCACCGGTCGGGTTATTCGGATTGATAATAACGATCGCTTTTGTGCGGTCGGTGATTTTTTTTCGCATATCATCGATGTCCGGATACCATTCGGACTGTTCATCGCAGATGTAGTGGACGGCTTTTCCACCGGCCAGCGTTGCGCAGGCGGTCCAGAGCGGGTAATCCGGGGATGGGATGAGGATTTCATCACCGTCATCCAGAAGAGCGGACATGCAGAGGTTGATCAGCTCACTGACGCCGTTTCCAGTGTAGATATCATCGATAGAAACATTTGGCAGTTTCTTTAACTGCGCATACTGCATGATCGCTTTTCGTGCAGAGAAGAGACCCTGGGAAGGAGAGTAACCCTCGCAGTCGGTAAGCTGATGGCTCATGTCGTAGATGACCTCATCAGGAGTACGGAAGCCAAATGGAGCCGGATTTCCAATGTTCAGTTTCAGAACCTGTGTGCCGCACGCTTCCATGCGGTTTGCTTCTTCTACGACAGGTCCGCGGACATCATATAAGACATTGTCGAGTTTCGATGATTTTTTAAATTCTCGCATAGGGGAACCTCCTGTTTTTGTCTGGGAAAGGGAAGCGGCAGATGGATCAGAAAAGGATTCTGCCGGATCGGAAATCGTATCTGCCGTATAGTTTACTGTGGAATCTTTTGCAAGCAGCCAGTCGGGATCGACCTGGAGCACATCGGCCAGAAAGTGAAGAATGTCGGAGCGCGGAACCGTTTTTCCGCTGACATACTGGCTGACATGGCTTTTTCCAAGCTTCACACCGCGCCGCTGGGCCGCTCGGATCAAATCGACCTGCTTGAACTGTTTCGCCTGCATGGCCAGTTTCAGACGGTCGGAAAAGGTTTCATTTGTCATAGAAAATCTCCTTAAGATAGAATACAAAATAAAAAAAGTTCAAAACTGTGCTTATTGTAGCATGGACAAGAAAAAAGTTCAATAGAAAAACTGAAAATTGTAAAAATGTTGAAAAGTTCAAAACTAAAGCGAAACAAGTTCAATTATAATATTGTCTATTCTGTACAGGTAAAGCGTTAAACCTTGCGCATTTTGCAAATTGACAAACGATGAGATTTCGGTAGAATAAAAAAATAGGATGCTATGCGTTTCTGTTGGGATCCGCCAATAGAAACGGGAGAGAAAGGAAGGAAAATGTATGGGGGAAGGTCATAAAAAACTGAATTTTTCCGATTGTATGGGACTTGCGATCGGACAGATCATCGGTTCGGGCATCATGGTACTGACGGGAATCGTCATCGGTCTGACAGGACACGGCATTGCCGCAGCGTTTATTTTAGGTGCCGTGCTTGCCATTATCACCTGTGTACCGTTCATCATCCTGACGTCCGCAATCCCGTCATCAGGCGCCGGCTTTACTTACATCCGACGATTGATGGGTGAAAAAGCCGGCTTTATGTACATTGCGATGTTTGTTTTAAGCCAGGTTCTGATCGCAACGTACGCGAAAGGCTTTGCAAGCTATTTCTGCTCGATTTTTCCGCAGTTTGGCGAGTCGGCTGTCGCAATGGCAGCACTTGTAATCTGTACCGCCGTCAATCTCATTGGACTGAAATCGAGCGCACTGGTGCAAAAGGGCATGGTTGTGCTGCTGCTTTTAAGCCTGTTCTTATTTATTGTATTCGGGTTGCCCAAAGTAAGCTGGGATGCCCTGACACCGACGGTATCCAACCTGATGCCGAACGGTCCGAAGAACTTTTTCACAGGCGTGGCACTTTTGAGTTTTGCGTGCGGAGGCGCAAAATTCGTTGCGGAGAACGGAGACGATATTGTGGAGCCGTCCCGCACGATTCCAAAGGTTATCGTGCTTTCCACGAGTATCGTTGCTGTATTCTATGTGATGATCGGTATCGTGGCAGGCGGCGTGCTTCCGGTCGAAACGGTTGCATTTCAGAATCTGACGCTTGTCGCACAGGAGATTTTTCCAACCTGGCTGTACCTGTTTTTCGTGTTCGGTGGTGCCGTATTTGCGCTGCTTACCACCCTGAACGGAACCTTGAGCTGGGTGACAAGAGGACTGCAGGCTGCCGCAAAACAGGGCTGGCTGCCGGAAAAAACCGCGGAGGAGAATAAAAACGGTGTTCCGGTGATCCTTCTGATGGTCTTTTTCCTGATGGGTGCTATTCCGATTCTTACGGGAATGGATCTGACATTGATTTCAAACATGGGTGTCGGAACCGATATGGTGACGGAATTTATGGTACTCCTGGCCTGCTGGCGTCTGCCGGATATTTTCCCGGAAGAGTATCAGAAGTCTGCGTTTTGTATGAAAAAGCGGACACTTCACATTCTGCTGTTTTTCATCGGCATTCTGATGATCGGAACCTCGTATGTCAATCTGTCGGATCTTACGGTTCCCGCGGCGATCGCATGCGGCATCTATATTCTGGTGATGTTTGTTTACACGCAGGTCCGATATCCGTATGTGAAGGCAAAACAGGAAAAGAAAGAAAACAAATAAAGAAGAGAAATGGAGAAGAAACATGAGGGCAACAACAAAAGAGCAGGGTTTTTACAGCCAGATTTTTAAGCTGGTTCTGCCGATTGTGATTCAGAATCTTTTAAGCGCGGCAGTCAACTCTGCCGATGTCGTGATGCTGAACTACGTGGGACAGTCCGCTATTTCCGCGGTATCCCTGGCATCCAACTATGCAAATGTATTATTTATGGTTTATTACGGACTGGGAACAGGAGCAACACTTCTGTGTGCCCAGTACTTTGGAAAGGGCAATATGCGAGCAATTCAGACTGTCGAGGGAATCGCACTTCGATTCTCCGTCATCATCTCCGTCGTTGTGGCAGGAATTGCTTTTACCATGCCACAGATGATGATGCGTCTGTTTACAGATAATGCGGAACTGATCCGGATCGGTGCTTCGTATCTGCGCGTCATGGGTGTGACCTACCTGTGCTGGGGCATCACGGAGATCTATCTTGCGGTACTTCGAAGCCTCGGCCGTGTGACGATCAGCATGGCGATGAATATGATGGCATTCGCACTGAACGTATTTTTCAACGCATGCTTCATTTTTGGCCTCTTCGGATTTCCGAAGCTTGGAGCAACCGGTGTTGCAATCGCAACGGCGATGTCGCGTGTCATTGAATTGATCGGCTGCGTGATTGTGTCGATTACGAGTAAGGATATCAAGCTTGATTTGCGGTATATGTTTATCCGCAACAAGCTGCTGTTTTCCGATTTTGTGAAGCTGTCACTTCCGGCGCTTGGAAATGATCTTTCCTGGGGCGTTGCATTTTCGATGTATTCTGTGATCCTGGGGCATTTGGGAAGCGATGCGGTAGCGGCAAACTCGCTCGTTGTCGTTGTAAGAAATATCGGAACTGTGCTGTGCTTTGGTGTGGCAAGTGCGGGCGGTATTCTGCTTGGAAATGTTATGGGAGAAGGAAATCTGGAAAAGGCGAAGGAATATGCGTCTAAACTGCTGAAGCTGACGGTTGTTACCGGAGCTGTGGGCGGACTGGTTGTACTGGGTATCACGCCGTTTGTACTGAAGTTTGCTTCTTTAAATGAGACCGCGATGCATTATCTGAAATATATGCTGCTGATTAACACCTATTATATTATGGGGACTGCCGTCAATACAACGCTGATTGCCGGAGTATTCCGTGCCGGAGGTGACACAAAGTTCGGACTGGTCTGCGATACGATTGATATGTGGTGCTACGCGGTGCCGCTTGGATTTATTGCAGCGTTTGTCTTCAAGCTTCCTGTCCTTGTGGTTTATTTCCTGCTGTGTACAGACGAGTTTGTAAAATGGCCGTGGGTTCTGAAACGGTATAAGAGCGGACTGTGGGCAAAAAACATTACGCGGGATCATCTGTTTGAGGATGAAGAAAAAGAATAGATGATATAGAAAAAGACATCTGCAGAGGTGAAAAATCACTTCGTTAGATGTCTTTTTTCGTGTTTTTCAAACATGCTCTAGAGAACGGTATATCCTTTGCTCTTTAAGCTTGCTTCTGTCTCGTATACATCCGGTACATGGAACACCATGATCGGGCAGCCGGACTCGCGGTTGAAGGAGAGATAGATATAGTCGATGCTGATATTTGTCTCAAGCAGTGTTTTCAGAAGGGAATTTAAGTTGCCCGGCTGATCAACTACCTCGACACCGAGTACATCTGTCTGGCGTGTCATGTAACCGGCAGCCTGAAGCGCCTGCTCTGCTTTATCTGGATCGGAAACGACCATGCGGACAATGCCGTATTCTGCGCTGTCGTTGTTGACGGAACCTAAAATATTGACGTCGTTTTCAAACAGAATCTGTGTGATCTGCTGCATCGTGCCTTTTTTATTTTCTGCGAAAATAGAAAGTTGTTTTAACATAATTGGGGCCTCCTAAAATTGATCTGTGATTCCATTATACTGCCAAAATCAAACGCGTCAACGAATTTTGTAAAAGAAGACGAAAAAAAGGTAAAAAAGCGTATCGTTTACAGAAAATCAATAGAATAAAAGCATCAATATAAAAAATAAAAAAAGAAATCAATGAGCGAAAAAAAGACAGAAAAGTCGGATAATAAGAGAAAATGCACAAAATACAAATAAAATATGAGAAAACGGGTGAAAAAACTTTTGCATAATGACGAAAAATGCGTTACAATAAAAGCGCTATATGTGAATTTGTTATTGGGAGGTATTAGAATTATGGCAACATTTTATGCATCAAAAACAGGAGAAGTATCTGCTAGAGAAAAAGAACATTCCGCGCTGGTACGTGAACTGGCCGGTGAGTGCATGACACTTCTTGAAAACGACGGAACCCTGCCGCTTGCCGGTGCAGGAAAAGTCGCAGTTTATGGTAACGGCGTCCGCCACACGGTAAAAGGGGGTACCGGTTCCGGAGACGTTAACACAAGAACGGTTGTTACGATTGAACAGGGCTTAAAAGAGGCCGGCTTTGAAATTCTGACCGGTAAATGGCTTGACGAATATGACAAAGTGCTTGCAGATGCGCAGGCTGCATATCAGGCAGAGCTGGCAAAAAAAGCAGAGGAGCTTCACATTCCGATTTTTGCTGTCATGTTCTCGGAAGCATTTGCGCAGCCTGATGTACCTGCGATTACCGAAAAAGAGGACACCGATACCGCTATCTACGTTCTGTCAAGAAACTCCGGTGAAGGTGCAGACCGCTATAACAGAGCATGCGATTATCTGCTCGGCGAAAACGAGCTCGCTGACATTGCCTATCTGGCAGAGCATTATGAGAAAACAGTTTTAATTTTGAATATTGCGAACCTTGTAGACACCACAGAGTTAAAGAAAATCAAAGGACTGAATGCAATTCTTCTTGCAGGACAGGCCGGAAATGCAACCGGAAACATCGTTGCAGACGTTGTTCTCGGAAAGAGCATCCCATCAGGAAAGCTGACCGATACATGGGCTGCTTCCTATGAAGACTATCCGTCCTCCGAAAATTTCAGCCACAACAACGGTGACACCAACGATGAGTATTACAGCGACGGCATTTATGTCGGCTACCGTTATTTTGACACCTTCAACGTAACCCCGAACTACTGCTTCGGCTATGGCAAAGGTTATACTGATTTTGAGACGGAAGTAAGGGACGTGGAGGCAGATGCCAAGAACGTTACCGTTACCGCATCCGTAAAGAATATTGGTGATACATTCGCCGGAAAAGAAGTCGTACAGGTTTACTATTCCGCACCGGATGGCACGATTGAGAAACCGTATCAGGAGCTTGGCGGCTTCGGAAAATCCGATCTGCTCTCGCCGGGTGAGTCCCAGACGATTACCATTTCCTTCCCGACGAGATCTATGGCTTCCTACGATGAGAAAAAAGCAGCATGGGTACTCGAAGCAGGAACGTATTACATCCGTGTCGGTAACAGCTCCAGAACAACGAAAGTGGCAGCAGCCCTGAATCTCAAAGAGACCGTTGTTACGGTTCAGGGAAAGAATCTCTTCCCGGCAGATGACGCTCCGCAGGAACTCTCCAAAGCAGGCGTAACACCGTACAGCTATGAAGGTGAGGCAGAAGAAAAAGCAGCTGCAAAACAGATCGATATCTGCAGCAAATGCATCAAGACGGAGACTGTTGTCTACAGTGAGACACCGGAAGCATTCCCGGCTTATGAGGGAGAGAAGCTGACAGCGGCAGATGTAAAGAGCGGAAAAGCGACGTTAAAAGATCTCGTATCGCAGCTGACCGTAGAGGAGATGGCTACCGTTTGCAATGGTACGGCAGACGGCCTCGGACAGGAAGGCTTTATCGGATCTTCTTCCGATATGGCGCCTGGAGCAGCGGGAGATACAACTTCCATTCTTCTTGAGGACAGAGGTATTTACAATACGATTCTTGCAGACGGTCCGGCCGGTCTTCGTCTGATTCCGCACTTTGTCGTTGATGCAGACGGAAAGATGGTATCCTCCGGAAATCCTCTGGAAGATGCGTTTAACAAAAATGAAATCGAAGTTCCGGAAGGCGGCACGGAGTATTTCCAGTACTGCACCGCAATCCCGGTAGCAGCGCTTCTTGCACAATCGTGGAACATGGATCTGATTCAGAAATGCGGTGATATCGTCGGAAAAGAGATGGAAGAATTCCACATTTCCGTATGGCTGGCGCCTGGCATGAATATTCACAGAAATCCGCTTTGCGGAAGAAATTTCGAGTACTACTCGGAAGATCCGCTGGTGGCAGGTATGTGTGCCGCAGCCGATACCAGAGGAATCCAGTCCCATGCCGGAATCGGAACCAGTATCAAGCACTTTGCAGCCAACAACCAGGAAGATAACCGTATGTACGTCAATGAGCACATCAGCGAGCGCGCAATGCGTGAAATCTATCTGAAGGGCTTTGAAATCGCAGTCAAGACAGCACAGCCGATGACGATCATGTCTTCCTACAACCTGGTAAACGGTGTGCATACTGCCAACAGCCACGACCTTCTGACGGCAGCAGCAAGAGATGAGTGGGGCTTCGCAGGCTATGTCATGACCGACTGGGGAACCTCAGAGGACATGAGCGGATTGTTCGCTTACAAATATAACCTGAAATATGGACATTCCACTTCAAGAGAGTGTGTTCTTGCAGGAAACGATCTGCAGATGCCTGGCCAGCAAGGAAACCGTCAGGAAATTGTAGCATCTGTTGCAGACGGAACTCTGCCGATTGGACAGCTTCAGACCTGTGCATACCGCATTCTGAATGTTGTTCTGCAGTCCCTCGCATATGATGACTGCAAACCATACGGTGATCAGTTCGAACTCGAAGAGGCAGTTACCGTTACAAAAGCATAAAAAATCAAAAAAACATAGAAGCAGCCCCGCAGACCTTTACCCTAAGGTTTTGCGGGGCTGCTTTTTGTATCGTCAAATGAGGACCTTTTTTGATCGGATTGAGGTTCCATGTCAGGTGCTGGCAGAAAATGTAAAAAGCTCACGAAAGAACTGTAAAACTGGAGAAAAACACAGAATAAAATCGGTAAAAAAATAAAAAATAGTGAAAAATGCACAAAAAGATTGTCCATAGAGCAAATAGTGTGTTATAATGAATGCATCTATTAAAACAGGGGGATAGATTATGGCAAAAGAAATGATAGCAATGCTTCTTGCCGGAGGTCAGGGATCTCGCCTTTATGCGCTGACCGAGAAGCTTGCAAAACCGGCAGTTCCATTTGGTGGAAAATATAGAATCATCGATTTCCCGCTTTCTAACTGCGTAAATTCCGGAATTGATACCGTAGGTATTCTGACACAGTATCAGCCAATGGTGTTAAATGAGTACATAGGAAACGGCCAGCCGTGGGATCTGGACCGCCTCCATGGAGGTGTTCACGTGCTGCCTCCTTATCAGAAAGCCTCAGGTTCTGACTGGTATAAAGGAACTGCGAATGCCATCTACCAGAACATTCCATTCATCGAGAGCTACGATCCGGAGTACGTCATCATCCTTTCCGGAGACCAGATCTGTAAACAGGACTACAGTGATTTCCTACGCTTCCATAAGGAAAAGGGCGCAGAATTCAGCGTTGCGGTTATGGAAGTGCCGTGGGAGGAGGCATCCCGTTTCGGACTTATGGTAGCAGATGAAAATGACAAAATCACCGAGTTCCAGGAAAAACCAAAACAGCCGAAATCCAATCTGGCATCCATGGGTATCTACATTTTCAACTGGGATATCCTGAAAAAATATCTGATTGAGGACGAGGCAGACCCGAATTCTTCGAACGATTTCGGAAACAACATCATCCCGAATCTTTTAAAAGACGGACGCAATATGTACGCTTATCATTTCAGCGGATACTGGAAAGA
>OLGD01004155.1_pt1 | contig 12384 bp, 9 predicted proteins | sample 1605311 | NCBI WGS metagenome assembly OLGD01 (sample SAMEA3888917, study PRJEB22519) | human gut metagenome | biome: human gut; feature: human-associated habitat; material: faeces | place: Denmark | collected 2010 | reverse complement strand
ATAAAATTATGGCAATTTATCCTCCGTTATGATATTATTAGTTGATAAGTTCTTAAAAAAAATACGTAAAAGATGAGAAAAAATTCCGATTCAAAAAGTAAATTTACGTATCTTTGAATGCAATGAATCTGCTTACGGCAGAAAAGAGCGGAACCGGAAATACTGATGGCGGAAAACAGTCATTCTTTTGCCAGTCCAAACGGAGGCGCGACACTGTTTCGTATATTGAGTTTGTACGGGATTTTCACACTGCCGACCGAATCGTCCGGGGACCCGATCTTCAACAACCTGTCAAACGCAACGGATACCATCTGTCTGAAATCCTGCTGCAGAGTTGTCAGCCCGGGATAGAGATTTTCACTGATTCCAGGCACCTCCCAGCAAAGCAGCGACAGCTGCTCCGGAATCCGCAGCCGTATTGCCTGGATGGCATAATGTATTTTCAAAGAGGAGCTTTCACCGGAATTAATCACTGCCGTAACCCCCTGTTCCTGCAATGATTGCAAAACAGGAATGTAATTCCAGAATTTTTCATATCCATCACAGGAAGTAACAATACACTCGGATTTACGCAACCGATTCTTTTTTACACTTTCCAGAAAAGAATTGATGCGTAATGTATTGGAGTAATTTTTCTGGGAACCGCTGTACATAAAGACAATTTTTCGATGCCCGCAGCTCACCAGATATTCCATTGCCAGAGTAATTCCTTGCGCCTCATCTGAAATGATTTCGTAGATGTTTTCCCGATGCTGTCCATAAGTGTTGATACAGAGCATCGGCTGATATTGCCAGGTACTCATCAACTGTAAATCGTCATAGCTGTGATTGGAACCAAGAAGTATGGCCCGTTGATAAGAAAAACGATCAAAATTGATGTCGTTCGCCGAGATGATCTGCAGATGCAGCCCCCTCGTACAGGATTCCTCGCGAAATGCGTTCAACAGCTGTATGGAATAAAGATCCAGCGGACACATCCCGGCAGGAAGAATCAGACGAATACTCTCCCCGGGCGTCGTGAACATGAAACCGATTCGTTCCGCTTCCCGGCAGATGGCTTCACGCTTCTCCCGGGACACTCCCGGCTTATTTCGCAATGCCCGTGAAATCGTAGCCATGCTGCACTGGAAGGTCTCAGCCAGCTTCTTGATTCCACAGTCTCTAGGCGGTCTCATAATATATCCTGTATTCCCCGAAAACGTCAAAGATAACATACAACGTACAAACGCAAAAAACAACCGCGGCCAGTTCCGCTCTTTTCATTTTTTCCGCAAACCACAGAGAACCGGCCCCTTCCCCGGCCCGCCTGAAATTTTCCTGGCGACTGCAACACCGCAGCAGAACCGGTTTCCACCTCCGTTTTCGCTTTTCCAACCGGTGAAAACCGACCGCAACGTCTCCGGGATTCCGCGTTGGCGCCGGGGAACGCGGGACACCAGGCGCATGGAGCGCCGTGCAATTTCGGCGGGGAACCGGCACGTCAGCGTTTTTTGATTCAAAGGGAAAAAAACAGATTCCGATTTGAAAAAAATCTTATTTATGCTAGTTTTATTTCGGTCCATATACACCAACCACGCTTGAGAGGAGTAAGTATCGCAAGAGGAAGAATGGTTACGCAACCATATAAATAATATGAAGTATGGTTTTATTCCAAGAGTGATAGTTTCATAGAAAATCAACTTTATTAAGCTTATATTTTACAAAAAGGGGGGCATATGCAGATTGAGTTGCAGCTTTCTTCTTCCGGTGAGAACCTACTTCCTTTCGGTTACCAATATGAGCTGGCTTCCGCACTGTACCGGATCCTGACGGCACGGGCCCCAGCCCTGACAAAAGAACTGCATGACGGAGCGCACCGAAGTCGAATCAAACTTTTTGTTTTTTCCCCCCTCAACAGCGAACCCAGACCGGAACCGGGTAAACTGCCGGACGGACGCGGCGGCCTGAAATTCGGCACACGCGTCTGGATGCGTTTTGGCTCCATCTGGCCGGAACTCCTCTATCAGATGGCGGATGCCCTGCAGCAGCAGGGAGAGTTGTGCATCTGCGGAAGGAAATTCAAACTGAAATCTCTGACCATGGTGAAAACGCCGGAATTCCGGCCGGAAATGACCTACCGTCCCTTCGGTCAGGCTGGCTTTCTGGTGTGCCCGTACAAGCAGAACGGCAAAACCCTCTACCAGCTGCCGGATGACTCCGAACCGGGGATTCCCTCCTGTCGCGAATTGATCGCCGGGAATCTGCGGCACAAACTCCTGCGGCTTCGTGAAATCCGTCCGGATGTGTTCGAGAACATCCTGTCGATCGGGAACCTGACGGCGGAAGCGGTATCGCAGCTGCCGATTCAGGTTGAATTTCTGCCGCTTTCGGAGACGCACGCGTACCGGACACGCCTGATCCGTTTCAAGGGCGTAAACGTCCGCGGTTTCCGCGCACCAGTGCGGATCACAGCGCCGGAAGCGGTCCACCGGATGATCTGGTCTACAGGGTTGGGTGCACTTAACTCCGGCGGCTGGGGCCTGATGGAACTCGGGAGGAACTCGACATGCTGCTGAAACGAATTGACGAGACAATTGCACAGGGGCTCTATGATCTGGACGCCGGTCCGTCGGAAGAAGAGGTTTATGTGGCGGAACCGTCGATCGAGGGGAATGTTGTCCTTTGGGAGATCGTCGCCGGCGGAATGATCCCACGCGACCTTCTCCACTACGATGATACTCCTGACGGGAGCACCAAATTCAACGGCAGCTGGAGGGATTTCTATGCCTCGGGGGCCTCTCTGGGGGAACGCCCTCTGTACAGCGGCAGCTCCACATTCTTCAGCGGCGGCGGTCCAAACTTCGGCGGCGTAGCAAAATCGGCGATCTATCTTCGCTATTCGCGAGGTTTTCTCGAATGGCTCAAAACCTTCGATCCGGAGGTCGCCGCCCGGCTGCGGGAAGAAATTCCCGCTTTCGAGACGATGATGGAAAATGCGAAAACTAAAAAACTCCCGACCGCCTGGTACAAATTCAAGGCACCGCGCGGCCAGTGGCCGCTGATCAGCATCTGCCGCCTGAGCAGTGGGAAACATCTTGTACTCTGGCTCCGGGCTAACGGCGGAGAGAGCGAGGCGTTGGAGGCACTGGAAGCGCTGGGCATCGATGGGGCTCGCTCGCGTGAAATCATGCACTTTCTCACACCTCCGGAGGTCGCCGATCTGGAGCTGGTCGCCGAAGAGTTTCAATCTGGCAGCGGTCTTGGGCGCAATGCCTTCGGCAAGGAATACAAGCTCAATGCGATCCGCGAATCCGAATTCCACCGTCTGATGGGAGTCATTCCAAAAAGTTCCATCCATTCGATTCGCGGAGTATGGGCAAACAAGCTGGAATACCGTGTCAATGTCGCCCCCTCGCCCGACACCTCCTCTCTGCTGTTTCTCCCGGAAGGAGACTGCCCTTACAGCGCGCTCAAGGAAGTGATCGATGCGGAGAACGGCAGGAAGCGACTTTTCTTCGAGGCGAAGAAGAAAAAACAGAAACCCGGTTCCGCCGGGAATGACGATCAGGAAGAGCTGCTGGCACATCCGCCGGACATTCTGCCGACGCCATACTCCGCAACAGTTTTTCTGACCCATCTGGAAGGGAGCACCAAGAAGAAACGCATTGTTCAAGAAATCGTCCCATCGGTTTCGCTGGACTACTGGCAGATGCTCAACGCGGAACTCATCAACTCCCATCTGCAGTATGCCGTGGTGGGATACATGAAACAGGCATTGACCGGGCAGCAGGGCGACACCCCGAGCGTCTACCGCTACTGGACCGAGCTCTTTACCCGGGCGTTGCAGAAAAGGCTGATCTCCGGACGTGAGCTTTTTTTGAACTTCCAGCGTTTCTGCAGGAACCAGTCCGGCAAACAGCTGATCGACGATCTGGGAGCGTGCAGCTATTTCCGCGTGGTCGGCAAGCTGCTCCGGCTTCAACACCTGATCGCCGTCGCCCGGACAGATCCGGATCGGTTGAGAGAGAATGAATTTCAAATGGAGTTGGCCAGAATCGAAAACTTTGAAGGCATAACAACAGGAGTGTTCGGCATGAAAAGTTCCATCCATCCCCCCACGTTGCAATCGCTGCTTGGTGAAGCGCATGAACTGCTGAGGGAAAAAGAAAAAACGAAATTCGAAAACTTTCTCCGCATGGCCTGGTCCGGCGTTCCGGAAGAGGATTTCGCCCCCTTCGCACGCGGCGCGCTGACCGGCATGCTGCTTCATGATCTGTGCTGGACCGTACAGCAGCAGGGGCGCTCGTTCTCCGCCACGCAGGGGCGGCAGCCGTCGCGCCTGCGCGGAGAAGAGCTCTTCCGGGTGTTCGAAAAGGGAATCGGCCTTTTGATGAATCTGGAGAAAGAACAGCTCTTCAACTGCCGTCTGCTGCCGTTCCTCCGTTCGCTGCAGCCGGAAAGCCGCCGGGATGCGTTCAATTCCGGCCTGATCTGCGGTATGGTTTACTACGAGAAAAAATCGGATGACAACAAAGAGGTGAAACATGATTAAGGTCAACTCCACGCTCCCCGCAACCGGCAACGCCTATCTTCTGTTCGGATTTGAAGCCATTCAGGCACGCCCCAATCTCGACCCGTACAGCAGTACGCTGCGGATGAACGACGAAACCGGTCAGGTGTTCACCAGCGACGTCCACATCAAGCACCATGTCCGCCGCGGCCTCAAAGCCTACGCCGTGGCGGAACATCTGCCGCATGGAACGGAGACGGTCTTTTACGAGAAGGAGGACGAAGCGGGCAATCCCTGTAACTTTGAATTGCGGCTCAAGAAGATCCGCGAGGCCGCCGGAATCAGCAAGCCGGATATGCGTGATGCGCTAAACAACACGCTGGATCTGCCGCTATTCGGGTACGTCCACGCGGTCAAGGGGGAGAATTTCAATGTCACCAACGCGGTCAACACGCTGTTCCGCCCGGTGACGTTCCACGACTGCGAAATCTACTCCCTCGGACGCAACAACGCATTCCCGACGCTGGACAAGGAGAACCGGGTCAAGGATTCCGCCGGGTCGGCCACCGTCGATTCGCTCGAATACGGCTTCTTCCTCGCACTGTGGGAGATCAATCTCAACATGTTGCGGATCAACGCCTCCGGCAATCGACTGATCGACTGGCAGAACGACGGCGCGGCCCGCTGGCTCGAAGCGCTGGCCAACGGCATGTGGCGAGCCTACTCCAGCGACCGTTATCCCTCCTTCACCCAGCGTTCACAGTTCGCGCAGTTCCTCGTCGGCTGGCTGCCGACCGGCGAAGTGAGTTACGCCAATCCCGCCTCGCTCTACGATCAGCTGGAGGAGAAACGGATCAAGAGCCACTCCGCCGCTGTCGCCGCGCTGGGAAATCTGCTGCCGGACTATCTGGCAGGCTGGGGCTGCAACGATCAAACCGTGTTCCTCAAACAGCAGGCGGCCAACTTCCCGGTGACGCTGCCCGGAGCCGGAGCATGAGCATTCTGATCTTTGAACTTGCCGGAGATATGGCGTTGTGGCGCAACGTCTACGACTCGATGGGCAGTTACTCCTGCCTCGGCCCGACGCCGGGCAATCTGGCCGGAATCTGCGGAGCGGCGCTCGGTTTTGCCTCCCCGCGTTCCATGGCGGCAAAGGCGCCGGATGCGAAACTCCTGAAACAGCTGGATAAAAATGGGTTGCCGTGGCCGGTATCACCGGAACTTCTCGTCTGGGAGGAGGAGAACGACTTCCACGTCGCCTGCCGCTGGACCGGCGGGATCCCGGTCCGGGCCCCCTGGAACGTCAATGGATGCAAGGAGATCGGCAAGCTGGAAAATCTGCGGATACAGCAGCAGGTGATTCACAATCCGTCGTACGAGGTCGCCGTACGCCTGCCCGAATCGGCCGCCGGTGAATTGGCGAAAGCGCTGCGGCAGCCGGCCTTTCCGCTGGCGCTCGGCGCCTCCTTCTGCCGGGCGATCGTGCGGAAGGTGCGGATTGCCGAAGAGTTGCCGGAGAGTGCAAGCTGGGCGTTTCACGTCGACGGAATTCCTCTGGGGGAAGCGGTTCCGTTCTCCCGGCATATCGTCAACGCGAACGAGTGCTTCGAGCGGATTGAGAGCGACGGATACTGGATCTATCCGACACCGGAGATCCCCGGCATCCGGCAGGAAAATCCGTTTGTGCGCGGCTGGGTCCGGAGAGCGGAGGCGGTCTCTTGAAGCTCTTCAGCCACGGAATCGACTCCGATTTGCATGAACATCTCGCGGAGGTCATGACGGCAGCGGAGACACCGGAAGAGCGGATCATCTGCGCCTGCCACGATCTCGGGAAGGCGACGAAGGCGTGGCAGGCGTACATCACCGGCGCCGCCTCCGCCTCGCCTCACCAACACGCGGCGGCAGGCGGCGTCTTCGCCGCGCTTCTGCTGTTGGAACATGAAGGAGACAACGCCGCGTACTGGAGTCTCGTCGCGCTTCATACCGCCGCGGCACATCACACAGCGCTGCAGCAGCTCGGCACGGCACAGCTCGACAGCCTTGCGCTGATTGCGGGCGATCCTCAGGCGAAGGCATTCGCCCTGGACCGCGACGGTGGAATCGCGTCACTGCTTCCGGAACTGTCGGCGGAAACTCTGGGAAAGGCGTGGCGCCGTCTGGAGGAGATTGCCCCGCGGAGCTCCCGCGAACCGCGGATGCGGTTCAACCGGGAGTGCGGTGCGCAGCTTCCGCCGGAACTCCGGCTGCAGGCCTGTCTGCACAGCCGTTCTCTGCTGGGACGCCTGTGCCTGCAGGATCACCGTTCCGCGGCACGGCAGTCCGGCCGGGCGGTGGCGGTTGAATCGTGGAGGAGCTCCTTTCCGGTGCAGGGATTCCGTCCTCGTCCGGAACGCTCCTTTTCCGGCAACTCGCCGGTGGCAGAGCTCCGCACCCTTCTGCGGGAGTCATTTTTGAAGGTGACGGAGACGGATGGAATCTTTTACTTCATCGATGCGCCGACCGGGCTCGGAAAAACCGAGGCGATGCTGCGCGGCGCGGAACAGCTGGTAAATCGGGAGGGATTCCGGCGGATTGTCTTCGCCGTGCCGCAGGTCTCGGTGGCGGATCAGGTTTTCGAGGACTATTTCTCCGGCTGTGACGCTCAGATCTGGAACTATCGCCGGCGGGAGAGCCATACCCTCCCGATCGCAGTTCCGGAAAATCGGCGCGGCAACGGCGGCGATGCCGAGGCGCTGGAGATTGAACAGCATCCGTTTCAGCACTCCTACAATGTGACGACCTTCAATCAGGTGTTGCTGGCGATGTGCCACCCCGACCGAAACCGCTGCATCCGCAGTTTAGGACTGCGTGACGCGGTGGTGATTCTGGATGAGTTTCACAAACTGCCGCAGGTGATTCTGCCCTTTTTCTTCCGGATGGCACGGGAGTACGCCCGGAGGTGCCATTGCAGATTCATTCTGGGCTCGGCGACACCGCTGGCACCCTTTCCCTTCTGGGATCTGGAGGACTCCCGCCGCATTCCTGCCGCCGAGAGTCTGCCGGTTTACCGGGCACCTGAGATCGATCGACGACGGATATACCGCTCGCTGGGGGAACTCTCCGTTGCGGAGCTGGGGGCGCAGATCGAAGCGTTCCACGCCGCCGACACCCGGAATCTGCTGGTGGTGGTCAATCTGATCGGTGCCGGAAGCTGGCCGCTGCGGAAATTTTTCCAGCAGCCGTTTGCCCCGTGGAAGCAACTGGAAGAGTTGCGCCGGCCGGGAGACGGTCGTCTCGTGGTCTGGCTGGACGGACTGGTGCCGCCGGGACTGCGCCGGGAGTTGATCCTCGCCTGCCGGGAGGCGATGAAACGTCGTCCGGTCACACTGATTTCCACGCAGATGATCGAAGTCGGGGTTGATCTGGATTTCGATGCGGCCCTGATCGATTTTCAAGGGCTGGCGGCAACGATTCAGCGGGGCGGCCGGGTCGGACGGAACGGGAGAGCCGAGCCGTGCGAAGTCAAGGTTTTTGCGCTGGTTGACGAGGATGGCTTCAGCACCCGGACCCGGCTGCTGGAGGTTCAGCAGAATCATGATCTCCGGCTGAAGACACCGCCCTTCGACCGGATTTACCGGGAGGAGTTGAAATTCTTGAAGCAGGAGGAGGAGTTCTTCCGGAAATGGGAGGAGGACACCGTTCTGCGCGACTCCGACCTGTCGGCGAAACTCGCCGAAATTCAACGAAATGTGTTCGCCCGCCTTTCCGCCTCCGGCCTCATGGAGAAATGGCTTTCGATTCCGGCGTTTTCGCCGCAGACGCTCGGCTGTACATTTGAAAACACCCAGTGGGTGGCGGAACTCTTCGGGGAAGAGCGGGGCCGTGAACTTGTCCTCGTCGAATCGCAGGAGATTTTTGATCAGCTCTCCAAATTGAACGGAAAGATCGCGGCCGACAGCAGCACCCCGGAGGAGCGGAAACAGTTTCTGGCACTGGTGAACGATCGCAAAATCGCTCCCGCCTCCGCCGTACTTCCGGAACTCGGTCTGGGGGAACCGGTCGGCCGGATTTCGTATCCCGACGAGCTGCCGGTTTATCTGGCTGCAGCCATGATTTTATGATGGAGGAGAAGCCCGTGGAGCTTACAGGCACCGATCTCAATTACCTTCATGTCTGCCCCCGCAAACTCTGGTTGTTCCGCCACGGAATCCGTCTGGAACACGAGAATGAACTGGTTCAGCTGGGAGCACTGCTCGGAGAAACGAGTTTTTCCCGTGAAGAGAAGGAAATTCCCATCGGGGAAGCCGGTGTGCTTGACTGGGCGGACTTCAAAGACGGTGTCATTCATGAAACGAAGCATGGGAAAGCTCCCGGTGGCGGTGATGAGGCGCAAGTGCGTTACTATCTCTATTATCTCAACGCCCGCGGCATCCGGGCCCACCGGGCGATCCTCCACTATCCCGGCAAGCGGGAAACCGCAACAGTAGAATGGAATGAGACTGCGTCGCAACAGGTGCTAAGCGATCTGAATGCGTGTGAACGGCTGCTTGCCGGTCCGGTACCGGCGGCAATCCGTCGTTCCTACTGCAGAAGTTGTGCGTATGAGGAGCTCTGTTTTCTATGAACCTCTATCTGACAAAATCCGGCCGTTTACGACGACATGACAACACCTTGTGTTTTGAGAAAATCGCGCTGCCGCCGAAGGAAACTCCGCCGGAACAGGAAGATGAGACTCTGGATGAAAAACCAGCTGAAGCAGTTCACTTTCTCCCTGTCGAAAGCGTGGATGCAGTCTACGTTTTCGGTGAAATCACGTTGAACTCCAAGTTGATAAACTTTTTGAACAGTCGAAAGATCCCGATTCACTTCTTCAACTGGTATGGACACCATACCGGGACGTTATTCCCTCACGCGGAACAACTCAGCGGCGATCTGGTGATCCGTCAGGGAGAAGCATACCGAACCCCGGAGGAGCGTCTTGCCATCTGTCGCGCCCTGCTGGAGGCGACATTTCACAACATCCGGTCAGTCGTGCTTTACTACCAACGCCGGAAGGGCGGTCTGGAAGAAGCTGCAGAAACAATCAGCCGTTTTTCCGAAGAGCTGTCGAACCGGACAACTCCGGAGGCGCTGATGGGATTGGAAGGCAACGTCCGGCGAATCTATTATCAGGCATGGACCGTGTGGCTGGGCAATCCTGCGACTCCGTTCAAGCGCGTCTACCATCCGGCGGATAATCCGTTAAACGCCCTGCTCTCTTTTCTGAACAGCCTGCTTTATGCCGCCTGTGTCAGTGAATTGTATCGGACGGCACTCTATCCGGGCATCTCTTATCTTCATACGCCCCAGACACGCCGTTACTCTCTGGCTCTGGATCTGGTGGAACCATTCAAACCGGTGCTGGTGGATCGTCTGTTATTCCGTCTCTGGGGCTGTCGAATGGTCGGAGACAAAGACTTTCGAAAATACAGCAACGGCTTTCTGCTGACGGACTGTGCGCGGCAGAAGATTCTTCAGGAATGGGATCAGGAATTGCGTCAGACAGTGCTCTGTCCGACATTGAACCGCGCGGTTTCGTACCGTCAGCTGTTGCGGCTGGATTGCTACAAGCTGGTGAATTATTTGTTGGAAGGCCGGGAATACAAACCATATCGGATTGATTACTGAAATGTACCTTATTATCGTATATGATACAGAACATGACAACTGTGTCAAATTGCATAAGTTGCTGAAAAGATATCTTTTCTGGAATCAGAACTCTGTTTTTGAGGGTAACGTCACCGATTCGCAATTCGTTAAAATCAAAAATCTGTTAAATGAAATTCGCGCCGAAGACAGTCATATTACATTATATTCAGTTGCAAGCGAGAAGTTGCTTCGGCGGGAACAATTGGGAGAGATGAAAGGAAACATATCCAACATCATTTGATTTTCATCGGAACATCAGCAGGCGCGACATGGGATATTATATTTAATTCATTTGAAATAAATGCATTGCATTATTGAATACCGACAGAAAGCAAATATTGTTTTTCTGAAATATTCGAGCTCTTTGAAAACTGAATCAATTTGATTTTTTTCGTAGCAACGCTATATTATTGAATCGTTTAATTCTATTCAACGAGAACGTTGAAAGCCGAATGTGATACCGGCTTGATGCAGTCACAACACGGGTCTCCATCCCACCCTAGTGGATTAGAAACCGTAACTGGATGGCATGAGGGCTACCTTGCGGTTCTGGTCTCCATCCCACCCTAGTGGATTAGAAACTTTTACGTATCGGACTGGACGAGCGACCCGCAATTGGCGTCTCCATCCCACCCTAGTGGATTAGAAACGACTCATTATTGTTCCTCGTTTTGCCGCATCAGTTCCGTCTCCATCCCACCCTAGTGGATTAGAAACCAATTTCCAGCTCCGGGAACAGCCCGTCGAGCAGGTGTCTCCATCCCACCCTAGTGGATTAGAAACTTCCACCCCATGCTGTCGAGAATCCCGGAAAGCTCGGTCTCCATCCCACCCTAGTGGATTAGAAACTAATTCACGCAAACATCCAGAAGGTGATCGACAACGGGTCTCCATCCCACCCTAGTGGATTAGAAACCGTATAACGTTGCAGGTATCGGCGCGATGCTTACGGGTCTCCATCCCACCCTAGTGGATTAGAAACCGCTGTTTCTGGTTGCTGGATGCAGTCATAACACCGGGTCTCCATCCCACCCTAGTGGATTAGAAACACGCAAAAGGAGAAGAAACGATGACGAAACCGAAGAGTCTCCATCCCACCCTAGTGGATTAGAAACTTGAAAATTCTTCCGTTCATGCTATATTGTTGGTGGAGTCTCCATCCCACCCTAGTGGATTAGAAACGTTATCGGTCTTCGGGCTACCGAAGAAGAACAAGAAAGTCTCCATCCCACCCTAGTGGATTAGAAACTACGAAAGGTTACGCCGACTTCCCGGTTAAGCATTCGGTCTCCATCCCACCCTAGTGGATTAGAAACAGAAAACGATCCTCGGAGGCTAGAAATGGACGTTTCGTCTCCATCCCACCCTAGTGGATTAGAAACTCTCTGAATTGTCGGACAGGGCAGACTGATCGGACAGGTCTCCATCCCACCCTAGTGGATTAGAAACCATTTGAAGAGTTCAATGCGGAAAAAGTCGCTGCCGGTCTCCATCCCACCCTAGTGGATTAGAAACAACAGTTCACACAGGTTGCGGAACTGTCGCGCCTTGGTCTCCATCCCACCCTAGTGGATTAGAAACATTATTTCGACACCCACCCGGAGGAGCTGCCGGACCGTCTCCATCCCACCCTAGTGGATTAGAAACAAAAGATCGGAAGAACCCGTTCCGATCTGATGGTAAGGTCTCCATCCCACCCTAGTGGATTAGAAACCATCGAGCCGCGGGGCGGCGCGGAACCTTACACCGTCGTCTCCATCCCACCCTAGTGGATTAGAAACCGTGGAAAGCTGTTCTCGAGCAACATAAGCCGCAGCGTCTCCATCCCACCCTAGTGGATTAGAAACACAAAAACAGTGCTCATCTGCTCCGGAGGATTCTCCGGTCTCCATCCCACCCTAGTGGATTAGAAACATCCGGACGCGGCCGCCCGGCTCGAGCGTCCAGGTTGGTCTCCATCCCACCCTAGTGGATTAGAAACATTATCGGGACGGCGAACTCCTCAACATCAAATACCGTCTCCATCCCACCCTAGTGGATTAGAAACACGGATGATCGCGTGACGACTGCCGGGAGCCTTCCCGTCTCCATCCCACCCTAGTGGATTAGAAACAACAGTACGGCTCCAACGTCTATACGCTGGCGCAGCAGTCTCCATCCCACCCTAGTGGATTAGGTTGTGTCGTCAATAGATTTGTGCTATATTATGCAAACGTCAAAAAAGGATG